>ERZ773103.202-NODE-202-length-64462-cov-25.861537_pt1 | contig 64462 bp, 81 predicted proteins | sample MGYA00511118_ERZ773103 | MGnify/ENA primary metagenome ERZ773103 (study PRJEB29015, sample SAMEA2737821) | human gut metagenome | biome: human gut; feature: human-associated habitat; material: faeces | place: China | collected 2012 ... | reverse complement strand
ACTCCACAATCTGACATTTTTCAACAAATAGTGTTTCTGATATATATCTTATGAGGTATCTGCATTATAGAACATTTGTTCGCAAATGTCCATATCGGAAAACTACACAAAAAGAACCCCGTAATTTCTACGGGGTCCATTCTGAAAATTATATTCTTGGGGTAGAATATTTTTATCTTCTCTTTTCGGAGAAGCGGGGAAAGAGCCGCCGGCCTTTAAGCCTTTGGCTACATTCTCATCATACAACGAAATTGCCGAAATATCCGAAAAATCGTTACATAATCTTCATTTTTTTCAGATAAGCATCCCTGATACACACTCTCGGATAATCCTCATTGTGCGGCATGCCGATCTGCTTCGCAATCGCCTTCCACGTCATGTTCTGTTTGTAGAACATCCGGAACACACATCTGGTCTGTCCATCCTTAATGTCGTCAATCCATTGATCCATGACCTTGACTTTCTCTTTCTTGTGCTCCAGAACCTTCTCCCGCCGGTCATACTTCTTCTGATCAAAGCCTACAACACTCTGTGGTCTGGGATAACCGGTCTGGTAATCGAAGATCGTATCATTCCCAAGTCCCGCCTCTGTATTCTTCATCATCAGTAGTTCCAGCTCCAACACCGGTATCTCCTGTTTCAACTTCCGGTACCGGTCCAACATATCTCTGGTTACTTTAATCCCCATTACACAACACCTCTCATCATCATTTGCAGCTGTATGTATGACGGTGCTGTGCGATATCCCTTATCGTCTTTCAGTAACACACAATACTTGTACAGTTCAAGAACGATATAGGTTCTCTGAATTTTTCTGGCCGGCTTATGCTCTTCTCTGTACATTTCAGTAAGTACAATCTTCTGACCGCGTTTCAAGCCATGTTCCTTCTCACGTAACTGCTGCAGTTCTTCCCAGTGAGTGTTCTGCATAGCACTTAATTCTCTTGACAAACTTATCTCGTAATTTCTCATAATTCATCCTTTCCTTTTTAGAAAAGTGTAAAAAAATACCAACCATCAAATATTGATGGTTGGTAAAAAACTATACTAGTTTAATATATTTATTTCTGATTCCACATACAGGACAAGTACAAACAACTTCTACTTTTATTTTATTGTCCTCTTTTCCAATTGCGGTTATATCCGCTCTTACATCGGGTGCTATATAAGTAACAATTTGTCCATTTCTAGCACTTGGTATGTATCCCCAATTAAAAGACCTTCCACATGCAAAACATTCATCAGTTCCTTCAATTTTTTTCATCAGAATTTCCTCCCATATATTAATACAAGCATTATATCATAATCAACCATCAATATTCAATTGTCAAGGTACTGTTATATTATCGTATTTTTCCTTTTAACTAAGGAATTTATTGATAAAATACTGCTGTCCTTTTCCGGTAACTTTTGTTGTTCTATTGATTCTCACGGAACCGTCAGGATTATTCACAGTACTTTCTTTTATTTCGAACAGGCCAAGCTCCATTGCCTTCTGAGTCGGACTATTCCAGTCAGAGCCTTTACGTTTGATCAGATAACCTCTTTCACGCAACCATTCAAATAAACGTTTCTGACCAATATCGACACCATTCTGTTTCAGCATCTTTGCCAAGTCCCCAATCAGGACAGAAGTATGACTGGTCGATACTGCATCTGCAAAGATTTCTTTAGGACGCATACGCTGCACGTCTTCCATAAGCACTATGTTACTGGATTTCAATTTCTCGATTTCTTTGTCAGCCATTTTTAATGCTCTTGCAAAAACTTGTTCCGGAGTGTTCCACGCTTTTTCCAGATCTAAGAAATACTGGCGATACTGCTTGCCTTTCTCGGAACGCTGAATCATACAGATCTGCTTTGCCATGTCTACAGAAATCTCATAATCAACAGCTGGTCTGCCTCCTGTACTTTCGCTCATTTTTGAGCAAAAGTCTTTTTCTGCTTCAAAACCATATTCGGCCATACGAGGAAACCAATCTTTAAATGCGGTTTTTATCCCAAGTCCTGCATGCAAATCTCTTGCTGATACTGTCGGTGTCTCTGCTTCATAGTTAATTTTGATTAATTCGTTCATCTATTTTTTCTCCTTTTTCTCTTGATTTAAAATGCGGAGTACCTTATACTTATCTTCACAAGGTACTCCTTGTGTTTAAGACAATCCTCTGTGCTGGTCAGGCTGTTGCGGATTGTCTTTTTTTACGTCTCTCCAAACGCTTCCCCTGCATTACTCCATACTGGAAAGCTCTGTACATCGAAAAATGTTGATCGCCTGTCGCTTTCATAATCTCATTCATCAGTGAAATGCTGAGCATATTATCATCTTCTACTGTTGGCTGATACTTCAGCAGAAAAAGATTTTCCAGATTTTTTCGATGCTTGATAACTCTATCCAAAACTCCTATTATTTCACTTATACCGCTACCATCCTTGTTTTCATACCTTTTTCTAATTTTCCGGCGTGTATGTTCATCACACTCCAGATATGCCTCGGTAAATGTGCGGTATGTACCATAATTCACATTATCACGATTAATCACAACCGTATCTCTTTCCGATATATAAAATACCGTCAGCGTTGATATGCTGCTTCCATCATTCCAGGATTTCAACATGCCATTTACCATACTCAGCGTTAAATCACCGATACTACAAGATTCCAGTTTCAGTTTTTCATTGATTACTTCATACATTCTTACTACCTCCAATTAAAATATATTGTTGTTTTTTCAACTGACAAATTGAATTATATACTATGCATTTTAATTCGTCAATAGAATTTTAAACTTTTTATTTTATTTTTCAACTGTACATTTTAATTCAATTATGTTAAAATAATTTTAGGAGGTGACAAACATGCCATTAAAAGAAGATCTGAAATCTACAATCATAAGAGCCGGTTGGACAATAACCGCCGTTGTTGAAACTTTAAACGAACGACATAACACTTCATTAAGTGTCCAAAACTTTAGCTCAAAAATGATACGTGGTACCTTAAAATATTCTGAGGTTGAGGAAGTTCTTGATATTATCGGTTATGACATTGTCTGGAAAAAGAGGAGTTAATGCTTCTCTTTTTCATTTTCTCAGAAGCCCGGTATACCCTTGCCCCGGCCGGAGGCTGGCTCCTTTCTGTCTATTTTCACGATCCCTTCATTACGAGTGAAGGACTCAATACCTCATTGTTCTTCTGTTGAACTGCCTTAACATTGCATCTTTCCATGATTCTTTATGCTGACTGCAGGTATCATCATCATGGACCAGGATCCCTTTGCGGTCACAGAGACCATCGTCATTCTCAATACATGTTACACAGGTTTTGTCCATAAGCTATCCCTCCCCATACTCTCCACAATAATCATTAAAATCTGTCCGCGCTTTATATCCTTCAGAATCAGGATTTTTACACATAAGCTCATCCGTTTTAGGATTATAGTCACACCATACACAAGTACCACAGCACACTGCACAGAGTTTGTCCATAAACTATCCCTCCTGTCCTTTATTCAACAACTGCTTTTCATAATCATCGAAATCGTATTCTCTCTGTTGAAAGTTATTAAACCGGTTTTTGCTGCTCTTCGATTCTGTCTTCTTGCCGCGGCTCTTCTTCAATGGATAAAATGTCTTCCATCCACTCATCACCGACTTTTTTACAATGGCGGTCAGTTCTTCCGGCTTGTCAGACATGGAGCTCAGTTCTTCCTTCAGAAGCTGTATCTGTTCATCCGTCAGACGATCTCCATTGTTCTGTCTCACCTTCAGGAACAACAGGAAGGCTTCATTCAAAGAAGAATCAGCAAAGTATGTACCCGGCGGAGCCGCATATATATACTCTCCTTTCCTTTCTTTTCCTTTTATGTCATTTTTCTCGGAATTATCGTTATTTTTCTTGGAATTATTCGGATTATTCTCGGAATTATTTAAAGAAGGGTTCACTTTAATAAAGGTTTCCGTTTCTTCCTCCTGAAGGATCCAAAACCTTTCTACTGTGATCGGATTTTTCAGTGCTCTGGCTTTTACCATTGCCTGATATCTCCTCTGTATTCCGGCAGAGGTCAAGACCTTGTCCGACTGAAAAAGTGTGTTGTCAAACAGTGACCGTTCCAATAAGAAGTTCAAGACCTGCTTCACCTTGTTACTGTCCATGTTCAGATCATCCGATACAATGAACTCAAAATCATCATCAATCTTTAAATAATATCCTGATTTATATATCTCACACAGAAGATACATATACAGGGTGATCCCATCGGCTCCATATCTGGCCTTTAAGATCTTTATCTTTTTATCTGAGAAAAAATCCACATCCAGGCGAAAAAAGCGATTTCCTTCCTGTTTTCGCCTTGCCATATCCGGTTATACCTCCAGTTCTTCCATGCAGATCTCTACTCGTGGCTTTTCGCTGTATTGTTTCCTTAACTGCAATTCCACTACCTGGGTATCATCCCGGTACGCTACGCTGTTCAGTGCATCCAGAACAGCTTTTGCAATATTATCGATATCCGGTTTCTTCGCCGGAAGGAGTTCTCCTTTCAGCATTGCTTCTCTCTTCACTTTAGAGCTGCGCTTCGGTATTCCATAGAATGCCTGAATGCGGATCCGGATATATGCAGTATCTGCAAATCTTTCTTCTCCTGCTGCATGCATATAACAGGTCGAAATCAAATTCTCATACAGAACGGTCTTCTCCGGTGTCACGCTGCTCATTCCCTGTGTCTTGGGGTTATAAAATGTACGTGCCCTCGCTTTTCCCTGCGGCTTGCCGGGCACTGTAAAACAAATCGTTTTCATGTATTCCTTTCTATCTCCCCGCCTGTTTCCAGACGGGGTACGTATAACCAATAATTATGCAATGATTGTGATCTTGCTCTTTTCATCTGAAATATCTTCCAGTGCTTTCGTAAGATATTCTTTGATGTTCTGCATTGCTTCTGCTCTCCAGAGGCCGCCTTCTGCCTCGACAAGCATAAATGCCGGGGCACCGCCGTTATCTTTGATGCGGAATACAAATTCACTGGAAGGCTGCTTGACTTCAAGGAAAGTCCTGTATGGTGTCAGTGTAACCGGATTCGGCACAAGAACATCTGCTTTAGATGCGATTCCCTGCTTGATGGTCGTCTTCTGGGTAACTCCGTCATCACCATAGTTCGCCGTTGTCTTTGCTTCCACATTACCTGCAACTTTAAGGATTGTTTCCAGATCAGGAGTCACCTCAAAGTTTGCCTGCATCTCGATCAGGAATTCTTCCTGTCCATAATAGTTGCCATATCTGAAGCATGGCACAATGGCATCTGATCTGAACAGATATTCTCTTTTACGTTCTTTATTTAATCCACTATAGAGGCGGACTGTCTGCGGATCCTGCACATGAATGATCATGTTCTCTCTTAATTCATCGGAAAGATTATAGATATAATCGATCATTGCAGTAAGTGTTGATGCAGTGATCTCTTTTGCTGTAGGCTCTTCATCATATCTATGTAAATTCTTATTACAATATGTCTTTCCCGCAATCTCAACCACTTTCGGCTCCATTGCTTCTTCCTTCAATCCTGTTAAAAACTGCATTGCTTCTCTGATCATAGTATTTTATCCTCCTGTTTTCTATCTTTAAGCCTGACGTACAGCTCTTAAATCAACTACGTTTTTGGCTGGTGTCTCGTAAATCTCTCCGGTAGATTTATCTACCAATCTGCCGTCTTCCATCTCTTCTGTAGCTTCCAGAGTCTCCTCCATCGTAATCTGTCCCGGAATCTGGCTTCCTACCTCATATGCCTCAACCTCATTGGTCTTGAGATTCTTACCCATGCTGAGCGCTGTAACAGCTCCCAATGCCGGTGCAAGTGTTGCTTTTGCCTGTACTCCTGTGGTCACAAAATTTCTTGTCTCGTTCGGTTTGAACTCGATCATAACTGTGATCTTTCTCTTGGCGGTTGCATCCGTATTAGGATCCTGAATGTTTTCTGTCACTTTCTTCAACTCCCGGTTGATCTGCTCTGTGAATGCTCCATTCGCAAAGGTTTCCATATTGATGTGTTTCATGTTGCCCCTTTCCGCCCCGGTAGTTCCCGGGGCTGTCTGTTATTTTGTGTGATATATTTCAATGCTTTTGATGGATCATAAGCACCGTTACTGAGTTATGCTTCTGCGGCTGCTGTCTCCTGCTCTGCTACAACTTCGTTATATTCTGCATCGATGACCGGTTCCTGCTCATTTGCAATCTCAGACATGTCTACGCTGAGTTCTGACTTGACGGTCTCGTCATTGGATATCTGCATAACGAAATCCGATTTCACCGGAGCATATTTCAGACATTTCTTGATAACCGTCTTCTTTGCCATCTCCTCATAGTTCGTTTTCCACGGACTATAGCTGCTGGAAAAGCTCTGGCTGTACTTTCTTGCATGAATATCAATATCTTCCTTGCTCATCACCTCAAAGCCAAAACCGCCGTTTTTTGCTTTCCAGAGTGCATATACAAGAAGCAGATTTCCTCGATTCTTTAATGCCGGTTTATGTACCAGTTTTGGTTCCAGACCAAGTTCATACTCAAATTCATCATTTTCATATACGCACTGTGCCTGCACTGTCTGGATGTTGTCGTTCCTGTATACCATATCGATAAGACCTTTGTAACCGATCTGGAACTGGCACTCGAGCTTACCTTTATTTCGGTAAGGAATCAGGTATGCCTGTCCCAGTGGAGTGTTCGGTTCCAGACCAAGCTGTGCAGCATTCATCAGCGCACCAAGGAAGGACATCTGACTGCACTCTGCAAGCTTTGGTGTCGTGTTCAATGCAGATAATGCCATTCTGGTAAATCGCTCTGGTGTAATTACCTGAGGCAGTGCTTTCTTGATCTCAGGCTCCATAGCTTTGATCATGTCTGCAATACTCATAGATTTTGTAAGCTTTACAGCGCCTTTGCTTTCTGTTTTTTCAGCTAATGCGTCTTTTACTCCCATTCCATTTATCCTCCTATGCAATTTCCTTTACTACAAACCTTCTGTTCGGAGCAGGTTTCACACACTCTTTGTAGACTTCCGGATAGACGGATTTCAATTTCTTTGAATCCACACGGTTCGAAGTTACCGATTTCCATGTAACCGAATAACTATCAGAATCAGCTCTTTCCGCATCTTCCATATAGACCTTTACTTCCTGCTCAATCTGTTTCTTCTCTTCCTCCAGTTTTTCCTGAAGATCAGTGATCTCCGCCCTGCGCTTTAGCTTCTCATCGAATCCAACCAGTGGAATCATCTTGTCCGGATCAGATGTTTTGTAATATTTCGAAAGTAATTCTTCTGCTGCCTTGCTTCCGTCCGGTGCCGGCATCTTATTCGCAAGTACATTGTTATTCCAGAAATCAGATTCTACACTGATCAGCATCTGAATGATTTCTTCATCACGTTCGATCTTATGCCAAACAAATTCTTTTCCAAGAATCACACATGCAATATACCAGGCATCAGCTCCGGTCACCGCCATATAATGGTGGCACTGGATCTCATAAGATTCCGGAATGTGTCCGTCTTTCCATTTATCAGCAGAATATGCAGATGCTGTCTTGCATTCCAGTCCGGCATTTTCACCAACAATCAGGCGGTCTACATTTGCAAGCATGAAGGGCTGTTCTTCTTTATAGAAGATTGCATTTGCCCTGCGAACCTTTTTACCAGTTTCTTCCATGAACCGGCGGGCAACATATTCTTCCAGATCACGCCCCTGTCTCATAGATTCGTTATCTGGCTTTTCTGTCAATGGCTGTGTTTTATCCTGAAATACTGCAATTGCGGAAGAATAAGGATTCAGTCCACAGATACTTCCGGCATCAGAACCGCCGATGCCTTTACGTCTGTTTTCCAGCCATTCTTCATGCTCCATATTTAAAGTAGATACCAGTTTATTTAATTTCATTTAACCTTCCTCGCTTTCAGTTCTCTCAATTCTTCAATAGTTCCGATGTCTTCATAAGCGCCCAGCCGGTCAGCAATACTTCCATATACAACCGGCTGATCCTGTTGCCACTCTGTCCGGAAGTTCCCGCCCCTGCAGGCTGGAATCCGATAACCGGCACCGTTCGGATTGGGAATTGTAAATCTTTCTTCTTTCATTTACTTTCCTTTCCTTCTGCCACTATATTATGTACCATTGCATGTAAGAGATCTTCCGCGGTAAATGGAGCAGCCTTTACAAGGTTTCTATCCAGTACTTCACACATTGCTTTCAGTACAGCATCAAATTCAAAAATCAGATCATGTGTATCTCCTTTAATTTCCAGTTCCATTTTGTTTCCAGTTTTCTCTACTTTAATCATTGACTTTTCCTTTCTACCCTCATACAATGAAAGGGTGATAAACTATTATTATCTTTTGGATCCTCCAGAGTTGCAGCTCTGAGGATCCTTTTTCATTCTGCATTCCATATATGCCACCGTCTGAAGATGTATATCGCCCCACTCAATGCGATTGCTCCGGTGATCTGATCTGCTCTGCTGTCCCATATCCAGAACGGCAGGAAACTCGCAAGACTTCCAATCAGCGTGGAATCGATTATATCTCTCATAATGCCTCCTTTCCCTTCCAAACATGACCGGTTACTTCCCACACTTTTCTGGGCGATATAATGTAAGTGATTCTTCCTTCTGATAATGACTTAGCTGGCTTATTATTGTGAATTGCCATTCCAATCGGAAGCCATCTGTATACAATACCTGCTCTGATTGCTGTTGCAGGTAATCCAATTAATTTACTTGCATCCGCCACAGACATGTTTTCTGAAGAAAATTCAGGCATTTGTGCACCAGTTATCATTCTTGCTATTTCTGAAGCAAATTCGTGAATTTCGGCAGTTTTATTTGCAAGACTTTCTACATTCTCCATGTTTCTCACCTCTTTCTGATCTGATATCGTATTTGACTTTTTACATCTGTTCTTCTATTCTGTAATTACAGGCACTGCCATGCCGAGTACATAAGAAAGAAGGAAACATTATGTCTGATAAAAAAACTTCCTTTATTAATTTCCCAGAACTTCCAGCTTCTGTTGATAATGCTGTTAAAAATCTCACCGATAAGCCAACGCAGGGAATAGGACAAACGTTTGCAGATGCATGGTACTTAGTTTTTGGTGGAATCACACAAGCCGCAGATAAACGTCGCATGAAATACGCCCATGATTTGGAACTCTACAAACAAGAATTATCGCAGGCAATTTCTTCTATTCCCAAAGAAGATCTCATTGAACCAGATATTCAAACGACTGCTCAAGCTCTCGAAAATTCCAAATATTGTATTGGATCAAACGATCTCCGTAAGATGTTTGTAAACCTAATCTCCGGCTCTATGGATAATAACTATACGCAAAGCATCCATCCATCATTTGCAGAGATTATCAAACAAATGAGTCCAAACGACGCTAGGATTTTAAAAACATTTCAACCTAATCAAATTTTCCCATTAGTTGATTACGTTCTTACGAACCAGCAAACTTTAAGTTCCGAAATTCAGTTTCCTACTGTTTATATATCCTCTCTTCCAGATATAGACTTAAAAGCCGCTTCGTTTGCTATTTCTTCTCTAGAAAGACTAGGCATAATTACTATTGACAGAGATTCATTCTGTACTGATAAATCAGTTTACATTCCTTACGAAAAGACAGATTACTATAAAGAATTTTCTTCAAAGGCAATTCGTTTTTATGCTTCAAAAAGAGCTGACATGCACAAATATCTTGGACGTCTCACTCCTTTAGGCAAGAATTTTTTTGAAGTTTGTGTAAAATAGCCAGTGTATGTTCATTACTTTTAGCTGTCATTTCACACATTTCTTTTACATAGCCATCTACTTTCTTAAAATAGTAGGTGGCTATTATTTGAGTTGTGATGCCAGCTACTAAAGCACTTACTCCAATAATAATCATTCACCTCGCCTCCTTCTGGTCTGAGTAATAACATTACATCTTGCATGTTTCTCTGCCCTCTGGTACAATTTCTCCAAATGAGGTGATTACATGACATTGCAAGAAATCAAATTTTTAAGATTAATACATAAGTTAACTTCAAAAACAGAACAAGCTTTTTATTATGATGAATTCAATTGTTCTATGCATTTATATGAAAACTCTTCTGTTGAACTGCCTTGTAAAGAATTATCTACTGAAATAATCAGTTTAGAGTCATCATTGGCAGAGCGGGGCTATATTCTTTTATTGCCTTCTCAGGGATTAAACGATCATAATTACCGTTTAACTCAAAAAGGACTCCACTACTTTCAATTTTCTTTAAATGCTTTGATGTCATTTCTTTTTAAATCCATCTTAGTTCCTATTGCAGTTGCTTTTATCACTGCATTGCTGGTCAGTGCATGAACTTGACCACCAGTAAAGCAGTAATCATACTGACTAATATAGAAACAACTAATTCAAGTCCATCTTTTTCTGATTTCATCTCTACGCTCCTTTCTCTATATCAAAAGGTAATTTGCTATATTCTGGTTGACTTTTGTTACTCATTCTCCTATCTTTTTCTTACAGGACACCGCCATGTCCGAGTTTTAAGGAAGGAGATATACATATTGAGCAGTTATTACACACTTATTAGTAAAATTGCACTATGTCCACAATACAACAGATCAGTTGTGCTTTCGGCTAAATATCGTTTTACAGAAAATCCTCAAAACGACTATGAAGTCAAATTTGCTTATGCTACATGCCCGATTGTTGAAAATTCAAGATTGCCCAAAGATGAACAATGTGAAGAATATAAATATCTGGACTGTTTTCACTCTAATTGTGAACTTCTAAAGGATTTTCCTGCTCTTTGGGATGCTCGGAAGAAGTTGTAATTTCGCATGTTCTTTGCTCTAAGCGAAATTCAAATTCTGCTGCCACTTTTAAGCTCCGATCAATCTGATATACTGCACTGTCAATTGTTGCTGATGGTGCAGTATGCTTTAATTCTTCTTTAAGAATGTCAAAATGCAATTTTGCATTCTGAATCTGTTTCTCCAGTTCGCTGATATTGACAATTCTTTCAGATATGTAACGCATCTCTTTTACGCTCCTTTCTCTTTCTGGTACTTGTTCCTGTGTTGTCGTTTTACCTTGATTCTCTTTTTTCTCTTTCCTTTGGAAAATTTCTTCTTTTTCCCTGTAAAATGGTTAAAGTTATTTGACATACTCATTGACTTTTTTCACCCTTTCTCATACATTGACATACTCAAAATTATTGAAAGCAACTCTTTTTCATGATAAAATCTGCTTGAAAGGATGTGATTCCAATTTGAAAAAATACTTTAAAGATACAAGCAATCTTGTTTCTTTTGCCCTTGGTGCAATAATGTCCTTCATTTTTTTCATCTTTAATAGAGAAATGAAGGTTCCAATATGGGTATTGCTAATTGTTGTCTTCTTCCTCGTGGTTATAATTTGGCTTCTTGTAAAATCACGGATAGAATTAAAAGAATTGTCTCCCAATACTCAAGTTCAAATTATTGAATGCTCACACAATGTATGTCTTTGCAAACCCAACAATTTATTTGCCTATTCTTCCTGGGTTACTTTTTATCAGCTTTCCGGAGAATATGAACAGGCAATAGCCTATGGTTTGGTTCAGACAATAAATCAAAGTGGTGTTGCACAAATAAAGGTATTCGCTATTAATTCAGAAGAAAAAAACATTTTGGAATATATTAATAATGAAAAAGCAAATATTCTTGTTCGTCCGTCTCTCACAACTGAAGCAATAAAAATAATCGCAAATTATGTTTAGGAGGTATACTATGACCCAATACAAAGTTGTCGCAACCTTAGAAAATGATTACAAAGTTGTCATAAATGCTGGCAGTAATAAAGGTATTAAAAAAGGTCAGCGCTATATGGTATATGCTTTATCTGATCATGAAATTTTGGATCCAGATACCAATGAGTCTCTTGGTTATCTAGAGATAGTAAAAGGCACTGGAATAGTGGTTCATGTTCAAGATACAATGGCTACTATCGAATCAGATTCTTATGAAACCTCTCAACCCACCAAAATAATCCGTAAAAATCCAGTATACGGACTCGGCACCACAGAAGAAGAAAGGGTGTCCCGAGAACATATCGCTTTTGATGGTCCCCAAATCGGTGACTTAGTTAAGCAAGTATAAATTTATATATACATGCTAAAATAAAGCCAAAAGTCCAACCAAGAATAGTACTAATAGTCTGCTGGTTAAACTCAGTGTTTTCCCAGCGGATTTTTTTTAATATCCACACAGAAATTCTTGTAATAATTTCATTAAGTTTTCTCATCCCTACGCTCCTTTCTGGTTTGAATGCCAAATTCTTCCTTTGGTATAAATGTTGCGTTCTTAAAGTATCTTTTTAAGTTACTCGTGTGCAAAAAAAATAGCCATTGGATCTTTTATATTCAAATTGTCAATCATAATTTGAATTTCATCACTACCAAAAACCCCTATTTTCATTTTTTCATAAAACGTTTTTGGTGTAATTCCTATCATTCCAGCCACATCGGTCTGTGAATATCCGTTTTTGGCTATCACACCTCGCAATTCATCTGTTTTAATCAATATCTCACCTCCGTATCTTTTTAAGTTACTTTGAGTATAACACGTTTTTGTAACTTGTCAAGATATTTTTTATTGCATTTATAACATTTTTGTGCTATTATCAAGTTACTACAAAGAAAGGAGACATTTCCAATGACAGTTGGCGAACGAATTAAAGAATTAAGAACTAGTCTTGGTTTAAGCCAAGTTGACTTTGCTGATAAAATCAATGTCTCAAAACAAACTTTATACAAATATGAAAATAATATCATTACCAATATTCCTTCTGATAAAATAGAGGCTGCGGCTCGTCTCGGTAATATTTCTCCAGCTTATATAATGGGCTGGATTGATTCTCCTGCTACCCTCGTCTCTATCGAGCACAATTCCCCTGATCCAAAAGGGGTACTTCAACGCATGTCACTTTACACTGCTAAGTTCTTGGAATTATATAATCAATTGTCTTCACCTAATAAAGAAAAAGTAGTCTCTTATACTAAAGGACTGCTTTCCACACAACAGATGGAGGAAGACGTTCGCATGGCCCAAGCCCACACGAATGTTCTACAGGATGCTGAACCTGAAGCCGAGATTATTGATGTTGACACGAATGATATAGAGTCTAAATCTTCTGTATCTGATGCATATGTTGATGATGGAGTCAGTAATATAATTGATGTTATCCGCGACACGGACGACATAGTTGAAGATGAATACCCAGCACCAAATGCTGCGAATGATAGAAAGGCAACCAGTAAACAAAAAGCGCACGCTGATAATATTATGAAAAATGATAGCGAATGGATATAGAAAGGAGCATGCTTTATGATGTACCCGTTTATGACGCTCAATGACAAAACAGAGGTAGTACACTCTGAGGCTTATGATGATAACGGACAGGAAGTTGTTAAAGTTTATTTCGAAAAGCCTGTTTATGATGGTTTTCACTCTGCCGAATGCTATCTTCCTTCTTACGAGTGGAAAAACATAGATGGTTTTTCAGAACAGGAAATTCAGTATTTTACAGAATATTTAAAGACTGTTGCTCACATCATTATTCGACTTGCACGAGAAGGGGGATTTGACGATGCCGCAAATCTTTAAAATCGGAAGTTATCTCATATATTTCTGGTCCAATGAAAATGATCCGCTTGAGCCGATACATGTTCATGTCAGCAAAGGAGTCCCTAGAGAGAATTCTACCAAAATATGGATTACTCAATCCGGTAAGTGTCTTTTGTGTAATAACAACTCTCATATTCCTCCTCGTGCCTTACGTGATATCATGGAAATTATCGAAGCTCGAAGCGAAGAAATCAAACAACGTTGGATAAGTTACTTTAAGAAAATTCGTTTCTATTGTTAAGGACTGGTGTTAATGACTTATGAAGATCTGTTGGTTTTATCTGATTCAGAAAACCTAATCGTCAAAGAAAAGGATATTCCCGGATATGGTGGGCGGATATATAAAAATCGAATCGCAATCAACCGTGCTCTTCCCACTCAAGCCGAAAAATCCTGTATACTTACAGAGGAAATCGGTCATCACTGCACCAGCTCCGGAGACATCCTGGATCAGACTGACATTATGAACCGCAAGCAAGAATATCGCGCACGGTTCTATGGATATAACCTCAAGATTGGATTAACCGGTCTGATCAGAGCGTATGAGGCTGGTTGCAGAAATCTTTTCGAGATGGCTGACTTTCTGGATGCCACAGAAGAATATTTGAAAGAAGCTATACAGTGTTACAAATCCAAATATGGAATATGTACTGCTGTTGACAACTATATAATTTACTTTGAACCATTTGCAGTGATTAAATTGATCGCTGCTGAATGATAAAAAACAATATGAAGGAGGAATTCTTTATGAAAACATGGAAACTTGTATCAGGGATTTTGTCAATCGTATTATTTATTATGGTTGCATTTCAATCCTGCGCTGTAGGAATCGGCAACACTCTTGGTGAGACCGGAGAAGTCGGCGGGTCCGCTGGTATCATTGTTGCGATCATGCTTTTAGCTGGTGGAATTGTATCTATCGCAACACGTAAAGGCGGAAAGGGCGGCAATATTGCCCTTATCGTTCTTTTTGGCATCGGTGCATTATTAGGTTATGGATTGGCAGGAAGCTATTCAGATTTATACATATGGGCTACCTGGTGCTTAATCAACGTAATCTTAGCAATCGTATCACTTGTAAAGCATAAATAATAATTAAATAAAAAACCGATTCAGTGCTACCAACACTGAACCGGTTCAGATCTCCGAAGAGATGCTCATTTTGCAAAGATATTGTATCATCTTCGGAGCAGTTGCACAACCCAAACGTTTGTGTGGCTGTTATTTTTGTACCTAAAAATAGTACCTTGAAAACTTTATATCTTCTAAACCCTTGAAAACAAAGGCTTTTGTGTGTGTTTTATTTGGAAATTTTTTCTTAATTATACCTACTTGATACCTACCCGCAAAAAAACAAAAACCGTGCCACAAAAGGTACGGTAATTAACTTTAAAGTAACGCTTGTTGAGGACCTTTTCTATCCTCATTCAATCCTTCCAATTTGCAATAAAGATCTTCTGATATATCAAGCTTAGCAGCCATTTCTTTAGTAGTTAAACCTTCATCTGTACGAAGTAAAAACAAACGGCTGGAAAGTAAATATAATTCTTTACTTATCCGTAATGGACTAATGTTTCCATTAGTCTCATCGGTTCGCCCTAGAAGATAATCAGTTGTCACTCCAAAATAATCTGCAAGCTGTTTTAACACTTCCAGGCTAGGCTCTCGCTTTCCCATCTCATAATTCTGGTATCCCCTTTCGGATATACCTAAATAAGCTGCGAGGTCCCTTTGTGTTTTTCCTATAGATTTGCGGCTTGTTTTTAATCTTTCCGAAAACATATGGTACCTCCTAAAAAAATAATAAAGTATATATTGACACGTACAAATTGTTCATGTATAATAAAATTAACACGAACAAAACGTGTGTGTTTCATTGAGTCTAACCATAGATATAATTCGATAATAACACACTTTGTTCGTGTTGTAAATAAAATACATTTAAGGAGGCACTAATTATGGCAAAAACATGCGAATTAGTCAACACGAGACCAAAAGAAATTGAAGATTACCCACCTATCTTACAAGCAAGACACATTCAGGAATTATTAAATGTCTGCGAAGCAGTTGCTTATCAGATTATGCACACTGAAGGTTGTCCTACCATCAAAATGGGAAAACGAATGGTAGTGCCACGAGATGATTTCTGGGACTTCTTAATGGATCATAAAGGTGTTAACTTGTGGTAAGCGAGGAATTTGCATATGAGTGAAGACAAACGCTTAAATGAAATTATAAGAGTCCAGAAGCGCCCCAGTAGCTTTGTATTGATTGATAAGTCTTTTCTGGAAGATACGCGACTGTCATACAAAGCTAAAGGCATACTCGCCTATCTCTTAAGCAAACCAGACAACTGGAAAGTTATCGTTAGTAACTTAGTTAATTACTCTGTAGACGGCAAGGCATCTGTTTATGCAGGGCTAAAAGAGCTACGAGAATGTGGTTATTATGAAAAAGTTCCCATTCGTAATGATAAAGGACACTTTATTCGCTGGGAATCTACAGTTTACGAATGTCCTGAACCACTTACCGAATTTCGAGAAATGGGAAAACCAGATATGGTTTCTCCATATGTAGAAAAGCAGGAACATAATAATAATTATAATACCAATAAATTAAACATTAGTAATAATCATGTCCAGTCTTGTCAGGGGAAAACAGACCGACAGACGGAAATACAAGCAACACTTGCTTTAATCCATCAAAACATAGATTATTCCGGTCTTAAAATTTCTCACAATGATGATATTGAACTAATCGATGAATTCGTAAGCATCATATTAGATGCTCTCATGTCTCAGAGCAGAACAGTCCGGATAAACGGAGAAGACAAACCCAGAGAACTTGTAAAAAGTAACCTAATGAAATTAACCTATTTGGATATTGAACACGTTCTATTTCAATTTAAAGAGCATGGGCAGTTAATCAAGAAGAAGCCTCAGTACATACTCTCGATGCTATACAACTCATCTATGGAGCTGAACGCCCACTATTCCAACAAGGTACAGGCCAATTGGACGAAAGGAGAACTTTAATGAATAAAGAGCACTTAGAATATAATCTTCGTGATATACGAAAACACAAAGATATTCCTTTTCAGTTAGCAAATGAAGAATTAGCAGATGAACAGTTTCCTTTTATTAAAGCTGAATTTCCCAAGGCTCAGATGGTCAAATATGACATCTTTCAGTACATTGTCGTTACCCAATCTGCTTGGTTAAGGTTGATCAAGGAATTGGAATCTATTGAAGCAAATCACAAACGACATATCGTAGAAATAGAAAAAGCTGTAAATCATCTAAAAACGGCCGACTGGAGCCCAGAACAGCCGACAACAAGCGAAGAAATTCAAAAAATGTTCCAAAAAGAAGAACAGCTTCTGGCAGAAAGCCATAAACGAACTATGGAGCGGCACAAAGAAATAATGGCTGCCATTGATAAAGCTTCAATCCAAAAGAAAAAGCCCACTGTTATTGGCGTAACAATGAGCTTGTAGCATAACCACAAAGGGCAATGCAAAATTCTTCTAGCAAAAGAATTATACCACTGCTATTGCCCTTTTATCAAGAACAAAATTGGAAAGGGTACATAAAATGCAAAAGCACGAAGTAATCAACGCGCTCCTTAAAAAATATTCCAGAAGAACCCCAATTCACAAAAGAGGGCTTGAAATTCTTTATGACAGAGCTGAAAGCAGAGGTTATAAAGCCTCAGAGATCAAAAAAGGATTACAGATAATGATTTGTAAAAATTATCTTCGCAAAGAATACACTTATCCCAATAATGATCCGCTTCAGGAGGTCATACATGAACGCATCTACATGGAGGACTGGGAGTTTCGTGATATCTTTAAACACATTTATCTTTAACAGGAGGCAATAGCAATGATTGTAAATAACGTAAACTATATCGTAATCAAAACAGCTGATCTCAATGTGCCTGGCTACGATGAGTTGCCACTTTTGGATATTCCTGTGATGTCAGATGATCAGTGGAACGCTTTATCTCATTCACCAGAACAGCTCAAGTTAAAAGAGCAATATTTGCATCGAAAGGACGGTGAATGAATATGGCTAAAAGAGGACAAGGCGAAGGAACTATCTCTAAACGTCCTGATGGTACCTGGTGGGCTCGTATCACTGTTGGCAAAACGCCGGAGGGAAAGCAGAAAAGAAAAGCTTTTTATGGAAAAACAAGAAAAGAAGTACAGGAGAAACTTACTGCTGCACTTAATGACATCAATAATAACACCTACATAGAACCAAGTAAAATGACTGTTGAGCAATGGATGTATCTCTGGTTACAAGAATACAAAAAAAATTCAGTAAAACCCCAGACATATGCAGCCTATGAAGCTCATGTAAGAAACCATATTGCTCCTGATTTAGGCAGTTATAGTTTATCTTCCCTTCGTAATGACATGGTACAACGCTTTGTAAACGGCTTGGTCAATAAAGGATTAAAGTCAATTACTATTGAAAGAATCGTAGGTGTCTTAAAAGCGGCCCTGGAACAAGCTGTAAACAATGAATTAATCATCAAAAGCCCTGCAGCACATGTAAAAATGCCATTAAAGCAAGATCGCACACCTAGAGTTCTCACTGTGCAAGAACAAAAACGTCTTATATCTGCTGCCAAAAATCACCGTAATGGTGAGATATTTATTTTAATTCTCGGAACCGGATTACGGATCGGAGAAGCCTTAGCGCTTACCTGGAATGATATTGATTTCTCAAAACATATCTTAAGCGTTACTCGAACACAAATTGAATACTGTGATCATGATAATAATCAAACGACTTATCATCGGGAATACAGTACACCAAAAACTAAGGCAGGGAACAGATCCATCCCTCTTATTCCAGCATTAGTGGATATGCTTTTAAATCTTAAGCAACAACGAGAACATGAAAAGGAAAAATTTAAAAAGGGATATCATGATAATGGATTACTCTTCTGCAACTATTACGGTATATCCTTAAACTATACTACTGTCTATTGTACTTTGCACAGCATTTGTAAAGAAGCAGAACTCGAAGATGTTCATCCTCACACATTACGTCATACTTTTGCTACTAGAGGACTTGAGAATGGTATTGATTTAAAAGTAATGCAGGATCTATTAGGACATTCCAGCATAAAAATGACTGCTGATATATATACTCATGTCCTTTTAGACACAAAGAAAAATTCTATACTAAAGCTTTCTGATACACTTAATATATAAAGAGCTATAAAGGCACTCTGGAAACATTCTGGAATGCCTTTTATCCTATCAAGGTATATACCTACTTTTATACCTAAGAGAAACATATTACATAAAAATCATGTTAAATAATAAAAGAAAGAAGATATAAAGGAAGGCTTTAACCCCAGTAAATACAAGGATTTCAAGTCATATAAAAATAATAAGATAAACTATTAATAATGTACCTATTTTTCAATTATCGATGGAAAGAAGGATTGAAAATGCCGAAGAAAAGAAAGAAACACCCCAAACTGCCGAATGGATTCGGAAGTATCCGTTATCTTGGCAAGAACAGACACAACTGTTATGCAGTACATCCACCAGCAAAGATAGATCAGCTTGGAAATGTGGTTCGCTCACCTGCAATCTGTTATGTTGATGACTGGATCAAGGGTTTTACCATCCTGACTGCATACAAAGCAGGTACCTATCAGCCTGGAATGGAAAGGGACTTGTCAGTCTCTCCAACATCTGACACCGACACACTTGTAAGCCGTATTATTGCAGATTACAGTACAATCAAAGGAGTAGAGAGTAAACATCCAGAAATTAAAAAGCCAACCTTCAGAGAGGTATACGAACAGTTCCTTAAGTGGAAATTTGCTGAAGGAACGAATTATTCAGAATCCACAAGAAACAATTACACTGCTGCATATACATATTGCACAGAGTTGTATGACAAAATATTTGAAGATTTGAAAGCAACAGAGTTGCAAAATTTTCTCGATAAACAAAAGGGGTTAAAAAAAGGCAGTCTTGTAAAAATCTTATCTCTGTTCAATCAAATGTACAAATATGCAATGTTTGCCGAGATTGTTACTGAAAGAAAATCTCAATATGTGAGAATCAACGCTGTCGACGATGAAGAACATGGAACTCCATTCACTGAACATGAACTCAGAATCCTGTGGAAAAATGCCAATAATCCAGACATACAATTAATCTTGATCATGAGCTATTCTGGTTGGCGAATTGGTGAATTATCAGGATTGGAAGTTAATCTGAAAGAAAAATATTTTAAAGGCGGTATCAAAACCCAAGCCGGTAAAGGAAGAATTGTCCCGATTCATCCCATGATATACGATTTTGTAAAGACAAGAATCACTGCTGATGGAACCCTGCTAAATATGAACAAAGTCACCTACAGAATGTTTCGCTTCTATCCAATACTGGAAAAGTTAGAAATATCCGGAAGTCCAAAACATACTCCTCATGATTGCAGACATACCTTTTCTGCTCTATGTGAAAAGTATTCCGTCAGAGAAAATGACCGAAAACGAATGCTCGGACATTCATTCGGAAGTGATATTACCAATACCGTATATGGACACCGAACTCTGGAAGAACTCAGATCTGAGATTGAAAAGATCAAAGTACCATTTGTGACCAACTGTGACTAACCGTCCCATTTTAAACCGTTTTTTGTTCCATTAAAAACAATGTAACACAATCCCGCAGCCCCGCATAAAATCAACATTTTCCAGTATTTATGCAGGTTTGCGGACATTGTAAAAAGATTCACATTAGAAAAGGCAAAGTAGAGATTTTTCTCCGCTTTGCCTTTTTTTCTTATGTATGCTTTTATTCCCATGTGTGGTTGTGAAGTTGTCCCTTAAGCTGCATGTGGTCAAACTGATTCTGTCTCAGCGCCTCATATAACACAATTGCCACAGAATTACTGAGATTCAGCGAACGAATATCATTGATCATCGGAATCCGGACACATTTTTCTTTATGTTCCATCAGAATTTCTTCCGGAATTCCCGCACTTTCTTTTCCGAACATGATATAACAATCATCTTCATACTGTACATCTGTATAAGTTTTTAATGCTTTTGTCGTTGCATAATAAATCTTTGCATTGGGATTTTTTTCTACAAAATCTTCATAATCCAGATAAGTTGTCACATCCAGATCTTTCCAGTAATCCATGCCTGCGCGCTTTAATGCTTTCTCATTCAGCTTAAATCCCAATGGCTCGATCAGATGAAGCCTTGTCCCTGTTGCTACACAGGTTCTTCCGATATTTCCGGTATTTGCCGGAATTTCCGGCTCATAAAGTACAATGTTTAACATAATTATCGCCTCTTCTATCTTCTTATTCTTCTGATTCTTTTCGCTCTTTCCACCAGCGGCTCAGTTCATCCGGTGCCGGACGATCCAGATACCGGGTTTCTTCTCCATTTACAAGTGTTCTTGCATTCTGTTCTTTTACAAATCCGATCCTTACTGCCGGAACACCTGCATTCTTCAAACTTTCCAACGTCTCTTCTCCATGCTCTGTCAGCACAAGATAACTTCCGGCCGATGTAAGAAGATATGGATTTAACTGAAAGAATTCACAGATTTCCACTGTCTCCTGCTTAAGTGCAAGTTTTGAGAAATCAATCTCAAATCCTGTCTTTTCTGCCTCTGCAAGTTCCCATAATCCACAGAGTACACCTCCATCCCCACACTGTCTGCTCTTCGCTTCTTCCGGAAGCTTTAAAATCTGTTCCGGAAGTATAAGTGATTCCTTGCAACGCTTTGTTTTTTCTATAAAAGATGGTGTAAATCTTGTACGAAGATCTGCCTCTGCCTCTTCAACCAATCGCAACGTTCCTTCTAATCCCGTATAACCGCAAAGAATGATTTCCGTTCCCGGAAACCATTTTTTCATCTGCTGTTTTGAGTTTTCTTTCACGCCGACAGCAGTAATCTGAATCACTGTCCGCAAAACATACTCTGCACTTTCAGCCTGTACACAGGTAATGGCAAGTCCTGTCTCCTCACAAATCTCTGTCAGGATTCTCATAATATCTTTTAATTCCTGCTCGTCAGAACTTTCAGGAAACAAAATCTGTACTGAAACCGCTGTTGGTCTGACTCTCTTTGCCGCAAGATCTCCTGCTGCTTTAATCACTGCATATTTCACCTGTGCCGGTGCTTTTCCGCTTACTGAAGCGCTGCTCCAGACAAAATCCTTATCGTCAGATACCAGTTCAGAACTGCTTTCTTCCCACGCAGTTTTTCCTGTTGAATTCCTGTTTACTTTTTGGATCTGTTTCTTTACAGAACGATTCCAGATCGTCTGCGTTACTCTCCCTGTCCGCATCACACTCTCCTTAGACCAGATATGGAATCACCATCGTTGCAACCATTGCAACAATAACCACCAGAATAATAATTGATACAAAACGTCTTACTTTTTTATCATAAAAATTCATCTTTTTTCTCCATTTCCATTAACAAAACCATATGTAAATATCTTTCTAATATCTGCAACGCTATACTAGTCCTCTATTATATAAATCGCCGCATCCTGATTCAGCTTATTTCTATGTCTGTAATCAAAAAGATGCAACTTTCCATTCAATCGCTCCAGATGAGTCATCTTTCGCAGTTGGCGGCTGTCGTATCCTTCATAATCCTTCAGATACTTGTGCTCTTCCGCCTCTTTCTTATAAAATTCAGACGCTACATCTTTTTCTACTTTGCTCTCTCCAAGAAATGCCGGACGATTCTTCACATTATCTCTCAGGTAAAGATCTAAAGTCATGCTTTCAAGCACCTTCTCTTTAAAATCCGCTTCTTTCTTCTGCATTTTCTCCGAACATGTGAATTCTGCTAATTCTGATTCTACAAAGTCCCACAATATCTCATAGCGAGTAAGTCTTGAATGATTCAACCCAAACAAGCCTTTCTTCTCATAATAATTGCCCATTTTCTCATACATGGAAAATGCAGATGGAAACAATTCCACAAGAAGTCCCATCGTATGACTAAACTGAAAACTGTTATAGTAAACTTCCACCATCTCTTCTACTTTCTTCAGACGGATCACATCACTGTATGGAAGCCATTTTGTTGAAAGCACTTCATACGGCGGACGATTCTGGCAAAGCAACTCATACTCTTTCATCTTCTCATGCATCACAGATCCATGCAGTACTTTCAGAAATCCAAGCTGAAACTGATCCGGTTCCATAGCATAAACTTCATTAAAAGAATGAGCAAAACTATCATAATTCTCATATGGAAGACCTGCGATCAAATCTAAATGCTGATGCACATTTCCCTTCTCATGAATCCTTGCTACCTTATCACGTACTTTTTCCAGATTCATGGAACGGTTGATCTCTTTGATCGTCTGTTTATTCGTTGACTGAATTCCAATTTCCAGCTGAATGAGTCCTGGACGCAAACTCCGGATCAACTCAATCTCTTCCTCATTCAGAAGATCTGCCGCCACTTCAAAATGAAAATTTGTAATCCCTTTATCATGCTCTTTGATATAATTCCAGATTGCCATCGCATGATCATGCTTACAGTTAAATGTTCTGTCAACAAACTTAACCTGTGGCACTTCATGATCAATAAAGAACTGCAGTTCTTTCTTCACAAGTTCCAGATTACGGAATCGAAGACATTTATCAATTGAAGAAAGACAATAACTACAAGAAAACGGACAGCCTCTGCTCGTCTCATAATAAATGATACGGTTCTTGAAATTCTCAATATCCCCATAGACAAACGGTACTTTGCTCAGATCCATGATCTGTCGAAACGGTGTCGCAGCAATCTGTTTTTCCTCTTCCCGAAATGTAATTCCCTGAATGTTGATCAATTGAGCCGCACCACGTCCTTCATAATATGCCACAAGTTCTGCAAAAGTCTCTTCACCCTCTCCGCGCATGATACCTTCTGTCATTGGATATTTTTCCAGAACTTCTCTTGCATTATAAGAAACTTCCGGACCTCCAAGCCAGATCTTCGTATCCGGCAGAATCTTTGGAATCTCCTGTATCAATTGCCCTACTTCTGTCACATTCCATAAATAACAGGAAAGGCAGAGAACATCTGGTGCCTGCTTATAAATATCCATCAAAATCTCATCAAATGGCTGATTGATCGTATATTCAGAAATTGTGATATTGCTGGCCGGATGCTGCTCTTTCGCATATGCGCGCAGGCAATAGACCGCAAGATTTGAGTGGATGTACTTTGCATTCACCGCTGCAAGCAAAATCTTCATCTTTTTTATAAACCTCTTTTCCTGTCAATAATGTATATTTGTAAACATTTTCCTTTTTAGGTCTTACCTTTCTATTCTGAATGAAGATGTGAGAAATGTCAAGATATGTGAAGTTTATAACAAAAAAGGGAAAGCTATCACTTACGATAACAACACAAATTGTGTCAGATTATCGTATGATAGCTTTCCCTTATTTTGCAGCTTTAATCAAAAGCCACCTCTTCTTTCTGCTCCTCACGGAAAATTACCCCAAATACTTTTCTGACAATCGGTCCTGCGAAGCACAGCTGCCAGAAGAATGCCATTGGGAAATTGAATACTGTTGTCTGGAACCACACAGCAATCATCTGATTTCCTGCATCCTTAAAGAGCAGTGTTGCTGCAAGGCTCATCAGCGGGCACATTCCAATGATGGATAAAACGGATATCGCCAGCACGATCATAAACGGATTATCTTTCTGTGGGTTCACGATCATAAATGCTTTCTTCTTTGCAATCGGTCCTACGAGAAAGAAATCCAGAATGAAAGCAATCGGTCCCATGATGATAAGTTCATGGAATGCTGCCAGAAAGACCTCATTACTCATTCCGCCCATATTCAGGGAAATGTTGTAGCAGATCATTGCATAAACCATGACAAAAACCATCATGATTGTGAAAATTACTTCTTGAAACTTATTTTTTGGCATAAAAAATCCTCCTATCATGATAAGCGTAACAGATTGTGTTGTTCGTTCATCATTCCGGAGGGAATGTATCGTTTCCAATATAAATACCATTCTATTCATTTTTTTTACGTGCATTGCGCTTCGAACTTGGCCCACAAGCGTTACCCCGATAGTTAACTCAGCCCAGGCACCCTCACGGCACCCGAGAGGTTCTGCTTAGTGCTGCTCCGTTCCCGACCTGACACGGTTCACAGAGTCCCGTCGCGTGAGACCCAGACGTCAACGTCACTTTCCGGGGGCAGCCCTGCAGACTGTCGCCCTCTGCGCAATATCACCCCTGCTATAGCGGATTGCAGGTTCAAGGTACCGCTACCACCCCGGCTGCACGGATTATTATTTTACATGATAAATGAATACTTGTCAAGTAGGCTGTTCTTTCTTTTGCACAGGAGTTTACCACAGGATTTAATTTTTCTATGTTACAGAGTCTGTAACTCCGCTTTTTTCTTCATCTTCCTGGCTTCCCTGAGTTCTCTGAAAAACTGCTTCATCAACTGGCTGCATTCTTCTTCCAATACGCCTGTTGTAAGATCTGCCTGATGGTTAAATGCCTGGATATCCAGTAGATTCAGAATGGAACCTGTACATCCTGCTTTCGGATTCATACACCCGACAACCACTCTTGGTATACGGGACTGGACAATTGCACCTGCACACATCTGACATGGCTCTAATGTCACATACAATGTACATTCTTCCAGACGCCAGTCACCAAGCTTTTTGCTTGCTTTCTTGATTGCTGCGACCTCAGCATGTGCCAGTGGATTCTTGTCTGTATTCCGTCGGTTATAACCGCGTGCAATAATCTTATCTTCATGAACGATCACGCAACCAATCGGGGTTTCTCCTAGATTATACGCTTTCTCTGCCTGTTTTAAGGCCGTACGCATATATTTTTCATCCGTTGTCATCCTCATTTTGTTTCCTTTCGGTTATTGTATAAAAATAGCATTAATATTCCTTTTCATTCTGAATAAACTATATAGAAAAATTCTTTTCAGGGGCTTGCTATGAATCCGGGAAGTTATTATTTATATGAGTACGAATCCTGCTGCCGCCGCAGAAATCTTGGTTTTCTACAAATTTCATCACATAATTATTCTTATCTCTTAACACTTCATGTTAAAAATCTTCCGATTGTCCCTGGAGAACAGTTGGAAGTCCATGCATTTATTCTCGAAAATCAAACACTTACAGGTTCTCCGGTTGCACTTCTTCAGTGCTCTGGTCAGAACTTATCCACACAACTGGTCATTTCCGGGGAACGTTTTCCACATAAAAGAACTCTTAAACACATTGATGGGTTCATTATTTTCTCCATCACCCAGAATCGATCACAGCATTGGATTGCCTCCGCTGTACCTCTGCCGGATTTTTATTCTTTTTCTGATTGCTCTTTATCAACAGAAGAGATTTTATCCTCTGAACCTGAGAATCCATCCATTTCGGAAGAATCCCTCATAACAGAAGACACTGTATCTGAGACTGTATCCGAAACAGCATTATCTGACGCTTCTATTGCTGACACTTCAACTTTGAATGCTCCAACTGAGGATACGCTAACCGAGGATGTTTCAGCTGATGATACTTCAATTCATGACGCTTCAATTCAAGCCAGAAAAATCACACACGCAGAGATTTCCACACTTCCGCGCAGATTCTGGCCACTTGCCAACAATAGTTTTCTTCTGCATGGCTGTCATAATTATCATCACCTTCTCCTGATCAAAGAAAAGGATCATCTTTGGCTTGGCGTTCCCGGCCTTTACGATCCCAGAGAAGCACATATGGCTAACTTGTTCGGCTTTCCTCAATTTACCAGTTCTTACATCTCTATTCTGGAACTTACCGAAGATGAATGTGAAAACTCTGAATCTTTCGGTCACTGGTGTCGATACTTAATGTGATTCTTAAAAAGAAAGGAAAAAGATAGAGAAAGGAAGCGTTCACAGCGGATGCACTTCTTTTCTCTATCAATTTTAATTTTAATCCAGATAAATTGGCGGTTCGTAATCCTCTCCAAGAAGTACTTTCTTACGTTCCTGATATCCGAGGAATGCCCATTCTGTCATATCTGTCCATTTATGGTTTGCACGGTCATAAACCTGCACATACCCAATTCTTTTCGGATGCATACGTACGCTGTTGGATTCATATTCTCTTCCTGTGTATGGATTAATGTCTCCAACTTCTTCCTGTACAGGCTCTTCGTATGTTGCCTCTTCCTGCACCGGCTCTACCGGCTGTGTCTCATAGGATGTAACTTCTGCTTCTTCATATGGTTCTGCTTCTTCCTCTGCCGGTTGAGCATAATCTTCTGTATAAGAAATTTCTGATTCCGCAGGGTTTTCTTCTTTCTGATCTGATTCCGGCACTTCCTGAAGCTCTTCCTTATATTCCTCTTCTTCTGCCTGAAGTTCTTCTCTGACATCTTCAGTTGGCTCTGCTTCTACTGCATTCTTTTCAAGTTCAGCAAGTTCTTCATGCATATCATAAATCTCACCGATCGTCATGTCGCGTTCTTCACCTGTAAGCTGCTGTTCTTCCTTCTCTGTCTCCACCGTTTCCTCTGAAAAGCTCTCTTCCGGCTGTTCCTGTTCATTCCATTTTACTTCCTGCTTTCTGATACGTCCGACTGCACTCTCTGCAATCTCTCCTGACATGATGCTCAGCTGAAACGGACAGCCAAGAATAGATGCGATTAGTCTCATATCCTGTTCCTGAAAATTATCCCTTCCAAGACGCTGTGTTAAATTCTGACGTGACATCTTCTTTCCTGTCTCTTTCTCAATCGTCTCCGCCAGTTCTTTGATCGTCATTCCTTTTCTTCCCAGGACGATTTTCACCTGTTCTCCAAACGTTAAATCTTCCATTTACTTCTCCTCCTTATGTATTATTTATACTTCTCTCTTATCTGTCGATCAGAACGGTTTTTACTTAATTTGCAGAAACATATTCTTCCAAAGTAAGTCCTTTCTCTGTCATCTCTTTTGCAGCATCTACTCCCACATAACGATAATGCCACGGCTCATATATAATTCCTGTAATATTAGATTTATCCTGCGGAAACCGAAGAACAAAACCATACTCTGAACAATGTTCCATCAACCACTTTTGCTCTTCTGTATCTCCCTGTTTCTCATCAAGCTCCCCGTACTTTGTCGATATAATGTCAACAGCAAGACCGGTTGCATGCTCGCTTGTTCCTGGAATTGCAACTGATTTCTTTGTCTCATCATACGCATTTAACGGTGTGTATCCCTGATTGATCCAGTCCTGCATCGTCGTATTAAAGACATCTCTCTGTTTCTCATAAGAACGATATCCTGATGTCACATACATGCTGAGTCCTGCCTTCTTCCCATCATCCAGCATCTTATTCAGACTGTCTGCTATCCTGGAATCTACCTGTTTTCCACCACTTATCTCCGTCAGCTTCGCCGGCACATAAGAAGTATCCAATGGATGCTTCTCATTCACAAGTGCAAGACACCATCTGTCATCATCACTTGCCAGCAACTCTGCAGTATTTTCTGTTACTTCTTCTCTTTCTAACTCTGCCTGCAGTTCTTCGTTCTTCTTTGTCTGCTCCTGTAATTTTGCATTGCTGATTTCCAGCTTCTTTTCCGCTTTTTTCAATGTAATTGAGGAGATTCCTGAAGTAATTGCCACTCCTGCAATTACTCCTGCCAAAACCCCTGTAAGCATTAGTTTCTTTGCTCTGTCTCTGAACAATGCTTTATTCATCTTATTTAATTTCAACTCCATCTGTATTTTTCATCTTATCCTCTGTAATATTTAGAATCTCTTCCGTTTCATTCCCCCCGGCAGATCATCCTATTCCTTCAGATATCGCACTTCAAATGTCTCCACTTTGATCGGTTTATTAAATAATGTTCCCTGTGCATAATCGCATCCTAATTCCTGAAGAACATTCAGCTGGTCCTGTGTTTCAACACTCTCCGCAAGAACAGAACATCCCAATTGATGACAAATATCAATTACGGCCTTTGCTACCACTCTGCTTCTTCTGTTTCCAACCAGATTTGTAATAAGGCTCTCATCCAGCTTCAATCCATCAAAATCCATAATGGACAGAATCGAAAAGCTGGAATTCTTAGCTCCGAAATGATCCAATACTACGCGGACATTCGCTTTTCTGATTTTACTGCATGATGCCGCCAGCATCTCCTGGTTCGTATCTGTATAAGATTCGGAGACTTCTACTTCCAAATATTCGCATAATACCTGATATTTCTCAATCAGCGCACTCATCTGATCCGCAATGTTCTCCTGCCTCAATGTTTCACCTGCAAAGTTTACTGAAATCGGCACCATCTGGATTCCTTCTGTCTCCCACTTATGAAGGATCTGACATACCTGTTCAAATATATAGAGATCGAGATAATGTGACAGCCTTGTCTCTTCCAGAAGATTAATATATCTTCCCGGATCCATAATTCCAAGATCCTTATGATGATATCTGACAATCGCTTCAGCACCTGCAATTTCTCCGGTCTGCACATCAATCTTCGGTACCAGACATACAATAAAATTCTTCTGTTCAATATCCTCTAGAAGATCCTTTTTGATGATTGGCTCATGATGACCTTTACGCAGATTTTTATAATACTTCTTTTTCTCTTCCCGCATCATATTCTCTGCACTGATCACAAGACCATTCACATCTATGTCCACTTTTCCCCAGGCATACCCTACTGAAACAAGTCCCAGACTTATGTTTTCAAGTTTTGTATATGCACCATGTACCTGTTGTGTAAAATCTTCATAGGAAGCGTTCTCTACAAGAACCAGATACTCATCTCCTGTCATTCTGTATACATTACCATTATGGAAATACTCCGAAAGCACTTCACCAACTCTGGTGACAACTTCATCTCCATAATCTCTTCCGAATTCTTTATTAAAATTCTTCAGTCCATTAATGTCTACGGAAAGAGCTCCCAATGTCTTCAATTCTTCCGGTTCCACATGATCCAGATATGCAACAAAACTATTTCTGTTAAGTACTCCTGTCAGATTATCATGATAACTGAGATACTCCTGCTGTTTCTGGAGTTTATGAAGAGCGATTGCCTGCGGTATATACGGAATCACCGTACGAAGCAATCCAACATCACATCCGCCCCGGTGAACTCCAACTGCTGCAAGAATTGCTACTGTATTCTCATCCAGCTGTAAACTCACACTGTAATCGGCCTCTGTTGAATTTGTAATCTCCTGCTTCATCCACTTTGGCTGATGTTCTTCCGGAAGCATCTTTATCTTATCTCTCTGCCATGGAACATTCTCTGCACACCACTCAAAGATGGTCTCAATATCCCCATACTCTTTCTCAATATAGTACACGTATTCTGAATCATAATAATCACGTACCGCACGAAGTACATCATTTACGATTTCTGAGAGAGAACGTGGCTTCTTTCTATCACTCATATCATTTTTCCTCTGTCTTTCTATAATTTTAGACACTCAGATAAGATTATTGTATTATACTACGAATTAAAATGCAATACAAAAAAGTTTCGCAATTCACTTTTAAATGTAAAAAAAGAGGGTGATTTCCCATTCCAGAAAATCTATCCCTCTTTCTCTAATTAAATGATATATCCTGCAGATATTTCTGATTTCTGCACATCTACATGCTCTCGAAATCTATAAATTCCACTTTTTATCCTGTGAAACACGAAGTCGGTTCATCGCTCTTGCCAGAGATGCCTGCGTATGATAATACTGCTGGATACTCTGCTGCTGACGTAACCTTTCCTCTGCACGCTCTTTCTGCTCCTGTGCTCGTCGCACATCGATGTCTTCTGGTTTCTCGGCTGTATCAACAATCAGTGTGACTCGATTGTTTACGATTTCAACAAATCCCACACCCACTGCAATATCTTTCCATTCATCGCCGTCCAAACTCATATGTGCAACTCCGACATTCACAGCGATCACCATATTCTCATGATTTGCAAGAATTCCCTTTTCTCCATCCGGAGCCGGGATGATCAGCTTCTTACAACGACCTTCGTAGAATACACCATCACTTGCTATGATTTTCAGACCAAATGTATCCATATGCACATTCTCCTATTTCAACAATTACTCTTCTTCCATCTCTTTTGCCTTGGCAATTACGTCATCAATTGTTCCGACATTGAAGAAAGCATTCTCCGGATAAGCATCCATCTCTCCGTCAATGATCATCTTAAATCCACGGATCGTCTCTTTCAGCGGTACATATTTTCCAGGAATTCCTGTAAATGTCTCTGCTACGAAGAATGGCTGGGACAGGAATTTCTGAATCTTTCTTGCACGCATAACAGTTGCTTTATCTTCATCAGAAAGTTCTTCCATACCAAGGATTGCGATGATATCCTGCAGTTCTTTATATTTCTGAAGAATTGCAATTACCTTGTTAGCTACTTCGTAATGCTCCTCTCCTACAACGTCTGCTTCCAGAATACGGGAGCTTGACTCCAGTGGATCTACGGCCGGATAAATACCCTGCTCAACGATCTTTCTGGAAAGTACGGTTGTTGCATCCAGGTGGGCAAATGTAGTTGCCGGAGCTGGGTCTGTCAGGTCATCGGCCGGTACATATACTGCCTGAACCGATGTTACAGAACCGTTCTTTGTAGATGCAATACGCTCCTGAAGTTCACCCATTTCTGTTGCCAGTGTCGGCTGATAACCTACGGCTGAAGGCATACGTCCAAGAAGGGCTGATACCTCAGATCCAGCCTGTGTAAAACGGAAAATATTATCGATGAAGAGAAGCACGTTCTGATGCTGCTCATCACGGAAATATTCTGCCATTGTAAGTCCTGTCTCAGCGACACGCATACGAGCTCCAGGTGGCTCATTCATCTGTCCGAATACCAGGGCTGTTTTCTCCAGTACTCCGGATTCTTTCATCTCTGTCCAGAGGTCGTTACCCTCACGGGAACGCTCTCCAACTCCTGTAAAAATGGAATATCCGCCATGCTCTGTTGCAATGTTACGAATCAATTCCTGAATCAATACGGTCTTACCTACACCGGCACCACCGAACAGACCGATCTTACCACCTTTTGCATAAGGAGCAAGAAGATCGATAACTTTAATACCTGTCTCAAGGATCTCAACTACCGGGCTCTGGTCCTCGAATGTAGGCGGCTGTCTGTGGATTACCCATTTTTTAGAATCTGTAATCGGCTCTCCGTTATCAATTGTCTCACCGAGTACATTAAATAATCTTCCAAGTGTCTGCTCGCCTACAGGAACCTGAATACCGGCTCCTGTTGCAGTAACTTCCATATCTTTACAAAGTCCTTCACTTGCAGCAAGCATCAGGCAGCGCACCTCATTGTTTCCAAGGTGCTGTGCAACCTCCATGATGCATTTCTTTCCATTATTATCAACTTCAAGAGCATCTTTGATAAAAGGAAGATCACCGTTTTCAAACACTACGTCAACGACAGGTCCCATAACCTGTACAATTCGTCCTTTATTCATGTTCTCTCTCTCTTTCTATATTTCAGTCATTACAAACTGCAACAACCTGCTGTCTGTAACGCATTTCGACATTTTAACTCTTCTTCTGCTGAGCTCTTGCGCCGGCACAAACCTCTGTGATCTCCTGTGTGATCGCAGCCTGTCTTGCTCTGTTATAGAGGATTGACAGATCTTTAATCAAATCCTGTGCACTGTCTGTTGCTGACTTCATTGCCATCATACGGGCATTGTGCTCACTGGCATAAGCCTCAACCAGACATCCGTAGATCATACCGTTGATATAACTTGGTACAATACTGTTCATGACATCCATAGGAGATGGATTCAGTTCGATTTCCTCTCGATACATATTCAAAGGCATCTTCATTTCACCAAAATCCCCTCTCTCGAGTGGAAGAAGTTTTAACACTTCCGCTTCTGACTGAACTGCATTTTCCATTCGTGTATATACTACGTAAACTTCATCCAGCTCATGATTGTTAAACTGATCCAGAATAACCGCTGAGATGTCACGGGCACGATGCATGGTCGGTTTCTGAACTGTATAACGGAAGTTTGTATCAATATCTACATCCTTCTTTGCAAAATAATGACGTCCAAGCTCTCCCACAACAAAAAGCTTATGCTGCCCCGGCTTGGAAAGAATCTCTTCCTCAAGCTTCACAATATTGTGATTGTAAGCACCGGCCAGTCCCTTGTCCGCCGTGATAACGATCGATCCAATCTTACGTTCCTCTGCCGGAATGTTTTCCCTCTTGTTGAAATAGCTGTGATGTAATTCCGGTAAATGACGTAAAATACGACTGATTTCACCCTGTAGTGCATAGAAATATGGTTCTGTATCTGCCAGCTTCTTTCTTGCCTGTGTCAGTTTGGAAGAAGAGATCATATACATTGCATTGGTAATCTTCATTGTGTCTTTGACACTGTTGATTCTGCTCTGTATCTCTCTGATATTTGCCATATTAACACCTGCTCTTCTTAAATTCCTTCGCTGTCTCTACGATTTTGTCGATCAGTTCCTCTGTCAGGACTTTCTTCTCTTCGATTTCCTGACCGATCTCCGGATGCTCTGCTTCGAACATCTGAAGCATATCATACTGGAACTGTTTAATCTTTGTCTTCTCTACACCTAAAAGTACTTTATGTGTTGCTGCACACAGTGTGATTACTTTCTCATGCAGGGAAAGCGGATGATACAATGGCTGTTTCAGAAGTTCCATCAGACCACTTCCATATTCCAGTTCTTCCTTCGTAGCTGCATCAAGATCTGAACTGAACTGTGTGAAGACTTCCATCTCACGATACTGCGCCAGATCGATACGAATACTTCCTGATGCTTTCTTCATTGCTTTTGTCTGAGCTGCACCACCAACACGGGATACGGAAAGTCCAACGTTGACCGCCGGTCTCATTCCTGATGCGAAAAGTCCACTCTCCAGGAAGATCTGTCCATCTGTAATGGAAATAACATTTGTCGGAATATATGCTGATACATCTCCTGCCTGTGTTTCAATGATTGGAAGTGCTGTAATAGAACCTCCGCCCATCTCATCACTCAAACGGCTGGATCTCTCCAGAAGTCTTGAATGCAGATAGAATACATCTCCCGGGTATGCTTCACGTCCCGGGGAACGTCCAAGCAGAAGAGAAAGTGCACGGTATGCAACCGCATGCTTGGAAAGATCATCATAAATGATCAGTGCATCTTTTCCCTTGTGCATAAAGTACTCTGCCATAGCAGTTCCTGCATATGGTGCAATATACTGAAGCGGAGCACAGTCACTTGCTGTGGAAGATACGATGATCGTATAATCCATTGCTCCGTGTGTCTGTAATGTATTAACAACTTTGGCTACTGTAGATGCTTTCTGTCCGATTGCAACATAGACACAGATTACATCTTTACCTTTCTGATTCAGGATCGTATCCAGTGCAATGGATGTCTTTCCTGTCTGACGGTCTCCGATGATCAGCTCACGCTGTCCACGGCCGATTGGGAACATTGCATCAATGGAAAGGATACCTGTCTCAAGCGGAACGCTTACTGACTTACGATCAACAATTCCAGGTGCCTCATTCTCGATTGGGCGATAGTCGTCAGATTTGATCTCACCTTTTCCGTCAATCGCCTCACCAAGGGCGTTGACAACTCTTCCTACATAAGCGTCTCCAACCGGAACGCCTGCTTTCTTTCCTGTACGGGCTACCTTTGTGCCTTCACGGATTCCTGTGTCGCTTCCAAGAAGGATACATCCGATTTCATTCTTACGAATATCCTGTACCATTCCCTTAAGGCCGTTTTCAAAAGTAACGATTTCCCCGTACATGGCGTGATCAATCCCGTAGATTGTGGCGATACCATCGCCGACAGTAACAACAGTACCTACTTCACTGTCCTTACTCATTGTATCAAAATTCTCTATTTCTTCTTTCAGGATAGAAATAATTTCATCTGAATTGATTGAACTCACCTTGTTCACCTCCAGGTCAATCTTTGTTCTAATCTGTTCAGGCGTCCTTTCATACTCCAGTCATACTCATCACTGCCAACCTGGAGAATAAATCCTCCGAGCAGTGCTTTGTCCTGGCGAACTTCGATTTTAGCACTCTTTGCGCCATATTTCTTACAAAGGAACGCCTCCATTCCTTTTTTCTGTTCCTCCGTTGGAGGCTGAATACATGTCAGAACTGCGTTCAGAACCTGATTCTGTTCATCACAGTATCTGTCATACGCTGTGAAGATATCTTCGATCAGATTCATTCTCTGATATCTGCACGCTACTTTAAGGAAATTTCTTATCTCCTTCGGAAATACTCTGTCTACCACATTCATTTTTTTCTGAAGTTCAATGGTAGGATTCGCGAAAATCTCGTGAAGCTGCGGTACTTCCTCAAAAATCTCACGTGTTTTCTGTACAGCTTCTTTTGGGACACCTACTTCATACAGAACACGCGCATATCTGATTGCTGCCGCCTCGCAGTAAATCTGACTTTTACTTGTCTGTGTCTTCATCTGTCCCACCTACTTCTCCCAAAAACTGGTCATAAATGTTCTGCTCTTTGTCGCCCACGATCTTCTCCGCGGATGCCATAGCCAGTCCTGCAATCTGAGTCTGAAGATCTTTCATTGTCTTCTCACGTTCAATACGTACATTCTCTTTTGCAGCTTCCAGAAGATCTCCGGCTTTGCTTCCTGCTTCACTTACGATGCGGTCATACTCTGTCTTAGCCTCTGAGCGTGCCTTCTCAACAATCGCAGCTGATTCAAGCTTCGCTCCCTTTAAAGCATCTTCATATTCCTGTTTCATCTTCTGCGCATCACTCTGTGCATCCTGTGCACTCTGAAGACCGTCTGCGATCATCTGTCTGCGCTTCTCCATGATATCACTCACCGGTTTAATCAGAAAATGTCTCAACAGGAGGAAGAGAACAATAAGGTTGATAATGGTATAGACAAGGTTCATATTTAACTGAAGCACCTTTTACACCTGCCTTTCCTGTTATCTGCTTCCATCATTTTCATAAGATTCTTTTCGTTTCTTATTTCAGGAAGAAGATGATCAGGATACCAATGATGAAACCGTAGATTGCTGTTGCCTCGGCAAGAGCACATCCAAGGATAAGGTTCTTACTGATCTTGCTTTCTGCCTCTGGCTGTCTTGCGATAGCTTCTACTGCTTTACCTGTTGCATGTCCGATACCGATACCTGCTCCGATACCTGTGAATACTGCGATAGCTGCTCCAATAGCAATAAGTGTTGACATAATTTTAATCTCCTTTTCTTTTCAATAGAATGTGTTAAGTTCTTACTCCATCTCTTCATTCATAAACAGAGATGTCAGGAATACAAATACGTATGCCTGAAGTAGACCGTCGAAAATATCAAAGTAAAAACTGATTGGAATCGGAATGATCAGTGGAACGATTGCTTTCAAAAGTTCCATGACTACGAATCCTGCCAGCATGTTACCAAAGAGTCGCATACAAAGCGACAACGGCCGGATGACGATTTCCAGAATCATGATCGGTGCTACAATTGGAATCGGCTGTGCAAAATGCTTTGCCCAATGTCCGAATCCATTCTTGCGGATACCTGAAAATTCAATGAGACACATACTCATGATTGCCAGGGCTGCCGTCACGTTCAGATCTTTCGTCGGAGGCTTAAAGCCAAACAATGGTGCAATTGTGTTTGAACAGGCGAGATATAACAGAACCGTAATCAGATACGGTACATAGCCCTTGTTCTCTTTCCCAAGTACTCCGACAAAGAAGTCCTCAGCGGCGCCGATACCGGCTTCGAGAGCCAACTGCACTTTTCCGGGATTCTCAACCTTTAAGTTTCTTACCAGGATAATGGATGCTATCACAAGCACTGCCATGATGATCCAGGTAACTACTACAGATTCATTGATCCCGCCAAGAACCGGAAGTGTGAACACTGTCTCACAATTCAGTTCTTCCATAAGATTGTCTGCCAGATTTCCCGTATTGCTCCCTCCCTTTCTACCTAATGTATATTGCTGTATTTTGTCACTTTTCGTATACAGCATGGCAAATATTACTGCTTATAATCGCATTAAAACGTCATGTTCTCCGAAAAGTTGACTAAATATTACTCCCATGTTTTCTCTTTGTCAACGTTCCACTTCAACAAGTTAAATTCATAAAAAAAACACTTTTTTTATTTCAATTTGCTCTTTTTTTATTCTACGTTTTGTCTATTTTTTATTACTTTTTTAACCGTTTTTCGCTCTCATTTTAGAATCCGCTCTTTTTTTATGCGCATTTTCCACAATAAAATTGTTTTTATTTCTGTACATTTGTACGATTCAAAAAAAAATTCATAGACACTTTGTCTTAATTTGTATATTAATGATAATTTTTCTCCTGTTTTTCGTATCCTTTTCAGAATAATAACAAAAACAGATGTTACATTTTTGTTACGATTTTGTTTTCTCAAAAGAAAAGCACCCATTTTCAAACCATAGCATAGATGTGATAAATAAAATTTTATTTTTCAACATATACTTGTTTTAGCTACGATTATGTGATATAGTGACTGTAGCTAAGAAAAGAGATGAATATGACATATTCACACAAAAATGACCCCTCATGAGCCGCCAACTCATGAGGGGTCTTCTCTTTTTTGATGGTTGAGCATCCATTCAGGCTAATTGTCGCTGTCATCTCCGTCTAGCCATTTGCAAACATAGTAGCCAACTACACTTGCTGCGACGGAAACAAGAAAAGAGATAAATATCGACATATTCACACCCCCTTTCTGTTGCCAGATTAGGAGCGACAACATATGTATTATACTATATAATTACAAATGTAACAATATATGTTTAGCGTTTTTTCAATTGCTGGTAAACATATGATACCGGCAGTCCAACTACATTATAGTAGTCCCCTTCGATTCCATCTATATACGCCGCAAAGCTTCCCTGGATTCCATAAGCTCCCGCCTTATCCATCGGATCTCCGGTTGCGATATACGCGCGGATTTCTTCTTCGCTCATCTCATGCACATGAACCTTTGTCTCTACCGCATGGTTAATGATTTCTTTCTCGCCTGCATTATTATAGGAAAGAATTGCAACACCTGTATAGACTTCATGTGCTCTTCCCTGAAGGCTTAGAAGAATCTCATATGCATGATCTTCATTCTTTGGCTTGCCAAGGATTTCTTCGTCACGTACAACGATTGTATCTGCTCCGATCACAATTGTATTTTTCAATTCTACTCCCTCTGCCTGAAGATCAGATGCAACATTTTCTGCTTTCATCAATGCAAGTTCTTCTACAATCTTCTGTGGTTTTGTACTTGTATAGACTTCCTCTTTATTACTTACCTTTACCTCAAATTCTAAACCGATTTGCGCAAGCAGCTCTCGTCTGCGCGGAGATGCTGATGCAAGAATGATTTTCTGATTCATTATCATTATCCTTTCCTATTATTATAATATAATTTTCACCGATGTCATTTCTTTCTTCATAATAGCATAACTGTTCAGAGCCAACCTCCAAAATGCTACGCATTTCGTCGGTGTGGCGTATCCGCCAAATAAAATTAAAAAAACAGTCTTAAAAATGCAAGCATTTTATACCTGTTTTTTAAATTTTGCTTGGCTCTGAACAATTACATAATATCATAAAAAGAGTGGACAGCAAAACTAATTTCTGCTGTCCACTCTCTTCATATTATGAAAGACTTTAAATTTATAAGTCTTGTTCTCTTCAATCATCTATCACATTCGATGAAACTTCAAGTGTCATATCTTCTTCAAGATAAATCATAGCTTCTGTTCCGTCTGTGATTCTTCCGCTGAAATGTCCGGCGAATTTTCCGGCCAGATCAGATGTTCCGCCCACCTGGACTGTAACTGCCGGTTTTGCTTCTTCCGGAATCTCAATCACTCTTTTCTCTCCAGATTGCATTGCCCCGATTGTTACTGTTTCTGCTCCGTTGAACTTAATCTGAACATTTTCCAGTTCAAGCGGTGAAGTGTTACGGATTGTTATGTTACTTGTATACTGTCCACTTGCTTCCACATATTCTGATTTTCTATATAAAAACATGCCTGTAAACAAAAAGATAACTGTAAATGCGATGATCAGATTCTGCAAAACTCTTCTCATTTCCCTGCCTCCTATAAACTCTCTTTAAAATTTCTATTCTTATTTTCCTTTATTACACTAACAGAATAGCATTCAGAGATTTCTTTTTCTAGAGACAGATTCACTTAATTTTTTTCTGTTTTTCATCGTTTTGTCATTGATTTCGTTGACAAACATTGTTTATTTCAAGACAATGTAATCGTTTCCACACGTTTTTGTTATATTTTCACAATACTTCTTCTCACAGCTTATTCTATACAATATCCAAATAGGTCTTATACTCCGGTGCAGGAAATGCACGGTCAAGAGCAGCGTATTCTTCGTCTGTAAGGATAACATCTTTTACTGCCCAGTTCTGAAGTACATGCTCTGTTCTGCCACTTCTTGGAATTGCAATCACCTGGTCTTTCCGAAGAACAAATGCGAGAAGTACCTGCATCGGTGTAATGCCACGAGCTTTTGCTATTTTCTGCACTTCTTTGTTCTTTAACAAGCTTCTTTGCAGGCTTCCAGCCTGTGCAAGTGGGCAATACGCCATAATCGGTGTCTGATGTTCTTCCAGCCAGGGCATCAGATCATACTCTATCCCACGAGATCCCAGATGATACAATACCTGATCCACCTGACAGTGATCTCCATTGGGAACTGAAAACAGTTCTTTCATATCTGATGTATCTAGATTGGATACGCCCCAGCTTCTGATCTTGCCTTTTTTCACCAGTTCTTCCATTGCATCCACTGTTTCTTCCAACGGAATACTTCCGCGCCAATGCAACAGATACATATCCAGATAATCTGTTTTAAGATTATGCAATGTCTGGTCAATACTGTCATAAATCTGCGGACATCCTGCATTGTGCGGATATGCCTTTGAAACAAGAAAGAGTTTTTCTCGAGAATATCCCTGGATCGTATCCCCGATTAATTTCTCTGAAAGTCCATTTCCATACATTTCAGCTGTATCTATTAAAGTAAATCCTGCATCAAGCCCTGCCTGAAGCGCCTTCTTTTCCTGCTGGTAGATTGACAGATGTTCACCAAGCATCCAGGTTCCCATACCAAGACGCGGCATTTTCATTCCATTTTTTAATGTAAGATATAAATCACTCATTTTCTTCCCTTTCCATATATCGAATCATCCCTTCAGCAGCCCGTTTTGCTTCCTCTACAGCATGAACCACCGTATTCGCTCCCTGTACAACATCTCCTGCTGCAAAAACACCTTCATGTGTTGTCATGCAGTTCTCATCTGTCAGAAGAAGTCCCTTCTCTGTCGTTTTTAACTGATCCGTTGTAAGTACCAGCTTATTCTTTGGTGCCTGGCTCACGCAAATGATTACAGAGTCTGCTTCTACCTGATCTAATTTTTCTTCATATCCAATCACTTTATTGTTTTCATCAAATATACTTGTTTTAAACATCGGACCGGCTTCATTGATCGACTCTATTGCCTTTCCAAACACAAAGTCTGCGCCCTCCAGTTTTGTATAAGACACCTCATGAGAGCTTGCGGAAATGCGTTTTCCTCTTGCATACAGTGTAACCTCTTTTGCACCATGACGCAATGCAGTTCTGGCTACATCCATCGCAACATTTCCCATACCGATAACAGCTACTTTCTCTCCCAATTGATGTGCCTCCGGTCTTCTGAGGTAATCAATCCCAAAGTATACATTTCCAAGACTCTCTCCTTTAATTCCGATTGCCTTCGGTCTCCATACTCCTGTTCCTACAAAGACACTGCTGTATCCGTCGCGGAACAGATTATCGATCACGATTGCACTTCCGATCACGGTATTCGGGCGAATCCGGATTCCCAATTCTTCCATTTTCTTTTTGTATCGGTCGATCACAGATTTTGAAAGACGGAATTCTGGAATTCCATACTGCAGCATACCGCCGATTTTGCTTCGTTCTTCGAAAATCGTTACTTTATAACCTGCTAATGCAAGCTTGATAGCAACTGTAATTCCTGCCGGTCCTGAACCGATCACCGCTACTTTCTTTCCGTTTTTCTCTATTTTCGGCACTTCCATCCTGTCAAGATAAGAATCTGAAATGAAATTCTCAATACTGCTAAAATGGATTGGACTGCTCTTTCTTCCTAAAACACAATGGCCTTCACATTGATTTTCATGGTTACATACAGTGGAGCAAACAGCGGACATTGGATTATTTGCAAAAAGTATTTCACCGGCTTCCATCAAACGGTTTTCAAGTAATAATTGAGTGATTTGTGGGATAGGTGCATGAATCGGACACCCTTGCTGACAAAGTGGTTTTTTACATTTCAGGCAACGTTCTGCCTCGTCGATAATATGTAATTTCATTCTGTTCTTCCTCCTGACCTTTTATTCAGATAGAAAATGCCGACCACAGTTTCCCATGACCGGCAATAACTTATATTCTTACAAATGATTAATCTTAGTTTTCTCTTTCTACAGACACATTAGATACTTTTTCGTAGTATTTTACAATTGCACTGTGGTCATCTTTTTCATTTCCGTCAGCCTTTAAGGACTGCATGATCTCCATGATCTCTGCTGTAAGCGGAAGAGATGCATTTACTGCATGTGCAGCGTTCAGCGCATTGTTCAGGTCTTTGATGTGAAGTTCAATACGGAATCCCGGCTTGAAGTTGTGATCCATCATCATCGGTGCCTTTGCATCAAGAACTGTAGAACCTGCAAGACCTCCACGGATTGCCTGATATACAAGCTCCGGGTCTGTCCCGGCTTTCTTTGCCAGTGTCAGTGCTTCGGATACTGCTGCGATATTCAGTTCAACGATTACCTGATTTGCGAGTTTTGCAACATTTCCTGATCCAAGTTCTCCAACATATACAACAGAACCTGCCATCTGCATCAACAACTCATAATATTTGTCAAATGTCTCTTTCTTTCCACCAACCATAACAGAAAGTGTTCCGTCGATTGCCTTTGGCTCTCCACCACTTACCGGTGCGTCCATCAGTTCAATTCCTTTTTCTGCAAGCTCAGCGCCAATCTTTTTAGATTCTACCGGATCAATAGAGCTCATATCAATTACAACTGTTCCCGGTTTTGCTGCCTCTGCAATTCCACCTTCACCAAGACATGCTGCACGTACATGTGGTGAGTTTGGAACCATTGTGATGATTGTGTCACACTCTGCTGCTACTTCAGCTCCGCTTTTTACTCCCTTTGCACCTGCTGCAACAACCTCTGCAACTGCTGTCTCATTAAAATCAAATACAACGAGCTCATTTCCTGCTTTTAACAGGTTCATGCTCATCGGTTTTCCCATAATTCCAAGTCCAATAAATCCTACTTTCATTCTATTATTTCCTTTCTTTTAACACATCTGTTTCATTGCTTCATGCAGCAGCTTAAAGCTCTCTTCTGACTGCTCTACATAAGGAGAATCAATCAGATACGCTTCCAGAATATCAAGATTCTTCTGCGTCGGCTCGATTCCAAGCTCCTGCAAAGTTAATGGCATGTCCATCCCTTTCATGAACAGACGAAGTGCCTCTTTATCTTCACTTAATTTATTGTAATAAAGCTGTGTAAACAGTGCCACTGCCACGATTTCTCCATGCAGCGCATGCTCTGCTTCCTTTGTAAAATAGGTTCTCACGCCGTCATACATCATATGACCAAGTGCTGACTGTGAGAAGCTTTTCGTGATGTTCGCAATCACACCGGTTACTGCGATGTTGATAAATGTAATATCTTCCACTGCTTTTGTCAGTCTCTTATGACGAATATCTTCAATTGCCTGTGCACCATACTCTACAAGCACCTCGTAAGTATACTCTGCCATCTTGTAGGCACTGAACAGATCAATTTTATTTTCACTGAGATACATCTTCGGCTTGCCGTTCTGTATCTCAATTTTTTTTGCCATTGCATCAAGAATTCCGGCCGCCGCATAGCGGATTGGGCATTCTGCGATCACTTGCAAATCTACAAGAACTGCATCGACTTCATGTTCGAATCTCCAACAGTCCTTCTTCGCGCCTTCCGGTGTATACATAACACTCATTGTTGTAAATGCGGCACAGGTTGCAATTGATGTTGGAATGTTGACAACTCCGGTGTCTGCATATTCACCGACTGCTTTTGCAAAATCCATAACAAGTCCGCCACCGATTCCGACTACCTCATCACAGTTTTCTGCTTTGCATTTTTCAGCATATTCCCTGGCAGCTTCATAAGAACACTTTCCACTATACAGATGCAATTCATACTCAAGTCCTGCCTTCTCAAATCCCGGAATCATCCGTTCTTTCACTGCATCCCACGCTCTGTTTCCGGCAATGATAAATGCTTTCTTTCCAAAACGTGAAATTTCTTTTCCACACTCTTCAAGTAAATTCTTTTCCTGTCTGTATCTCCCGGCTCCAAATTTAATTGCCGGATCTAAAGTCACTTTTTCCATTTTCCCGCTGCCTTCCCTCTTCTGTCATAATCTATCTTTTAATTGGATGTTTTGGATTCTCTCCGGAAAGGACAAGATGCACATCTTCCGCGACATCCAGTGCAATCCGATCCATACATTCCACCGTATTGGAACCAATATGCGGTGTCAGGATCACTTGTTCCAGTTTCAATAATGGATTGTCTTCTTTGGGTGGTTCTTCTGAGAACACATCCACTGCTGCACCTCTGATCTGACTGTTCCTGATTGCTTCTGCTAACGCCTCTTCATCAACAACACCGCCTCTGGAAACTTGAATCAGGGAAGCGGATTTCTTCATCATGGCAAACTCTTTTTTTGAAATAATTCCCTGGTTCTTTTCTCCTCCCGGCACATGCAGACTGATGTAATCTGACGTTTGCAAAAGTTCTTCCCAGGATACGATTTCTACATACTCTGGAATTTCTTTTCCTTCCGGACGTGGCACATAAGAAATGACTCTCATATCCAGCCCCAGTGCCGCCTTTCTTGCTACCTCTTTTCCAATCTTTCCAAGACCGATGATCCCGAGTGTCTTTCCTGCCACATCGGTCCCTTTCAGTGAAAATTTCTTCTGAAAATCCCCATTCCTTACCAGTTCTTCGGATTCTTTCAGACGTTTTGCAAGATTTAAAATCACCGTTATAGTGAATTCTGCAACAGATAAGGTCGTCGTGTCCGGTGAATAAGTCGTATAAATACCTGACTCATTCGCAGCTTTCCAGTCAAGATTGTCATATCCTGCTCCATGTCTGGCTATGATTTTCAGGTTCTTTCCTGCTTCAAGTATCCCCTTGTCTACTTTTGCAGTTCGCTGAATCATTGCATCACATACTGCAATATCATTTTTTATTGATTCTTTGTCTGTCTTTCCGCTGCCGCGGACTATCTCATAGCCTTTTTCTATGAGATAGTCCTCTCCCGCTGCAGCGATTGGCTGAGGAATGTAAATCTTCTGTTTCATTTTCCACTGTCGTTCTCCTTATCTTACAAGGCAAGGTTTCTTTGGATCGAATTTCCATCCCGGGATCAGATACTGCATTCCTACTGCATCATCTCTTCCTCCAAGACAGTTATCAAGGTACAGCTGATGTGCTTTCTTCACCTGCTCAAGATCCACTTCAATACCAAGTCCTGGTTTCTTTGGAACTTCTACGCATCCGTCTACGATCTGAAGTGGCTCTTTTGTCAGTCTTTCAAGACCTTCCTGCCAGATCCAGTGTGTATCCAGTGCATTGTACTCTCCCGGAACTGCTGCTCCAACCTGTGTAAACATTGCAAGGGAGATATCAAAATGGTTATTTGAATGAGATCCCCATGTATAGCCAAAATCATGGCACATCTGAGCTACACGTACAGAACCACTCATTGTCCAGAAATGTGGGTCCGCAAGGATGATGTCAACTGCCTGAGATTCCAGAGAGTGTCCAACCTGTCTCCAGTCTGTAGCGATCATGTTTGTTGCTGTCGGGAAACCTGTACGTCTGCGGAATTCACTCATAATCTCTCTTCCTGAGTAAACGCCTTCTGCTCCGCATGGATCTTCACAGTATGTAAGGATTCCTTCCATTCCCTTTACATATTCAACTGCTTCTTCAAGAAGCCATCCACCATTTGGATCAAGGTCGATTCTTGCGTCCGGAAGTGCTTTCTTCATTGCACGGATCACATCCATCTCTTCGTTTCCTGCAAGAACTCCTCCTTTCAGTTTAAAATCTTTAAAACCGTATTTCTCTTTTGTAGCAAGTGCCATCTCTACAATCTTATCTGCTGTAAGAGCTTCCTCGTGACGCAGACGATACCATGCACAATCTGAATCCGGCTCTGAATCATACGGAAGATTTGTCTTGTTACGGTCTCCTACAAAGAAAAGATATCCAAGCATTCTTACTTTATCTCTCTGCTGTCCGTCTCCAAGAAGTTCACAAACTGGAACCCCCAGCTGCTTTCCAAGAAGATCAAGACATGGTGCCTCGATTGCTGTAATTACATGAACTCCTGTACGAAGATCAAATGTCTGATTTCCTCTGACATCTTCCTCTCCCTTAGAATCAAGATGCGCTTTTACTTTAAGCAGTGTACTCTTATACTCAGCAACTCTTGTTCCTTCAACAAGCGGGATACATTCCTCAAGTGCTTTTGTGATCTTCTCTCCTCCCGGAACTTCTCCAACTCCTGTCTCTCCGTTCTCATCATAAAGAACAACAATATTTCTTGTGAAGTATGGTGCGTGTGCTCCACTTAAATTCAGTTCCATACAGTCTTTTCCGGCTACTGGATATACTTCCATTTTTACGATTCTAGACATAATGATTTCTCCTTTATATACACGAACTATTTTTCTATTCTACTTTTATTTTTACTTCAGTGATCGGACCGGAGATTGACTTACAGTCCGACCACCGAAATCATGGCAGCAAATTTTAGTTTATTAACATTTTTTAATAACTTCTTGTTTTAAACAAGGTTCATATCTGCAAGTACTTTATGCAGCTTCTCTTTCTCTTCCGGTGTCAGTTCGCCGATCGGATCTAAGCATTTTCCTACCGGAATTCCTTCCTGAACGAGACCTTCCTTGATTGCTGCCGGGAATGTTCCCATACCACATGCAATACGGAACGGAGCCAGTGTAAACTGTGCTTCCAGAGCTCCTTCAAGATCTCCTGCAACGTATTTATCATAGATATCCGCTGCAATTCTCGGTGCTACATTTGCACAGGATGCGATTGCTCCTGTTGCTCCGTAGCAAAGAGCTGCGTAGATCAAAGTATCTCTTCCCATCAGTACAGAGAAATCTTTTCCTCTTGTCAGACGGATATACTCTGCAGCATTTGTCATATCACCTGTACTGTCTTTTACAGCAACAATATTTTCAATATCAGCAAGTTTTGCAACTGTTGCCGGTGTAATTGTCACATTTGTCTTTGGTTTATTGTTATACATAATGATTGGAAGTGTTGTATTTTCTGCGATTGTCTTATAGTAATTGTACAACTCATCCTGTGTCTGGGATACAAACATCGGTGTCAGTACGGAAACTGCATCAACTCCGACCTCCTCACAGATCTTTACCAGTCTGATAACTCCTCTTGTTGTAATATGGCTTGCTCCACCATAAACCGGAACACGTCCTGCTGTCTCATCAACGACTGTCTCAAGGATCTTTCTGTATGTATCATCATCGAATGCGTAGAATTCTCCGGTTGTTCCAAGTGGGAACAAACCGTGAACTCCGTTGTCGATCAGGTGATTTACCATCTGTCTTAATACCGGATAGTTTACTTCACCCTCGTCTGTTAATGGTGTAATAATTGGAGGGATAATTCCCTTTGGTACGAATGTCATAATAAAAAACTCCTTTCAATTTATAACACAAACTGTAATAACAGTAATTCTATAATTCCAACTCCTGCCATGATCAATGACACTGCTGTTTTACATCTTACCTGATCTTTTAATTCTGTCAGACCGAACATTCCATTGAATACCCAGAATCCGCTGTCATTAAAGTAGGAGAAGGAAATTGCTCCTACACAACAGGAAGCTGCGAGCAAGATTGGGGATACACTGATAGCTGCCATCAGTGGTGCTGTCAGGGATGCTGCTGTTGTGATTGCTACTGTTGCAGATCCAAGCGCAATTCTCATCAGTGCTGCAATGATAAATGGAATCAGGATTGCCGGAAGCGGAAGTCCTACAACTGTCTCTCCAAGAACATTTCCGATACCGCTGACTTTGATTACATTTCCAAGAGAACCGCCGGCTCCTGTGATCAGCATGATAATACCTGTATCTTTGATTGCTGTATCCATGATACCGATAACTTTTTTATTATCTTCTTTTCTTACCAGTCCATAGATTGCAATGATTGTTCCAACGCCAAGTGCGAAGATTGGTTCACCTACAAGACTGATGATTGTGTTTGCCACTCCTTCACCTGTTCCAAACAGTCCCCAGAATGTTTTAACAAAAATCAAAACAATCGGAATGATAATCGGAAGAATAGATGCTGTGAATGATGGGAGATTCTTCTCTCCTACCAGTTTTTCAACTTCTTCCATGGATTTGATATATTCTTTTTTGAATTCTTTTCTTTCATATCCATGTCCATTTTCATTCGGAATCTGATAGATTTTCTTTCCAATATATTTACAGTAGAATACTACAACAATCAGCATCGGAATAGAGATTCCTGCTCCGACCATGATCATCTGTCCCACATCAACTCCAAGCATTCCGGCTGCTGTCAGCGGTCCCGGTGTCGGCGGTACCAGACAGTGTGTCAGCTGAAGTCCACAGGCCAGTGACAGTGCAAGTCCTACAACAGAGATTCCCGTTACAGAGGACATTGCTTTTACAAGTGGTGCAAAAATAACGATCGCAGAATCTGCGAATACCGGGATGGATACAACCCATCCTGTGATTGCCAGTGCCCATTCTTCTTTTCTCTTACCAATTACACGGATGAAAGTAAATGCAAGCTGTTCTGCTGCTCCTGAAACTTCCAGGATTCCACCCATCATAACTCCAAGTCCGATTATGATACCGGTACTTTTCAATGTGTTTCCAAATCCATCTTTAATAGCGGTCATAACTCCGACTGTCGTTTCTCCGGCTGCATTTGTAATATCTGAAACCGGCATGCCCCCGATCAAGCCTGTGATCAATGCTGCGAGCAATAATGCAATAAATGTATGTACCTTCGTCTTCATAACCAGGACGATCATTATCGCAATTCCGATCACCAGCCCCAGCATCATTCTGGTTGATTCACTCATAGTTCTTACCTCTCTTAATTCTTTTTCTCAACAGATGTATCAGAAATCTTCTCGTAATATTTTACGATTGCACTGTGATCATCTTTTTCATTTCCGTCTGCCTTAAGTGACTGCATGATCTCCATTACCTGTGAAGTAAGTGGAAGTGCTGCATTTACTGCATGACCTGCGTTCAGTGCATTATTCAGGTCTTTGATATGAAGTTCAATACGAAATCCTGGTTTGAAGTTGTGATCCATCATCATTGGTGCTTTTGCATCAAGTACTGTAGATCCTGCAAGTCCTCCGCGGATAGCCTTGTATACAAGTTCCGGATCTGCATCATTTTTCACTGCAAGCGTAAGTGCCTCAGACACTGCTGCAATATTCAATGCTACAATCACCTGATTTGCGAGCTTTGCTACATTTCCGGATCCAAGTTCTCCGACATACACTACAGATCCTGCCATTGCCATTAATAAATCATAGTACTTATCGAAGTTCTCTTTGCTTCCTCCGACCATAACAGAAATTGTTCCGTCGATCGCCTTTGGCTCTCCACCGCTGACCGGTGCATCCATTAAGTCAATTCCCTTTTTGTTCAGCTCTGCTCCGATTTCTTTCGACTGTACCGGATCAATCGAACTCATATCAATCACGATCGTTCCTTCTTTTGCTGCGGAAGCGATTCCGTTTTCTCCTAAACAGACTTCTCTGACCTGAGGAGAATTCGGAAGCATTGTGATGATCACCTGACAGTTCTCTGCCACCTCCGCCGGGCTTCCTGCTGCCTGTGCTCCCTCCGCTGCCAATTCTTCTACGCTTGCCTTGCTTCTGTTATATACAACAGCTTCATATCCTGCTTTCATAAGGTTTCTGCACATTGGTTTTCCCATAATTCCAAGTCCGATAAATCCAACTTTCATTGTTCTTCTCCTCTCAGATTTCTGATATTTTGTATTACTGCTATTTCAACTTGTTCCTAATCGTCTTTGATAATTTGCGCGCTTCTTGTTGCCTGCCTTGCCTTTGGTCAGGTAACTTATCTATCTGACATGCATATTGTACAAAACTGAGTACAAAGATTCCATTGACAGATTGTTCAATGGAGTGTGCTCTGATTTATGTAGATTTCATAAGTTTTCATTTTTTGAATCGTGTATTTCATTTTTATTTCATTATGTTTCGCTTCTATTTTTTCTTATTTGTTTCAATTTCAATTTCTTTCCATTCATTTCATCATATGTAATCATTTTTTCATTTTTTGAATCATTATGAATTCTGCACAAATTCTCACTTCATTTTTATACATAACAAAATACAGTTTTTCACATCAAAAAAGGAGACAGTTTTAAACTATCTCCCTGTATACATTTACCTGTTCCTATAGTAATTCATTTCCACCATAATTGGCTTCTATTCCATACTTTTTCATTCTTCTCCAGAGAGTTGTCGTGCTGATACCGAGCTCTTCTGCCACCAGTTTCCGGTTTCCGTGGAAACGTTCAAGCAGCTCCTCAAGTTCATCTGTCTCCTGAGAACGATACACAAGAATCCTCTTCTCTCCATGAGATTCTTCCACATGTGGAAACAGTTCGTCATATAAATTTTGAAGAACGACTTCATCAATCATGCGTTTTTTGGCTGTAAGAACAAGTCGTTCACAAAATGACCGTAGCTGGATCCCATTCCCTGTCCACCTCAGTTCCTGCAGCTTCTTATATGCTCCTTCTGTTACGCTAAGCGGACGGTTGTATTTTTCCTTATATATCTTCAATTCTTTATCAAAACAATTTCTCAGATCCTCCGGGCGTTCATTCAATGAAGGAATTTCAAGTACCAGGCTCTGCAGCATATAATATAATTCCTCGCTAAACTCTCCCTTTTCCAGCAGATGTTTCAGATTTATCTTTGATGATCCTATGATTCTTACATCCAACGTGTCAAGTGGCTGTGCATCTGTTCTCATCTGCGCCCTGCTTAACATTGTACGCAAAATCTGATGCTGTACACGCAAAGTCAGATGCTCGATTCCTTTAATAAATAAGGTTCCGTGATTTGCCTTTATCATTGCACCCTTTGCACCAAAAGTTGAAACTGTATCTCCGGCTTCTCTTCGGAAAAGCTCTTCCATCTGATGTTCTTTATCCATTCCCCGCATATTAATGCTGACATATGGACCCACTTTGCGGATACTATTATTGTGAATTGCTTCTGCCAAAAGATAATCCTCTGTACCTGCCTGCCCATAAATCATAACTGCGTGTTCAGACAAGGCATACATTTTCGCAGTTTCAAGCATTTTTCGCATCTGTGCATTCTCTGTCTGAATATCTTCAAATTTGGTCTGCGCCGCAAATCCATGCAACAGCATATCTCCCTGGATATCCTTGGTCTTTTTCGAATTGTCTGCCAGCTTCTGAAGAGACAAAATTGCTCCTGTAATCTGATTGTCATACTGGATTGGTGCAATCATTGCCATCCAGGTCTTTTTCCTGACAGAAACAGAAGTGGAATAGCTTTCGCTCTTTCCGCTTAAAATATTCTCGATCAAGAGCGAATCGATTCCGGGGAGAATCTCCGTCAGACTCTTTCCAACCAGATCTTCACTATTCTTTCCTAACAGATTTTCAACCAGTTTATTGACTACAATCACTTTTCCTTCTGCGTTCACCTTGATAATTCCATTAAAGGACGTATCCAGTACTGTTTCAAACTGCGCAGTATTACGCTTCTCACTTTCAGCTGCATAGGACGCATTCTTCGCTGCAAGAAGGGCTTCTTTTAGCGATTCTTCCGTTGATTGATAAAACAGCGTCGAATATCCCATCGTTTCTGCTGCTCTGCAGGTTCCTTCTCCACCAATGATCAGATCCGGTCTTTCCTCAAAATCTGCAATAATGCTTTCAGCCTCTTCAATACGTTTTAGATAAATCACATCCAGTCGTATATCAAACAGCTGCTCCATATACGACATATCACAAAGCATATTTTCAAATGCGATCAATGCAATATGTGGATGCTCTTTCTTAAGAATCGTCTTTGCTTTCTGAATGAGCAGACCGATCTCCTGTGCATGAAAACGAATCTCAACAACAGGAATATTTGTATATTCTTTAATTAACTTCGCCTGATATCCTCTGGCAACCAGAATATGGGCTCCAGCCTCCACTGCAATTCTTGCTTTATTCACTGCATCTACTGTATGCACAGCCTCAAGATAGACCACATCCAGATGATTTTCTTCTATAATTTTTCTCGCCGGTTCGACCATCCGCTCTTCCGGGAGAAATATTCCTATTTTAACCATAATAAATGCCTCCGACCATAATTCACTTTCTTTTACCTTATCACGCACTTCACTATTTTATCAACAAATTTATTCCCTACAATTATAAAAAGAAAAAGAATCTTCTCCGTAGCATTTGGGACAAGATTCTTTTTCTGTTCGTGTATTTGCCGGCCGCAGCACGCTCTGCGGCCAGCTCTATATTCTTTTTAGGAGACTAAGAATTTTTCAAAAACATATCTTAGGTAATCGGTGCCGGATTAAAGATGCACAGATCATTGTGGAGTTTATATTTTTCTGCAAAGCTCTGATCTTTTCCGCTTGCAACCGCAATAATTTTATTAAATAATTCTGTACCGATATCTGAGATCTGTGCTTCACCTGTAGCAACCGGACCTGCGTTGATATCGATTAGATCCTGCCACATCTCTTTCATCTCATTTCTGGAACAGACTTTAATAACCGGTGCTGCTGCAAGTCCATAAGGTGTTCCTCTTCCGGTCATAAATACCTGTAGTGTGATACCGGATGCAAGCTGGCAAGGTCCACAGACAATATCACTGGCCGGTGTTGCTGCATAGATAAGACCTTTCTTTGACGGGCGCTCTGCCGGAGATAATACTTCTACGATCGGTGAGCTTCCTGATTTAGCAATTGATCCCATTGCTTTTTCTACAATATTACAAAGTCCGCCTTTCTTATTTCCCGGAGTTGGATTAGCACTTCTGTCAACATTTCCCTCTTCCAAATAGTGGTCGTACCATTTCATCTCTGCCGCAAGCTTGTCGCAGACTTCTTTGCTCACACAGCGTTCTGCGATATAATGTACGCCGTCCCTTACTTCTGTAACTTCTGAAAACATTACGGTTGCACCCGCATTTACAAGCATATCTGCTGCGTATCCGGCAGATGGGTTTGCGCTGACGCCTGAAAATGCATCACTTCCGCCACACTGCATACCGATGCAAAGATCGGAAAGCGGTAATGTTTCTCTTCTTCTCTGATTAAGAATTGCAAGTTTTTTATCTGCCATCTCCATAATGGCATTTACCATGGCATCGAAACCTTTCTGTTCCTGAAGAACAATTACATTTTCCGGGGAAATATCTGCCTCGTCCAGCAATTTTTCCACTGTTAATTTCTCACATCCAAGCGCAACAACCATCACCTGTCCGCCAAAATTCGGATGATGTACAAGATTGCGTAAAGCACGGATCGGCACTTTCGCCTCCGGTGCATTGATTGCGACACCACATCCATACGCATGATTGATTGGAACTACGTCATCCACATGCGGATATTTTGGAAGCAGTTCTTCTTTGATTCTCTTCACCGCCACATTAAGTACACCGGTTACACACTGAACCGTTGTGCTGATTCCAAGAATATTTCTCGTTCCTGCATATCCACCATTTGGATTCCTATATCCTTCGAATGTTGTTACCGGCGGTGTCGGAAGATCTGTTACAATCTTTTTTCCATACTCCATGTCATCAACAGATGGGGGTGTCGGAAGCTCCAACATAAATTCATTGATCCAGTCTCCCTTTTCAATATCTTCCAGGGCATACCCCAGAATAACACCGTAACGAATCACCGGCTGTCCCTTTGGGATTCTCTCAAGCGCTACTTTATGAGCCTGTGGAATATCCTGACGGGTAACCAGATCTTCTGAAACCTGTGTTCCGGCTTTGATTTCTTTCACTGCAATTGCAACATTGTCTGCTTCATTCACTTTTACAAGAAGTCGCTTAGCCATGAATGATTCCTCCTTTTCTCTTAGCAAGAAATGTTTCATTTTTCTTTGCTTTTCTTTATAGCTTTATCATACGCTCTTACTATTAATAAGTAAAATTCATTGTTTTTCTACTTCTCTTAATTTTTTTAATAGTTTTTCTTGTCATTCCATATCGGTCGAATTATACTGGAAATAGAACTGTAAAGGCTCATTCACAGAATCAGAAGAAAGGTTATTCCTATGGATTTAAAACAGATTGAATATATTTTAAAAATTGCAGAAGAACAAAATATCACCCATGCAGCCGAAAAGCTATTCATCACCCAGTCTGCCCTCAACCAGCAGCTTCTTAAGCTGGAAAAAGAGCTCGGCACTCCGCTATTCTACCGTTCCCGGACTGACTGGCACCCGACCCCTGCCGGAGAGATTTATCTCAACGCAGCAAAAGACATTCTTCTTATAAAGAAGAATGCCTACAATCAGATTCACGATCTCGGTGAAGCACAGAAAGGTCGTATCACTCTCGGATTCACTCCCGGCCGCGGAATTGCCATGTTCACCAGTGTTTACCCTAAGTTCCACAATATTTGTCCACGTATAGAAGTGGAACCGATTGAACGCAGCGTTCGTGATCAGCATCCACTTCTCTTATCCGGTGAACTTGACCTTGGTTTTATGACTTTGACCAGGTCGCAGCAAAAATCAGGAATCATCTATGAAACACTAGCTTCGGAAGAAATGGTTCTTGCCGTTCCAACAAAGCTTGTGACTGCTTTAGATATGAGGAACGGCGATCTGGCTCTGCTCAGAGAAGAGCCTTTTGTCCTCACACAGAAAACCTCTACCATCCGGGAGATCGTTGATTCCGTTTTTAAAAATGCCGGATTCACCCCTAATGTTCTGTTCGAGACTTCAAATAACCATGCGATCATCTCCATGATCCATGAAAATATCTGCTGTGGAATTTTACCAATGTATTATATGGATCCGGAAGATGAGGCAATTACCTATTTTCAATTACCTGACCATCCTTCCTGGGAGATTGTTGCTGCATATCGCAAGGGACATTATATCAGCAAGCCGGCGCGGACACTGATCGAGCTTGCGGGAAATTATTTCTACTCTTGTCACACTCTGCATGCAGTGCTAAAATAAGCGCAGAAACTCAAACACATACAACAGGCTCAGACTTTCAGAGGTGATATAAATGGAATCAAAGACAGAAAACAGAATCAACGAATGCATTTCACATCTAGACATTACTTACTCTTATCAGCTGGCAAAGCAGATGGAGACTCACAAAACCAATCCGGTTCTCGGTTTCCGAACTGCCGGTTCTGATGCGGAACATAAGACAGGGGATTTTTTATATGCAGAAATGAAACGCATCGGACTTCAGAATGTGACGAAGGATGAATTTTGGCTGGATTCCTGGACCTTTGAACGTGCTGTGCTCCGTTTCCAGGATCAACAGGGAGAACTGCATACTTGTCAGATGGGTGCTTATCAGACAAATTTTGAGACAGATGGATTCGAGACTTATGATCTTGTCTATGTCGGCCGTGGAACCGCATCAGACTATGAAGGGCTCAATGTCCGTGGAAAGCTCGTTCTTGCTGATATCAACCAGCGTGATGAATGGTGGATCAACTACCCTGTCTATCAGGCATATTTGAAAGGTGCTGTCGGACTGATTGCTGTCCAGACACAGGGTTATGCTGAGATTGATCCGCGGGCACTCAACGCTCAGGATATCGCCGGACCGGAATATGCCCCTGCATTCTCTCTTTCGAGACAGGATGCTTCTTATTTAAAAGAACTTCTCTGTCCCGAAGATCCTGCAGTATCTCATCCGTCCTCTGTCGCAGTTGAACTCAACGCCTCTTCCTGGGTTGAACGTAACCGCCCGGCTTATAACATTACCGGATATCTTCCGGGAACTGCCGCTTCTGAAGGGGACGACCGGATGATTCTGCTTTCCGCACACTACGATTCCTATTTTGACGGATTTCAGGATGACAATTGTGCGGTCTCTATGACATTCGGAATCATAAAGGCTCTGATTGACAGTGGCTATCAACCGCGCTATACAATCGCAGTATGTGCCCTTGCTGCCGAAGAGTGGGGTGTCTGTGATTCTAAATTCGACTGGTCAACCGGAGCCTGGAACCAGGTATTCCGTGTTCACCCGGAATGGCAGGGTCGCGTGATCGCTGATCTCAACTTTGAACTTCCGGCTCACGCCCATAACACACAGGATGCAATCCGCTCTACTTATGAGTCTGCTGATTTTCTGAAACATTTTTGCGAAAATATAACTGTTCCGAAGGAGGCTTACCCTGATGGACTGACAGTACTTGCACCAATCGAGACATGGTCGGATGATTTTTCCATCGCCATCTCCGGTATTCCATCTACCGTAAATGATTTCAGTGCAGGACCGTTTATGGAAACGCATTACCACTCCCAATATGACAATGAAGAATTCTATCAGGAAGCAGTTTATCGTTTCCACCATGAGCTCTATACAAGGCTTTTAGTTACACTGGATCAGCTGACACTTCCGCCACTTGACTTTTCCAGACATTTTCTGGCAATGAAAAGTTCCGTCGCCGACTGTCTTGCAGCACAGTCCAATGCCCCGGCAGAATTGTTGGAAGAAATTCCGGCGCTTCTGGAAAGTATTTCAAAGGTATGTGAATCTGCCGATTTATTATATGAAAAGATTCAGGAGATCAACAACCATACTGTTTCCGCTGACTTCCCAATGGTGTCCGGACTTTCTTCTAAACTGCTGCACATTTTCCGGAAGATGCAGGACTACTTCGTCCGCCTCGACTGGCAGGACGCAGTCTGCTTCCCTCATACTGCTGCCAGCCAGAACCTCTGTCACCTGGAGCAGGCAGTCCATGCACTGGAAAGCCAGAACATCACTGCCGCACTGGAGGCACTCTATGAAGTTGATAATAACTGCTACGCATTTTTATTCGATGAAGAAGTCTATTATCACTTTACGGAATATATTTTACATCAGCCAAAAGACCGTCTGATGTGGGGCGCCGGACGCATTCTTCACCATGAGAATCTCTACGGCCTTGTCCAGCGTCTGAAAGAACTGGATCAGATGGCAATCCCAGGTTCTCTTGATGTTGAGATCAGAAGACTTGAAGCCGCTATCCGCCGCCAGCAGGCCTACTTAAAAGATGATTTACATTATATGAAACAATCTGTTGATAAAATCCAGGCTTTGATAAACGATTGCCTTGAAACATCATCACATTATAATAAAGAAAAGAATGGAGAAAACCAATGAATAGCGATAAGCTCTACAAAGTACAGGAACAGGATCTTGACCGCCTTAAAGAAATACTGACCGTCTGCTTTCAGAACGACCCGCTCTACAGCACTCTGATCGAAGATGAAGCAACAAAAGAACGTCTGTTGCCACATCTTCTTGAGTGCGACGTAACTGAATTATTTGAAACCTGTGAAGTCTTTGCTGACAGCCCTGAGTTGAAGGGAGTCCTGATCCTTTCTGACGAATCCGATCACCGTCATGCATTTTATAATTATTTTGTCAGCCTGAAAGAAAGCCTCATCACAGACGGCTGGCTGCTCCACGAGGATCCGACGATGAAGACATTTTTCAACTTTGTCCTCGGAAAAGATTACCTCAACTCCGCTTGGACCGCCCAGCTTCATGAAACCCGAAGACTTCATGTCATCTACCTCGCCGTTGATCCGAAATTCCAGCATCACGGTCTCGCAGAAATGATGATGAATGAAGTCATTGCCTGCGCCGATCGCAATGATATGATGATCTCTCTTGAGACACATAATCCGAAAAATGTGCCTTTTTATGAACATCTTGGATTCAAGACATTCGGAATCGTGGAGAAACCTCATTTTCAGTTAAAACAATATTGTATGATCAAAGAATTGTAAACGTTCTGTACACCTGTTCCGCAGTATCTGCCAGGTTTCTCTTAGCATTTTCATTCTTCATTGCCTCTTCCAGCGTAACCACACCACGCAGGATAGGGAAAAATGCATCAATGCCATGTTCATTACATTTTCTGGCATCTCTTTCGACTGCGCCTGCAAATGCAAGTACCGGCTTGCCGTATTTCTTTGCAAGTGCAGCCACTCCAACCGGAGCTTTTCCCATCGCTGTCTGACCATCCATCCGGCCTTCCCCCGTGATGACAAGGTCTGCATCCTTTACATACTCTTCTAACTGTGTCTCTTCCAGCACGATTTTAATTCCTGATTCCAACACAGCATCTGTAAATGTGAGAAATGCGAATCCAAGGCCTCCTGCTGCTCCTGTTCCTTCCTGCTTTGCATCTGCCTTTGGGAATTTTTCTTTCGCCAATGCTGCATAATATCCTAGCCACTGATCCATCTGATAGATCATCTCCGGTGTTGCACCTTTCTGAGGACCAAATACTGCACTGCATCCCTGTTCTCCGCAAAGAGCATTTGTTACATCACACGCAATCTTGAACTTACACTCTTTTAATTCCGGAAGCACATAAGTATCTGTGATTTCCTCCAAAACCTTCAACCCCTTTGCACCAAATGGAACCTGATTTCCATCTTTGTCAAGAAAACCGTAACCTAATGCCTGAAGCATCCCGACTCCCCCGTCATTTGTCGCACTTCCGCCAATTCCAACGAGAAAACGTCTGCATCCCTTGTCAATCGCATCACGAATTACTTCTCCCACGCCATATGTTGTTGTATTCAGCGGATTTCTCTCTTCATCAGAAACCAATGTAATTCCTGCTGCCCCCGCCATCTCGATCACAGCTGTTTTTGTGTTTTCAATGATACCATACTCACAGATCACCGGTTCGCCAAGTGGTCCTGTCACCTGTACTTTCTGTAATGTTCCGTTCATTCCGGATACAAGAGCCTCTACTGTACCTTCCCCTCCGTCAGCTAACGGTCTTACAATCACTTCTGCATCCACATCCACTCTTTGGATTCCCTCTGCCGCTGCCTGTCCTGCTTCCATAGAAGTCATACTTCCTTTAAAAGAATCAATTGCTGTTACTATTTTCATAATAAACTCCTTTCCATGTCTGTTCTGTGTTTTATTAATATTAGGATACCAAATTTCTTGTTTCTCAAATATGTTACATGTAACATTATTTTAAATTTATTCTATTATTATTTGTCATATATAACATTCTATAGTAAAATGGTAACTGTTCAGAGCCAAGCAAAATTTCATAAAACAGATGTAAAATGCTTGCATTTTTAAGACTGTTTTTGAAATTTTATTTGGCGGATACGCCACACCGACGAAATGCGTAGCATTTTGGATGTTGGCTCTGAACAGTTATGTCAAAAGAAAGGATATAATAAAAATTCTATGATAACTAAAATTGACCGCGAACTCGCAGAACAAATCGTAAATACGATCAAAGATGTCTGTGATCATGACATCAACTTTATTGCTCCATCCGGCATTATTCTCGCCAGCACAGATTCATCCCGTGTCGGAACCTTTCATGAGATTGGACAACAGGTCGCCACTTCCGGTTCTGTACTGGAAGTAACAGAAGACAACAATTTTTCCGGCACAAAACAGGGAATCAATCTTCCACTTTATCATAATGAACATCTGCTGGCCGTCATCGGAATCACCGGTATACCTGATAAAGTCCGCAGTTATGCCTATCTCGCAGAACGCATCACCAATCTTCTGATCCGGGAGCAGGAACTAAATCAGTACAGCCGCAGACAGGCCGATAAAAAACATTTTGTCATTCAGTCTTTGATCAGAAATGAAACCGACAATCAGGAATACCTCACCTCCTGTCTACATGAATTTAAGATTGATCTCAACACAAAGAAAAGAATTGTTCTTATTCGCACAAATAAACAAAATCCAATTACAAACCGCTCTATTTTAGAACAGAAAATTCAACAAATGTTTGCACAGGCACATGTCTGTCTTCACACATTTAATTATCCGGGGGATTTTATTGCTTTGATCGAAGAGACTGATTTTGAAAAACAGAATTATATTTTTAAACTCTTTGCAAAAGAACATTTCGATATTTTAGATATTGCAGTTGGAAAACCGACATCACTCTTCCAGCTCCATATCTCCTATCAATCTGCTGAAACTGCTTTGCACAGCCTTATAATTTCATCTGAACACTATGTTATTTTTGATGATTTGACACTTGAACTAATTCTTTCTACGATCACACCGGAAAATCAGAAAGAATTTTTAGCCAAGACAATCGCCCCGCTCAATGAACAAGAACTGCACCTGCTGGAAGTTTATTTTTCTGAAGAAATGTCCCTTGCCGCCACAAGCGAACGACTCTTTCTCCATAAAAATACATTGCAGTATAAATTGAATGCGATTCAAAAGAAATGTTCACTGAATCCGAGGAAATTTCAGGATGCAGTGCTGCTTTATCTGGCTGGGAAGATTAAATAAAAATTGGACGTAGGGATTCTTTTTCGAGTTCGGACGAAATTTAAATAGTGCTTATAAAGGTTATTCTATAGACAGGCTTCCGTATTTCAAACGTAAACGCTCAGAGGATAAAATACAGTGGCAAATACAAAAAAAGCTATAAGACTCCATTTTTGAAATCTTATAGCTTTGCTATACATGATATTAAGTTGTATTTCTAATCATCAATTATTTCCCAGTGTCCATTGGAACCACGACCAATAAATCGGACAATACCTATATCTTTGATGTGACGTTTCACAGTCTTGGAACTTATCCCTAACGTCATTGCCATTTTTTCTGTACTGATTTTATTATCCTTTTTTATCATATTCAATATTTGAATTTCCAATGGATTGCTCTCTTTTTTCTGAGGGACATCCTGAGGGACATCCTGAGGGACATCCTGAGGGACATTGTAATTCAAATTTGGCATCACAACTGTAAACTGGTACCGATCTGACCTAAAAGATGGCTTTTTACTTTCATCATAGTTGATCTGAAATTCATAGCCGCCGATGATTTTTCCGAATCCACTACCTTTACGTTCCATATATCCCAGCCGATTAAATATATCTGCCAAAACCGGGTTTCTTCTCGTTGACGGAACTGTAAGCGGATCTCTGTCCTGAATAATGGAACCATCCGGCATGCCTCCTGGCGAATAAATTTCCATACGATCATCGTAAATATCAATATGCACTTCACTGCCATTCACAAGATAATCTCTATGTGCCAATGCATTAACCAATGCTTCATGATAACTACGTTCTACATATTCTGGCATTTCTTCTCTGGAATTAGCAGTCTTTCTCCACATTAATTTCGCATTTCTCTTAATAAAAGCTTCTCCATTATCAATTAATGACAATACACTTCCAGAATATTCCGCATCGTCAAATGCATCTATTGTACCACCGCTTTTATTTAAGCCATTCCACCGGGTGCAAAATAATCTTGACCATCGAATAGGGCTTTCATCTGCAACCAAGGCACCGGCATTTGTCAAATATCCTTGCTCATTCGCCAACCCAAATGATATAAGATCTTTCTCATCAAAACTATTTCCTGTCCATTTTTTATATCTTTCCCGGAGTTTGGAAAATGCAAAATCTTCCACCTTATACGTAGAAATCTGTGAATCATAAGATGTATTTCTACCGCGCAACACCAGTCTTTTCAATTCCGTTCATGTCGCCTTCACACTCTCGTTTCCAACACGAACATATGCTTCCAGCACACCATCACCTGAATAATAGTACGGTGTCTCTTCACCTTTGAAAATATCCAGTATAATTAATACTTTTCCATCTTCGACCTGTTCAAATCGAAGACGAAATTCTGGAATTGGATCCATCCTTGTCTTAATGATTTCACTTATTTTCTCTGCATCACTATTCGGATTCTCAAGTCCTACAATTTCATCATTATCGGCTATTCCAAAGATTAATGCTCCACCAAGTGTATTTGCAAAAGCACTTACGCTCTTACACCAACTCTTTGGTTTCTTCGCTTCCAAAGATAGCTTTTTGTCATATTCAGTTGCTTCACCGATTAATTGTTTTATATCCAAACTTTTCACCAACTTTCTGCACTCAAAGTGTTATTTCTTGCTTTCCATTCGTTCTCTAAGATCTGTTAGTTTTTCCCCCTGATAGGTAAAATAATGGTTTTTGTTTTCGGATATGGGAAATAGCATATATATCAAGGACATTTTGAGTGGGTAAAGGAGAATCTATTTATTTAGAGGATTTTCTCCTTTAGAGTATTCTGTATTATATTCCTTTAGTGACAAAAAATTATTATCCGTTGGGTGTGCAGAGTATGTTTCGTTATAACTTGGAATTGATAGGTAATCTTGAGAGTTTGTTTTTAGAGGATTCTCTCCATTGGAGTATTCTGCATTATATTCTTTTAGTGACAAAAAATTATTATCTGTTGATTGTGTAGAGTATGTTTTGTTATAACTTGGAATTGATAGGTAATCTTGAGAGTCTGTTTCGTGTACATATGTTGTCACGGCAGATGATAAAAGTAATAAAACTGCGGAAAATAAACATATAACCTTTTTCATATAATTTCCCCTTTCAATAAAAAATTTGATTTGATTTTTTATGACTTCCAATGGAATTACCTCTCTTTTAACAATAAAATATTGATTTGCACAATTAAAAACTGTTTATATATATAATAATAGTAGTATTCTCTGTGAATTGTCAATGGGATTTAATACATTGAATATAGCAAAAATAATGTAGCAAGGGGAGAAAGAATCCTTCCGCTAAATCTTTATTCCCCCTGTTTTACTTTCTGCCAACATGTGCTATAATCGTAAAAGCATGAATGTTGCTTATCATTATCTATACGCAGCAGACAAATAAGAAAAAGAACTAGAACAGAATAAATCATTTAAGGAGTATAAAATTATGAAAATCATTGTATTAGCAGGAGGCTTAAGCACAGAACGTGACGTATCACTTTCTTCTGCTGCCGGAATCTGTCGTACATTAGTTGAAAAAGGACATGATGCATTCCTTCTGGATGTATTCATGGGATTAGAGAATGCGCCGGAGAATCTGGAGGATGTCTTTACTCTTCCGGATCACGGGCTTGAGATTGTGAAGAATATCAGCACAGAGGAACCGGATCTTGAAGCTGTTAAGGCTTCCCGTCCGGATCAGTCTGATTGTTTCTTCGGACCGAATGTAATCGAACTTTGCCGTCTGGCTGACATTACTTTCCTCGGTCTTCACGGTGGAGAAGGAGAGAACGGAAAGCTTCAGGCATCTTTCGATCTGCTTGATATTAAATATACAGGACCTGACTCTCTTGGATGTGCGGTTGCAATGCACAAAGGTGTTGCAAAGCAGATCTTCCTTGAGTCTGGCGTAGACACTCCGGGAGGTGGAACGATTTATAAGAACTCTGAAGATCAGTCTTACCAGTCACTTGGTCTGACACTTCCTGTTGTTGTTAAACCTTGCTCAGGTGGTTCCAGTATCGGAGTTTATATTGTAAATACAGATGAAGAATATGCAGAGGCTCTGAAGAAGTCCTTCCGCTACGAAGATGAACTTGTTGTTGAGCCATACATTAAGGGGCGTGAGTTTGCATGCGGTATCATTGACGGAACAGCACTTCCTCCGATTGAGATCATCCCGAAGACAGGATTCTTTGATTATGCGAATAAATATCAGGACGGAGCTACTTCTGAAGTATGCCCGGCTGATATTCCGGAAGAAGTTGCAGAGCGCATGAAGGAACTTACTGTAAAAGCGTTCAATGCACTGAAACTTAATGTTTACAGCCGTGCAGACTTCCTGCTTGACGCTAAGGGTAATCTGTTCTGCCTGGAGATGAATACCCTTCCTGGAATGACTTCCGCAAGCCTTCTTCCGAAGGAAGCTAAGGTTTATGGAATCGAATACGGCGATCTTTGCGAACTGATCATTAAGAAGTCCATGGAGGCAAGATATTAATGAAACATATGACATTATCTGAAATCGCAGATGCCTGCTGCGGAATTTATTGCGGTGATCCTGCATTCTTAGACTGTGAGGTCTCAAGTGTTGCGATTGACAGCCGTAAAGTAGTAAAAGATACTCTTTTCGTTGCGATCAAAGGTGCCCGTGTTGACGGACACAGTTTTATCCCGCAGGTCATGGAAGCAGGTGCACTCTGTTCCCTCTCTGAGCAGGATCTTGGTGACGTTGATTATCCTTATATCCGCGTTTCATCCTGCACAGAAGCATTGAAAGACTTAGCTGAACACTATCGCCGTTCCCTTGATATCAAAGTTGTAGGTATCACCGGAAGTGTTGGAAAGACAAGTACAAAAGAAATGATCGCATCTGTACTTTCTGAGAAATATAATGTATTGAAAACAGAGGGAAACTTCAACAATGAGATCGGACTTCCTCTGACCGTATTCAATATCCGTGAGGAACATGAGGTTGCAGTTCTTGAGATGGGAATCAGCCACTTTGGAGATATGAAACCGCTGGCTAAGATTGCCCGCCCGGATGTGTGCGTGATCACTAATATCGGATATGCACATCTTGAGAATCTCGGAACAAGAGACGGAATCCTGAAGGAAAAAAGTTCTATGACAGACTACATGAACCCGAAAGGCTCTGTTATCTTCAACGGTGATGATGACAAGCTAAAAAGCTACACTTCCCGTGATGGAAGAACTCCTGTTTACTTCGGTCTTACCTCTTCCTGCCCGTTCCATGTGGAAAATATTGAACGTAAAGGATTAAAAGGAACATACGCAGAATTTGTTACACCAACATCCCGTTTCCATGCACATATCTCAATCCCGGGAGATCATATGATCTATAACGCTTTAGCCGGAGTTGCTGTCGGATATGCACTTGGCATGAATAATGATGAGATTGCACGCGGAATTGAAAAGCTCGTTCCGATTGCCGGACGTAACAACCTGATTGAAGCAAAGCATTACACGATCATTGATGACTGCTACAATGCCAATCCGGCATCTATGAAGTCCTCTCTTGACGTACTTGCATATGCAGACACAAGAAAGGTCGCTATCCTTGGCGATATGGGCGAACTTGGTGCCGATGAGCTTGCGATGCACCGCGAAGTCGGAGCATATGCAGCATTTAAAAACACTGATGTTTTGGTCTGCATCGGAGCACTTTCTAAAGATATGGCAGAAGCTGCAAAGGAAACTGTTCTTGCAACAGAGAAGAACATGAAAGTTTTCCATTTTGACACAAAAGAAGACTTTTACCAGAACATGGGACAGATTCTCAATGAAAATGATACGATTCTGATCAAAGCTTCCCACTTTATGGAATTCCCTGAGATTGTGAAAAAACTTTCAGAAGAAGTATAATCTGAAACCACACCGAAAATATAAGTCCGTCTTGAACAAAGAATGTGCCTCGGCACATTCTTGCGCCTGCGGCGGTCGCTTGCGA
>ERZ773103.193-NODE-193-length-65142-cov-7.070306_pt1 | contig 65142 bp, 57 predicted proteins | sample MGYA00511118_ERZ773103 | MGnify/ENA primary metagenome ERZ773103 (study PRJEB29015, sample SAMEA2737821) | human gut metagenome | biome: human gut; feature: human-associated habitat; material: faeces | place: China | collected 2012 ... | reverse complement strand
TCGGATAAGATTGCCAAGGATTATATGAAGATTTCATATGCAGCAGGCGGTAATCTGTACATTCCGGCAACGCAGCTGGATCTGATCCAGAAATACGCCAGCGCCGATGCCAGGAAGCCAAAGCTGAACCGTCTTGGCACGCAGGACTGGACCAGAACGAGAAAACGCGTCAAAAGTGCGGTACAATTAATTGCAAAAGATCTGGTGAAGTTGTATGCGGCAAGACAGGAGCAGGAAGGTTTCGTATATGGCGAGGATACCGTATGGCAGCGGGAATTTGAAGAGATGTTTCCGTTTGAGGAGACAGAAGATCAGATGCTTGCCATTGATGCGGTAAAACAGGATATGGAGAGCACTAAGATCATGGATCGTCTGATCTGTGGGGATGTGGGCTATGGCAAGACGGAAGTTGCAATCCGTGCGGCATTTAAGGCAGTGCAGGAGAATAAGCAGGTCGTATATCTGGTGCCGACGACGATTCTTGCCCAGCAGCATTACAATACCTTTGCCCAGCGTATGAAGGAATTTCCGGTGCGGGTGGATCTGATGTGCAGATTCCGGACGGCAGCCCAGCAGAAGAAGACTATCGAGGATACGAAAAAAGGCCTGGTAGATATTATTATCGGTACCCACCGGGTGCTCAGTGATGATCTGGAATTCAAAGATCTGGGGCTTTTGATCATTGACGAGGAACAGCGTTTTGGTGTTCAGCATAAGGAGAAGATCAAGAAGCTGAAGGAAAATGTAGATGTGCTGGCGCTTACGGCAACACCAATCCCGCGTACCCTTCATATGAGCCTGATCGGAATCCGTGATATGAGTGTGCTGGAAGAGGCACCGGAAGAGCGTATGCCGATTCAGACGTATGTGATGGAATATAATGACGAGATGGTGCGGGAAGCTATCCAGAGGGAGTGTGCCCGCCAGGGACAGGTTTATTATGTCTATAATCGGGTGGATAATATTGCGGAAGTCAGCGCGCATATTCAGAAGCTGGTGCCGGAAGCGGTGGTAGCCTATGCCCATGGACAGATGCGGGAACATCAGCTTGAGAAGATCATGCTGGACTTCATCAATGGCGAGATTGACGTGCTGGTATCGACCACGATCATTGAGACAGGACTGGATATTTCCAATGCTAATACTATGATCATCCACGATGCAGACCGGTTGGGACTGTCGCAGTTGTATCAGCTCCGTGGACGTGTGGGACGATCCAACCGTATGGCATATGCGTTCTTAATGTATCAGAGAAATAAATTACTGCGGGAAGAAGCAGAGAAGCGTCTGGCAGCAATCCGTGAATTTACAGATCTTGGGTCTGGATTTAAGATCGCCATGAGGGATCTGGAGATCCGGGGCGCAGGTAACCTGCTGGGAGCAGAGCAGCATGGACATATGGAAGCGGTTGGATATGATATGTACTGTAAAATGTTGAACGAGGCAGTGCGTACGCTGAAAGGTGAAGCGGAGGATGAGGGCTTTACGACTACAATGGATCTGAATGTAGATGCATTTATTCCGGATTCATATATTCCGAATGAGTATCAGAAGTTGGATATCTACAAACGGATCGCGGCGATTGAGAATGAAGAAGAGATGGAAGATATGACGGAAGAGCTGATCGACCGTTATGGTGATATTCCTCGAAAGGTTATGAAGCTTCTGGAAGTGGCAACGCTGAAGGCATTGGCGCATAGTGTTTATGTGACAGCAGTGGAGCAGAAAGGTGAGCAGTATATATTTACCATGTACGAGAAAGCGAAGGTGCGTCCGGAGAAGATACCGGAGCTGATCCAGCAGTACAAAGGGAATCTGACCTTTAAACCAGAGGAGCCGCCGGTGTTTATTTATGAAGAAAAGAAGAAGAACCGGAAGGCGAAGGCTGTGGATGCTCTGGTAGTTGTGAAAAATGTCTTAAATGCCATGAAAGCATTGCTTGATACTTAAAATAATGCTAAAATTAATAGATGTTGTGGGTGATATAATGAAGCATCCACATGAGAAGCAGGAGGAAATGCAATATGAAAAAAAGACTGGCAATGCTTGTACTGGCAGGTGCGATGGTAACGTCATCACTGACAGGATGCGGGCTGAAAGATAGTGCCACTGTGGCGACGGTAGCAGGAGATGAGATTCCGGCAGGACTTGCGAATTTCTATGCAAGAATGACACAGGCACAGTATGAGAGTATGTATTCCAGCTATCTGGGAGATAATATGTGGACGACGGAAGCATCCGAAGGCAAGACTTATGAGAAGCTTGTAAAGGATGAGGTGTTGAAGGATCTGGAGAATATGTATCTCTTGGAAGATCATATGGATGATTATAAGATCAGTCTTTCTGATGATGAGAAGAAAGCGATTAAAGATGCTGCCAAGGAATTCAGCAAGGATAACGACAAAGACGATAAGGAAAAGGTATCCGGAGATACTGAGTATGTAGAGCGTTATCTGACACTGGTTACGATCAAGCAGAAGATGACAGATGCCATCGAAGCAGAGGCAGATACGAACGTAACAGATGATGAGGCGAAGCAGAAAGCCATGCAGTATGTACTGTTTTCGATTAACACGACAGATGCCAAGGGTGTCTATCAGTCACTCAGCGATGAAGAAAAAGCCAATGTAAAGGCGAATGCAGAGGCATTTGCGGAAGGTGCGAAAGAGACAAGTGATTTTGAAGGCTTTGCACAGACACAGGGATATACGGTATCGGAAGCAAGCTTTGACGGAGAGGGATCTGCATCCGTACCAGAGGCACTTGCGAAGGCAGCAGATGCACTGGATGAAGGCGGCGTGACAGACTGCATCGAGACAGATAATGGCTATTATGTAGCAAAGGTTACCAGCCTGTTTGATCAGGAAGCGACCGAAGAAAAGAAACAGACGATCATTTCCCAGAGAAAACAGGACAAGTATGATGAAGTGATTAAGGGCTGGAGAAAGAAAGGCGATATCAGTGTGAAGAAGAGTGTGTGGAAGAAAGTAGATTTTAATGATCTGAAGGTTACTCTGCATACAGAAGACAGCGAGGAAAGCACGGATTCAGCCAACTAAAAGCTAATAAAGACATGACCTCTGAGTCGCTAATGCCAGATGGCAGACGGTTCGGAGGTCTTTTTAATAATGTCAGGGACATTATATTAAAGCGCTAAAACGTTAAAGGAGGAAATACATGCTTCAGATACAACATATCTGTAAAGAGTATCGGACGGGGAATCTGGTACAGAAGGCACTGGATGATGTAAGTCTGAATCTGCGGGATAATGAGTTCGTGGCAATCTTAGGTCCCAGCGGTTCCGGTAAGACGACGCTGTTGAATGTGATCGGTGGACTGGACCGGTACGACAGCGGTGACCTAATCATCAATGGAATATCCACGAAGAAATATAAGGACAGAGACTGGGATTCTTATCGGAATCATACCATCGGATTCGTATTCCAGAGTTATAATCTGATTCCGCATCAGACGGTACTTGCCAATGTGGAACTGGCGTTGACCATTTCAGGTGTCGGTAAGGATGAGCGCAGAAAGCGTGCAGTGGATGCGTTGGAGAAGGTGGGACTTGGCAATCAGCTCCACAAGAAGCCGAGTCAGATGTCCGGTGGACAGATGCAGCGAGTGGCGATCGCGAGAGCGCTGGTTAATGACCCGGATATCCTTCTTGCAGATGAGCCGACCGGAGCACTGGACAGTGATACCAGCGTACAGGTGATGGATCTTTTAAGGGATGTGGCGAAGGACAAGTTAGTAGTCATGGTTACCCATAATCCGGAACTTGCAGAACAGTACGCTACCCGAATTGTGAACTTAAAAGATGGAAAGATCTGTTCCGATACGGATGAATATATGCTAAATGAACCTGCTATGAAAGAACCGGAGCATAAGAATATGGGCAAGTCATCCATGTTATTTCTGACAGCACTGTCCCTGAGTTTTCACAATCTGTGGACGAAAAAAGCGCGTACGTTGCTGACATCATTTGCAGGATCTATCGGTATTATCGGCATTGCACTGATCCTTGCACTGTCCAATGGTGTTAATGGCTATATTAAATCCGTGGAAGAGGATACATTATCTGAATACCCGTTGCAGATCCAGAGTACGGGATTTGACATATCATCTATGATGGTAGGAAATGCAGCGGCGGCATCGGATAAGGATAACAGTGGTAAGAAGTCGGATGGTAAAGTCAAGGTCATGGAGATGGTGACGAATATGTTTTCCCAGATGAATTCCAATGATCTGAAATCTCTGAAAAAATATCTGGACAGTGACGAGTCCGGGATTGAAAAGTATACGACTGCAGTAGAGTATACGTATGGAGTGACACCGCAGATCTACAGACAGGATGCAGACAGTGTGCGTCAGGTGAATCCGGATCAGTCATTTGCGGCACTTGGACTTGGATCGACCGCGGGAACGAACAGTATGATGTCTTCGATGATGAGCACCAATGTGTTCTATGAGATGCCGGAGAATGCGAGGCTCTATAAGAATCAATATGAAGTGAAGGCAGGACGCTGGCCGGAGAATTATCATGAATGTGTGCTGGTGCTTACTTCCAACGGAAGTATCAGTGACTTTATGCTGTATACATTGGGACTCAGAGACCAGATGGAACTGGATGATATGATTCGGGAGTTTGCAAATGAGGAAGATATCCAGACACCGACAGATCTGGGAGAATATACCTATGATGATATTCTGGGTAAGAAGTTCAAACTGGTGAACAGCGCAGACTATTATGAATATGATAGTCAGTATAATGTCTGGAAGGATAAGACGGACAATGAAGAATACATGAAGAATCTGGTGAATCAGGGCGAGGATCTGGAGATTGTAGGAATTGTACAGCCGGGTGAGGATGCCAAGGCATCGGCACTGACACCGGGTATTAATTATCCGGCATCTCTGGTGCGTCATGTGGCAGAGAATGCAGCGGACAGTGAGATCGTAAAGACGCAGTTAGCTGATTCCGGTACGAATGTATTTACCGGAGAGACCTTTGGAGAAGACAGTGACAGTGGATTCGATATGAATTCTCTGTTTACCGTCGATGAATCAGCACTGCAGAAAGCATTTGGCATGGATGGAAGTTCATTGAATGGATTGAGTGATGCGTTGGCACTTCCGTCGTCTATGAATCTGCAGGATACATTTACACTGGATGGCGGTTCTATGAATCTGTCTGGCATGGTGGATCTCAGCCAGATTAATCTGGATGTATCGGATATGCCGGAGTTTAATCTTGGAGATATGCTGTCACATCTCGATATTACGATGAAGCCAGGTGGCATGGAGAAAATGATCCAGATTTTGAATGAAGGATACAGTGAATATGTGAAAAGCCATCCGGAGGCAGATTATTCTACACTGGGAGAACATTTTTCGGAGTATCTGACAACGGATGATGCGAAGAATATTATCCGCAAATATCTGGGATCCATCCTGCAGCAGAATGGGGATGTGGTGATCACAACAGCACAGATGCAGAATCTGATCACTCGTGTCATGACTGGTATGCAGAGCTATGTACAGGGAAAGGCAGAGACAAGTGCTGACTACTTTGGAGAATATCTGCAGGAGTATCTGCAGACCTCGGAAGCGAAGCAGATTATGACAAACTGGGCGAATGAGGTGTTTGGAGCAGCTACGTTTGACATTTCGGATGCAGACCTTCAGGGAATGGCGAGGGAACTTGCACAGGGCTATTCAACATATGCGAATGCTAACGGCTATCCGGATCCGGCGCAGATGGGACAGCATTTTGTGAAATATATGCAGACCGAAGACGGACAGAAACGATTGATGCAGGGGATGTCAGAAGCCATCGATATGGACAGTCTGCAAAGCCAGCTTACAGCTGCTATGAATGATTATATGAAGCAGGTGATGGGTGCTTATACAGGTGCGTTGTCAGAAGCACTACAGACACAGATCACATCGGCAATGCAGCAGATTATGACTCAGCTTGCAGCCGGACTTCAGACCGGTATGCAACAGACGATGGCGCAGATCGGAAGTAATCTGCAGAACGCGTTAGGAAGTGCGATGCAGATTGATGCGGATGCATTTGCAGATGCATTCCAGTTCCATATGACGGAACAGGATCTGTCAGAGCTTATGATGTCCATGAGTAATACCCAGAGCGCGAACTACGACAGCAACTTAGAGAAGCTTGGCTATGTGGACTTTGATGAACCGGGACAGATTTCCATTTACCCGAAAGACTTTGATAATAAAGAAAAAGTGGTAAAACTTCTGGATGATTATAACCGGAGAATGGAAAAAGAAGGAAAGGCTGAACAGGTGATTTCCTATACCGATGTGGTAGGAACACTCATGTCTTCCGTAACCGATATAGTGGATACGATCAGCTATGTACTGATTGCATTTGTAGCCATTTCGCTGGTGGTTTCTTCCATTATGATCGGTGTCATTACGTACATCAGCGTGCTGGAGCGTAAGAAAGAGATCGGTATTCTCAGGGCAATCGGAGCATCTAAGAGGAATATCTCACAGGTGTTTAATGCAGAGACCTTTATCATCGGTCTGTGTGCAGGCCTGATCGGTATCGGGTTTTCGTTATTGCTTCTGATACCGGGCAACATGATCATTCACCATGTGGCAGATAATACAAGTGTCAATGCGGTGCTGCCTCCGGTGCCGGCGGTAATCCTGATTGCACTTAGTGTAGTGCTGACGCTGATCGGCGGACTGATTCCGTCAAAGAAAGCGGCGAAGAGCGATCCGGTAACGGCGCTCCGTACGGAGTAGAAAAGTTCATAACAGAATAGAATAATAAAAAAATCCGCTTGCAGGAATCGGGATACGCATTCGTATATAGGTTCCTATAAGCGGATTTTTAATTCCAGTGCGTCAGACAAATATCGGTCAGACCTACTGCATATGTTTCATCAGTAACTGATTGACCAGTTTGCCGTCGGCTTTGCCCTTTACCTTAGGCATCAGAGTCTTCATGATGCGGCCTTTGTCCTTGCCGGTAGGAGCATCAATGCCAAGCTCGGCAAGTGTTGCCTGAATGACAGCTTCGATCTCGCCTTCATCCATCATCTTAGGAGCATAGGCTTCCAGAACAGCCAGTCTCTTCTTGCATTCCTCAATAATATCGGTACGGTCAGCAGGAGTCAGTTCCAGAGTTTCCTTTGTCTGTTTGATCTCTTTCATGATAACCTGAGTCTCTTCTTCCGGAGTCAGGTCAGCACGTTTGTCAATGGCTTTGTTTTTCAGTGCTGCAAGCAGAAGGGATAAGGTGTCTTTCTTTTCCTTTTCTCCGGCTTTCATTGCCTTGACCATATCGGCTCTTACTTCATCAATTTTACTCATGTGCTTGTCCTCCTTGTTTACGAATATGTTTATATATTAACAGATGTGCAGAAGGATTGCAATTGCGGAACCGACCATGTATGATAAAAGTAATTGAACGATGGGGAGGAAAATATGAGAAAAGCAGTATTATTTGATATGGATGGCGTGATCACGGATACGGAACGTTTTTATGTAGATGGCATGCTGGATTTGTTGAAGAGAAATGGGATTCATCTGGAGCCAACAGATCTGCAGGAGTTCTTTGGCAGTCCATTACTTCATAATTGTACGGTGTTGCAGGCGCGTTATCATCTGGCGAAGACACCGCAGGAGTGTATGGACGAAGTGGTTACCTACAGAGATCAGCAGATTCAGATAGGTGGTCTGCAGCCGATGGACGGCGTGCTGGAATTGATCCGTGAATTGCACGATGCGGATGTAAAAATGGCTGTGGCATCCAGTTCAACGATGGATAATATTGTTCATAATATGGAGACATTGGGGATTAAAGGATGTTTTAAGGCGTTGGTCAGCGGTGCGGAATGTGAACATGGAAAACCGGCGCCGGATGTGTATTTGAAAGCGGCAAAAGAGATAAGCATGAAACCAGAGGAGTGTGTGGTGATTGAGGACGCATATAATGGCGTAATAGCAGCAAAGACAGCGGGTATGTATTGTCATGCATATGTGCCACCGCAGGCATACCGACAGGATGTCAGTCTGGCAGATGATGTGATTACATCCTATCGGGATGTGACGGTGGAAGACATATTGGCGAATAATTAATAGATGAATATAATCAGCGCAGATTCTTACGGCATTTGCCGGTAGAATTACGTACGATCAGCTGGGGTTCATATTCCAGGCGGACAGTATAAGAAGGCTGTCTGCCGGAATGATCCTGGCTGTGTTTTTTGTGGATAAGATCAACGGCTTCATGACCCTTTTGAACAGTGGCATGCTCAATCGTAGTCAGGGAGATCTGCTTCATGGAAGCGAGCGGAATATTGTCGAATCCGCAGACGGAATAATCGAATGGAATTTTATATCCCAGTTTTGTGATCGCATCCATAATACCCAATGCAGTCATATCATTATTACCGATAAATGCGGTGGAGGCAGTACCATTTTGCAGTGCTTCGATGGTTCGGTCATAGCCGTTCTGATATTCGGCCCGATCGCCCGGATATTTTGCGAATTCCTTTCTTGATGTAGAAAGAATTTCCAGATGATCTTCCGGGAGTCCGTGTTCTTCCAGACATTGTCTGATACCTGCCAGTCTGCGGATTCGGCCAACTTCCTGACCATGTACAGGAGTTGTGACATATGCGAAATGTGTATGACCAAGTGAAAGAAGATGCTCAGCAATCATCATGGCTGGCTTCTTGCTGTCCAATACGACGGCATCAAAATGATAGCTACCCGGTTTGTCACCTATGGAAATGACTGGAACTTTGCCCGCCAGTTCATTCAGTTTAGGAATCTGAGCCATCGGATAGAGAACGATGATACCGGCTAACTGGTTTCTTGCCAGCAGATCAAGATAGATATGTTCAATCCGGGCATCACGGAGCGTAGTCACAGTCAGAACAGTATATTTATGTTGATTCGCCTGTTCAATGATCGAATGGAGCAGCATGGAATAATATCCGCCGGACAGATTCGGACAGATGGCAATGATGGTATTTGCCAGCGCCTTGCTCTTGCGGCTGACATCGGGAACCTGTTCGGCATAGCCCATCTGTTCAGCCATAGCGCGGACTTTATCTACGGTATCCTGTGAAAATGATACCCGCGGCTTTTCGCTGAGGATCATGGACACGGTAGACTGGGAAACACCCAATGCTTCTGCAATATCTCTGGTCGTGACTTTCTTTCTTTTTCCCATAAATGTATGTACCTCCGGCCTATGATTAATCAAACAATTTTGATTAATAAACAGCTATTAATCAAAGTGACTTTTGATTATTAATATTATATGTTTGATTAATTATGGAGTCAAGAACAGTACTATAAATCAAAGGGAAAATGAATCGTGAGGAAAAGAGCAGTGAGAAAGCAGAGAAAAATGTTAATTAATCAAAACGAATGATTAGTAGTAAATATAAGAAAATGACGGAAAACTGCAGCCTAGAGCATTTGACAGAGAGAAAAAAACGTGATTTAATCACAGCGTAATAAGAACGGAACGAAATTGGAGAGGAGATTAAACATGAGCGTAATTACATTTGTATGTGCAGGACAGATGGCATCAGCACTGACATTCCCGGCATTTGAAAACGGACACGAGGTACGTCTGGTTGGCTCGCCGTTGGATCGCGAAATCATCAACGGACTGAGAAAAGACAATTATCATATCACATTAAAAAGAACACTTCATGATGGTATTAAGTATTATCAGATTGAGGAACTTGAAGAAGCACTGGAAGGCGCGGATTTGATCATTGGCGGTGTCAGCAGTTTTGGACTGGACTGGTTCTGCGATGAGATTCTGCCGGTGCTTCCGGAAGAAGTGCCGCTTCTTACCGTGACCAAAGGAATGGTAGACCGGGAAGACGGAACGATGGTACCTTATCCATACATTTTTGAAGAGCGTCAGCCGGAAGGAAAACGTCTGAACTTTAATGCGATCGGAGGTCCTTGTACCAGCTATGAACTGGCAGATCATGATAACAGTCATGTGGCATTTTGCGGTAAAGATCCGGAGACATTAAAATATATCCGTTCATTGATGGCAACAGATTATTACCATATCAGTATTTCTACCGATGTGGTAGGTGTAGAGTGTGCGGTTGCACTGAAGAATGCTTATGCTCTGGGAGTTACTCTGGCGGTAGGACTGGCTGAAAAGAAAGATGGTAAGATCGGTGCACAGCACTACAATTCACAGGCAGCTCTGTTTGGTCAGAGTATGAAAGAAATGGGTAAACTCCTGAATCTTGTCGGCGGAAAGCCGGAACATCTGGTGCACGGTGTGGGAGACCTGTATGTGACGGTATTCGGCGGAAGAACAAGAATGATCGGAACTCTGCTTGGACGAGGACTGACTTTTGAGCAGGCAATGGAAGATTTGAAAGGTGTGACACTGGAATCTATCGTGATCGCTACCAGAACGGCAAGAGCAGTGAAGAAGCTTGCGGAGAGAGGTAAAGTAGATCTGAAGGAATATCCACTTCTGATGCATATCGATGCAATTCTCAATCAGGGCGCAGAAGTGGATATCCCGTGGGATGCATTTACATGGGATGATCTGGATTAGAATAATACAAAATCCTTATATTAATCAGAAGTGCGGCTGACTTTTGGGTCGGCCGCTTGTCAACGCTATGCTTCTATGATATTCTGGAGCCGTTCCTTTGTTCAAAGTTTATTGTTTTAGAGTTTTATGATGATGGAGTGAGCGAATGACAATGTGGGTAATCGCAACGTTTGTTGCATTTTTTGTGAAAGGTGTCTGTGGATTTGCGAACACACTGGTATTTACATCGATTCTTAGCTATGGGACAGCGAATGCAAATATATCACCGACGGAGCTTCTGATCGGATATCCGATGAATCTGCTGATGACATGGAATAATCGAAAGGAATTAAAGACAAAAGTCTGGCTGCCGTTATCTTTACTCGTATTGTTTGGCAGTATTCCGGGAGCTTTTATTTTGAAGAACGTAGATGCGGGCATTATAAAAGTATTTTTCGGGATTGTAGTGTCGGTGCTGGGAGTTCAGATGTTTCTGCAGGAATATCAGCATAAGACATCCAAACCATCAAAAATAACAATGCTGATCATGGGAATAGTTGGCGGAATGCTTTGTGGACTTTTTGGAGTTGGAGCCATGCTGGGTGTATGCGTGACGCGTATGACAGATACGATGACTGAATTCAAGGGCAATGTGAGTATGGTGTTTGCAGTGGAAAACACGATCCGCCTGATTACATATGCTGTGTTGGGACTTTTTACGATGTCGGCAATCCGCACGGCCATGATTCTGATCGTAATTGCACTGATCGGTATGTTTACGGGTATGCAGTGCAGTAAATTCATGAAAGATACTACAGTTAAAAAGATAGTTATTATACTACTGATTTTATCGGGAATATCACTGATCATTCAAAATATATAATTTATACATAATCCTCCTGGATTTCCACATACTATCCATACATTACAATATGGAAAAATATGTAGAAAACAGGAGGATTAATTATATGAAAGCCACAGGAATTGTCCGCCGGATCGATGATCTGGGGCGGGTGGTGATACCGAAGGAGATACGAAGGACGCTCCGCATTCGAGAGGGCGATCCGTTAGAGATATTTACAGACCGGGAAGGGGAAGTGATCCTGAAGAAATATTCGCCGATCGGAGAGCTGGCGAATTTCGCCGGGCAGTATGCAGAGAGCATTGCACAGGTATTGGGGTGTCTTGTGTGTATCTGTGATACCGATCAGGTGATCACAGCATCGGGAAATGGCAGGAAGGAGCTGCAGGATAAGTATATCAGCAGTGCATTGCGGAAGGTCATGGATGGAAGAAAGACGGTGCTTGCTTCCGAAGGCAGCCGGGACTATGTAAGGATTGTGGCAGAACAGGAGGCAGTGTATGCAGAAGAGGTGATTGCACCGATTATTTGCGTAGGGGACAGCATAGGAGCAGTGGTACTCCTGAACCAGGATAGTAAGAAAGGATTTGGAGAGTCGGAAAAGAAGGCTGCATTATGCGCGGCAGGATTTCTGGGGCGTCAGATGGAATAGATTATTTTGCGAATATATTTCCAAAGCCTGTCATAAGGATAAGTAGACTGGATGAATGACAGGAGGGGTACGATGAAAGCAAACGGAGCAGTATCAGGAAAGATTGGCTGGTTGTTGAAATCACTGTTGGCGGCATATGCACTGACCGGGATTCTGCTGCTTGGCCTGGCGATGATTCTGTATAAATTAAATGTGGAAGAGAGTGTGGTGTCTGCCGGGATTATCGGAATCTATGTGACATCTACATTTTTCGGAGGATTGATTATTGGAAAGATGGCGAAGGTGAGGAGATTTTTCTGGGGACTGCTCCTGGGAGTTAGCTATTTCCTGTTACTTTTAATCATTACACTGGGTGTGTATCGGACACTCGATGGAGCGGTGGCAGGCTTTGCCAGTACATTTTTCCTGTGTGCCGGAGGAGGAATGTTTGGAGGTATGATATCCTAAGAAAAAGATTGCGAAACTCATGTCAAAATGTTATAATGACGTAAGTTAAGCAAAAGTAAGGAGGGATACGGTCATGAAACATGTAAAATCATTGAACAAACCCATGAACAGCAACCTGGAGAAAAAGGGATGCGGTGAGTGTCAGACATCTTGCCAGTCAGCATGTAAGACATCCTGCACAGTAGGAAATCAGACTTGCGAGCAGAGCAAATAGTTCTGAAATAATATGAATACTCGGGACAGCGGTCTTTTGGGTCGCTGTTTCTTGTTGTATAGGAATCTTTATTTCCCATGATGAAATAAATGAGATAAATAAGAAAGAAATATAATTATAATAGAAGGGGGTACGATATGATTCATCAGTACCGTAATAATGGATACAATATCGTGATGGATGTCTATAGTGGAGCAGTTCACGTGGTAGATGATGTCTGTTATGATGTGATCGCTGAGGTGAACCGGGCAGAGGAAGAACCGACAGCAGAAAGCCTGAAGACTCCAGAGGTGAAGGCAGGACTTCTTGCGAAGCTTGGTGGTCGCTATGAGGCGGCAGATATTGAAGATGCCCTGTCAGACGTGATTGAACTGACAGAAGGCAATCAGTTATTTATGAAAGATATATACGAAGGTATGGTTGAGGTTGTTAAGGAACGTAAGACCGTGGTAAAGGCATTGTGTATGCACATTGCCCACGACTGTAACTTGGCGTGCAGATACTGCTTTGCAGAGGAAGGCGAATATCATGGACGAAGAGCTATGATGAGTTATGAAGTAGGTAAAAAAGCGTTGGATTTTCTGATTGCTAATTCCGGCAGCAGACGGAATCTGGAAGTGGATTTCTTTGGCGGAGAGCCGTTGATGAACTGGCAGGTAGTTAAGGATCTGGTAGCATACGGAAGAGAACAGGAAAAGAAGTTCAACAAGCATTTCCGATTTACTGTTACGACCAATGGTGTTCTGCTGAATGACGAGATCCAGGACTTTATTAATAAGGAAATGGATAATGTAGTACTGTCACTGGACGGCAGAAAAGAGATCAATGACAAGATGCGTCCATTCCGTAACGGTAAGGGAAGCTATGATCTGATCGTGCCGAAGTTCCAGAAGCTTGCGGACAGCAGAAATCAGGAGCGTTATTACATAAGAGGTACATTTACCCGCAACAACCTGGATTTCTCCAACGATATCCTGCATTATGCTGACCTTGGATTCAAGCAGATGTCCATTGAGCCGGTGGTTGGAGAAGAGACAGATCCATATGCGATCCGTGAGGAAGATCTGCCACAGATCTTTGAAGAATACGACAAGCTGGCAAAGGTTATGATTGAACGTGAAAAAGAAGGAAAAGGTTTCAACTTCTTCCATTTTATGATAGACTTAGAAGGTGGACCTTGCATTTACAAACGTTTGTCCGGATGTGGTTCCGGTACGGAATATTTATCTGTAACTCCATGGGGAGATTTGTATCCATGTCATCAGTTTGTAGGACAGGATGAATTCCTGATGGGTAATGTGGACGAAGGTATTACGAAGCCTGAGATCGCAGATGAATTCAGAAGCTGTAGTGTATATTCCAAAGATAAATGCAGGAACTGTTTCGCTAAGTTTTATTGCAGCGGTGGCTGCATGGCTAACGCATATAATTTCCATGGCACGATCCATGATGCATATGACATTGGATGTGAGATGCAGCGGAAGCGTGTGGAATGTGCGATCATGATGAAAGCTGCACTTGCGGAGCAATAAAGAGAAAGGAATATAAGACATGAACAAAAAGAAAGGCATTATCAGTCTCATTCTCACAGTCGTTCTGATCGGATTGCTGGGATTCACGACAATCGTAGGATTCGGCGATGCCCATATCGGAGCTTCTAAGAATATCAAACTTGGTCTGGATCTGGCAGGTGGTGTAAGCATCACTTATCAGGTTAAGAATGACAATCCTACGAGTGAAGAAATGAGCGATACGATCTACAAGCTGCAGAGGCGTGTAGAACAGTACAGTACCGAGGCATCTGTATATCAGGAGGGAGACGACCGAATCAATATCGAGATTCCGGGTGTAACAGATGCAAATAAGATTCTTGACGAGCTTGGCAAGCCGGGTTCTCTGGAATTTCAGGATCCGAATGGCGAGACAGTAATTACCGGATCCGATGTCAAGACAGCGACTGTTAAGACAGGTCAGGACGATCTGAATAACAAAGAGTATTCAGTAGAGTTAACATTGAACGATGACGGAACAAAGAAGTTTGCAGATGCTACAACGGAGTTTGTGGGTCAGCAGATTTCAATCATATATGATGGTGAGACTATTAGTGCACCTAGCGTAAAACAGGCTATTACCGGCGGACAGGCATATATCACCGGTAACTTTACATACGAAGAAGCAGAGAATCTTGCCTCTACGATCCGTATCGGAGGTTTGAAGCTGGAATTGGAAGAGCTTCGTTCTAACGTAGTAGGTGCTCAGCTTGGAGCGCAGGCAATCAGCACCAGTGTAAAGGCAGGTATCGCAGGCCTGGTACTGGTATTCCTGCTGATGTGTTTCCTGTATCTTCTGCCTGGACTTGCATCCAGCCTGGCATTGGTTATTTATACAGGACTGGTACTGGTTATCCTGAATGCCTTTGATATTACACTGACCTTACCGGGTCTTGCGGGTATTATTCTTGGTATTGGTATGGCAGTAGACGCCAATGTTATCATCTTCGCCCGTGTGAAGGAAGAGATGAGCAAAGGCAGAAGCGTGCGCAATTCTTTGAAAGAAGGTTTCCACAAGGCAATGTCAGCCATCGTAGATGGCAATGTAACCACCCTGATCGCAGCAGCGGTACTGTGGCTGAAGGGTTCCGGTAGTGTTAAGGGATTTGCCCAGACACTGGCAATCGGTATCATCGTGTCTATGTTTACGGCACTGGTGATCACACGTATGATCGTATATGCGTTCTATGCAGTCGGTATCCACAGTGAGAAGCTGTATTATAGACCGAAGAAAGAACGCAAGCCATTTGACTTCGTGGCAAAGAGAAAAGTATTCTATCCGATCGCGGCAGCAGTAATCATTGCAGGATTTGTTGTAATGGGAGTAGGCTCTGCATCAGGAAGAGGTGCATTTGCATACAGTCTGGAGTTTGAAGGCGGTACTTCTACAACGGTAGAATTCGACAAAGACTACAGCATTGACGAGCTGGATGAAAAGGTTGTTCCTGTAGTAGAAGAGGTTACAGGAGATAAGAACGTACAGACACAGAAAGTTGCCGGAGGCAACCAGGTTATCATTAAGACCAAGACTCTGGATCTGGATACTCGTGAGAAGCTGAATCAGGCTATGGCTGATAACTTTGGCGTAGATGCTTCTACGATCACAGCTGAGAATATCAGTTCTACTACAAGTAAAGAGATGCGTCAGGATGCCGTTATTGCGGTTATCGTTGCTACTATCTGTATGCTGATCTACATCTGGTTACGATTTAAGGATATCCGCTTTGCGGGAAGTGCGGTACTGGCACTTATCCATGATGTACTGGTGGTTATCGCATTCTATGCGGTATCCAGAATTTCTGTGGGTAATACCTTTATCGCATGTATGTTGACAATCGTTGGTTACTCTATCAACGCAACCATCGTTATCTTTGACCGTATTCGTGAGCAGTTGAAGACAAAGACGAAGAATGCAGACCTGAAAGAGATCGTTAACGATAGTATTACGCAGACACTTACCAGAAGTATCTATACATCACTGACAACCTTTATCATGGTATTCTGTCTGTTTATTATGGGCGTAAGTTCTATGAGAGAATTTGCATTACCACTGATGGTAGGTATTCTGGCAGGAGCATATTCTTCTGTATGTATCACCGGTACACTGTGGTATACATTGAAGAGCAAATCAAAGAAATAAAAGTCGCTATTAGAAGTGACGGTTACAGACAGCCATGCCGGTTCAGGCGTGGCTGTCTTTGTATAATGAAAGTATGAAATGGAGAATATTATGGAACGCTGGGTATTGCTTAGAAAAGGCGCAGACTATCAGGCAATCGGAGAAAAATTTCATATTGCGCCGAGGATCGCATGCCTGATCCGCAATCGGGAAGTGATCGGAGATGAAGCCATTGATCAGTATCTGAATGGCACGATTGCAGATCTGCATGATGGTATGCTGATGAAGGGTATGGATCAGGCGGTGGATATTCTGATGGAAAAGATTCGGGAAGGTGCAAGGATACGTGTGATCGGAGACTATGATATCGATGGCGTGAATGCAACCTACATTCTGTTGGAGGCACTGGAAGGACTGCGCGGAGAGGTAGATATGGATATTCCGGATCGGATTACGGATGGATATGGTCTGAACCGCAATCTCATTGACCGGGCATTTGACGATGGTATTGATACGATCATTACCTGCGATAATGGAATTGCGGCGGAATCAGAGATTGCATATGCAAAAGAAATGGGAATGACTGTGATCGTTACGGATCATCATGAAGTGCCGTATACAGATGAAGGAGAAGAGCGGATTTATCATTTACCGCCAGCAGATGCAGTGGTCGATCCAAAGCAGCCGGGATGTGAATATCCATTTAAAGGACTTTGTGGAGCCGCGGTAGCGTATAAATGCATGGAATGTCTGTATGAAGCCATGGGAGAGGATTCGACAGACCTGGATTATCTGCTGGAACCAGTTGGCATTGCAACCATTGGAGATGTGATGGATCTGACAGATGAGAACAGAATCTTTGTAAAACAGGCACTGGAAATGATGGGACACAGCTCTAATCCAGGACTTCGTGCACTGATGCAGTGTACGGGGGTACCGATAGATCAGGTGCGTGCATATCATGTCGGGTTTGTGCTTGGCCCATGTATCAATGCGGGAGGCAGACTGGATACGGCAAAACGTGCACTGGCACTTCTCAGAGCAAAAAATGAACGGGATGCCATGGTACTTGCCGGCGACTTGAAGGCATTGAATGACAGTAGAAAGGAACTGACCGAGTGGGCAGTAGAAGAAGCTGTCCATATAGTGGAGGAAAAAGGATATCTGGATGATCGTGTATTAGTGATTTATTTACCGGATTGTCATGAAAGCATTGCCGGAATTGTAGCAGGAAGGATCAGAGAGCGGTATTACCGTCCGGTATATGTGCTGACTGACAGCGAGGATGGCGTTAAAGGATCAGGCAGATCCATTGAAGCATATCATATGTTTGAAGAACTGATTAAGTGCAGTGATCTGCTGACAAAGTTTGGCGGACACAGACAGGCAGCAGGACTTTCAATGGAGCCGGGAAAAGTAGACGCATTTCGCAGAAGATTAAATGAGAACTGCACACTCACAGAAAAAGATCTGCAGGAGAAGGTCTCAATAGATATGGAACTTCCATTTTCCAACATTACAGAACAGTTTATCGAAGAGCTGGAACTGTTAGAACCATTTGGAAAAGGCAATACCAAGCCGGTATTTGCAGTGCGAAATGCAGAACTCTTATCTGCCAGAATAATTGGCAAAGAGCGTAACATGCTGAAGTTTCAGATTCGGGATGACAGCCGTGTGACGATGGAAGCATTATACTTCGGAGATGCGTCTGTATTTATGGAAACAGTGACTGCCAGATATGGAAGAGACTGCGCAGAACGGTTGCTTGCAGGTAAATCATCCGGTATTCGGATGTCATTTACTTTTTATCCGGGTATTAATGAATACATGGGTAACCGAAGTATGCAAATTATCATTACCCATTATATGTAATTATAATTACCTATAAATAGGTATAATATGTAAAAGAGTTTGAAAACATTGTATCCAAATGCTATACTATAAGATAGTATATTCGATACTGAAAGGAAGGAGGGCATTGATATGGCAGATGTGAAGAAACAGATGGAGCCGAGCAGCAGTATCAGACCGGAAGTTATTACAGAGAACCAGGCAATTGGTCTGGAAGTTGTAGATGGTCATGCAGTGAAAGCACCTGCAGATTATCAAGACCCTGAGGAATTATATCAGATTCTGATTAACAAAGTGAAAACGTATCATCCGTCAGAAGATGTGTCCATGATCGAGAAAGCATATAAGCTTGCAAAGGAAGCTCACAAAGGACAATTCCGTAAATCTGGGGAAGCATACATCATTCATCCCCTGTGGGTAGCCATTATACTGGCGAATCTGGAACTGGATAAGGAGACAATCGTAGCCGGAATACTCCACGATGTGGTAGAGGATACGGTTATGACAGATGAAGAGATACGAAAAGAATTTGGAGATGAGGTAGCACTTCTGGTAGATGGTGTTACCAAGTTGGGACAGTTGTCTTATTCTGCAGATAAGCTGGAAGTACAGGCAGAGAACCTGAGAAAGATGTTCCTGGCTATGGCAAAGGATATCCGTGTTGTCATTATTAAGCTGGCTGACCGCCTGCATAATATGCGGACGCTGCAGTTTATGCGCCCGGAGAAGCAGAAAGAAAAAGCAAGAGAGACGATGGACATTTATGCACCAATCGCGCAGAGACTTGGTATCTCCAGGATTAAGACGGAGTTGGATGATCTGTCTTTAAAATATCTGAAGCCAGAGGTGTTTTATGATCTGGTAGATCAGATCAATGCACGTAAGACAGAACGAGAAGAATTTATCCAACAGATTGTTGAGGAAGTATCTAATCATATTAAGAATGCGAATATTGATGCGGATGTTTACGGAAGGGTAAAGCATTTCTTCAGTATCTATAAGAAAATGGTGAATCAGGATAAAACAGTTGACCAGATTTATGACCTGTTTGCTGTACGTATTGTAGTAGATTCCGTCAAGGACTGTTATGCGGCGTTGGGTGTGATCCACGAGATGTATACACCGATTCCGGGCAGATTTAAGGATTATATCGCTATGCCAAAGGCGAATATGTACCAATCTCTGCATACGACACTGATGAGTTCTGCGGGACAGCCGTTTGAGGTGCAGATCCGCACTCATGAGATGCATAAGACTGCAGAATATGGTATTGCAGCACACTGGAAATACAAAGAGTCCAATGATGGCAAGAAGAGTGTGAAAGTTCAGGAAGAAGAGAAGCTGAACTGGCTCAGGCAGATCCTGGAGTGGCAGAGGGACATGTCTGATAACAAGGAGTTCCTTTCTATGCTGAAAGGAGATCTGGATCTGTTTAAAGAAGATGTATATTGCTTTACGCCAAACGGAGAAGTAAAGCGTTTGCCGAATGGCTCTACTCCGATTGATTTTGCCTACGCGATCCACAGTGCGGTAGGTAATAAGATGGTCGGTGCCAGAGTGAACGGTAAGCTTGTAACTATTGATTACAAGATTCAGAACGGAGACAGAATCGAGATCCTGACTTCGCAGAATTCCAAAGGACCAAGCCGTGACTGGTTGAACATCGTGGCGAGTTCACAGGCGAAGTCTAAGATCAATCAGTGGTTTAAAAAGCAGTTTAAAGAAGAGAATATTATACGCGGTAAGGAACTGATGGCAGTTTACTGCCGGTCTAAGAGTATTGAGATTACGAATATTACCAAGCCGAAGTATCAGGAGATTGTGCAGAGAAAATACGGATTCAGAGATTGGGAGTCTGTACTTGCGGCGGTTGGACATGGCGGCTTAAAAGAAGGTCAGGTAGTGAACCGACTTGTGGAGGAATACAGCAAGGAGCACAAGAAAGAGATTACCAATGAGGCTGTTCTTGAAAAGGTAGCAGAAGCGACCAAGAATAAGGTGCACATTGCGAAGTCTAAGAGTGGTATCGTGGTCAAAGGTATTGATGATGTGGCTGTTCGTTTCTCACGTTGCTGTAATCCGGTGCCGGGTGACGAGATCGTGGGATTTGTAACCCGCGGAAGAGGACTTTCTATTCACCGTACGGACTGCGTGAATATATTAAATCTGACGGATGCTGAAAGAGCCCGTCTGATCAATGCAGAGTGGGAAAGCACTGTTACCGGCAAAGAAGGCGGTCAGTATCTGACAGATATCAAGATGTATGCTGAGGACAGACAGGGACTTTTGATGGAGATGTCTCGTGTATTTACGGAAGAGAAGATAGACGTTAAGACTATGAATGTGCGCACAAGTAAGAAGAATACAGCCACGATTGAAGTTGGATTTATCGTACACGGCAGAGAGGAACTGGAGCGTGTAGTTAAGAAACTGCAGCAGTTATCAGGTGTGATCGATATTGAACGTACAGCTGGCTAATCCGACGGGAGGATAATGTATGAATTTTGGAATTGTTGGAACGAATTTTATTTCTGACTGGTTTGTAAATGCAGGAAGACACTGCGAAGGATTCTATGTACAGGCAGTGTATTCCCGCACCATGGAGAAGGGAAGAACTTTCGCAGATAAGCATGGAATTCCAGATTGCTATGATTCACTGGAAGCACTTGCATCAGCAGATAATGTGGATGCAGTGTATATTGCAAGCCCGACAGCCTGTCATGCGGCACAGAGTATCCAGATGCTGAATGCAGGGAAACATGTACTCTGTGAGAAACCGGTAGCGTCTAACGAGAAGGAGCTCCAGGCAATGCTTGCAGCAGCAAAGGAACATGGTGTGGTCTTTATGGAGGCAATGAAGCTGGTGATCAATCCGGCATTTGATGCTATTATGGAGAATTTGCCAAAGCTTGGTAAGATCCGAAGAGTAACATTTCAGATGTGCCAGTATTCCAGCAGATATGATAAGTTTAAGAATGGAATCATTGAAAATGCATTCCGCCCGGAATTATCCAATGGAAGCCTGATGGATATCGGTGTCTACTGTGTACATCCGATGGTAAAGATCCTTGGAAAACCAGACCGTGTGATGGCATCCTGTGTGAAACTGCATAACGGTGTGGATGGCATGGGGACGATCCTTGCATCCTATGATGAACAGGGAGCACAGGCAGAACTGATCTATTCTAAGATCACAGATTCGCCGGTTCCAAGCCAGATTCAGGGAGAAGATGGCACGATGTATATGGAAAGCCTGCCTATCCTAACGAAGGTATGGATCAGATACCGGGATAAGAGCAGGGAAGATATTTCATTTGAACTGGAAGATCCTGATAATAATATGAATTATGAGATTGCAGAATTTATACGCATTGCGGAAGCGAATGGATCCGCTGAAACACATAACCAATATTCGGTATGGGAGATGCAGGTTATGGATGAAGCGCGCCGTCAGATGGGAATTGTATTTCCGGCTGACAGAGTATAAGAGTGTATAGGTATAATATAGGCAGAGGGATAGAATATGACAGTAAAACAATTTCTGGCAGGTCCGATTGGGACAAACTGTTATTTATTGATCAATGAAAAAACAAAAGAAGCGGTTATCGTAGATCCGGCGTCCTGTCCGGATTATATGATGAATTATATCAAGACGGAAGAGATTAAATTGAAAGCAGTTCTGCTTACACATGCGCATTTTGACCATATTATGGGAATTGATGATGTTCTTAACAAATATGGTAAGATGCCGGTATATGTGCATGAGGCAGATAAGCCGATGCTGGAGGATCCACAGCAGAATATGACGATGTCCTGTGGCTTTCCTTATGCTTACAAAGGGGCACAGGCAGTGCAGGATGGTCAGGTGTTGTCACTGATTGGTTATGAATTCAAAGTTCTTCATACACCAGGACATACACCGGGAGGATGCTGTTATTATATTGCATCGGAGCATGTGCTGATCAGTGGAGATACGCTGTTCCAGCAGTCCATCGGAAGAACGGATTTCCCTGGAGGAAGCATGAGTGATCTTGTCCGTGCAGTGAAAGAGAAGCTGATGATACTTCCGGAGGATACCGTGGTATATCCCGGACATATGGGAACGACCACAATCGCAGATGAAAAGAGAATGAATCCATTTTTGTAGTGAATGGATCATTTAGTATAGTAAGAAGAGAAAGAGCCGGGCATCTGATGTGATTTCAGATGCCTGTTCAAGTAAAGGAACTATTATGATAAAGATAGAAGCAAAAGAAGAACGGTATCTGTACAATGCGTATCATATGATCAAGGCCTTTTATGCATCGGAAGAGGTCGAACAGTGCTGCAAGAAGAATCAGAAGGAAGATCTGAAACTGACGGAGACAGACGGAACATCACAGATTTTTACAATAGATACAGACCATACCCATTGTGTGAACGATATCCGGCGAGAGCTTGACAGAAAGGTATATCAGTATCTGGTTCATCGAACAGGTAAAGAACTTGCGTGGGGGATGCTGACCGGAGTCCGACCTGCTAAGCTTGCTACAAAGGCGGTAGAGCAAGGTGTAGAGAAAACAGAGTTTATAAAGCAATTCCAAGAAGAATATCTGGTGTCAGCGGAAAAGGCAGGACTTGCATATGACATTGCAGTGCGGGAGCGGGATGTATTATCAGAACTCGATTATAAGGATGGCTACAGTCTGTATGTAGGGATTCCATTCTGTCCAAGTGTGTGTAGTTACTGTTCGTTCAGTTCTGGACCGATAGATAAATGGCGAGATCAGATTCCGGCATATCTGGATGCGCTTTGCAAAGAACTTACATATATCGGAAAAGTATCCTCAGAGAAGAAACTGAATACTATTTACATCGGAGGCGGTACACCTACCAGCCTGGATGCAGAGCAGCTGGATCAGATTCTGACCTGCATTGATCAGTCATTTTCCAGAGAGCATCTGCTGGAATATACGGTGGAAGCCGGAAGACCAGACAGTATTACGGAAAAGAAACTTCAGGTGATAAAACGGCATGGAGTTACACGTATTTCTATTAATCCACAGACTATGCAGCAGAAGACGTTGGATCGGATTGGAAGAAAGCACAGTGTGCAGGAAGTAAAAGACATTTACCGGATGGCGCGGAAACTTGGATTTGACAATATCAATATGGATCTGATCGCCGGGCTCCCAGGAGAGGGTCTGGAAGATATGAAGGATACGCTTGCGCAGATCCAGGAGCTTGAGCCGGACAGCCTGACTGTGCATTCGCTTGCAATCAAGCGTGCGGCGCAGATGGGGCAGGAGAAGAGTACTCTTGGCTATGTGCGGGATCTGGAGGAACAGACGGAGCATCCGGAAAGAATGGCAGAGACATTATCAGCGATGATCGAATGTGCGCATGAGACGGCCTATGAGATGGAACTAGTGCCATATTATCTGTACCGGCAGAAGAATATTGCGGGTAATTTTGAAAATGTTGGTTATGCAAAGGTTGACAAAGCCGGAATATACAATATACTTATTATGGAAGAAAAACAGTCGATTATTGCGGCAGGTGCAGGTGCATCAACCAAGATCGTACTGCCAGTGCCTGTTCCTGTACCAGGCAGCAGGAATGGAAAAACCACGACATTGATTCGTGTGGAAAATGTAAAAAGCATTCGGGATTACATTGCCCGGATTGATGAAATGATAGAGCGAAAAGGAGAATGGTTATGGCATTAAAGAAGAAACCAGTCACCGGTATGAAGGACATGATGCCGGACGAGATGGAGATCCGTGATTACGTGATCCACCTGATCAAAGAGACTTATAAGACATATGGATTTACCTCGATGGAGACACCATGTGTAGAGCATATTGAGAACCTGTGCAGCAAGCAGGGGGGAGATAATGAGAAGCTGATCTTTAAGATCTTGAAGCGTGGCGAGAAGCTGAAGCTTGAGACTGCAAAGGATGAGGCAGATCTGGTAGACGGAGGACTTCGTTATGATCTGACTGTACCGCTTGCAAGATACTATGCAAATCATGCTAACGATCTGCCGTCACCGTTCAAGGCATTGCAGATCGGTAATGTATGGCGTGCAGACCGTCCGCAGAGAGGACGTTTCCGTCAGTTCATGCAGTGTGATATTGACATTCTCGGTGAAGCATCGAACCTCGCAGAGATCGAGCTGATTCTTGCAACGACAGCAATGCTTGGTAAGCTTGATTTTACGAATTTTACAGTTAAGATCAATGACCGTAATATCCTGAAAGCCATGGCGGCTTACTGTGGATTTAAGGAAGAAGATTACGATGAAGTATTTATTATCTTGGATAAGATGGACAAGATCGGTAAAGATGGCGTAGCAGAAGAACTCTGTGAGATGGGTTATGACAGATCAGCTGTTGATCAGTATCTTGGATTGTTTGATGAGATCACACCGGATGTATCCGGTATCCGTTATCTGAAAGAGAAGCTTGGCGATTGCCTGAAAGATGAAACGGCAGACGGTATGGGACAGATTATTTCCAGCGTAGAAGCCGCAAAGGAATGTGACTTCAAGTTACAGTTTGATCCGACACTGGTGCGTGGACAGTCATACTACACAGGAACCATTTTCGAGGTGACGATGGATGACTTCGGCGGCTCTGTTGCCGGAGGCGGAAGATACGATAAGATGATCGGTAAATTTACCGGACAGGACACACCGGCATGTGGATTCTCTATCGGATTCGAGCGTATTGTTATGCTGCTTCTGGAAAATGGATATCAGATTCCGTCTAAGCGTGCAAAAAAAGCATATCTGCTAGAGAAGAAGATGCCGCAGGAAGGCATCCTGAAAGTGCTGAATCTTGCCAAAGCAGATCGTGCGGCAGGCAAGCAGGTGTTGATCGTGAATATGAAAAAGAATAAAAAGTTCCAGAAGGAACAGCTGGCAGCAGACGGTTACGAAGAAATCGTGGACTGCTACCGTGATTCCATAATGGAGCTGTAAGATTGATAGCTATACAATCAATATAGAAGTTAATATAGAAGAGAACAATCGAGGAGGATTATCATGGCTGAGTCAATGAAAGGACTTAAGAGAACGCACAGATGTGCGGAGCTGTCAGCAGCTAATATCGGCGAGACAGTTACAATTATGGGATGGGTGCAGAAGAACAGAAATAAAGGTGGACTGGTGTTTGTGGACGTGAGAGATCGTTCCGGTATCATCCAGATCGTGTGTGAGGAAGGAAAGACGGATGCCGCAGTAATCGAAAAGGCGACAAAGCTGCGTTCTGAATATGTAGTAGCTGTAGTTGGTACGGTTGCAAAACGTTCTGGTGCAGTGAATGAGAACCTGGCAACAGGAGAGATCGAAGTATTGCCGACAGAACTTCGGATTCTGGCAGAGGCTGAGACACCTCCGTTCCACATTGAAGAGAATTCTAAGACAAAAGAAGAAATCCGTCTGAAGTACCGTTATCTGGATCTGAGAAGACCGGATATGCAGAGAAACCTGATGATGAGAAGTAAAGTAGCGACCCTCACCCGTCAGTTCTTAGCAGAAGAAGGATTCCTTGAGATTGAAACTCCGGTACTGATCGGAAGTACACCGGAAGGAGCCAGAGATTATCTGGTGCCAAGCCGTATCCATCAGGGACATTTTTATGCGCTGCCACAGTCACCACAGCTGTTTAAACAGCTTCTGATGTGCTCAGGCTGTGACCGTTATTTCCAGCTTGCCAAATGTTTCCGTGACGAAGACCTTCGTGCGGACAGACAGCCGGAATTTACACAGATCGATATGGAGCTGTCTTTCGTAGATGTTGACGATGTAATTGAAGTCAATGAGAGACTGCTTGCCAAACTGTTCAAAGAAGTGCTTGGCGTAGAGGTATCTCTGCCAATTCAGCGTATGACATGGCAGGAAGCGATGGATCGCTTCGGTTCTGACAAGCCGGATATCCGTTTTGGTATGGAACTGAATGACGTTACAGACGTTGTACGTGACTGCGAGTTTGTCGTATTTAAGAATGCGATTGAAAATGGCGGAACTGTTCGCGGTATCAATGCCAAAGGACAGGGCGGTATGCCGAGAAAGAAAATCGATAAGCTGGTTGCATTTGCCAAAGATTATGGTGCAAAGGGATTGGCATACATTGCAATTCAGGAAGATGGTACAGTCAAGTCTTCATTTGCTAAATTTATGACAGACGAGCAGATGAAAGCCCTGATCGATGCAATGGGAGGAGAGAACGGAGACCTGCTTCTCTTTGCAGCAGATAAGAATAAAGTCGTATGGGCAGTACTTGGCGCACTGCGTCTGGAACTGGCTGCACAGATGGATCTGTTAGATAAGAATGAATACAAATTCCTGTGGGTAACAGAGTTCCCACTGCTTGAGTGGAATGATGAGCAGAACCGTTTCACAGCAATGCATCATCCATTTACCATGCCGATGGAAGAAGACCTGCAGTACATCGATAGTGATCCGGGACGCGTTCGTGCGAAAGCATACGATATCGTGCTGAACGGTAACGAGATTGGCGGAGGAAGTGTGCGTATCTTCAATCCTGAGATCCAGAGCAAGATGTTCGAGGTACTTGGATTTACACCGGAACAGGCACAGGAACAGTTCGGATTCCTGCTGACAGCATTCAAGTACGGAGTACCGCCGCACGCAGGACTTGCGTATGGTCTGGATCGTCTGGTAATGCTGATGGCAAAAGAAGACAGCATCCGTGACGTGATCGCATTCCCGAAGGTAAAGGATGCATCCGACCTGATGACAGAAGCTCCGACAAGAGTTGCACAGGAGCAGTTAGATGAACTCGGACTTGCAATTACCGCAGAGACAGAAGAATAAAAGAAAATAATGAGATACCCGTTTGGAGAAGATCTGAACGGGTATTTTTTACAGAACGAGTAGAGTCAACCTACTCGATTAATATTGCACAAAAATATTGATTATGTAGTATTGCTGAGACAGTACAGGCGCGTGCGGATGAGAAATAAAGAAGAAGGACAGAAAAAGAAGTCCTGCTACCGTGATATAAAGGATGTATATACGATTGTATTATTTGAGACAAGTCCATCAGAGTTATATAGATTCCGAGACCGGTATCTGCATCACTTTGAGCAGACCTCAGATAGTGGAGCAAAAATGAATCTTTTACAGAAATATCTTTTTGTAGCGCTTGACAATTTCCGGAGTATTAAGCACAATGAAAGTAGCAAAATGGTGATAAATAATCGGTTAGAAGCATGGCTTGCTTTTATGTGTATGGATGATCCGGATGATATACTGAGAATTATAGAGAGTTGTCCGGACTTTAAGGAAATGTACGAGCAAATTTATGATATCTGCCGGAATCTGGATGGAGTGATGAGAATGTTTTCAAAAGAATTGCAGGAACTGGATCGCAACAGTGTAGAGCTGATGGTAGATGAGATGCAGAAAGATCTGGATAAGACCAGAGAGAAACTGGTTGAGACGAGAAAGAAGATGGAGACAAAGGACCAGCAGCTGACAGAGAAGGATAAAGAAATAGAGTTGTTAAAAAAAGAATTGGAAAATATGAAGAAGTTGTACGAGGAGAATAAGTAAGATGCTGGAAGTGAAGTTCTATGATACAGTTGCGGATGGACTGTTAAAGTTCGCAGTGATTATTTCAAGATATGATGGAAAGTGGGTGTTTTGCAAACATAAAGAAAGAGATACTTATGAAGCACCAGGCGGACACAGAGAAGAGGGCGAAGCTATCTTTGATACTGCAAAGAGAGAACTGCAGGAAGAGACGGGAGCAGTTAAGTTTTCTGTAGAACCTGTATGCGTGTATTCTGTGACCGGTAAGAACCGGGTCAATGATACCGGAGAAGAAACATTTGGATTATTGTGCTATGCAGATATAGAAGAATTTTCCGGAACATTGGACAGTGAGATAGAAAAGGTTGTGATGTTGGAAGAGCTTCCGGATAATTGGACTTATCCGCTAATACAGCCCAAACTGATTGCAAAAGTTGTAGAATGTAAACTATAAGAATATGCGTAGTATTTTGCGACGAACATAAATGGTTACAAATGTGGTTGATTGTGAAAGAGTCTGTCATTTGACAGGCTCTTTTATTGCACTATAAATAGCCAAACTCAATCAAACTCGTGCAAACTATACAAAAACGGTGATGGATATTTGTGAATTAGTTTGATTGACTGTGGGTGATTTTGGTGATATATTGATATCATAAAGAGAACAGGAGGGAAAATGATGATTTACACGGTTACATTTAATCCGTCTCTGGACTACATTGTATCGGTAGAGAATTTCCGGCTGGGACTTACTAACCGTACCAGTTCGGAACTGATGCTTCCGGGAGGCAAGGGTGTCAATGTGTCGACCGTTCTTATGAATCTGGGAATTGAGAACACAGCACTTGGATTTGCGGCAGGCTTTGTTGGAGATGAGATTGTCAGACAGATGGAAGAGATGGGTGTACAGAATGGATTCATCCGGATTGAAGAAGGAGTGTCCCGAATCAATCTGAAGTTAAAGTCTATCGATGGAACGGAGATTAACGGACAGGGGCCTGTGATCAGTCCAGAACATGTAGAAGAACTGATGAAGCAGCTTGACAGACTGGGAGAAGGGGATGTGTTATTCCTTTCGGGAAGTATTCCGTCATCGATGCCAGATGATGCATATCAGAAGATCATGGAACGGCTGGATGGCAGAGGAGTACAGATTGTCGTGGACGCAACAAAAGATTTGTTGCTGAATGTACTGGAATATCATCCATTTTTGATCAAACCGAATAACCATGAACTGGGAGAAATCTTTGGCGTGGAACTTAAGACCAGAGAAGAGGTTATTCCGTATGCGAAGAAGCTGCAGGAAAAAGGCGCAGTCAATGTGTTGGTTTCTATGGCTGGCGAAGGGGCAGTACTTATTGATGCAAATGAAGACGTGTACATGGCACCGACACCGAAGGGAACGCTGGTTAATGGCGTGGGCGCAGGAGATTCTATGGTGGCAGGATTTATGGCCGGATGGATGGAAAAGCAGGATTATGAACATGCATTCTGTATGGGTGTGTCTGCAGGAAGCGCCAGTGCATTTTCAGAACATCTGGCAACAAAGGCTGAGATTGAAGCAGTGTATCAGCAGGTAACGGGTAATAAGTAGTCTATAAGAGGTATAAGAGTAGTCAGGAGGAAGGAAGAATGAGAATCACAGATTTGCTGGATAAGAGAAGCATTTCTCTGGATGGAGCCCCGAAGAAAAAGCGGGAAGCCCTGGATATGGCAATCGATATGGGCGGTCCGTTCAATAAAGCGGCATACGTATTCGGCACAGCAGCAATCGCAGCAGGTAACTATGACATTATGGCAGCCGTTATGATCGGTGGTATGGTACCTCCTTGTGCTATCGCACTTGCAACACTGTTGTTCAAAGATAAATTTACCAAAGAAGAGCGCAATCCCATTTGCGGCAGCAGATCCGATTCATGTACTTCCGGCATGTATCTGCTGGCACTGGTAGTTGGAACGATTGTAAGCGCAATCTTTCTCGGTGTTCTGAAGAAAAAGGTTGCATAATTAAGGGTGACGTACTATTGACTGGCAAATGTGAATGCGGTATGCTAATTACAGGACATGTGAGGAGAACGCATATGCTTACAGAACAGAGATATGAACTGATATTACGGTTATTAGAAGATAAAAAAAGTATAACAGTAACTGAGGTCCGGGATCTTCTCCGGACCTCAGAGTCTACCGTAAGAAGAGATATTACGGCACTGGATAAGGCTGGCAAGCTGACCAAGGTATTCGGTGGAGCAGTGGCAAAGAATTATCAGACATTTACTCCGGCAGAGCCTACAGTGGCTCAGAAGCAGGATGTGAATCTGGAAGAGAAAAGACGGGTTGCCAAGTACGCAGCGTCTTTGATCGAACCGGGTGATTTTGTATATCTGGATGCCGGAACAACAACGGCGATGATGTTAGATTATCTGCTGGATGACAGTGTGACATACGTGACAGATGGTGTGGCGCATGCCCAGCGTCTGGTAAAGAAAGGCATGAAAGTTATCCTGCTCGGAGGTGAATTAAAAGCCAGCACCGAGGCAGTGATTGGAACGCAGGCAGTTCAGATGCTGATGAATTACCATTTTACGAAAGGCTTTTTCGGAACGAACGGCATTACCAAGAAGACGGGATTTACCACTCCGGATATCAATGAGGCGGCAGTGAAGAGTATGGCGATGGAGCAGTGCAAGGAATGTTACATCGTGACAGATGCATCTAAGTTTGATCTGATCAGTCCGGTAAGCTTCTCAACATTCTATGGTGGAACGATTCTGACTGACCAAATTGTAAGTGGCTATGAAGGCATGCAGCATATTGTAAAAGTTCCTTAAAAAAGTTGTTGACAAATCGCAAATGCCGTAGTAGAATAATTATTGTTCTGATGCGGAACAATTTAATATGCGACAGTGGCTCAGTTGGTAGAGTACAACCTTGCCAAGGTTGGGGTCGCGGGTTCGAACCCCGTCTGTCGCTCTTGATAAAGAGATTTTCGATTTGCTTCGGAGATCTCTTATTTTTTGTACTGCAACAATTCAAGGAGAGGAGAACTGCATGGAGCTTCAGATTTATCATTCGGTAAATGAAGGTTTATACCTGTGGAATGGGACGAGTGGGCTGTTGATTGACGGACTGCATCGGGGAAGGGAAATAGGATTTTCTGATACATCGGAGCAGTATATTTGTATGATGCGTCAGGAAAGGAGCTTTTTTGCCAAACCTAATGACCTGCTTTTTACCCATATTCATGAGGATCATTATGATCAGGCACTGGTGGACGAGTTTCAGCAAAGGTATCCGGGACGTATTGTCTATGCTCCGGGTCTTGACAAAGATAATATTCAGCCAGTAGTATTAGAACATGGCATTGCCAGAATGCAGATTGAAGAATATGAGGTTTATGCATTTACTACGGTACATGACGGGAAGATTTATGAAGACGAACCGCATTGTTCGTATCTGATCCGTTGGACGAACCGTTGGATCTGGGTCAGTGGAGATGCAATCCTTGTACCGGAGCTTGCAGACAGGATACGGACATATACGGGGCAGGACAATGTCTGGAAAGCGTTTGTAATGGTCTATCAGATCAGCAGTGAAAGTGGAAAAGCTTTCCTGAAAAAGCTTGCACCGGAACAGATCTGTCTGTACCATCTTCCTTATCCGGAGGATGACAGATATCATTTTTGTAATCTTGCAGAGCAGAAATGCAGGCAGTGCAAAGCAGAAGGGCTTCCGGTGAAGATGATCGCATCGGACAGATTTATAGATAGTTAATACAGAGGATAAGATAAAAGGAGACAAGGTATGAAGACAGTGAAAATTGGATTACTTGGACTTGGAACAGTAGGCGGAGGTGTCTACAAATTGATCGAGAGACAAAAGAGTGAGATGTTCAGCAAGACCGGAGCGGATGTGGAGATTGCTAAGATTCTGGTTCACAACCGGAATAAAAAGCGTGAAGGCATTAATGAAAGTTTGCTGACGGATCAGTGGAAAGACATTATAGAAGATAAAGAGATTGACATTGTAGTTGAAGTGATGGGCGGTATTGAACCTGCAAAGACAATCATCACAGAAGCACTGAAAGCCGGCAAGAATGTAGTAACTGCTAATAAGGATCTGCTGGCAGTATGTGGTGAAGATCTGCTGGAGATTGCAGCAGCACATCATGTGGATCTGATGTTTGAGGCAGCAGTAGCTGGCGGAATCCCGATTATGCGTCCGCTTCGTCAGTGTCTGGCCGGTAATGAGATTACAGAGGTTACCGGTATTGTCAATGGTACGACGAACTATATTCTGACGAAAATGTTTGAGCTGGGGATGAGTTTTGAGGAAGCCCTTGCCAAAGCAACGGAGCTTGGTTATGCGGAAGCGGATCCGACAGCGGATATTGAAGGTCTGGATGCCGGACGTAAAGTGGCAATTATGGCTACTTCCGCATTTCACAGCAAGGTCGTATTTGATGATGTGCATATCGAGGGTATTACTAAAATTACAGCACAGGATATCAAGTATGCAAAAGAATTTGACAGTGTGATCAAGTTGATCGGTATTGCCCGTAATACGGAGAGTGGTATTGAGGCATGCGTATATCCGATGTTGCTTTCATCTGAGCATCCATTAGCATCTGTGCGCAATTCCTTTAATGCGGTATTTGTACATGGTGATGCAGTGGACGATGTTATGTTTTACGGCCGAGGTGCGGGAGAATTTCCGACAGCCAGTGCTGTGATGGGAGATATTATCGATGTGATCCGTGATATGGTAAATGGATGTACCGGACGTATCAGTAATACCTGCTACAGAGAACTCCCGGTGAAAAAGTGCAGAGATATCAGAAGCAAATTCTTCCTTCGTATGCAGGTGGAGAACCGTCCTGGCGTACTGGCTTCGATTGCAAGTGTATTTGGGGAGCATAAGGTCAGCATCAACAAGGTGGTCCAGAAGATTATTACAGACGGTATGGCAGAGGTCGTAATCGTTACGGATGCTGTTAAGGAATATCATATGCAGGATGCGCAGGAAGAACTCCTTCGCATGCCTATAGTGAAGGAGATCAGCAGTGTCATCAGAGAATATTAAACAGGGGAATCCTCTTGCGGAGGAAAAGATCGGGCGTCTGATCGCCCGGTTTGCTGTGCCGGCGATCATCAGTATGCTGGTCAGTTCGCTATATAATATTGTAGACCAGATCTTTATCGGACAGGGTGTAGGAATGCTTGGCAATGCGGCGACCAATATTGCATTTCCGGTATCTATCATATGTACAGCTACGGCACTTCTGCTGGGAATCGGAAGTGCATCGAATTATAACCTGGAAGCAGGGGCGGGGAGAAATGAGCGTGCGGCAGAGATTGCAGGCAATGGACTTGCAATGCTGGTAATCTGTGGCGTGTCAATTGGTGCGATCGTACTGATTTTCTTGAATCCATTGCTGCATCTGTTTGGTGTGACGAAAGAGATTTTGCCATATGCGCAGGATTATACAGGAATTACGGCAATTGGTATTCCGTTTCTGATCCTCACTACCGGTGGTAATCATCTGATCCGTGCGGACAGAAGTCCGACGTATTCTATGACCTGTATGTTAACAGGAGCGATCCTGAATACAATACTGGATCCGCTATTTATCTTTGTGTGTCACTGGGGCATCAAAGGTGCAGCAGCGGCAACTGTGATCGGTCAGGTGGTATCCGGCCTGATGGTAATCTATTATTTTAGCAAAAAACGGAAGATGGAATTGAAGCGAAGTATGTTTTTACCAAAAGCGGGGTATCTGAAGATGATCGTATCGCTTGGTATGGCGTCCTGCATTAATCAGATTGCGATGGCGATTGTGCAGACTACCATGAATAATACTTTGCGGTATTATGGAGCACAGTCCATGTATGGATCGGAGATCCCGCTTGCCTGCGTAGGAGTTATTTCCAAGGTGAATATGGTCTTTATGGCAATCGCAATCGGCATTGCCCAGGGGTGTCAACCGATTTGGGGATTTAATTACGGAGCCCATAATTATGATAGGGTAAGGGAAGCTTATAAGAAGGCATTTGCCATCTGTATTGTGCTTGGCGTAGTGTTTTTTGGATGTTTTCAGTTGTTTCCAAGACAGATTGTCAGTATTTTCGGTTCGGGGAGCGAGGCGTATTTCCATTTTGCGGAACGGTATTTCCGAATTTTTATGTTTGTTACGTTCTTGAATGGCATTCAACCGATGTCTTCAGCATTCTTTACATCCATCGGAAAATCGAAGCTTGGTATCGTAGTATCCCTGACCAGGCAGATCATTTTCCTGTTGCCATTGATTCTGATTTTTCCGTTATTCATGGGAATCGATGGAGTAATGTATGCGGGACCGATTGCGGACGGCGCAGCAGCTCTTGTAGCAATTATATTTGCAGAACGAGAAATGAAGGCTTTACAGCAGGGTAACGTTGTGCTAGAATGATACCCGAGACAAAATAAAATTAAGAAACGCAGAGTAGGAATATGCGCGTCAAGTGCCAGCCGGACGGGGAGTTGTCGGTAGGACGAAAAGTGAAAGAATCACTTGCGGTGCACATTCCGCATCCCGCTGCTACACATAACGGTAAATACCTGCTATGAGTAGTTTTACGGGCTACTGCAAAGGAGGTATTTTTTTATGAGCAATTTGACCAAATCATTTCGAGACTCCTTTCATGAGCTGAAAGACGTAAAGGCGTTGGCAACGACAGCAATGCTTCTTGCAATTGCTGTCGTGTTAGGGTTCTACACCCTTCAGGTGACGGATTTCATTAAGATTGGTTTTGCATTTATTGCAGATGAGATGACCGGCATGATGTTTGGACCTGTAGTCGGTGGATTGATGGGAGCCGCAGCGGATATCGTGAAATATCTGGTACGTCCGACGGGAGCATTTTTCCCTGGCTTTACCATCAGCGGAGCACTGAGTGGTGTGATCTACGGAGTGATTCTGTACAAGAAACCACTTAGCATTAAGCGAATCGCATTGGCGAATGGACTGGTAATGATCTTTGTAAATATCTGCCTGAATACATACTGGCTGACATTATTATACGGTCAGGCATTTATGGCAATTCTTCCGGCGCGCGTGATTAAGCAGATTGTATTATTCCCAATCTATGTGGCATTATTCTATGGTGTAAGTAAGATTATGGGAAAAGCGCATCTCTTTACTATGGTAAAAGGAGAACGTGCATAAAGTTTTTACAGATGCATAAAATTGCAGGTGTGAAGAATTCTGAAAGATGTTCTTGATTTTCAGAAAAAAATATAGCATACTATCTATAGGGTGTATAATTTTTAATTAAGAAAGGGTGATAGTATGCAGGAGAGATTACCTGTAGGCTTCCTTTTCAAGCAGATTAATACCGTATACGAGAAAGATATCAATAACCAGCTTAAGGGAATTGGAATTACATCTTCTCAGTGTGAGGTATTGGATTATCTGTTCCATTGTGATAAGGAAGAAGTGAATCAAAGAGACATTGAGAAAGCGTTGAACCTGAAGAATCCTACCGTGACCGGACTCTTACAGAGGCTGGATGAGAAGGGGTATGTACTGATCGTACCGAATGCTAAGGATAAGAGAAAGAAGAACGTGTATCTCACAGAAAAGGCATATGATATTCAGCGAAGAATGGAAGCAGACCGGAGACGGATCGATAAGAACCTGACACTGGGAATGACCAGAAGAGAAGTACAGGCACTTCAGAAGATGCTGAATCGCGTATTATATAATGTAAGTGATGTGTAATGACAAGAGGTTTTGTCCAAGAGGGCGAAGCCTCTTTTTTTATGATGCCAGAACAATCCGTTGGCATCATATGGAAGCAACAGTTCTATCCACATGAGTTTGCAAATTAATCATGTTAAAGTACAGAAGTGAGAAAACACTATCATTAATCATATTGCAATACATGCATTCCTATGATAAACTTTTAAATGTAAATGAGAATCGATTTCAAAATTAAAGAATAGAGGTTGATATATGAGCGTTGTAATTATTGGTGGAAATGAATGTATGGAAAGACAGTATAAGAAGATCTGCGAAAAGCATAAATGTAAGGCAAAAGTATTTACCAGAATGAAAGGTAATCTGAAGACGCAGATCGGACAGCCGGATCTTGTGATACTGTTCACAGCGACCGCGGCGCACAAAATGGTAAAATGCGCGATCAAAGAAGCACAGCGTTCCGGATCAAGAATTGAGAGAATCCACAGCAGCAGTGCAAGTGCACTGGAAGGTGTGCTGGCAGAATGTGTAGCAGCTAATTAATTACTCCTTTGTGATAAATCATTATGAAAAGGACATATCCGCTTTTGGATGTGTTCTTTTTATGTTACAATAATTAAAATGCCAGTGGGAGTGTGCAGCACAAAGCGATCTGCAGGCACCATAGTTGGGGCTTTTGCCTCAAACGTTATATTAATATTCAAGGAGGACATAGATACATGAGTTATGCTGATAGAGTGTTTATAGATATGTGCCGTGACATTATTGACAACGGCACCAGTACGGAAGGTGAAAAGGTGCGTCCGGTGTGGGAGGATGGCACCAGTGCTTATACGGTTAAGAAGTTTGGAGTGGTGAACCGTTATGATCTGTCTAAGGAATTTCCGGCGCTGACACTTCGAAGAACTGCGATTAAGAGCTGTACGGATGAGATGCTCTGGATCTGGCAGCAGAAGTCGAACAATATCCATGATCTGCATTCGCATGTCTGGGACAGCTGGGCAGATGAGAATGGTTCTATTGGCAAAGCGTACGGATATCAGCTTGGTGTGAAGCATCAGTACAAGGAAGGTATGATGGATCAGGTTGACCGTGTAATCTATGATCTGAAGAATAATCCATACAGCCGTCGTATTATGACCAATATGTATGTACATCAGGATCTGCATGAGATGGCGCTCTATCCATGCGCTTACAGTATGACATTTAATGTAACCAAGGATAAAGATAGCGATAAGCTGACGCTGAATGCGGTGCTAAACCAGCGCTCCAGTGACGTGCTGACTGCCAATAACTGGAATGTATGCCAGTATGCGGTATTGGTGCATATGCTGGCGCAGGTATGTGATATGAAGGCTGGCGAACTGGTGCACATGATTGCTGACGCACATATTTATGACAGACACATTCCGATGGTTGAGGAACTGATCAACAGAGAGCCGCTGCCGGCACCGAAGTTTTGGCTGAACCCGGAGATTAAAGACTTTTATCAGTTTACAAGGGATGATGTGGCATTGATTGATTATGAGACGCATGAACAGATCAAGAATATTCCAGTAGCAGTATAAGATGCAACATAGAATAGATAAGAAAGGATGACGAAAAATGAATTTGATCGTAGCAGTAGATAAGAACTGGGCAATTGGATATGGTAACAAGCTGTTGGTAAGCATTCCGCAGGACATGAAGTTTTTCCGTGAGACCACAAGCGGTAAAGTGGTTGTAATGGGAAGAAAGACTCTGGAAAGTTTCCCGGGAGGACAGCCGCTTAAGAAACGCACCAATATTGTACTGACTGGGAATCCAAATTATGAGGTGAAGGATGCAGTGGTAGTGCATGATATTGATTCTCTTCTGGAGGAATTAAAGCAGTATCCGGCAGAAGATGTTTACGTGATCGGCGGCGAGAGTGTGTATCGGGCCTTGCTTCCATATTGCGATAAGGCATATGTGACAAGGATCGATCATGCATATCTTGCAGATACTTATTTTCCAAATCTGGATGAAGATCCGGAATGGAAAATGACTAAAGTAAGCGATGAGCAGACCTATTTTGATCTGGAATATGTATTTACAATTTACGAACGGGTATAGAGAATATGAAGATTTTGACGATTACGGCACAGAAACCACATAGCACGGGTAGCGGTTTTTACCTTACAGAAATGGTAAAAGGTTTTGCAGCTCTCGGACATGAGCAGGCGGTACTGGCAGGCGTATACAGGGAGGATACGGTGGATTTTCCGACCGGAACAGTGTTTTATCCGGTACATTTTAAAACAGAAGAACTCCCATTTCCTATTGCGGGAATGTCGGATGAGATGCCTTATGAAAGCACCATATATGGTCAGATGAACGAAGAAATGTTGGAACGGTTCAAAGCTTCTTTTGCATCTTCAATTCGAAAGGCGGCAGAGGAGTTTCGACCGGATCTGGTGATTTGTCATCACCTGTATCTGGTAACATCCATTGCCAGAGAGGTGTTGCCGGAATGCCGGGTATGTGGATTCTGCCATAATACGGATCTCAGACAGATGAAAAAGATTCCACTGGAACGGGAATATATCCGAACACAGATTCCGAAACTGGATGCGGTCTATGCACTGCATGAGGAGCAGAAGAAAGAGATCATGGAGATATATCCAGTAGAGGAAACGAAGATTACAGTTGTGGGCAGTGGGTATAATGCATCCGTATTTCACAGGATCAGTCAGCTGGAAGTTTCGGAAGAAAAGAACGACAAGCATTCATATCGCATTATTTATGTTGGTAAGATTGCGGAAAAGAAAGGCGTGGAAAGTCTGATGCGAAGTCTTCGGTATCTGCATATGAATGCAGACGAACTGGAAGTAGATCTGGTGGGAGGTGCCGGCAATCATGAAGAGTATCAACGGATATTGAGGCTCGCGGAAGAATCCAGGTATCCTGTGCATTTGCTGGGAAGACTTTCGCAGGCTGATCTGGTGGCGTCTTATAATCGAAGTGATTTGTTTGTGCTGGCATCCTACAGCGAAGGACTGCCGCTTACTATAATAGAAGCAATGGCGTGTGGCTGTAAGGTGATCGTAACGGATCTTCCGGGCATCCGTCCCTGGGTAAGCGCAAATGTGGAGAATGCTCCGATATTATATCTGGAGCCGCCGGAGATGGTGAATACAGATGATCCGATTTCAGACAGCCTGGAAAAGTTTGAAAAACGACTGGCGCAGTTGATTGAAGAGAGCAGAGAGATGCCATATCAGGGACTTCCGGATCTGAGTCAGATTTCATGGGAGAATATTTGTCGCAAGGTGCTGTGTTATTAATAAAACGAAGGTTGACAATGCAGAGAGCATCGAGATATAATAATTTCAATAACAGTTCGGAACACTTAAGGTTCCGAATTATTGAAAAATGCTATGACAGGGAGGAGTACATAAGCAGCCAGAAGCCAAGAGAGAAGATGGGTGGTGTGAATCTTCAAGATGGACTTATGGAAGTAGCCCTTGAGCAGTGGATTGAACGCTGTCATAATTATGATAAGACGGTTAGTAGGTTTCAACGCAGTTCCAGCGTTATGGGGAGCGGTATCGGATGCCGGGGGCATTCTGTACTGACAGAGAGCAGAGATGATATCTCTGAATTTAGGTGGTAACACGGATAGTATATTCGCCCTAAGCGTTAGCTTAGGGCGTTTCTTTTTCGTAATATTTACCGGTTATGAGAGGCAGGATACAGAGACAAGGAGGTATACGTATATGAGAAAAATCAGTGGAAATAAGCTGCTTGTAAAGGCACTGAGAGAAGAGGGTGTGGATACATTATTTGGATATCCGGGAGCCTGTACTATTGATATCAGTGATGAATTATATAAGCAGGATTACACGAAAGTGATTCTTCCAAGACAGGAGGTAGCACTGGTTCATGAGGCAGATGCTTATGCGAGATCGACAGGAAAGGTGGGCGTGTGTCTGGTGACCAGCGGACCTGGCGCAACGAATCTGGTGACAGGACTTGCTACCGCTTATTATGACAGTGTACCGTTGGTATGTTTTACCGGACAGGTATCAAGACCTTTGATCGGTAATGATGCATTTCAGGAAGTAGACATTGTTGGTATAACCAGAAGTATTACCAAGTATGGAGTCATGGTTAAGAATCGTGATGATCTGGGACGGATTATTAAAGAGGCGTTTTACATTGCGAGATCCGGAAGACCGGGACCGGTTGTTATTGATCTTCCAAAGGATGTAATGGCTGAACTTGGTGATCCGGAGTATCCGTCAGAAGTTAATATCCGCGGTTATAAGCCGAATACGATGGCGCATGTAGGACAGTTAAAACGTGCGATAAAGATGTTGAATAAAGCGAAACGCCCATTATTTCTGGTAGGTGGCGGTGTGAAGATTTCACATGCCTCCGAAGAATTTACAGAACTGGTGAATATTACCAATGTTCCGGTTGTTACAACGATCATGGGAAGAGGTGCGATTTCGACAAATCATCCATTATATATAGGAAACCTGGGTATGCACGGTGCGTATGCCTGTAACATGGCGGTCAGTGAATGTGATCTGTTGTTTTCAATCGGAACCAGATTCAATGACCGAATTACCGGTAAACTGCATTCTTTTGCGCCGAAAGCGCAGATCATTCATATTGATATTGACACAGCAGCAATTTCTAAGAACGTAAAAGTCGATGTACCGATCGTTGCAGATGCGAGAGATGCACTGACCAGAATGCTGGAATATGTAGAACCTTGTGAGACAAAACAGTGGATAGAGCAGATTAGTGCATGGAAGGAAGAACATCCGCTGGCTGCAAAAGAAAAGCCAATCATGACTCCGAAGGATATTATCGAGACTATTAACCGGGTATTTGATGAGCTGATCCTGGTAACAGATGTGGGACAGCATCAGATGTTTACAGCACAGTTTGCGGAGATAACAGAGAAAAAACAGCTTCTGATGTCCGGTGGACTTGGAACTATGGGATACGGTCTCCCAGGTGCTATTGGAGCAAAAATCGGTAATCCGGATACTCCGGTCGTATCCATTTCCGGAGACGGCGGTATGCAGATGAATATCCAGGAGTTAGCAACAGCTGTACTGGAAGAATTACCGATTATTTCCTGCATTTTCAATAATAATAATCTGGGTATGGTACGCCAGTGGCAGAAGTTATTCTATGGAAAGAGATATTCCATGACCTGTCTTCATTCCGGAGCAGCCTGCCGCGGTAAATGCGGAGAGGTGGAATGCCCACCGTATACACCTGATTTTATCAGGCTGGCAGAGAGCTATGGTGCAAAGGGAATTCGTGTAACGAAGAAAGAGGATATTGAACCGGCGTTCCGCGAAGCAATGAAGAGTAAAAAGACACCATATATTATCGAATTCGAGATTGATCCGGAAGATCTGGTGTATCCGATGGTAGAGCCGGGCGGTACACTTCGCGACCTGATTATGGATTGCTAATGTATGACGATAAATCAGTAGTGGAAGGGAGATAAACGGTATGACACACAACACAATGAAGAAGAGATGGATATCCCTGTTCGTAGAGAATCAGGCAGGTGTACTTTCCAAGATTTCCGGACTGTTTTCAGGCAAATCCTATAACCTTGACAGTCTGACTGTAGGTACAACGGAAGACCCTACGGTATCGCGTATGACCATCGTGACCATTGCAGACGATGAGACTTACGAACAGATTAAAAAACAGCTCAATCGTATGATCGAAGTAATCAAGGTGATTGATTTTACAGATACATTCGTATGGATGAAAGAGATTATGTACGTTAAGGTGCGCAGATGTGACACTGCCGATAAGGCAGAACTGTTCCAGATTGCCGAAACCTTTAAAGGAAGAGTGGTAGACTATGGCAAAGACAGCGTATTACTGGAATTTGTTCAGAGTTTTACGAAGAATGATGCAGTAGTGAATCTCATGAAAGAAGAGTTTAACAGTATCGAAGTTGTACGCGGTGGAAGTGTCGGAATCGAGTCTATCAGTATGATGGAGAAATAGTGTGGTGAGGAAATTCAGAACTCGCCACGCCAATTCGCAAAATCTGTCATAGTTGATGCCAGACGCAACAGAGTTGCTTGTTATTTTGCTCATTTGTGTGGCGGCAGCTCTATCCAGAGCTGTACATGGTATAAAATGAATCCATTTTTGTGCAAGCACAATCGGATTCATTTTATACCAGTAGTTCTGAATAGCTGACCTGTTATAAATAAAACCGAGCGCACTCTTGAATTTTGCTATTAATGGTATTATAATGACTTTATTAAATGAAATGGCTAGTTACAGAACGGAGGAATGATAATCATGGAAAAGAAGAATATTGACTGGTCTAATATTGGTTTTGGTTATGTGCAGACAGATAAGAGATATGTTGCAAATTATAAAGATGGAGCATGGGACAAAGGTGCTCTTACAGATGATCCTAACATTGTAATGAATGAATGTGCCGGTGTACTTCAGTACGCACAGACATGTTTTGAAGGTCTGAAGGCATATACGACAGAGGATGGACACATTGTTACATTCCGTCCGGATCTGAATGCTGAGCGTCTGATGGATTCTGCAGCACGTCTTGAGATGCCGCAACTTCCAAAAGAGCAGTTTATTGATGCTGTTGATCAGGTGGTTAAGGCTAATGCCGGATATGTACCACCGTATGGATCAGGGGCTACATTGTATATTCGTCCATATATGTTTGGTATTGACCCTGTTATCGGTGTGAAGCCGGCAGATGAGTATCAGTTCCGTATGTTCTGTACTCCGGTAGGTCCATACTTCAAGGGTGGCGCTAAGCCGATCACAATCAGAGTAAGTGATTTTGACCGTGCGGCACCGCATGGTACCGGACATGTTAAGGCCGGACTTAACTATGCAATGAGCCTTCATGCTATCGTAGATGCACATCAGCAGGGATATGATGAGAATGTATACCTGGATGCTGCTACAAGAACTAAGATTGAAGAGACGGGCGGAGCTAATATTATCTTCGTAACAAAAGATAATAAAGTAGTTACACCAAAGTCTGATTCTATTCTTCCATCTATTACGAGACGTTCTCTGATGTATGTCGCAGAGCACTATCTTGGTCTGGAAGTAGAGCAGAGAGAAGTATATCTGGATGAAGTAAAAGACTTCGCAGAATGCGGACTGTGTGGTACAGCAGCGGTTATTTCACCGGTAGGCAAGATCGTAGATCACGGTAAAGAGATCTGTTTCCCAAGCGGTATGGAAGAGATGGGACCTGTTACCAAGAAGCTGTATGAGACACTGACAGGTATCCAGATGGGCAGAATCGAGGCTCCCGAAGGATGGATTCACAGAATTCTGTAAGATATATGATTTGATTGCTAATAAGAAGAAAGTACAGAAATGTATTTTCTTCTTATTTTTTTCTGAAAACAAACAGCATATAACAGTTGACAACAGTTGGTTGCTGTTATATACTGTTTATACAAGGAGGCGATACAGTGAAGTTGATTATAAATAACTCCTCCATGCAGCCTATTTATGAACAGATCGTTTCGCAGATCAAGGCAGAGATCATGAAGGGAGCACTGAAGGAAGATACAGCACTTCCATCAGTCCGTGCATTGGCGAGAGAACTGAAAGTCAGTGCGTTGACGGTGAAGAAAGCATACGATGAACTGGAAGCAGAAGGCTTTGTCGTTACTGTTCATGGGAAAGGAAGCTATGTGTCCTGCGCAGGGCAGGAGATTATGCTGGAGGAACGGCGCAAAGAAGTGGAGAGTGATCTGGAACAGGCAATTCGCAAGGGAAGAAGCTGTGGCATGAGTAACCGGGAGATTATGGAAGTATTTCAGATTATATTGGAGGATCAGGGATAATGATAGAGATTAGACAGTTGCAGAAGAATTATCAGGATTTTCACCTGGATTGCTCGTTGCGGGTGGAAGATGGTATGATCACTGGATTAGCAGGGAAGAATGGGGCAGGAAAAAGTACGACATTTAAAGCAATACTGGGATTAATTCGTGCAGATGGCGGTGAAGTAGAGGTTTTTGGAAAGAAAGTAGCGGATCTTGGAAAGAAAGACCGGGAACAGATGGGCGTTGTTCTTTCAGATTCTGGAATTAGTGAATACTTGACCGTGGAGGATTTGATACCGGTTATGAAGAATCTGTATACAAAGTTTGATGAGAAATCATTTCGTGAACGATGTGAGCGTTTTAATCTTCCATGTCATAAAAAGATTAAGGATTTTTCGACCGGAATGAAGCGAAAACTCCAGATTAATCTGGCACTTTCCCATGAAGCAAAATTATTGATTCTGGATGAACCGACAGCCGGGTTGGATGTGAGTGCCAGGGAAGAACTTCTGGATATGCTGCGCGAATATATGGAGCCAGGAGATCGTTCGATTCTGATCAGTTCTCATATTGCAACAGACCTGGAAGGGTTCTGTGATGATATTTATCTGATCAATGATGGCAAGATTGTACTTCATGAAGACACGGATGTATTACTTGGTAAATATGGGGTATTGAAAGTGACGGAAGAACAATATTGGAAAATTGATCGGAAATATATGATTGCGGTCAGAAAGGAAGAATACGGATATCGATGCCTCACCAATGAAAAACAGTTTTATCTTGAAAATTATCCGGACATTGTTATAGAAAAAAGTGGTATTGATGAATTGATTCTTATGGAAAAGAAGGAGAAATAGATATGAAAGCAATGCTGATTAAAGATTGGAAGTTAATGAAAGGGCAGAAGCAGTTTATATATATCTTATGTATATTTCTGGCTGTGTTTGGAGCAACCAGTAATAATCTCGGATTTCTGATTTCTTATATGACATTGATGGCTACGATATTTAGTATATCAACAATCAGCTATGATGAATATAATAATGGGATGGTATATTTATTAGCACTTCCGATCAGCCGCAGGAAATATGTAGAGGAGAAATACTTATTTTGTTTACTGACATCTTTGATAGTGTCAGCAGTGTCTCTGATTGTTACTCTGGGCATTGGAATTGTCCGGTCAACCAATGCAACATCAGAAGATCTGGTGATCAGTGCGGCAGCAGCCCTGGGAATGGGTGCTTTGATATGTGGCTTTATGCTTCCAATACAACTCAAATTCGGACCGGAGAAAAGTCGAATTGCTATGGCAGTAATGGGAGCTGCATTTTTTGCAATCGTATATGTCATGGTGTGGATTGGTAAAAGAATGGGTACAGATATGGAAAATGTTCTTCAGAACTTTAACAATCTGTCAGAAGGGGTGGTAGCGGTCGGTGCAGTCGTGATATGTCTGGCAGTACTGCTAATATCAATATTTATCTCTGTTCATGTGATGGAAAAACGAGAATTTTAGATATGTTTGATTTAACAATGTACAACGAAAGAGGAAGCTGGTCAAGATATAGCTTCCTCTTTCGTTGTTATTCTGTGACTTTCAATAATCAATCGCACAGTTCGATAAAGGAAAGTCTTATATTCTTCAATTGGCAATGGCTCCTGATACAGAATAGAGTTGTATCCGGCAGAACCGGCAAGCTCAACAATGGTAAAGAGCATAACATCTACATTGTCATAACTGTAATCATCCTCTTCCACCAGTTCTATAAATTCGTCATAAATCTCGCTGTTATCGGACTCTCCGGTGAGGAGAGTATTACGCAGAGCACCCATAACCAGATTCTTAGATATGAAGTTCATAAGTGGCAGATCCTTTACCAATGTATTGATAATGTGATCAATGATAAAGATCAGCTGATTCTCCAGACCATTTACCTGAGCTTCTCGCATGGCTCTGCCTGCCTTTTGAAATAAATCGCTGGTCTTATGTGCTACTAATTTGTTCTTGATATCGTATTTGTCTTTAAAATACAGATAAAATGTCCCCTTTGCCACGCCTGCCTGTCTGACAATATCAGAGATGGCAGTTGCATTGGTGCCCTTTGTGGTAAAGAGCTCATATGCAGTGTTCAAAAGAGCTTCTCTTTTGTGTTTCTTGTTCTCATCCACTTTTCCCATAATAAATTACCTCTTAACGATAATTATAACCAATCAGATTCGGATTGCAAGTGGTTTTGGATAAAAATGACTAAAAGTCATATTTTTTTGAAGAAAGTATTGACTGATGGTCATTTTTAAGATATAGTGCTAATTGAATAAATGACTGATGGTCATAAAACGAAAGGAAGTCAGAGAATGGTTAAAGTTGGGAAGAAAATTGTTAAGTACAGAGTCGTTATTCTGATCCTGTCTGTTCTCCTGCTTATCCCATCTGCAATGGGATATTTTGGAACAAGGATTAATTACGATGTACTTACCTATCTGCCTGAGAATATTGAGACGATGAAAGGGCAGGACATTATGGTTAATGACTTTGGAACAGGTGCATTTTCCATGTTGATCGTGGATGGCATGGAAGATAAGGATGTTGCAAAGTTAAAAGAGAAGGTTGAAGATGTCGACCATGTAACAAAAGTATTGTGGTACGATTCCGTATCGGATATATCAATCCCAGAGAGCATGCTGCCAGATAAGTTCTATAAGGCATTTAATTCCGAGACAGGTACGATGATGGCAGTGTTCTTTGATGAATCCACATCAGCGGACAGTACGATGGATGCCATTACACAGATCCGCAAGATTGCGGGTAAGCAGTGCTTTATCAGTGGTATGTCAGCAATCGTTACAGATACCAGAGACTTAGCTGAGAAAGAGACACCGCTGTATGTATTGATTGCGGTAGTTCTGTCAATTATTGTCCTCAGTATTACAATGGATTCTTTTGTAATCCCGGTGTTATTCCTTTTGAGTATCGGAATGGCGATTGTGTATAACCTGGGAAGTAACTATTTCTTTGGAGAAATATCATATATTACAAAGGCACTTGCAGCGGTTTTGCAGTTGGGTGTTACGATGGATTATTCCATCTTCCTGATGCACAGTTATCAGGAACAGCAGGTGAGATATAATGGCGATAAAGAGCGTGCAATGGCACATGCTATTTCACAGACATTTTCATCTGTAATCGGTAGTTCCGTTACCACTATTGCAGGATTTTTCGCATTATGCTTTATGAGTTTTACTTTGGGAAAAGATATTGGTATTGTAATGGCAAAAGGCGTTGTACTTGGAGTGCTTGCATGTGTAACGATTCTTCCATCTATGATCCTGTGCTGTGACAAACTGATCGAGAAGACCAGCCATAAGCCGCTGATCCCGAACATTAACCGGCTGTCAGATAAGGTGACAAAGCACTATAAAGTATATGTATTATTATTCCTCATATTGTTACTCCCTGCTATTTATGGCAATAACCACACGGGCGTATACTACAATCTGGATGAGACACTGCCTAAGAATCTGCCGAGTATCGTTGCTAATGAGAAATTGAAAGACGATTATGATATGAACTCTACCCATATCCTTCTGGTAGACAGTTCTGTAGATTCAACAAGTGTTAATAAGATGCTGAAAGAGATTGATAAAGTTGACGGTGTAAAGTGGAGTCTTGGACTTGACAATATCGTTGGAGCTGGTATTCCATCAGATATGATTCCAAGCAAATTGACCAGTATGCTGAAGACGGATAAATATCAGATGATCATGATTAATTCTGTATATAAGACAGCATCGGATGAAGTTAATAACCAGGTAGATGAGATCAATAAGATCGTAAAGAAATACGATAAGGGAGCATTGCTGGTAGGTGAGGCACCTTTGACGAAGGACCTGATTGATATTACAGATACAGACTTTAAGATGGTAAGTGCAGTATCTATTGGTGTAATTTTTGTGATTATCCTGTTACTGTTTAAGTCCATCAGCCTTCCGATTATTCTGGTAGGTGTTATCGAATTTGCAATATTCGTAAATATGGGTATTCCTTATTACACAGGCACACAGCTTCCATTTGTAGCTTCCATTGTAATCGGTACCATTCAGCTGGGAGCAACCGTTGACTACGCAATTCTGATGACGACCAGATATCGCAGAGAGCGAAGCCGCGGCGCAAGCAAACATGATGCGATCACTACAGCACATAAGGTATCGGCACAGTCTATTATCGTCAGTGCGCTGAGTTTCTTCGCAGCAACGTTTGGTGTAGGTATGTACTCTAACATTGATATGATTAGTTCATTGTGTGTATTGATGGCACGAGGCGCAATCATCAGTATGATTGTAGTAGTATTCATCTTGCCATCTATGTTCATGGTATTTGATAAAGTCATCGTAAAGACCAGTAAGGGATTTCTTCCACAGTCTGGCGATGATAATAAGAAGAATCAGAATAATAATGATAACAGTAATGATGCTCTTACAGATGGAGCACAGGCATAACAGGAGGTTACGGATATGAACAAGAAGAAAAATATGAGAAGAATGGCTGGAGCCATGGCAGTTGTAGTAGCTGCCGGTGCAGCTGGAACTTGTGGATATCAGAGAAGTGCGATTACTGCAAAGGCAGCTGAGGTAGATACTGAAAAGCTGGAACAGGTAGCAGAAAACGCACTGTCCACCAAGAGTGATGATACAGAAGAAACAGGAACAACAAAGGAAGAATCTGTATATGTAAAAGCCGATCCATCCGGTAAAGTAAAGAAGACAACCGTAACAGAATGGCTGAAGAATACAGGAAATGGTAAATTGTCAGATACTTCTGATCTGAGTGATATCAAGAATATCAAAGGTGATGAGGAATACAAAGAGTCTGGCGACGAACTGAGCTGGGAAGCAGTCGGCGATGACATTTACTATCAGGGAACTACAGACAAGGAACTCCCGGTAGGTGTAAAGATCAGCTACAAGCTGGATGGAAAAGACATCAGCGCCGAGGATCTGCAGGGCAAAGATGGTAAGGTAGAGATCCATATCAAGTACTCTAACACATCCAAGTCTACACAGGATGTAAATGGAGCAAGTGAGGAAGTATTTACACCATTTACCATGATCACAGCAATGTTGCTGCCAGCAGATCAGTACGAGAATGTACAGATCGACAATGGTAAAGTCATCTCTGATGCAGAACGTCAGATTGTAGTAGGACTGGGATTCCCGGGACTGAATGATAACCTGAAACTGGAAGACAGTGATCTGGAGCTTCCGGAAGAAGTAACGATTACAGCAGATGTTAAGAATGCAACGGTAGAGCCATCTATCACAGTCGCTACTACAGACTTCTTACAGGATCTGGATACAGATAATATTGATGATTTCAGCGACCTGAGCAATTCTATCGATGAGTTGAAAGATGCAACTAATCAGCTGGTAGATGGATCGAAAGAAGCTGCAGATGGTGCAAGCCAGCTGGCAGACGGAGCCGGAACACTGAAGAACGGTACAGCAGCACTTGCAACAGGTGCTAATACATTGGTAGCAAAAGTCCCAACACTGGTACAGGGCGTGACAGCACTGGATAATGGTGCAAGCGATATCCAGGGAGGTCTGAAGACATTACAGGCATCTGTAGATCATAAGAAAGATGTAACCAATCCGAAAGATCAGTCTGGACTGGTAGAAGGTGCAGCAGATTTGAGCACAGGTGTGAATGATTATACGAATAACGTGGCAGCACTGAAAGCCGGAATGGAAGCAACGAGTGAAAAACAGCCTAAGTCATTGATGCAGGGTGGAAGTGAACTGGCAGCAGGCGCAAAAGCACTGCAGGCTGGTGTTGAAACATTAAGTACTAATTTAGGAACATTGACAGGGTATACAGACAGTGCGAATAAGAATGCATCAACAACAGCAACTAAGGCAGCAACTCTTGCAAACACTGTAGCAGGACTTACGGCTACAGCGAATGTGGCAGATATTAATGTGACCAAGACAGCAACGTTCGATGACGGTGAGTTGAGAACAGCGTTGAAAAATGAGGGAGTTGCAGATGAGAATATTGACGCAGCAGTGAATGCTGTAAAGAAAGTGGGAGCAACGGTTACTGTTACAAAAGCTGATTTGGATGGTAAAGTAACAGCATCCGTAAATGGACTTGCAGGCGCAACGGAATTGGCAAATGAGACTGCACAGGTGGCTGGAAATGCAGCAACAGATGCTGCTTATGCAGATGGAACGGCAAAAGGAATCCAGACAGCTGTAGACAAGGGCGATGGAACAGAGAAAAATCCAGTAGGACTTGTGAAATCTTCAAAAGCAGTGGCAGATGGAGCGGCAACAGTTAATGGTGGACTTCAGAGTGTAAATACGAATCTGGGATTATTAACATCTAATAATACAAAGCTTCAGACCGGAGCAGCAGCATTATCTGTAGGATCACAGAAGGTATCCGCAGGTGTTGCTGAGTTAGCAGCTGGATCTGATGAGCTGAAAGCCGGAACAAGTACTCTTGCAGCCGGAGCAAGCGTTCTTGCAAGCGGAGCTACACAGCTTGGCTCAGGAGCAACAGCACTGGATGAGGGAACAGGCACATTGAAGACTGGTGCAGGCGCACTTGCGGCTGGCAATGAGACATTGGCAGAAGGTATGGCTGAGTATAAGGCAGAGGCGATTGATAAGCTGACATCACTCTTTGATGGAGATATTGCAAATGTGACAACCAGACTGAAAGCTATTACAGATGCAGGTAAGGGTTACAAATCATTCGCAGGAATTAAGTCTGATATGAGCGGACGCACAAAGTTCATCATCGAGACAGAGGGAATTGACGACTAATATCATCGAAAATATATGGCACATGGAGATGTCGGGAAATCAGCAATGGTTTCCCGATGTTTTTACTTTACAGGAAATTGCTTTCCTGTAAAGAAAAAACCGCTCCGCGAGGATGCGCACTGCGGCGGATAAGGTAGATGTCGCAAGCGACCGCCGCAGGCGCGAGAATGTGCCAAGGCACATTCTTTGTTCTGGTTATATATTTCTTAACTAATAGAGTTGATATATGAATTTATTCTGTGTTAAGATAAAAAACACGTGGAATAATCAATATTAGGAGGAAATTATAATTATGGTTGGATATAAGAATATTGATAAAAAAGCGAAATTAGAATTAAGAGATCAGCTGACTTATCAGCAGGGACAGGTAGTCAGCAAGACTCTGGTACAGAATGATGCAGTCAGCGTGACATTATTTGCATTTGAGAAGGACGAAGAGATCAGCACACATGAGTCTGGCGGAGATGCGATGGTAACCGTACTGGAGGGAACAGGAAGATTCACGATTGAAGGAGATGTATTTATCCTTCATGAGGGTGAGACGATCATCATGCCTGCAAAGAAACCGCATGCAGTATACGGAGAAGAGCGCTTTAAGATGATTCTTACTGTTGTATTCTAGCGGATTGATTATGAATGACAGAACAGATAGTATAGATATTATACGAGTGAGGAAATAATATGGAAGCATATACAAGCTTTGCGGAAGTTTATGATACTTTCATGGATAATGTACCTTATGAAGAATGGGCAGAATACCTGGCAGAACTGCTTCAGGAATATGATATTGAAGATGGACTGGTATTGGATCTTGGATGTGGAACCGGAAGTCTTACTGAGATCCTGGCTACAAAGGGGTATGACATGATTGGCGCAGATGGATCAGCAGAGATGTTGGAAATTGCCATGGAGAAGAAAGCACAGAGTGGTCATGACATCTTGTATTTGTTGCAGGATATGCGAGAATTTGAACTTTATGGTACGGTACGTGCTGTGGTAAGTGTCTGTGATTGTGTGAATTATATTACAGATGAGAAAGAACTGGAGCAGGTATTCCGTCTGGTGAATAATTATCTGGATCCGGAAGGTATATTTATTTTCGATTTTAATACAGAGTACAAATACAAAGAGATTCTGGGTGAACAAACCATCGCGGAAGATCGTGAGGATTGTAGTTTTATCTGGGATAATTATTATTATGAAGACGAAAGCATGAATGAGTACGAGCTGACACTCTTTATTAAAGAGCAGGACAGCAACCTGTACCGCAAATACCAGGAAATGCATTATCAAAAAGCCTATACATTGGATGCAATGCGGGAGCTTGTAGAGTGGTCAGGACTGGAATTTGTGACTGCTTATGATGCCTATACGAGAAAGGCGCCGACAGAGACCAGTGAACGTATCTGTGTGGTAGCAAGAGAACATGGGAAGGGTGTTCCGAATTAGATGTGCAGGTATAATTTAAAGATAGATTAGATCAAGGACAGAAGAGAAAGGAGTTTTTTATATGACAGATTATATTGTCAGAGCGACAGCGGCAGATGGACAGATCCGTGCATTTGCAGCTTATACAAAAGATGTAGTAGAGGAAGCGAGAAGGCGTCATAATACCAGTCCTACTGCGACGGTAGCATTGGGACAGTTGCTGACAGCTGGTACAATGATGGGAGCTATGATGAAGAATGATACCGATATTCTTACATTGCAGATCCGCTGCGACGGACCATTAGGAGGTCTTACCGTAACAGCTGATAATCAGGGTAATGTCAAAGGATATGCAGTTCATCCGGATGTGGATGTACCGGTAAAGAATGGACAGATCAATGTGGCTGATGCATTGGATCTTGGTGTGCTGAATGTTATTAAAGATATGGGACTGAAAGAGCCATACGTGGGACAGACCATTCTGGAGACCAGTGAGATCGCAAAGGATCTGACATATTATTACATGAATTCAGAGCAGGTTCCATCTTCTGTAGGACTTGGCGTGTTGATGAACAAAGATAACACAGTAAAATGTGCAGGTGGATTTATCATTCAGCTGATGCCATTTGCAGAAGATGCAACGATCGATAAGCTGGAAGAGAACCTGAAGAATGTAACATCTGTTACAGAGCTGCTGGATCATGGATGTACACCGGAAGGACTGCTGGAAGCACTTCTTGGCAATCTTGGAATTGAAGTTCTGGATACACTTCCGACACAGTTCCACTGCAACTGTTCAAAAGAGCGTGTGGAAAAGGCGGTTGCCAGTGTTGGACGTGAGGATCTCCAGGCAATGATCGATGATGGTGAAGATATTGAAGTGAAGTGCGATTTCTGTAACAGCACTTACAAATATACAGTGGATGAGCTGAAAGAGATTCTGAAAGAGAGCAACGAAGAAGAGTAAATTGAATAAGACTTGCATGAGAGATTGCTGCAAAAGCAATAGACAAGGAGAAAGGCATGAAACAGGGATTTGTAAAGGTTGCAGCAGTGACACCGTATATCCGTGTTGCTGATGTGGAGTTTAACAAGGAACAGATCTGCAGGAAAATGGATGAAGCGGCAGCGTCTGGAGCGAAGATTATCGTATTTCCGGAGCTCTGCGTGACAGGCTATACATGTAGTGATCTGTTTACACAGGATGTACTTTTGGATCATGCAAGAGAGGTTTTAACAGAGATTGCAGCGCATACCAGAGATATGGATGCGCTGGTATTTGTGGGCGCACCGCTGGCAGTAGATGGGGAACTGTATAATGTGGCTGCGGCTATGAATCATGGGAAGATTCTTGGACTGACAACGAAGACATTTTTGCCGAATTACGGAGAATTCTATGAGATGCGTCAGTTCAGAGAAGGACCGGAAAAGGCCAGAGAGATTGAATTTGATGGGGAAATGGTGCCGTTTGGACCAAAGATCCTATTTACTGCAAAGCAGATGGAACATCTGATTGTGGCAGCTGAGATCTGTGAAGATGTATGGTCGCCGGTGCCGCCAAGCATCGAAGCAGTACGAGAAGGTGCAACAGTGATCGTGAACTGTTCCGCCAGTGATGAGACAATCGGAAAGGCAACATATCGTGAAAGCCTGATTGAGGGTCAGTCAGCAAGACTGATCGCAGGATATATTTACTCCAATGCAGGAGAAGGGGAATCCACTACGGATCTGGTATTTGGCGGACACAATCTGATTGCGGAGAATGGCACAATTCTGGCGGAAAGCAAACGGTTCGAGAATGGAATCATCTATTCAGAGATTGATGTGAATCGTCTGATGAGCGAGCGGAGAAAGAATACGACATTTAAGACAGCAAAGGAACGTACGCTGACGCGTGTGCCGTTTGATATCGAGATTACAGAGACAGAGCTGACCCGTGTATTTCCGTCGCGTCCGTTTGTGCCGAGTGAGAACAGAGAACGAGCAAAGCGTTGTGAAGAGATTCTGACCATTCAGGCAATGGGGCTGAAAAAGAGATTGGAGCATACCCATGCAAAATGTGCGGTGGTTGGTATTTCCGGTGGACTGGATTCTACACTGGCTCTGCTTGTGACGGCAAAAGCATTTGATGCTCTTGGATTAGACAGAAAGCACATTATTTCTGTGACTATGCCATGTTTTGGAACCACAGACCGTACCTATAATAATGCATGCAAGATGTCATTATCACTGGGCGCGGAGCTTCGTGAAGTACCGATCGCAGCAGCGGTTATGCAGCATTTCAAAGATATCGGTCATGATCCGGAAGATCACAGCGTAACCTATGAGAACAGCCAGGCGAGAGAGCGTACCCAGGTCATTATGGATATTGCCAATGCCAATGGCGGTATGGTCATCGGTACCGGTGATATGTCAGAACTGGCACTTGGCTGGGCAACTTATAATGGAGATCACATGTCGATGTATGGTGTAAACGCATCTGTACCAAAGACACTGGTACGCCATCTGGTGCAGTATTATGCAGATACGACAGATGATAAGGAACTGCAGGAGGTTCTGTACGATGTGTTAGATACACCGGTAAGTCCGGAACTTTTGCCGCCAAAAGATGGCAAGATCGCACAGAAGACGGAAGACCTTGTAGGACCATACGAACTGCATGACTTCTTCCTGTATTATTTTCTGCGTTTTGGATATGCACCGTCCAAAATCTATCGGATTGCAAAGTATTCATTCGCAGGAGAATACGATGACGAGACCATATATAAATGGCTCAGAACCTTCTGCTGGCGATTCTTCGCGCAACAGTTCAAGCGTTCCTGTCTGCCGGATGGACCGAAGGTCGGAACCGTAGCATTGTCTCCGAGAGGAGACTGGCGTATGCCGAGTGACGCATGCGTGGCAAGCTGGATGCGGGATCTGGAGCAGGTAGTAAGATAATTTGTGAAATATGAGGTGTTCATGTGAGAAAAATAACTTGTTATCTGTTCCTTATCCTCATAATGCTGATCGTGACAGGTTGCGGTTATACGAGAGAAGAGAAAAAAGCGATGAAACGTTATGAAAAACAGGGACGTGAAAATGCGAAGAATTATATCAAAGAGAAGTATGGATTTGACGCAGCGATTAAGAAACTGACCTGTGAGACATACAATTCTGGTCCGGTGCCAGATTTTTCGCCTTCACCGACTGGAAATGTGTTTGTGAAAATGAATTATCATGGAGAAGATTTCTCGGTTGTTATTTCCGGAGAGAATACGAATACGGATGGAATTGACAATTATCAGCTTAAAAAGATTGCCACAGCATTGAAACAGGAGCTGTATGAAATTACGGGATTTCATGCAGATGGTGTATATGTGAGTTATGGAGAATATGGATCGACAAATGAAGAAAAGAATGGAATGATTCATACATTTTATGACGGAGAGAATTTAGCAGAAATTCTGCAAAATGAATCTTCTAGAGCAGTTATATCCTATGTGAATCATCCGGTGGATCAGATTCCTGTATCGGAAGTGAGCTGGAAGACTGGTGTGGATACCATGTTGCTGGTAGATTATGAGAGTCAGGAAGCGTATCAGTCAGTCTGCCAGCCATATTATAATCTGACTGGATGGCCGATTGAGAATGGTATTGAAGATCAGCTGTATCTGGTGAATGGGTATCGCGTTGTAAATGCGGGCGAAGATAGTTATATGAAATGTGAGAAGAAAATTCAGGATGATATCATTTTAATTACCGAGAAGCCTGAAGAACGAGTTGATCTTGAAAAGTCTGTGTTGGATTCACCGGATAACTGGAACGGAAATGGTTTTATTGATGCGAAACAGGTGGCTGACGCGTATGATGTTGAGACGGGATCTGCAAAAGTATATGTGTATTTTCCAGTGAGAAAATTAAACACAAAAGATGTAGACCGTGCACAGTTGGTTAAACAGTATCAGTATCAGGGCAGGACTTGCTATGATAATATAATCAGCAGAGTGACTGATGATGGAAGATATATCCATGGCATTGTCTACACGAGAGATGAGTTGGAGATAAAAATATCAGTGTTTGTAGATCAAAAATAAAAGTAAAGGACAGAGCTCTGAAAATCTCTCTCAGGTTCTGTCCTTAATCATTCATGACATGTTTTATATGCACAAAAATTGAAACAGTCTTACAGCTTGATATTCTTGAACAGTGATCCAAGGCTTGTTCCAATCTCTTCTGCTTTCGGGATCTCTACCTTTTCTACAATCTCTTCTTCCTCCGGTTTTTCTTCCAGTGCTTTCATGCTGAGACTGATCTTGCCATCTTTGACGCCGATGACTTTAACCTGAACCTCGTCACCTTTCTTCAGTACGTCGCCGACAGATTTGACGCGTTTGCTGCTGATCTGGGAGATGTGTACCAGACCGGACAGACCATTTTCCAGACGGATGAATGCACCGTAGTTCTGAATGCTTTCTACGACACCTGACATAACGCTTCCTGTCTGAATAGCAGCGATCTGCGCTTCACGCTCTTTCTGTTCTTCTTCCTTCAGAATCTCGCGGGCTGAGAGTACCAGACGGTTCTCTGCTTCATTTACATCAATAACGATGACATCTAATTCTTTCAGAAGATAATCTTCCAGATTCTCAATGTAAGAGAGGGACATTCTGGAAGCAGGGATGAATCCGCGCAGCCCTTCGACCATGGCAATTGCACCGCCATTTACAATACCTTCGATCTTAATATGAAGGCGGGTCTTGTTGTCCATATAACCTTTGACTACGTTCCATGGATTGGCATCGTCAAAGTGTGCCTCATAGTCAGCCATACTTTCGGCCTGTGTTGCTTCGTTCTGCATAATTTCTTCGCTCATAATGTTCTGTCCTTTCCTCACTGCGTAGCAGCTTTCTCAATCAATTAGTAATATTATATCATAGAGATAACTACAGTTCAAAAGAAAATACGAAGATATGTGAAAATGCGGTTGACGAAAGCTAAAAAAAATGGCAATCTAGATAATAGAGGAATATATTCCAGGGAGATGTATGTATGAATAACAAAACAAAACAAACATATGTAATTGGACATAAGAATCCGGACACAGATTCTATATGTTCAGCAATTGCTTATGCACATCTGAAGAAAGAGATTACCGGAGAGAGGTATTCTGCCAGAAGAGCAGGACAGATTAACGAGGAGACACAGTATGTACTGAAGCGTTTTCAGATGCGGGCACCTAAGCTTTTACCAGACGTTAAGCTACAGCTGCAGGATGCAGAGATCAATAAGATTGAGGGCTGTGGACCGAATGTATCAATTAAGCGTGCATGGGAACTGCTGAAGAAGCAGAAGATGAAGACACTGCCGATTTTAGAGAACGATGAGCTGCTTGGTATTATCACAGCAGGAGATATCGCAAGCTCTTATATGGATATTTATGATAATACGATCCTGGCAGGGGCTAAGACACAGTATAGTAATATCATTGACACCTTGGACGGAACACTGATCACGGGAGATCCGGAAAAATATTTTACAAAAGGTAAGGTATCCATTGGAGCTTCCAGTCCGGATCTGATGACAGAATTTATCGCACCGGACGATTTGGTAATCTTGGGGAACCGTTACGAATCACATTCCTGTGCGATTGATATTAATGTCAATTGTATCATCGTGTGCCAGAATGCAGTGGTATCAGAGGTATTGGTACGGAGAGCAGAGTCACAGGGAATTGTGATCATCCAGACACCGTATGACACATTCAATGTAGCGAGATTGATCAATCAGAGTATTCCGGTGAAGCATTTTATGACACCGAAGGATCAACTGTGTAAGTTCTACATAGATGATTATATTGATGATATTCGTGAAGTAATCACAAAGCGTACATTCCGAGAGTTCCCAATTCTGAATAAGCAGGGCAAGCTGCAAGGATTCGTATCCAGACGTCGTGTCATGAATGTAAGTAAGAAGCAGGTGATCCTCGTAGATCATAATGAGAGATCGCAGGCAGTAGATGGACTGGAAGAAGCAGAGATTATGGAGATCATCGATCACCACAGATTGGGGAATATTGAGACTGCAGGTCCAGTATATTTCCGGAATCAGCCAGTAGGATGCACGGCTACGATTGTTTATCAGATGTATCAGGAGCATGGAGTAGAGATTACACCACAGTATGCAGGTATTCTGTGTTCAGCGATTATTTCCGATACATTGATGTTCCGTTCTCCGACTTGTACAGCAATCGATATCTCTACCGCAGAGCATCTGGCTCAGATCGCAGATGTTAATATGGAAGAACTGTCGGCAGCGATGTTTAAGGCAGGAAGCAATCTGGAAGGAAAGACTCCGAAAGAACTCTTCTACAGAGATTTCAAACAGTTCCGTGTAGGAGATATGCAGTTTGGCGTTGGTCAGATTAATTCTATGGATGCAGAAGAGATTAAGAAGATGAAGGAGATGCTGAAGGATTATCTGCAGAAAGCATTGAGAGACAATCGTGTAGATATGATATTCTTTATGCTGACTAATATTATGACAGAATCTTCTGAGATTCTGTGCTGTGGACAGAATGCAAAGCAGATAGTGATCGAAGCTTTTGACCTTCCGGAGGATTCAGAAGAGATCATACTTAAGAAAGTGGTGTCCAGAAAGAAGCAGGTCGTACCGCTTTTGATGTCTACATTGCAGCATTAAGACAACATTGGGAGAGCAGGATGACGAAAGAAACATGGAAAGCAGGTAACATGATTTACCCTTTGCCGGCCGTTATGGTTAGTGCGGCAGACAAAGAAGGCAATCAGAATATTATTACGATAGCATGGACCGGAACTGTGTGCACGAATCCGGCGATGTTATATATTTCCGTCAGACCGGAACGATACACCTATCATATGATCAAAGAGACGGGTGAATTTGTGGTGAACCTTACGACGAAGGATCTGGTCTATGCGACAGACTGGTGCGGCGTGAAGTCCGGCAGGGATGTAGATAAGTGGAAAGAGATGAAACTGACACCGGAGAAAGCAGAGAAGCTTGCATATGCACCGATGATTAAGGAGAGTCCGGTGAATATCGAGTGTAAGGTGACAGAGATCAAAGAACTTGGAAGTCATCATATGTTTCTGGCGGAAGTGCAGGCAGTGCATGTGGATCAGGCATATATGACAGAGACTGGCAAGTTTGAACTGAATAAGACAGGACTGGTTGCATATTCTCATGGTACTTATCTGGAGACTGGGAAACCAATCGGCACATTTGGTTACAGCGTGCATAAAAATAAAAAGAATACTAAGAATAAAAAGAAGAAAAAATAATAAAAGACGTTTGCGTGACTATCGTTCATGCAAACGTCTTTTTATCTTGTATTATCGGTTCTCCAAAGGCTTTACCTTTATTCGGTAGATTCGCTTTAACAGCAGTGCAGACAGGATTACGGAAACGATCTCTGCAATCGGGATAGCCCACCATACCATATGTAATCCGAACAGCTTAGCAAAGATAAATGCGACCGGAAGGATGACGAATAACTGTCTGGCAGCAGATACGAGCAAGCTGTAGACGCCATTTCCCAGTGCCTGGAATACAGATCCGGCTACAATACAGAATCCAGCGAACAGGAAACTGAGAGAAATAATCCGCAGTGCCGGTTCTCCGATGGACAGCATATGTTCGGAAGCATTGAACAGCGCTTTCATCAGGAAGCCTGGAATGGTCTGGAAAATGATCAGACCGATTACCATAATCCCGATCGCGATCAGGATACTCATGCGGATTGTGTCGGTAATACGTTTTTTATGTCCGGCACCGTAATTGTATGCGATGATCGGGATCATTCCATTATTCATACCGAATACCGGCATGAAGATAAAGCTCTGCAGTTTGAAATATACACCATATACGGTTGCGGCAGTAGAAGAGAACATCAGCAGGATCTTATTCATACCAAATGTGGTGATAGATCCGATCGACTGCATGATGATTGATGGTACGCCGACGCGGTAAATGGCTGATATGGTCTGCTTACAAGGACGGAAGCTTCTCATGTTAATGCTGATTTCGCGGTTCTTCTTTATATTGAAGTAGAAAGAGAGAAGAACAGCGATGACCTGACCGATTATAGTGGCAATTGCAGCTCCGGCAACTTCCAGTCTGGGCAGACCGAACAGTCCGAAGATCAGAATCGGATCCAGAATAATATTAATGATCGCGCCGAGTCCCTGAGTGATCATGTTGTAAATGGTCTTGCCTGTGGACTGTAGCAGTCTCTCAAATGTAATCTGCATGAAGATACCGACAGACATGACACAGATGATAGTCATGTACTGTGTACCGTATTTGACGATCAGCGGGTCGCTGGTCTGCGCTGAGAAGAATGCATGCGAACAGGTAATGCCGATCACAGCGAATACGATACAGCTTATGATGCCGAGAAAGATACCGTTGCGGGCAGCGCGGTTGGCGCCCTTGAAATTCTTCTCGCCTAAGTTCCTTGACAGTAATGCATTGATACCGACTCCGGTTCCGGATGCCACTGAGATCATCAGAGTCTGGATCGGAAATGCCAGTGATACAGCTGTAAGAGCTTCTTCACACAACTTGGCAACGAACATGCTGTCTACAATGTTATACAGAGCCTGCACGAGCATGGAGATCATCATCGGCAGGGACATAGAAATAAGTAGTTTGGGAATAGGCATGATGCCCATTTTGTTTTCTGTTTGTACTGTCTGACTCACGAGTACTCTTCCTTTCTTAACTATAAAAATATGTGAATATTTTACCGGGATTATCCGGTCTGTAACAAAGCGTACAGCGGCAATTATAACATTTTCATATATATAATGCAATGTGCAACATACCCTATTTAGCATTTTCATATGATAAATAAGGAAAATGTGTGAGGTATGAAAACGGATTATGAGAATGAATGGGAAAAAAGATGGTGTGCTGATGGCGTGTTACGCCTGTTTACTGGTGATTGGCGGATTATTAACATGGTTGAAATATGACTATAATGCAGTAAAAATGGAGGATGTGCGAGAAGCATGTGGCTATGTCAGCGCATCAGCGACGCCTGTTGAAACACCAAAGATTGCGCTTACATTTGACGATGGTCCAAGCGCTGCGTGGACACCGGCTCTGTTGGATGGGCTGAAAGAGAGGGGCGTGAAAGCAACCTTCTTTTTAATAGGAGAAAATGCAGATAAAAATCCGGAGATTGTGAAACGTATGGCCGAGGAGGGACATCTGATCGGCAATCATACCTATCATCATGTGGAACTCACAAAGGTATCGGAAAATGAAGCACGGTTGGAACTTGCAGATACCAGTGCTGTGATTGTCAGGATCACAGGAAAAGAGCCGGAGTATATGCGTCCGCCGTTTGGCGCATGGCAGCGAAAATTAGAACAGGAGATCCAGATGCTTCCTGTGCTTTGGACCATTGATCCACTGGACTGGACGACGGAGAATCAAGATGAGATCGTAAATAAAGTAGTGACGGAGGCAGAAGAAAATGATATTATTCTATTGCATGACTGTTATAAAAGTTCGATAGAAGCCGGCCTCCGGATCGTAGATATTCTTCAGGAGGAAGGCTTTGTGTTTGTAACGGTAGATGAATTACTATTGAACTGATGAAATGAAAAGGTTAAGAATACAAAAGAGAGTTGAAAGGACAGATTTGAGATGGATTTATTTGAATATGTAAGAGAAAAGAATCTGGAGAAGGAAGCACCGCTAGCGTCACGGCTTCGTCCGACGACGCTGGAAGAGGTGGTAGGACAGCAGCATATTATAGGAAAGGATAAGCTTTTATATCGGGCTATTAAGGCGGACAAGCTGAGCTCCATTATCTTCTATGGACCGCCGGGAACTGGTAAGACGACGCTTGCTAAAGTGATCGCACATACGACCAGCGCGGAATTTAGGCAGATCAATGCCACGGTTGCAGGTAAAAAGGATATGGAGGATGTAATAAAGAAAGCGCAGGATCTGAAAGGAATGTATCAGAAGAAGACGATCCTTTTCGTAGATGAGATTCACCGCTTTAACAAAGGGCAACAGGATTATCTGCTTCCGTTTGTGGAGGACGGTACGATCATACTGATCGGAGCAACGACTGAGAATCCGTATTTTGAGGTGAACAGTGCGTTGATTTCCAGATCCAGTATCTTTGAACTGAAACCGCTGAGTAAGGAAGATATTAAAAAGCTTTTGGAGCGTGCGGTATATGATGTCGAAAAAGGTATGGGAAGCTACGGCGCAGTGATCGATGAGGAGGCACTCGATTTTCTGGCAGATGTGGCAGGCGGTGATGCGAGAAGCGCACTGAATGCGGTAGAGCTTGGAATCCTTACTACGGAACGGAGCACGGATGACAAGATCCATATTACAATCGATGTGGCTGCTGAATGTATTCAGAAACGAGTCATGAATTATGATAAAACCGGAGACAATCATTACGATACCATTTCTGCATTTATCAAAAGCATGCGTGGCTCAGATCCGGATGCGGCAGTATATTATCTTGCTAAGATGCTTTATGCCGGCGAGGATATTAAGTTTATTGCCAGACGTATTATGATCTGTGCGGCAGAAGATGTGGGTAATGCAGATCCGATGGCGCTCACTGTGGCAGTCTCGGCATCACAGGCAATTGAGCGGATCGGTATGCCTGAGGCACAGATCATTTTGTCTCAGGCAGCAATCTACGTGGCAACTGCACCAAAGAGCAATTCTGCGGTCAATGCGATTTTTGAGGCAATGGATAATGTTAAGAAAATGAAGACCACAGTGCCGTCATATCTCCAGGACGCCCATTACGGCGGTGCGGCTAATATGGGACGGGGCATCGGTTATAAATACGCACATGATTATCCGAATCATTATGTGGAACAGCAATATCTTCCGGATGAGATCAAGGATGAGAAATTTTACCATCCAAGTGATAATGGACATGAGAAAGATATCAAAGAATGGATGAATTTTCTAAAAAATGTATAAACGGTGTTGACAAATGAAACACCTGGTGATAGATTAATAACTGTAAAGATTAGCACTCGAAAGAAGTGAGTGCTAATAAGCTGAAAGGAGGAAGCCAGATGCAGGCAAGAGAAGAGTTAAGCGAAAGAAAGCTTACGATATTGCATGCGATTATCCAGACATATCTGGAGACAGGTGAGCCGGTAGGTTCCAGAACGATTTCCAAGTATTCGGATCTGAACTTGAGCTCAGCGACCATTCGTAATGAGATGGCCGACCTGGAAGAACTGGGTTACATCCTGCAGCCACACACATCTGCCGGAAGGATTCCATCAGATAAAGGATACCGTTTATATGTGGATATGCTGATGGAAGAGAAAGAGCAGGAGCTCAACGATATGCAGGAGCAGATGCTTGAGAAAGCCGACAAGATGGATCAGTTATTGAGTCAGGCAGCAAAGGTTCTGGCGAATAACACGAATTATGCGACGATGGTTTCCGCACCAGTGAATAATGCGAATAAGATTAAGTTCATTCAGTTATCCAATGTGGATGAAGAACAGTTACTTGCAGTTATTGTACTGGGAGGTAACGTGATCAAGAACAAGATCATTACCATGGATGAGCAGCTCAGTAATGAGAACCTGCTGAAGCTTAACATGCTTCTTAATACGAGTCTGAATGGTATGTCTATTGAAGAGATTAATCTTGGACTGATCGCCAGACTGAAGGAGCAGGCAGGTATTCACAGCGCAGTAGTCAGTGATGTGTTGGATGCAGTCGCAGATGCCATTCAGGTAGATGACGGTATGCATATTTACACCAGCGGCGCGACCAACATTTTCCGTTATCCGGAGTTATCCGATAAACAGAGCGCGCAGGAGATCATCAGTGCTTTTGAAGAGAAGCAGCAGTTATCCGAATTGGTGACACAGACACTGGCACAGGAAGACAACACAGGTATTCAGGTATACATCGGTGATGAGACGCCTGTACAGACAATGAAGGACTGCAGTGTTGTGACAGCTACATACGAGCTGGGAGAAGGAATGAAAGGTACGATTGGTATCATCGGACCAAAGCGTATGGATTATGAACATGTATTAAAATCGCTGAAGAAGCTGCAGAGCGAATTGGATGCGATTTTCCATAAATCAGAATAGAAGAGAAAGGTGGTATACCATTGGAGAAAGAAAAAGATATTAATCATACAGAAAAGACTCAGGAAGAGATGGTAAAGGAAGCTGTAGAAGAAGCTAAGAAGGCTGCTTCGGAAGCAGAAGCTGAGAAGCCTGAGGCTGAAGCCGAAGAACAGGAAAGTTCAGAGGAAACAGCGAAACAGGCAGAAGCCGATAAGGAAGAAGCTTCAGAAGGAAAGAAGGGAAAGCTTTTCGGTAAGAAGAAAAAAGACAAAAAGGACGAGAAGATTGAAGAGCTGACAGACAGACTCACTCGTCAGATGGCAGAGTTTGATAACTTTCGTAAACGTACAGAAAAGGAAAAGTCCCAGATGTACGAGATTGGTGCGAAAGATATCATAGAGAAGATCCTCCCGGTTGTTGATAACTTCGAAAGAGGTCTTGCAGCAGTGGCAGAGGATGACAAAGAAGATCCATTTGTTCAGGGAATGGATAAGATTTACAAACAGTTGATGACCACCCTGGATGGTATCGGTGTGAAACCGATCGAAGCAGTTGGTCAGGAATTTAACCCGGATTTCCACAATGCAGTGATGCATGAGGAGAATGAAGAAGCCGGTGAGAATACGATCACCGAAGAATTCCAGAAGGGTTATATGTATCGTGACTCCGTAGTGAGACACAGTATGGTAAAGGTTGCAAATTAAGGAGGAAATAGACATGGGAAAAATTATTGGTATTGATTTAGGTACAACAAACAGTTGTGTAGCTGTTATGGAAGGTGGTCAGCCGACCGTTATCGCTAATACAGAAGGAGCAAGAACGACACCATCTGTTGTAGCATTTACAAAGACAGGCGAGCGTCTGGTAGGTGAGCCTGCAAAGCGTCAGGCAGTAACTAATGCAGAGAAGACAATCTCTTCTATCAAGAGAGAGATGGGTACAGATTATAAAGTAACGATTGATGGTAAGAAATATTCTCCACAGGAGATTTCAGCAATGATCCTTCAGAAGCTGAAAGCTGATGCAGAAGGATACCTCGGTGAAAAGGTTACAGAGGCAGTTATCACTGTTCCTGCATATTTCAATGATGCTCAGCGTCAGGCTACCAAGGATGCAGGTAAGATTGCAGGACTTGATGTAAAACGTATTATCAATGAGCCTACAGCAGCAGCTCTTGCTTATGGTCTTGACAATGAGAGAGAGCAGAAGATCATGGTATATGACCTTGGTGGTGGTACATTCGATGTATCCGTGATCGAGATCGGTGACGGCGTTATCGAAGTACTGTCTACAGCTGGTAACAACAGACTTGGTGGAGATGACTTTGACCAGAAGATTACAGATTATATGCTTTCTGAGTTCAAGAAACAGGAAGGCGTAGATCTTTC
>ERZ773103.189-NODE-189-length-65904-cov-20.323710_pt1 | contig 65904 bp, 59 predicted proteins | sample MGYA00511118_ERZ773103 | MGnify/ENA primary metagenome ERZ773103 (study PRJEB29015, sample SAMEA2737821) | human gut metagenome | biome: human gut; feature: human-associated habitat; material: faeces | place: China | collected 2012 ... | reverse complement strand
ACATTGATAATATTAGAGTTCTCATCCCCATTATCTCGTTCCCACAGAACTTTCCAATACGACTTACTCCCCACACTGGTCATCACACTTCCACACACCAGAATCAGCACTGCTGCCAGTGCTCCGATTACAAGCTTGCTTTTCTTCTTTTTGCGGATGACTTTTTTATGCCTTTTGTCGTATTCGTAATCCTGAATCTTATTGAAAAGCTCTTTTTCCATCTCATCAGACACTGTAATGTCATCCAGAGATCTGTCCTCTCGGACTTTCTTTTCAATCTGTTCAGCTTCTTTTTTCATTTCATTTTCCAATGATAATTTTTTCAGTTTTTTCATTTTCTTCACCTTATTCTCTCCAGTTTGTGTGTCCCGTTTTTCTTGACATTTTTTCAAATAAGGGTAATATGATGCTATAAGGCTAGTGTTCTCAATTTACTTCGAACAGTAGCACTCTACACTAAATCTGGAGGTTAATTTATGAAGCGAATTATATTGACCGGCGGCGGTACTGCCGGACATGTCACTCCGAATATAGCCCTGATTCCAAAGCTTAGAGAATTAGGCTATGATATTCAATACATAGGTTCTTACAATGGAATTGAAAAGGAACTGATTGAACCTTTTGGAATTCCATATCATGGAATTTCTTCTGGAAAGCTGCGCCGTTATTTCAGTCTGCAGAATTTCACAGATCCATTCCGTGTGATCAAAGGCTTTGGTGAAGCCCGTAAGTTAATCAAAAGCTTAAAGCCTGATGTTATTTTTTCTAAAGGCGGCTTTGTTTCGGTTCCAGTTGTTCTTGCTGGAAAGCGATGCAAAGTTCCGGTCATTATTCATGAGTCTGATATGACACCTGGCCTGGCAAATAAACTTGCAATTCCATCTGCTGTCAAAGTCTGCTGTAACTTCCCGGAGACGTTAGATGCTCTTCCGGAAGGAAAAGCTGTTCTTACCGGTTCTCCGATTCGTCAGGAACTTCTTACCGGTGATAAGGATGCCGCCAGAAAGATGTGTGGCTTTACAGATGAAAAACCTGTCATTCTCGTAATCGGCGGAAGTCTTGGTGCTGTAGCTGTCAACGAGGCTGTACGTGCTGCCCTTCCTGAACTGCTGAAACAGTTCCAGATCATCCATCTCTGCGGAAAAGGAAAGGTTGATGATTCTCTGAAAGAAATCAAAGGCTACTGTCAGTTTGAATATATCAAAAACGAACTGCGTGATCTCTTTGCTCTTGCAGATGTTGTTATCTCACGTGCCGGTGCGAATGCAATCTGTGAACTGCTTGCTCTTAGAAAACCGAATCTTCTGATTCCGCTTTCTGCCCGTGCGAGTCGTGGCGATCAGATTCTTAACGCACACTCTTTCGAGCGTCAGGGATTCAGTCTTGTAATCGAGGAAGAACAGCTTACGAATGCAACGCTTTTGGATGCAGTTCATAACCTGTACGAAAACCGTGAGCAGTTCATAAATGCAATGCACAATTCTGGGCAACAGGATCCGATTGCTACTATTATCGGCCTCATTGAGGAAGCTGCCACAAAATAATGTAGTTCATCTACTGGCAACCGTCTTCATAAAACTACAGTATTCAAAAAGATACCGGGAAACTATCGGCACCACTGTTCCTTATACACTTTTTCTTTGTACATTGAACAGTAAACATTTGGTTTTGCTCTTAGTCTTCCCGGTTCATTTCTTCGTACTCCGTTCCGTACTTTTTCTTAATCCATTTCTTTGCTCTGTGCAGAAGGCTATGAAGCACTTCAAGTCGAATGCCCATTAATTCTGCTGCTTTTGCCTGAGGCATCTCCATGTAATATACAAGGACAATAGCATCGTACCATCTTTCATTCTTTTCCATCAAATTGGTGAAAATCTTTTCATGAAGCTCTAACCTTTGTTTCTGAAGCTCATCTTCCAGAAACTGTTCCTCTGCACTTTTTACCTGTGCTTCATATTTCTCGGTATCCTCTTCACTGTCCCAATTCTCATCAATCTCGAAAATCTCCCGGCTATGCTTTTTCTTGTAATTTAATGCCGCATTTTTTGCCGTTGTAAACAGCCATGAAGAAATATTTTTCTTCTTCATGCTGTCATATCCCATATACAGTTTCAGAAAAGTGTCTTGAGTAATATCTTCCGCTGCACTATAACTGCCTGAATAAGTGTATGCCGCTTTTAGAATGAGATTTTTATATTGTTCATAAATCTCATTGAATTCGCGATTTTCCGTTAACATATCTTCTCCAGTACTACTTTAATTTTTCAAGTATTTCTTTCTTATCTTCTTCTGTAAGTTCTCCCATATGCCATCCGAGACCTACATTGTCATTCTTATATCTTGGGATTAAGTGCATATGGAAATGGAATACCGTCTGTCCAGCTGCCTCTTCGTTGTTCTGAACGATATTATAACCATCACATCCAAGTACATCCGTCATCTTTGTAATCATCTTTTTCGCCAGACAGATTGCTTTTGAAGCTGTTGCCTCGTCAATATCATACAGATTGCGGTAATGATTCTTCGGAAGGATCAGCGCATGTCCTTTTGATGCCGGTCCAAGATCCAGAATTACTCTGAACTCCTCATCCTCATATAATGTTGCTGATGGAATCTCTCCATTTGCTATTTTACAGAAAATACAATTATCATCTCTCATGATCTTTCCTCTTTCCATTTTATTTTATCTGTAGTATAGACCATTTTTCAGAAAAAGAGAATACATTTTTCAGACACCAGGTCGAAAAAGGTCGAAAATAGTCGAATGATTTTTATTGAATGCTGTTTTCGGTGGTGCTACACTCTTAGCGAACTCAAGAAAATCTAACTATTAGGAGTAAGTATTATGTTAACAAATATCGATCTTGAAAAAATGAACCACCTGATGGAAACAAACAAAGATGCAAAAGAGATTATCACACAGCTTCTGAAGAACCATGATGCTGCTGTTGCTACAATTGCGCATGAGATCCGCAACCCTATGACGGTTCTTTATTCTTCTATGCAATTAATGAGCTCTCTTTATGCTGAAACTGCCAAAGGTTCCTGTGTCTGGGAAGAATGCATGGATGGCGCCAGACATATGTGTGATTTACTGGATGATCTGACAGAACTCAACAACGGAAACCAGTTAAACCGTGCTTCCTTTCCTCTTGGACATGTTCTTCGCAACTCTGCTGTTCTGTTCGCCATGTCTCTCAACTTTGAGAAATCAAAGATTGAGATGACTTCCAGTATTGATAAGAATATAAAAAGATTCAATGGTGATCGCACCAAATTAGAGGAAGTCTTCTTAAACATACTTACAAATGCCAAAGACGCTCTTGCCGATTGTAAGTATGCCCCACGTCTGCAGTTTCGTGCAAAGAAACTTGACGATAAAATTCTGATTCAATGCCAGGATAACGGCTGTGGTATTCCAACGGAAATTGTTGATAAGCTTTATGAACCATTCTTTACAACAAAAGAAAACGGTACCGGCCTTGGTCTCGCAGTTTCCAAAAGAATCATTGAAGCACATAATGGAACGATCGACATTACATCTGACCATACCAATGGAACAATCGTATCGATCACACTTCCTGCGTAAAATATCAGATTCCATTAATATCAGATACCGTTAGGATCTTTTGATCTTTTCTTCGATAGGTTAAAAGCGCTGTCAGGAAACCGCAAATCAATCCTCCTACGTGAGCCAGATTATCTACGCCTGTACTGGTAAATCCAAAATAGAGACTCAGTACAACCATAATCAGCATACCTCTTCCTGACAGCGTTCCGAGCCTTCCCCTGTTTGCAAATACAATCCAAAGCAACCCTCCCATTAGTCCGAAAATCGCTCCCGATGCCCCGGCAGATACAATCTGTCTGTCATGCATGGTATTCCAGTACAATGACAGCAGATTACCGCCTATTCCGCTGATAAAATAACAGAACAAAAATCGAATTTTACCGGCCTCTTTTTCAAAAATCGATCCAAGAGCCCACAAAAGCACCATGTTATTTAACAAATGTGAGATTCCAAAATGCAGAAAAAGACTGGTAAACAGTCGATAATATTCCTGATTTTCTATAATATACGGTTCATACATGGCTCCATGCTGCAACATAAAATAACCATCCTCTGTCCGTCCGATCATGGTAAGAGCAATAAACACCAGAATATTGATCCCTATCAACATGATCGTCATTATTTCTTTTGGTCTCTCTTTCATTCTTTCTGACTCCCTTTTGACTTCTATGATATGTTTTTGAATCTGCGTATACTATACCACATCCTATATATCATTCATAGTCATCGGCTTCTGTTATCAGATCTTCCCATTCTCCCCATTTTCCAGACTTAAAGCGTTTTGCAAATTTCTTGATCGGACCATATCTCTTTTCTTCCATCACTGCATAATTCCCTCCCGACTTGCTATAATAGCTGTTTTCCTGTACCTCAATGTTTTGATTTTCTTCCATTTCTATTCTGTCTTTTTCTCTCTTACTTTCTTCTCTGATCTTCTCTTCTTTGGACTTTTCTTTCCTGTTTTTTGCTTCTTCCTCATACTGCTGCAGTATGCTTTCTATATCATAGGTTTCTTTTAGCGTTTCTTTGTGAAGCATGCAGGCAAGTTGAATACTCTCCAGATCCTGATAATCAACTTTCTTTACAAAATATTCCGTCAGCTCATGATAAGACACCTGCCAGGTCTTCTCATTCTCTGGGAAAAAACAGAAAAAATAGTTTTCATCCTTTTCAAAAATATATTTTTCTGAAATCATCAGATAATTTGGTTCTAACATATAATCTTTCATTTTTTCCATAACACTGAGAAATTGTCTTGTCAGTTTTAATATCTCTTCTGCTCTGATATCTTTATTTTTATAATACGTTTCCAACGACTGTGAATGTCCTGTATGATAATAATATCTACTTGCACCTTCCATTCCACATCCACTTACTCTCAATAATCCGGGAATCCGATTATTCTTAAGCATCCGCATCTGATAATTCTCCCGATACGGTTGTACGCTGTCTATTATGATTTCAGACTCTGCCACTCTGCTCTGCTGATTTATCTTTTTTTCTTCCATCTGATATTCTTCTCCCTTCACTTTTTCAGCTTTACAGAAGTCTATTTTTTCCATCTGACTTTTTCTTCTGGTTTCACCTTCGTTGCACGTTGTATCAGATGAATCTTCATTCGTCCTTTTGATGCAAAAACTTCTACCTCTATTTTCTTCCCAGATAGATCAACTCTGGTTGTTATATTTTCTAGAAAAATCAATTTTCCACTCGTCCTTTCTTGGAAAAAAGCATCCAGATCTACATCTTCTATCTTTTTCCTGTCCATTTCAACTCCTGTCACAGCCGTTTCCGCTGCCGCTGCGTTTAAAATTGCCTTATCATGAAAGTAAAAACTGATCGTGATGAGCAGAAAAAATAAAATTAAGCAAAAAGGAATAAGGTAAGACATCTCTACCACTGTACTTCCTTTCACGTTTTTTTTCGTATATTTTTCAGTAAACTCCACCAATCATGCCTCCCAGATAAGCAACTGTCAGAAATGGAATAAACGGAAATGAATTTTTTCTTGTATACTTCTTTCGTGCGATCATAATCCCTCCGTAAACAGATGCAATCAGAAATGCAGCAAACAGAATCCAAAGAAGATTCCATCCACCAGATAAAATTCCAAGGATCAGAATCAATATGCTATCTCCGTAACCAAACGACTCTTGTGTGAACCAACTTAAAAAGAGAAATACTCCTCCACACAATCCGCCAGCTACCATCATCCTGAGTTCTCCTTTGCTGCATAGTACCTGACATAAAACTGTAATCGCAAGCAAAATCAAAAGACTTCTTACACTTACTTTCTTCCAACGAATATCTATCACAGACAAAATCAACAGATACACCGCTATAACAGCTTGAAAAAACATCCATAGATTTTCCCTTCCATTTTGCCCGAATACATTCATTATTTTGCACATTTAGAACATCCTCCTCTTCCTGCTACTTCGCTTTTATGAACTGCACGTATTGTTCTCTTCAGAGAACTGCAATTCAATGAGTTGTGATACCGGTTTCCATAACTGGTAATATATACACCATTCATTGCCTGTCCATAAACACATTGCTCACACTTATGGTATTTTCCTCCACCTTCATTTCTCATATTTTGTAATTCTGAGTATTGAACATATTGAATAGATAATTGAAGATAGCTGCACTGATAATCCGAATGCCACACTGTTCCTTTTTCTGTGATATAGACAATCTGTCCGTCTTCATTTTCCTTTCTATCTTTTTGATAACCATTCCATGCACTGACTTTAAACTCATCTTTCAACTTCACCGAAGGACTTTTCAGTAATGGAACCGGAATCTTTATCTTGTACTCGATAACAACATTTATCTCTTCTGTTCCCGGAATCCAATAAGACTTCCAGCAACTGATCGCTGATGTACCACCATTCAGAATACTTCTCTCAATTCTTTCTTCTCCAATCAGATTCACCAGATTTGATTTTAATTGAATTGTATTCAATACAGGAAGGACAGCCGTTGACTCTGCTGCCTGTTTGGCTGCATCACTTCCTGCTGCATGGATATAGCCTCGTATACTCTGGATTTCAATTAAAAAAATCAAACTTAATACTGCAAATATGAAGAGGGGAACTGCAAATGCAGCTTCTATTGTTACACTTGCTCTTACCCCCGGTGCAGATGCCCTTTCTCTTGTTGGACTGGTATTTTTTACCTGTTTATTTGACATCGCAGCTTTTCCTTTCTAAAGTGTGTGGGTTTCCTGCAAGAGGGATTGCAGGATTCTGAGTGTACGTTTTGGGGTGTACAAAAGAAGGTCTGAAAGGGCATCTGCACCGGGGGTAATTCTGGCTTCATTCATATCCGAAATAAACCGGATATTGGTAACTTAGATTTTTATAAACGATTATCTTATTCTGTATTTCTAATTTAGTCACACATTGATCTGCCTGAAATAAAATATGTTTGGAATGGAATGACTCTTCTACACAATCTAAAGTCCGCATTGTAATTTCCGGCACTGATTTCAAAAAGAGAAACATCCTGATATAATCGGAATATCCGACTCCTTCTCCGGAATCATTCCCCCTTACACTTCCACCATCTGTCAGAAGAAGTGGCAGCTGTGACAGAGAAACAACCCATTTATCTGCACTTTTTACCAGTGGAACTTTTCTTCCATCCAAAAGACAACGAAGATCCATAACACTTTCTCCTCCTGCCCACGCAACAAGTATCATCTGTTTCAAAGCTTCTACCGCTTCAGGCATCAGTAGTAGTGCAGATATTGTCACAGCCAGCGCTTCTGCCTCTGCCACTCGTCCCATATCCTTTGCCAGACAGCCATAATTTCCCGATATTCTCAGAAGAAAAAGACGAAATAACACGGATTCCAGATTTTCTTTATCTGATCCTTTCCCTTGAAGAATATATTCCAGTTCGTATGCTAAAGCATCCGACCGGTCAGACTGCCATTCCTTCTCTCCACTCTCATCCGTTCCTTCTGATGGTTCTGAATTCTGCCGAAATGCATAGCCGAATGTTTTGAGAAGATATTCGTTGTACAGAAGTTTCTCCGTTGTCTGATCAATTCCTTTTCTTGTTGGGAATGTCCCATATCCTTTTTTCAAAGTTCTCTTTGATGCCTGCCCCGACAAATCAACACTCTTTTCAGATACTTTTTTTCCTTTCGGAATCACAACAGAAAGAATTCCTTCTTTTTTTATCTTTTGCATAATACGAAACGGATTCTCCTCGTCTGGCAGACTTGGACCTTCTTCCACGTCTTCTCCTTCCGTTTGACTGCCGGATGCGTCAAGACTGTCATTCACCCGTTCCATTGCATCTGTCATTTCATCTGTTTTTTTCTCCATATCAGATTCTTTTGTTTCTGTCTGTTCCCATTTCTCTGTTGTCCCGGTAAACTTTTTTACCAGATTCATTCCATACCTTTGTTCCATATAAGCCAGCACCTGTTCTCGAAATGCCTGTCCGGATTGATCTGTCAAATACTGAATTCCATTGATTTGATGATCTGTAGAACCCGAATTGTAATAATGCAAACGCTGGATCAGATTTTTTTCTTCATAGTTTCCTGTCCTGTAACCAAGATCAATTCCAAAAACATGATATTGTTCCATAAGTTCCTGATGATATTCTCCGAAAACGGAATAGATTGCCCGATCTGTGTCAATTCTGCTGAGATTTTTTGATCCTTGAATCACAGCAGACTCTAGAATTCCAAAGATAAATGAAAGTAACAAAGTAAATGATAAACTTAAAAATACAGTAATTTCGCCTTTTACGGACCGCATGCTATATGCCAGAGCTTTCTGATGTCACTTTCTCAAAAATCGTAGTGATCAAACTAATCAACTGTTCTTTAAAAATCAGCAGAAGCGCAATTAATATAACCATAAATCTAGCCCCATCTCTGGAAACCGCATGGATACTGAGCGTAACCACAGCCTCCTGCATGCACCTTGGTCATTTTATCTATTAAATAAAGAAATACGGCAACCTTAATTTCCCAATCAAGCCACCGTATTGTCCATAATTTTCTATTTTATTTTTATATGTTTATTTCTTTTCTAGCTGCAATTTTAATCTTTCAATCTCTTTTAAAAGTTCTTCATTTTGTAATGTTAATTTTATATTTTCCTTCTTAAGCTTGGTAACTGCAATCTTCAATGTATTTAACTTTTCTTCCATAACTTTATCAACAATAATCTGCTTCGGATTATAACACGCACCTTGTTCCCTATATGCCTTATCTAGTGCTGTCCTAACTTCTATATTTCTGTAAAAAAGTGTTTTAGAAAATCCTGTTTTTCTTATCAGTGCAGCCATTGTCACTTTTTCTTTTCTATCCAGCATATTTTGAATTTCTTGCTTTGCAATCTCAGCTTTAACCTTACTTTTTTCTTGACTAATAGCGACTATTTTGTCGTATTTCATTTTCTCTTTTCTCCTTTCCTAAAATCCCACACACCTCTCTCAACCTTTGATTCTCCTCAAGCAACTTCCTCTTCTCTAACTCCAGCTGTAAAATTTGTTTTTGTTGTTTTATCATCTTTTCTTCTATCTCTTGTTGAGTACACATTGAAGTAAGGTTATTTTTATAACACTGATTCTGCTTTCGAATTGCTTCATACAAAATTTCACGAACAAGTTTATTTTTGTAAAAGAATGAATTTGAAAATCCAGTATATCTTTGTAATGCTGCTACCGTAACTCTTTCACCATTTTCTATCATTCTTTCAATCTCTTTTTCCACGATACGGGCATTTTGCTTACCAATTTTCTGATTCATTTCAACTACTTTATCGTATTTCATGCCGTCCATCCTCACTTATATTTCTTTCTGAAGATTCCGGTTGGTTACTTGTAGTTCTTGATTTTCAACTCTCAGTTTCACCATTTCCAAATTAAGTTTTCGCAATTTTTGTTGCAAATCTTCGATTTCCATCACGCTGTCAAAGTTTATTTTTAACATACGCTGTTGCCTGTATCTAGCATCATCAAGTGACTTTCTAATGTCTTTATTCACATAAAAATTTGCTCTTGATAATTTTGTTCTCTTGGCAAGCTCGGCAACGGTAATCCATTCCCCTTCTCTCAGCATTTCCTCTATTGCCCTAAGTGCCACTTCCGTATTCTGTCTTGATCTTTCTTTACTTATCTCTACAATCTTATCGTACTTCATATCAGATACCTTTTCCTTTAATTATAATTTTTTCAGCATGGAAAGCTCTTTCTTTTTAATCCTGCTTTTTAGTTTCTCCACTTGAACCTTAAGTTCCTCTATCTGACCTCGCAATTCCTCGTTTTCCTGAGACAAACTTCGGTTTCTGACCTTATATTCCATGATTTCCATCTGCAGTGCCTCGGTGTTGTCATTCTTTGAATCTTTACTCTCACTCCAAATTCTTCGACATGATACATTGGGCGATTGCACGGCTGCATCCAACCTGCTTCTCACTTCTGGATTTTTATAAAAGAACCCTCTTGATAAGCCAGTTTTTTTCACCAGCAGAGTTACCGATGGATATTCCCCCCTTTCTATCAACTGTTCTATAGCCATCGTGGCCAGCTTAATTTTCTGCTCACTTTCGATCCGATTCACGGCTATCATCTTTTCATAATTCATATCCATCCCATCCTTTTATTATGTCCATTAATATAAGGTCCATTTTTTCTCTGGTTTTTCTCGTTTCATCAGCCATAACTTTATTCCCGATTCTCCGGTAGTGGTGGACACTCTGTAATGTTTTATGTCCAAGTAGTCTTGCTATCATCCAATCCTCGATATGAAGCTCGGTCAATTTTTTCCCATAACAGTGTCTAAAAATATGTGTCCCGAATTTCAGCAGTTCCCCATTATCATCCCGTATATCTTTCTGCCGGATCATCCTCATAACTTGTGCCTGGATCATTCCATATTGATATGGTTTCGTGGGATCATCTTTTTTTACAAAAACATATTCTGTTTCCCCGTAACGCTCTTTGGTATATTCCATGGCTTTTAAAATCAAGCGCCCCACCTCATTACTAACTGCCTTTTCATAAGTAATGGATTTCACTTGATCAATCCGGACAAAATATCTCCCTTCTTTCTCTCTAAGACAATCCATTCTTAAAGTAAGCGTATCGGAAATGCGTGTTCCCAAAAGCTGGTGAACGATCAATGCCCTGGCTATCTGCTCGTCCATATTAAAAATGTGGGAATTCAATCGCTTAATTGTAGCATCTGAATAAAATTTAAACTGATATCGTGGTGTACTTGGAAAATCATTATTTAAGAAAAGTTGCAGAAGATGCCTTCTCTCATATATATTCCCCACATCTTCAATCACACGTTTTAAGCCATACAGATCGGAACGATAGTTCTTTCTTTCGGTTGTCTCCGTCTGTAAGTATATCAAATAGTCTTCAATATCTTCTCGACTCAATTCCTGTAATGATTCCAGCTCTGGCTTTCTTACATTTAAAAAGCGGCTAAATCTCTTTACTGCAGTCATCTCTGAATGTATTGTGCCAAGTGCGGAATATTTTAAATGTAAGAATATGGTTCTTTTTACCTCTTCTCTGATATCCGGCTGTAAAATATCGGTGAAGTTAAGGGTCTTCACATTTTTTATGGGATTTCTTCTGATTGGAAATTCAAATTTCTCCAACTCCCATATATCTTTTTCCTGTTCTTCCCGTTCATCTTTCACTTCAGCAAATTTTAGAATCTGACGCAGTTTTCTTTCCAATGCTGGTGTTTCTCTGGCTGTTATATCGTAAGCAGCCCGGTATTTCATGCTGGACAAGGCCAATCCCTTTTCTAACATCCACCCCTTTAAAATTCTGACCGTCTTTTCTGGATCAGCATTCTGCAATACTGTTATATTCTTCTCTATCAAAAACTTCCGTATATTGTTATAGGTGGTTAGTTCAGTAGCAAGGCTCGATAATGCTAAAGTCTTCCCCCGTTCCCATATAAAGGCTTCTAAGATTTCTTTCACTTCCTTAGATGGTAGCCCTTCCAGATCAAAATAACGGATCTTACATATTCTCATAGAATTTCTTTGTTCTTCTGAGGCATGCTTATAGCTTTCCATTTCGTAAATATGTATCCTATCCTTTTTCATGTCTATATCTCCGCTTCTTTGGTGTGATTGTCAAAGCAATATTATTTTCTGGTTTATCAAAGTAATTGTCATTTGCTTTTTCAATCTTCTTAGGCATATAGTCCACATACTGTTTAGTCATTTCTTCTGCTACATGTCCAAGGTAATCACGAATTGTTTGTATCGGTACACCATCATCATAAAATTGGGTTGCCAGCGTATGTCTGTAATCATGTGTTTTAAATACATACTCACAATCTGCTATTTTGTGTTTTTTACATTGAGTTCGAAAACGTTTTACAAATGAACCTATTCTATATGCTCCTCCCTGTTCAGCTTGAAAAACATAATCGTTTGCATGAATATGATTTTTCTTTATGTATTGTTGCATAACCTCATACAGCATAAATGGAACAGGAATCATTTTATCTGCCTTCATTTTGATCTGATACACTTTGATCCAGGCATCCTCTCCATCCCAGTAGTATGCATCTCCTTTTAGCGTACATACTTCGCTGATCCTTAACCCTGTTGCCCATAGATGCAGGAAGATCAACCGCAATTCTTCTGGAAATAAATTCAGTTTGTGAAGTATTTCCATATAAATATCTTCATCAACGCTCCTGTCATGATGTATAGGATATACTTTCTGCTCATAGTACTCCGGGTGAAACGGAATTGCCTTAATATGTTTTTTTATCTTTAGGTACTCATAGAATTTTGTGATATCCAGTATCTGCCGGTTCACAGTTTCTGCTTGAATTTCTTGTTGCTGGATTTCCTTAAAATATGCACCTATCTGTTTTTCAGTTACATCAAGAGCACATACGTCAGGCCCTAAATACTTTAGAAATTTTTTCACATAGTTTTGCTGGCTTCGAATATTTCCAATGGTCAGACCTGTGATTCCTATCTGATATCTTGCATATTCCTGTAGCAGCTTTCTATTGTTTAAATTTTCTACTTGGTAAAAAGATAACCTATTCACCGGATTACATGGATTCACTCTTTCTGGCGCAAGGTGGAATCTTTCCATGTACCATACATTTGCATGCCAGTGGATCTGCTTTCCACTCATAAAGAGAATTTTTCGACTGTTATCCACAATCTGCATGGAGTTTTTATAGTTAACCACCTTCTGCTTTACTATCTCTTCTAATTTTTCAATCTCTTCCTGTTCTATGGTTTCTATATCTACTATCCCTTGCTTGATGCAATATTGATACATCCACTGCATAGGAAGCAGGAATCGTACTCTCCGATCCTTTGGATCCTTTACATTCTCAAGAATATGTATGAGTAGTTGAAAAATCTGCTGTTTCATCTTTTCTGAAGCCTTGACACTAAAGTCCCATACCAATTCTGTCTTATCACGTACCTTATCAAATTCCATAGCCAGTTTCTGATCTGGCAGATATGGCAGGAAAAGGATCTGCTGTTCGTATTTCAAATAAAATTTTTTTATGTTTGCAAATTGTTTCATTTCCTGTCTGATATGATATTGCTTGATTCGATCCAATGTCTTTAAATACCGAAGTACCTGTTCTGGCTTCTTTTCCTTCATAAGATACTGTTCATATTTTTCTCGGATAGAATAATCGATTTCTCGGATATGGTGTATCCCTTCCCGAATAAGAAAATTTTTGATATTACCCGTCAATGGCATTTCGATGCCTTCGCACTGCCGAATTTCTTCCAGTAGATCACCATATTCTTGTTCGATCCAGTATGCTTTTTTGTTTCTGAGAAATGATGTCATACTATTTGCTGCCCTGATCGTACAGTCCCTGTCCTCAAGCAGAAACCTTTTATAATTTCGAACATCATTTTCTTCTACTAATATCACATTATAAATTCCTAACTGCATCAGATATTCTTCTGCATATCTCCATGACTTGTCTTGTACTGGTTCTCCCTCTATAAGCTGTTCATGCAAATAGGCCAATTCCGTTTGATGCTCAGTATCTAGTAATCTGATTGCAGGCACATAACCGCCTCCTCCTATAACAGATGATCAACTCCATACAGGGATTGGTGCTGGCTGTAAAATGCATCACTTGCTTCCATCAGTTCTTCCTCTGTTATATTCAAATATTTCATAGTTGTTTCAATGTGTCGATGACCAAGTGCCTGACTGATAAGTTCTAGTTTCCACCCTGCCTTTCTCCTGGTATTTGCGAAATAATGTCGCAGCATATGTGGTGTCACTTTAATTCCGGTCTTTTTTTCAAGACGCTCCATCAAACTCCGTACACCGCTGTCCTGCATTGGTTTCCCTGCATATTTTCCAGACACATTGACCAGAAGATACTCTTGTTGAAAGATCAGGTCCTTATATTCTTCCAGATAAAACTTTAAGATTTCGAATGTCGCATCACTGACTTTTGCCTTTCGGAATTCTGCATTCTTGGCACGTGCATCATTTTCATTATCTCCTCTAAAATTTACATAGATCAGATGGTTTTCATAATCAATATCTGTTGCATAGCGATTGCCCAAAATTTCTCCGATTCGGAAACCTGTTTCTGCTAATAATAAAAGCAGGACTTGATCGCGGCAATTTGCACATGCCTTTAGTAAAATAACGATCTTGTCCTGCTCTATAGTTCTTCCTATATGTCCTGTTTCCTTTAAGTATCCGTGAAAACTTCTCCGATTCAATATCTTTCGAATTCCTACAGAATTTCTTACAATGTATTGTGCATCAGATAATACTTTTAAACTTTGCTCGCAACCTTCCTGCTGTTCAGCAAAATTGTACAATCGAAACACTTCCTTGAGATATGCATTGCAAGTTTCATTGTATGGCTTTTTCGTGTACTCATCTTTGCTATGCATCCCAGCCTTTAACCATATAAGAAAATCTGTAAAATGTTCCTGTTGCTTTTCGTATTTCATATTCCATACATCTTCCATCGTTAGTTGATTCTCAGACAGATAGTTTAAGTAATATGAAATCACAAGAGCGCTTCTCTTGATGGTGTTTGGCGAACCTTTCGCCCTCATTTTATGCATTAGATATTGGGAAGGAAGAAGAACGATTTCTTGGCTGACTTCTTCCCGTATAAAATAGTATTTCTTAGATTTTTCTGTCTGCATATCCACTATGAAATGTTCCATTTCTTCACTTCCTTTCCTCTAACGCTATACACAGTATACCCACTCTATGCTATGAAAGCTATTCACAAATACCAACAATTCCGAAAGGTTTCTCCTAAAATACTCACTACATTTTTCTCTATTTTCTTTGGAAAACTTAGCACTACCAACAATTTCTCTACAATCTGTTACATATAGTATTCGATTCGTTTTCGGTTCCGAATAAAATTTTCTACATCTGCCATTCTGTCTGTAATCTGACATACTGGAAGTGCATCAATTACCTCTTTGTGGTATTTCCCTCCTCTTCCTGCTCTGGAATCTAATATAGACACTACACAAGTATCTGTTTCCGTCCGGATTGCTCGTCCAAATCCCTGGCGCAGTTTGATCTGCATATCCGGCACTATGATTTTCTGAATATATTCCTTTAAAGTCTGATATCGTTCTCTTTCTGCTTCCCTCACAGGATCGGGTACCGCAAATGGCAAACGGACAATAATCAAAGAAGATACTACATCTCCTGGAAAGTCCACGCCTTCCCAGCAGGAACCAGCTGCAAAAAGCACACAATTTTTCTGTGCCTTAAATTCACGGATCACTGACTGGGAATCTTTCCATACCTTCAACAACGGAAATGGGAGATTCCCTCTCAATTCTCTGTATACATTCCCCATCATAGAATAAGAGGTAAACAGTACAAGAGTATGTCCAAATGTGGAACATACCAGCTTTCGGATCTGCTCAGACAAGAAACGGATTTCTCCATGATAGCTATCATACACTTTTCTCTTCCGTCTTGGCATGTATAGTAAACAATTTTCATCATAATCGAACGGTGAATCAGCCTGATATTCACGTACTCTTCCGACATCTTCGAGTCCGTTCAGTTGCTCTGACCTTTGAAAACTCTCCCCTGCTTTTAAGGTGCCAGATGTAAGAATGGCTGGAAAGCCACGCTCCCAAATATCTGCCTTTATCAAACTTTCTGTTTTTCGATGAACAGTGCAAAACACTGGCAGTCCCTTTGATGTATACTCTAAAAACAATATATTGTTCCGGTCCACATTTAAAAACTGTAACAGGACTTCCCTGCTCTCTTCCAGCCGGTTCTTTGTCCATCTGGATAAATTCCCGATCAACAGATCTTCCGCCCGCTGCAACCAGCGGATGCTGTTTCTTAATGCCTGTCTGGACTCCCTGTTGAGAACAAAGCGAAAACGTGCCTGTTCTTCTAACACTCCCTGTGGTCTTGGCAGACTTTCAAAGAGCTGTGAAAATGCTTCCCGAAGTTTTGCCGCAATATGGGTATAATGTTCCCCTTCTAAAAGACTGCAGATTTCCATAAAATCTTCCGGTCCGAAAGACTTTCCATACATCTGCCTTGCTGCTTCTGGAAATTTATGTGCTTCATCAATGATCAGTGCCTGATAATTTCTTAATAAAGGACGGAAATCATTGGCTCTGTGAAGTGTATCTGCCAGTAGATAATTATGATTACAGATCTGGATAAATACTTTTTCATCTGTAGCTTCTTTTAAATATTTTTGATAACGACAGTACGTTCTCATCTCACAAGTTTCCGGGCAGTATTTGGGGACGCATACCATCCTGCGGTCAAACCCACTCAGATGCTGTACGGAGTCCATGTCATATTGTTCTCTTAATGCATATAAAGCTTCTCTCTGCAGTGGATTTTTTGCTTTTCTTCGTACTGCATCCAACCGAAGCTCCAACCGATTGTCACATACAAAATGTTCTTTCCCTTTTCGGATGACTGCTTGGATAGGGGCAGATATGATTCCTTTCTTCAATAAAACCTGTGATAAAAAAGGTATATATTCTCTTTGGATGGCTTCCTGCAATGCAATGCTTGAGGTTGAGATCACAATAGGCTGACTCTGACCGCACATAGAAAAATATCCAGATAACAATTGACTGTATTTTCGAAAAAGAATGCACGCTACCAGGTATGCATAAGTCTTTCCTACCCCTACTGCTGCATCGCATAATGCAATCTTGTTTCCACACAGGCTGGAAAGCATTTGATGGCAAAGTGTGATCTGTTCTTCCCGAACTTTCATTCCTGCTTGTGGAAGTATTTCTCTGAATATCTCTTCCACCTCTTCGTGTGCCATTCTCCGATATTCGTTCCGATGCATCTTTCCACCCTCTTATCTTTATATTTGTGTTAATATCACATCAATACAGCCAGAGATTTGGTTACTCTGGCTGCATGTATCTGATATCAACAGCACACTTCGATTGATTTTCTTTTGTTGTTGGATATCGTATTTGTCCTCTCACTTCCCCGATATCAAATGGGCACATTATAGCTGGATGTCTGGCAAAACATCCGCACAGATATTCCAAACGTCTTACTGATTACAACGTAAGGTTTATCTATCCCTGCATTCGGATCTTTTGGTGTATCATTATCATCCACCCGGACTCATGGCGTCACATTCCTGCCTGGATGCTTACAGAATAAAAGGGGCGCTCTTATATAAAACGATGATCACTGATGCCGTCCGTTGTAGTGAATAACTGAACCATCCTTTTATATCGTCATGGCGTTTCTTTCTGCTACGCTCCGCCGGATGGGAAAGTTTCTATAATGCGGATATCCAATTATCAAGGAACAGAGGAGGGGAAGGCACTAAGTACCTTCCCGAAAATGTATAGGAAAAATTCCTACTTAGGAGAGAACTTACCTCTCCTACTTACTAGCCAACTTCCACAACAAAATATGACGCTAAAAAAAATATTTTTTTAATTTTTTTCTCAAGCGTTTCATTCGTGCAGAAACTGTATTCGCTTTCATTCCAAGCAATTTCCCTATTTCCTCTGTACCATAACCAAACGTTTTTAAAAGAATAATATACAATGTTACTTGATCCAACTTCTGCAGTTCTTTTCTTAGTTTATTGTCATCTAAAGACTTTATGAAGTCTTGCACGTTAACAGGCTGTTGAATTTCCCACTTTCCGGAAGCATCTTCAGTTCTCTCTATAAAATCTGTATCAGGCATTTGATGATTTTTGTAGTTACGTTCTTGTTTAAAACAATTCCAGTCATAATCACGAAGTTCTGCAATAACCTCTTCTGAGACGCCTAGTTCACGTAATTTTTTCTCTTCTTGTTCCTTCCATACTTTCCATTTATATTCTTCTTTTGCTTTGTTATATGCCATATCATTTTTCCTCCGATTTGAATTTTCGAAAATCAAATCGGAAGTGGTGGGCTTCTATTTCTTGGATTACTCCAATAGAAAAAGATGCACTGCAGATTTTCTATCCACAGTAACGTCTTTCTTTTTTGACAATTATATTTATAAGTATATGAAATATGGTATGAGACACCATATTTAAAACCGCATTTTTTTCTATCTGCTGTTACGCTTTTTTTAACGTTTTCTTATGACTGAATCTTCTCCTATTGCCTAATATTGCACATCAATCCCTTATTATAAATTATGTTCCTCTATCCCATTTTCTTTTTTAATATTGCTTAATACACCACATCAAATATTGTTCACTACTATTTTCACTTTTCCAATGTTGCATAATACACTAGATTTCATGGAGGTGAATAGTACACATGGCGCAGATTGATAGTCGTTTAGGTGATATGATTCGTAGCTACCGTGAAAAACTTGGTTTAACGCAAGAAGAAATGGCTGAAAGACTTCAAGTTAATCTTACACATTATGGAAATATTGAGCGTGCCGCATGCAATCCAAGCTTTTCTCTTTTTCTTCGGATTGCCAAAGAATTAAATCTTTCCGTAGATGCTTATCTATATTCTACAAGAGATGATACTGCCGCTGAGATTACACGTTTACTCTCAAAATGTTCCAAGCGCGAATGTCAGATTATCTTAGAAAATATCCTTACCCTTCTTAAGAATCGGGATGAATGCACGTAAATTGATGTTACAGAGTGATTCTGTTTTTATTCCAAATTTTATCTAGCTTTTTTCTAGTTTTAACATTAGCAAAGCGGTCCATGCACATGCATGAACCGCTTGATCATTTCCATTGCTTGATTTTTTCCAACATGTTGGAGGGAACTTTCAATATTCCGCTTCCGGATAGTAAAAGCAGCATATCCACCATTCCCTGCAGATAAGCTTGTTGGTTTTCTTCTTCTGCACATTGTTCTGTCAAGCCAACATATTTCTCAATGACACATTTTTGTTCATCTGTCATTTCACAAACTGTCTGCTCATAAATCGGCTGATATGAAAATTTTTCTTTCATAGCCTTTTGATACTCTGGTAATTGTAACTGTGAAAGTCTTCCGGTATCCTCACATCGAAGTTCCTTTAAAAACTGTGCAGTTTTTTCCCATACTCGCTCATCCATGCTTCCCTCTTCCTTTCATCGTACCAAATCTTTTTTTCTTTTGTTCTATTATTCCTCTATTTCCACTCCGAAACACATAATAATTGCTTTATATTATTCTTCTTTGTATGTTGTATAAAATAATTTTTAAAACTTCATCTTTAGAAGTATATTACCATTCCATTTCGCTAGAATCAATAATGTAACTTCATCTTTAGAAACATTGAGGATATTATGAAAATATATTGGAATGGTGAACGCAAAAACGTAATAGGATCTCGCGTTAAAGAATTAAGGAAAAAACAGGATATTTCCCAAAAGATTTTGGCAGCACGTCTTTCTCTTTCTGGGATTGATTTTACGGAATTGACAATTTTAAGAATTGAAAAAGGGACACGGTTTGTTCCAGATTATGAATTAAGTGTAATTGCTGATTATTTCCATGTAACTTCTGATTATCTGTTAGGCAGAACAAATAAAGAATAGGACAGGTACTCCGTATGTAGCGGGACCTGTCCTATTTCTTCGCAAATTTATACCCTATCCCTCGCACGGTTTGGATAAAAACGGGATTTCGGGGATCTAGTTCTATTTTCTTTCGTATATGACCTATATGTGCGGTAACATTTCCTTCATCACAGAAATATTCTTTTCCCCATACAGTTTCATATATCTGTCGATGAGTAAATACCTGCCCAGGATAACTCGCAAGGAAAAATAGGATATCAAATTCTTTTACTGTTAGATTAATTTTTCTGTTTTTGTGAAATGCTATTCTATTATTGTAATCCAAGTACAAATCTGCATGATTTAATATATTTTTTTCTTGTAGAGCAATTTTTTTTGCAATATAATTCATATTACAAAGCAAAATTTCTTTATAATTCCCCTCTTCTTCTTTTATTCGAATAAGAATTTCAACTTCTATAATGCTTCACCTGCCCTTTTAAATTTCAAGCAAACGCTCATAAATAAACTTTCTATTTTATTTCATCATTTTCTTTATAAATCTTATTCCACTCTCCATAGGTCAAACGGTTTCGGTACCATTTAGAAGTGTCATCTAAGTTCGACTTAATAACTTGATTGGATATATAGTGAAAACGGTTATTATCTAACGGCTGAATGACTAATTCACTTGTCATTGCATTATCCTGCATTGTTCTTTCCCACACCGCATTAATTATAAGTTTAATTTTCCCATCATCCATCTTTTCATATGATACTACTTCTGGATACGGTTCATACGTTGATCCATAGTCATATAATCCTCTTGGTCTGTACAAATACGTTTTTGTTTCTGCATTATAAATGGCATTAGACTCTAATACTTCACTTTCAACTGTTAAAAATGTTTGAATAACTTCCTCAAAATCTTGTTTTGGAATATAATATTCTACTCCTTCTTGACTATAATTATATGGAACATATTTTTCATATTTTAAAAGATACATAATCTCATATAGATCATAAAAATCAAGTTGTGAATAATCACTTTGATTCCAATTCGTTATAAATAACTTATTTCCAGCATAACCTACTGGCATAACATACTTTCTATTCAACTCCCGACATGCTTCATCCAATGGTTCCACACGAAATCCAATTTTCCCATGATATCCATCATATCCCTGTCGATCATATTCTTCTATGAAAAAATACCCATTTTTTGTATACTTCCATGATTGTACTTGAAATTCATTAATGTACTCAGCTTCTGAAGCGTCCTGATCCCAAGTCATATTACTACATATGGCATAAATTTCCCCATTTTGAGAGTTTAAATCATATCTCACAAATCCTCCTGATTCCATAATAGAAAAAATTGTTATACTATCATTAACCTCGTTTTGCACATTCTTGCAAAATTTTTTCACTAGTTCTCCATTTACCATATCTATTTGATTATTTATGTCAACCGCAATATAGTTTTTTCTGCCTAAATATTCAATAATGTCTTGTTGTAATTTCAATGAATTTCTATTGCTTTGATTCCATCTTTCTTTGTATATATGAAAATAATCATCTGCCAAATCTTCGGATTCTACCAGAATTTCTTCAGTTCTTTGAACTAATTGTACTTGATTTGAATTTTTTTGTATTTTATTACATCCTCCTAGTAGAAAACTAATGACACCAATAATGATCATTAATCTAACTTTCATACTCTTCCTCTCCAATTACAATATCAGTTATAAAAAAATCTATTTTCTTAATTTACTTAAAAATCTCTTCGCGGTTTATATTCTGGAATTTTATATGCTCCCTCACGTTCAATACAGTTTCCCAAATATATCCACTTGTCACCTTCTTCTCGGATTGTCACTTCATGTCTGAATGAACAATCTGTTCCTTCTTCCTGAAAAACAGCTTCTACTGTCAAAGTTAATGATCCATCCTCATTTTCTATACAATTCACTACTTCTGGGAAAGGTTGGAATTGTTGAATTCGATTCCATGGACCAATTGCTTCCCATGGATATACCCCCTTCACGTCATCGTATTGAGCATATATTTCCAAGGTTTCTATTGAAATATCAAAATAAGTTGTGACCACTTCTTCAAATTCTACTTTAGGAATGCCTGATGCATATTTTTTTTCATCAATTTTCTCCCCATACTTCATTGTGTATAAAAACTCAAACAAATCATTAAACTCTATATTTTCCAAACTGTTTTGATTCCAATCTACGAGGAACAGATTATTGCAAAAGTAACTAACCGGTGTAATACATTTATTTCCTAATTCTCTGCACTGTTCATCAAGTGGCAAAATTCTATAAAAAACATGCATATCCATTTCTTGATTTCTTGATAATGCCTTCTCCCATATAATCCACCCTTTATCAGTATAGTTCCAATCATATACCTGAATTTTTTCTATCTGCACAATATGTGGACTCATATTATCATCAAATGCAGCTGTTGCTGATGTTACATATAAATCTTTGTTTTTAAATTGAAGTTTATTATATATCCAAACACCACTTGTATTAATTACAAAAAATTCAGTTTCAGTATTTTCTCCTGTTTTTGCCAAAGAAAGAGCATCATCAACTTGTTTATAATTCAACATATTATAATCATGACTGCCACAGGTAATGGCAACATTCTCTTCTGCAATACTTTCGATCATTGTATGAACTGTCTCTTCTTCAAGAACAATATTTGACGCATTACCTTTATCTGCCTGACTGTATATCCTTTTGCATTTTCCAACCATTTTCCTTAAGCGATCACTAATGTCTTTTTCTTCTTTTCTCCCCATTTCAATATTTTTTAATTCATAATCATCATTTTCATCCATCACCACATTCTCTTCTTCTGTATTATTAATTATAAGATCATTTTGAGACCCATTTTTTTCACATCCGGATAATACTAAAGAAACCAAAATAATAGCCAACATTTTCTTCATTAACATTTTCACCTTTTTTCATCTCATTCCTATCGTAAATATTGATCCAATACTCTTTTATCTTTTTGAACTACATAACCACTGCCACCAATATTTTTTACATCTTCAACCATACTAATTAGCAATATTGGATTCTCAATATTAGGATCAGTTGTAAAAACTGCCATCCACCCCAATTCTGTTCCTGTTGCATCTTCTTTTGAAAGCTTTATTTCTGCCGTTCCTGTTTTTCCAGCCAAAGTGTACTCCTCTCTATGTAAACCATATCCCGTTGCTGTTGGTTCACTAATAACTTTCTTCATTGTCTCTAAAACAGTATGAATACTTTCTTTTTGAATAACTTCCGGCATCCATATATTGGGATTATAATTTGGGTTATATAGTAACGTCGGTTCAATTATATTTCCATCATTACTAAATGCGGAATAAATAGAAGCTAGATGCAATGGATTTATTAAGATTTGACCTTGTCCATATCCACTATCTGCCAATTGAATTTCTGACTTTATTCCTTCTGTATTTGAATACTGTGATATTGACATTTTAATATCAAATGGTATTTCTTTGTTAAACCCCAATTTTTCTAAAAAGCTAGTTAAATTATTTTCCCCCAGTTTAAGTGCTACTTTTGCAAAATATATATTATCAGAATATATCATTGCATTTTCCAGTGTTGCAGGTTCAGTCTCATGTAATGTGGTCACATAATAATCCCCCCATGACGAGTCTTTTTGCCAGCTTAAACCTTCGTTTCCATAATCTTCTACAGGATCAAGAATACCTGTGTCTAACCCTATCACTGCAGTAACAGGTTTAAATGTTGATCCGGGACACCATACCTGTCTGAATCGATTGTACAAAGGTTGCCTTTCATCTTCATTTAAGCTTTTCCATAATTTATCTGACATTCCCATTACAAAATCATTTGAGTTAAAAGAAGGAGTACTGACCAGTGCCAAAACTTCTCCTGTATATTGGTTCATAGCAACAGAACAACTCTTATCATCCTTAAACTGTTCATACAAGACTTTTTGCAATTCTGCATCAATTGTTAATTGAATATCCTCTCCGTTTTGAACCGGTTTATCTACAATAATATCTTTTCTGTTTCCAAATTCATCTTCGATATATATCATGCAACCATTTTGACCTTTTAATTTATCTTCATATAAACTTTCTATACCACTTCTCCCTATAACACTATTGGAATCATAACCTTTCCCTTTATTCTCTTCCAAATCTTCCGCTGTAACTTTTTGAATATATCCAACCAAATGTGACGCTGCTTCTTTTAAAGGATAGTCTCTAACTTCGATATCGTTAATCATAACACCTGGAATTGATAGTAATTCCTCTTGATTTTCCTTTAATTTTACAAGATTTTCATCCGGATTAATTTTCATTAATTCCAATTCACTAACTTTAGGAATTGTTTTTATAGGAACAAATGAATCATCTTTTACCCACTCTGCAGACAATTTGTTCTTTATCACATCAATATCCACTTCAAGCAACTCCGCAAGTTTAATTATTGTGTTTTCTTTATCCTGAATTTTACCCGGCACTAGCCCAACTGATGATGCAACCCCTTTTCCAGCTAACACTTTTCCATTCCGATCTAAAATTTGTCCTCGCTCTGCTTCTACAGTATCTATTCGTACTTTATCTGTAGACTCTAATTGCGGAAAAATAATACTATCTTTCCAAACAAGTTTATATTCAAATTTTTCTTTTATAAAGTTTACTTCATTTTGAAATTTCACTTCACCTGCAAGAGTATTAAATGATGTAAGATATGAAATCTCTTTACCATTGGATTTCTCATTTAAAATTTTAATGCTTAAATCCTTCGTTTCTAATCCTTCATATATGTTTTTATTTCTCTTTACAAATTCTTCCATAGAAATATTCGATGAATGTTCTTTAGAAATCATTTTATACATTTTTTCACATTCATGTTTATTGATATAATTCATATATTCGGTTAGCAATTGTTCAGTAGTGTTCTTATGTGTCTGTTTCGTAATAAAAAAAATCAAGCTCAATACTAAAATTAAAGAAAATATTATTAATATCAATCTACCTGTCCATTCAAATTTTTTTCTTTTCATAATTGTCTCCTGTTTCCATATCTTACGTTTGTAATATATTCTATTATCACTTTTTTGTCAATAGCCTTCTTGACGTTTCTATTTCAATGCTCTATAATTATTACGAAAGTAAGATTAAAGGAGAATAAACATGGATAAATTACCACAAATATCTGAAGCAGAATATGAAATCATGAAAATAATATGGGATGAGTCACCAATAAGCACAAATTCTATTTGTGAAAAAGTTCCATCTATACACAATTGGAGTAATAAAACAGTTCATACGTTATTATCTCGTTTAGTGTCAAAACATGTTATTTCTTATGAACAAAAAGGGCGTATGTATTACTATTTTCCCATTATCTCTAAAAATAAATATTTATCACAAGAGAACCATAATTTTTTATCTCGCTTTTATGATGGTGAAATGGCTCCGCTATTATCTTCCTTACTATCCAATGCCCAATTATCTGACAGCGATTTAAAGAATATGTATCATCTTATAGACTCTAAATTGAATGGTGGTGATGAAACCTAATGTTCTCGATTCACTTTTTATTATGTAATCTCACTATCAGTATCTTATTGGGGATAATTCTATTACTCAAAAAACTATTAAAAAATTATATTACAACTAATAGTCGGTATTATTTGTGGTACATTTTTGTATGTGCGCTTATTATTCCTTTCATACCATTCAAAAATATCGGACCACATCAATTATTAATAAAGTTACAACACTTTTTCCAACAAGATACGGGTAAAATTGTAAATACTTCTACAAAACAACTTGATGATATAAATTTATCTGTTCAATTAGGTACTTCTGATTTTGCGTCAGCTCAAGATAATTTTAATTTGTATGATCTTGATAAATACTTATTTGCAATATGGATAATCGGGTGTTTGTTTACATTAGTATATTTTATATATAATATTGTTAAAATTCATTTAATCCAAAAAAAAGCTTTTTTGATAACTTCTGAAAACGAACCAGAACTATACCAACAATACATTTCGTGTCATGAAAAATTAAAAATAAGACGACATGTCGCTTTATACGCTTCATGTAATATTTCAAGCCCTGTTTCTTACGGTCTTCTATATCCCAAGGTAATTATTCCTCAAGATATGGATATATTACTGTCTGAACAGGATGTATATTATATCTTTTTACATGAATTACAGCATTATAAACACAAGGATGCTGCATTAAATTATATAAGTTGCATTTTACAGATCATATATTGGTTTAACCCATTCATTTGGTACGGATTTCATATATTACAAAAAGATCGGGAAATTGCATGCGACAACTCAGTAATTAACATCATAGGGAAAAACAACTGTATAGATTATGGCTATACATTAATAAGATATGCTGAAAAAATGCAACACAATGCTTTTCTCTCTCCACTCTCTCGTTTAGGTGGAGAAAAAAAGGTCATTATAGATAGAATAAAAGAAATAGCAAATTATCAAAAAATTTCTAAAAAGCATAAGAGAAACAGCATTGTAATCTTAGTGTTCGCTTGTGTTCTAGTATACTGCATTAGTCCCTTATTAACTGTCTATGTATCACGAGACTCATCTAATAATTTGACTTCCCAAAATATAGATGACATAGACCTATCTTCTTATTTCAGTAAAACAAGTGGTAGCTTTGTAATATATGATATGACAAATGATAGATACAAAATTTATAATAAAGATTTAAGCACCAAACGAGTTTCTCCGGATTCCACTTATAAAATTTATAGTGGTTTATTTGCATTAGAGGAAGGTGTAATCAATTATAATTCTTCTAATCAGCACTGGGACGGAACAAACTATTATTTTGATTCATGGAACAAAGACCAAACCCTTACTACAGCTTTACGTAATTCTGTTAATTGGTATTTTCAAAATCTTGATACACAAATAGGATACCAAACACTTTATTCTTATTATAACAAAATTTCATATGGGAATTGCGATTTATCAGCTGGTATTGAAGATTATTGGTCCGAATCTTCCTTAAAGATTTCACCGGTAGAACAGGTAATCCTATTATCTGAACTTCTGGAAAATAAATGGGAGTTTGAGGAAAAAAATATTCAAGCAATAAAAGATGCCTTATTTATTTCTGATACATCCATTGGAAAATTATATGGAAAGACAGGTACTGGGTCATTGAATGGACAAAATACAAACGGTTGGTTTATTGGCTTTATTGAACACGGTGAAAATACTTATTGTTTTGCTACCAACCTTCAGAATTCCGAGAATGCCACCGGCAGTGCTGCTTCAGAAATAACTATAGAAATATTAAATTCTTTATTCTCTTAAAAATGAAAATACTTTATTCCCAAAAGCTAAGGAGGTTGATGCCTATTAACACTAGTGTTTATCAAGATAATCAAAGCTTAAAAGTATCGGCTTATATAGTTAATGTAGGTTTATGAAACATTTATAGAATAACTAATTTCTAGGATAGGCAGAAATAATATGAAAAAAAACAAGTCTTTTTATCTATTAATTATTGGAATTTTGGTTGGTATATTTGCATTTTCAGGTTGCACGAATCATAATAATTCAGACGCTAAGAATATACAACAGGATACAAAAGATCCTACTCCAGAGAAATTTTCTGTAGTAGAATCACAAGAACCCACACTAACTGAAGTAGATTGGTCTAATTATTTTGAAGGCTTAACCGGGACCGCAATAGTATACGATCCAACAGAAAAAAACTATATGATATATAATAAAGAACTGGCTCTAACGCAGAGATCTCCATGTTCTACATTTAAAATTATCTCTTCGTTAATCGGTTTAGAAAACGGAATTATTGATCCTGATAATTCTGTGCGTCCTTGGAGCGGTGAAATATTTTGGAATGAGGACTGGAATAGAGATATCAATTTTTCTGATGCATTTCGTACCTCATGTGTTTGGTATTTTCGTCAGGTCACTGATGACATTGGCAAGGTGAAAATGCAGAATGAACTTAATAAACTGAAATATGGAAATTGTGATATTTCTGATTGGGAGGGAAAGTTAAATACTAATAACAACAATAGAGCCTTAACAGGTTTCTGGATAGAATCGTCTTTGAAAATTTCTCCAAAAGAACAGGTTGAAGTGATGGAACGAATCTTCGGAACTGACTCCACCTACTCAGAAAGAACACAAAATATTTTAAAACAAGTAATGTTGATATCAGAAGAGAATAATACGGAAATATCTATTTATGGAAAAACAGGAATGGGAAAAGCAGAGGGTATTGTTGTAGATGCATGGTTCACAGGATTTGCAGAAACACTAGAAGGAAATAAATATTTTTGTGTATATCTCGGACAATCAGATGCAGGCAACACATCAAGCACTGCCGCAAAGGAAATCGCCATTCAAATTCTTAATGACAATAAATGACAATAAGATACCCTATCAAAAATCGCCTCAGACTCTCACAGGCTGGGCGATTTTTTTATAGTAATCTTTTGCCAAATCATTTTGTTCTTTTACTATGTACTCTAAACCTGATCTTAAATTAGTGACATACATAGTCTGTATTTTACATATTACTTCTACATACAAGCACATTATTATTTGGTCTAATTTACCTTTATATAACATCAAATAAGAGAGTGTATCTCTTTTAACACACTATTAACTATTAACAACGTAGCCTTATCAATTCCAATTATTATAAATAAATATGAAATATAGATATTTCTGGAACAACCCCCAACCGACCAGAAACATGTGTAGTTCCGATTCCTGTATTTACGTATATTTTTGTCTTTGAATTTAATTCATACATTCCGCTGACATAATTTTTAGCGAGGTTTGTAGAAGAGATAGCTTTTTGATTAATAGCAGGAATAAACGGGATATTAACTTGCCCGCCATGACTATGTCCGCTCAACACTAAATCATAAGGGTATTCTTGAAAAGAGTCTGCTGTATCTGGCTCATGTATTAACAGAATATTGTAATTCGAATCATATATCTTTGTAGAATCCGGCATATATACATTTCCCAGCATACTATCATCTAACCCTGTAAATAATATTTTTTTATCTGAATCAGTAGTCACATACCAATTTTCATTTTTCAGCACAGTAAATCCTGATTGCTGCATAATATTTTCATACTGTCTGGCAGCTCCACCACCGCAATCGCGATTCCCCCATATTGCTATTTTATCATATGTTGCATTGATTTTTTGTAGTTCTTTTATGATATGTTCATCATCATGATACTTGGCATAATTGTCATACAAGTCCCCTGTAAACACAACAACATCTGGATTTTGCTTATTGATATAGTTTACAACCTTATCCAGGTTCTTATAATTAAAATCCGCTTTTATATGCGTGTCTGAGAATTGAACAACTTTAATAAAATCAGAAGTTTTTTCGTTTAAATATAATTGATTTGATGCAATACGATACGGTTCGATTTTAAAAGCATAAAACACACAACTTCCAATCAAAATAAGAAGTGTGAAGACTGTTCCAAAAAAAATTTTCAAAAATCTTATCATAAAGATCTATCCTTCCCATAAATTATCTTGCTCAAAATAAAAGCTGCTTGTGACATTTATGTTACAAAAAATGTGGCATAAAGAAATATATAATCTTTAAACCACAATGTTTTTTAACTTACAATCTTCCAGTTACTTGCCTTACAAATTGTCAATTTATGCTGGACATCTGTGTGGTTTTGGCCTGATTAGTAACAAACTTTACAATTGCATTAACTATTACAGCCAACCATTGCATCTTAAATCTAAAGCTATAGCAAAGAATACTAATGTCTAAAATTACATCCAGGTAACCAACCCCAGATTCTGACATTCCATATGTATACTCACTCTACACTAATTCCAGCATATGCCCATGTCTCTCCGTTATCCTTTGACTCAAAGCGAATTCCCTGGATTTCCCCAGCTCCTGTTAAAAGCTTTATAGTCAGGATATCCTCTTTCTTTTTCGGCATCTCACAGTATTTATAATTTTCTATGGTAAAGTTAAGTTCTTTTGCCAAAGGCGGTAGCTCTGTCACAGTCTCCAAAGGTAGCTGAAGTTCCGTAAAGGTTGTACCTCCATCCCTGGTGACATAAAGGCTGGAATGGGACTGGGAAGCTCCTGTCAGCCCTGCAAACCCGAAATTTTTATCAAAGAATTCCAACCCCTCTGTTACCCCAAGATTTCCGCCAAAGGGATTCTGGTTTGCCATTTCCCATGTGTCACCGCCACCCGCAGTTTTTTCCAACTGGTAAAATCTGCTTCCCGCCGCCGCATCAGCCACCACCAGACGCCATCCTATCTTATCATCTAAAAAGAAATACATACTGCCGTCTGTCTGATCTACTGTCCAGCTTTCCACATCTTTTACCTCATCCATCTGTTCTTTATCTAACACTTCCTGGCTGATATATTCTGGTTCCATCATATAGCGAACAGGAGTGATATCTTTCACAGCTGGCATGTGAAGAGAAACCTCAAATCCCACAATTTCTCCGCCATTGAAAAGTTGTGTAAAATTTTCACTTCCTTGATCAACACCATCTCCGTCTGCATCACCGGGAAGATAACGCAGCCCGTCCATCACTCCGAAAGACCGGCGCCCATAATATACAAGTTCATAGGTCTCATTTTCCAAAATTGAAGACCACATTTTCACCTGATTTTCGCTGTCTGCTTTCTCCAATATCCGGAGCATTGGCTCAAAACGCATATCGGCATTATAATCGGCATTGGCTTCTCCGTTCACCCAAACAATAATCTTCTCATTTATCTTTCTGTCATAAGTAATCAGATATGTCTTTTCTGTTCCTTTTTTATTTTTTCCGTAAAGAAAGGTATCTAAGGTCTGAACTTTCCCAGTCTCATTAAAGGACATCTTAAATCCATTTACCACATAAAGATTTTTCGGCATCTCAAGCTTTTCCTCTAAATCCGTCAGAATTCCTTCGATACCATCTTCAAAGAAGTTATCGTGGACAAAATCTACTTCCCTTTTCTTCCATAATTCATCAAGCTTCCATGACAAATGCCCGTTGTACGGAATTGCTGAATAAATGATACGCCCGCCAAAATAGATTGTACCAAGCAACGCAAGAAAAATCTCTATTCGTAAAAGAACTTTATTCTCGAGCTGAGATGTTTGCTGCATCTTTTTCCTTGCAATCATCCATAGTACAGAACTAAGCAAAATTCCAGACAGACTAATCAGCAAAATCAGCAAATGCCTTCTCAGCCCACCATACTGACATACATACCATGCCTGATATAAAAACAGCAGGTAAAAACAAAGACTGATTTTCCCACATAATTTATAAATATTCTTCATACACCCCTCGATTCTTTCATTTTTGTCTCTTCTAACATGATGTGTCAGTCATATTTTGGCAACTTTATCATATTCCAAAGATAACATGTAACTGTAATCATTTGAGATATGTCCATCCATAAATCCAATAAATGGATTTATGAATTGGAAAAGGGATTCTTATTTGATCCCTAACATTTATTTCAATCTAATAATTACTCTAAATTGATATTAATGTGATTTTTATTTTTTATAAATGTAATAAATTGCTCCTCTGTACCAAAACTAAATTCATCGCCATTAATTACAAGCCCTTTATTACCATATCCTAACCAACAAAGATTCTTTTTGATATTACAACAGGTTATATTCTTCCATTCAATAATGGTTCTATCGTACTTTCTTATAATTTCCAGCTTATCGTCATAAAAGTTATAAGTTACTTTCTCTTTATACCTTTTATAAGAATAATTTGAATCTAATTTTAAAAATATTTTCTTAGTATAACTTATTGTCCAATAATATAAAAATATAAAAGTTATTGCAATAAGCGGAATACTATAGATCCATTTGTCTGATCCAATCAAAGTACAAACTACAATTCCAATAAATACTTCAATGATTATAAAGTGACGACTCAGATCAGCCAATTCCCTTTTTCCATTTTTATTTTCATATTTTAAATTTTGATAATAATATTCTATCACCGCCTCATCATACAATGTATGATTTTGTAAAATGACATCCATTTTAATTTCTTCCTTTCCATACTCTACTCCAATCTTCTCCAGCTAATGTGTTTAATTTAATAAATCTTTTAAAGTCTTCTATATCTCCGATAACAAAATTTTCTTTTCTTATAAAAATAAGTTGATTAATAACGCGAATCCAGCAATACTCTTTTATGGTGCCAATTTCCATAATTTCGATAAAAGACACTATTATTTTCTTACCGCTTTCCGGAACTAAAACATTAATCTCATCTTTTTTTATTGTCATAATTCTTTTTCCAGTTCCATACTGTTTTAAAGCAGTTTCCATTTGTATATAAGTCGCTAGTCTCAGATATATATTATTTATCAATATCACAGCACAAACAAATAATATCATCATAGTCATAATCATTTCTCTTCCAATTTTACTACATAGACAAAATGAAAATATAATCACTGCTCCACAAAAGAATAATAATATCCTTCTGTACTTTCTATTTTGGGTTTGATAATATAAACAAAAGAGTTCTTTGTTCCACTCATAATGTATTTGAAATAATATATCCATTATGTTTTTCTCCTCAACTTATGCACTAACTTATTCTATACCGAAATAATACTCAAAAATATTTTTTCCGCATTCTACTGCGTTCCCTGCCTCATACCCATTTACAATTCGAACTGCTACTGCTATTTCTGGATCATCAGCAGGTGCATATCCTATAAATAGACCATGATCCGGTCTATTCTTAACTTCTTGAGCTGTACCTGATTTTCCTGCAACCGATATTGGAAATCCGTCAAATATCCCCGTGCTTTGAGTATATAATTCCATACCTGCATGGACTCCTTCCCAGCTTCTTTTATTGATTTCAATCTGGCTTTCCACTTTCGGGCTTGTTTCTACCCCGTCAATTTTGTCAATTAGTGACAATTGGAAACTAGTACCTTCGTTTGCAAGTGTTGTTACATACCTTCCCAATTGGACTGTAGAAAAGTTATTTGTTCCTTGTCCGATAGCTGATGGAATAGCATAATTATCAGTTATCTTAGGTTTACTTTCGGTTAACTCAATTCCACTTTTTTCATCTAAATCAAACATTTTCGCGTACTCTTGTATATAATTTAGTGCCTGTTTATCCGAAAATTCATCATTGTCTATCATTCCTAAACGATATGACACTTCACATAAATAATCATTACATGAATTCTTCAATGCGCTATCTACACCATTAACAGCCCCATGCCCTGCATGGTTCCAGCATTTTAAAGGTGGATCTACTTTATCAAACACTCCATCGCATTCAACCATGGTTGACTCATCTATTACACCTTCTTCTAATCCCGCAATAATTGTAACAGGTTTAAATGTTGAGCCTGGTGCTGATAACTGTTGTGTTGCACGATTAAATAAGGGTAATGATGCATTATTATATATTTTATAATAATATTTGTTATCCATTTGGTTTGCTAAACGATTATTATCATATCCCGGATAAGATACACATGCTAGCACTTTTCCTGTTGCGGTATCTGTAACAACTGCTGATCCCGAACATGGATCTAACGCTAAATCCGCTGGCGTAATTTCAAGTTTCTGTATTTTTTTAATTAACAAATCAAAAGTGGTAATTAGCCCTCGATTCCAGTTTTCGTAATCCTCATCTTCAGGATTTAAAAATTGCTGTTCATATAATAGCCTAACGATATCATCTGGCAATATCTCATCGTTGAGTACCAAGTATTTATTTATTAACTCATCAAACTGACTATTTTCCTGTAATTCATTTACTATAAAAGAGACCAATGATTCATAGATTTCATCTTTGTTCAAGTATTCTTCTTCTGACGCAATTATATCTGAATTTATGTTTCCAACACCAATTTGGTCATACAAATAGTCTTTCATTGATAATTCGCCTTTTTCCCATTTTTCAACTAATTCTTCATTATTGTTCTTGTTATTTATAATGTTCAAATTATCAATGATAAAACTCTGGTATTCTTGATTTTCAATTCCCAATTCATTATATTTCGTTGACAATTCTCTTAAATCTTTTTCAATACCTTGAACCACTTCACTTTTCTTTTTCAGAAAAATTTGAAAAAACTTTCTCTCTAATTCCGAAGCATCCTCTTCTCTTAATTGTTCTAAATCAATAACGCCATTGTTTAAAAGTGCAATATACACATCATATATTGGAATTTTTATTTCAGTAGTATCATCTACCCCTTTTTTATCAAAAGTTTTTGTGTTAATCAGATGTTGCACTAATATATCGGCTATCTTCCTTTCTAATGCTTCATATGTTTTTTTCTGTAATTCAACATCTATGCTTAAATATACGTCTTTTCCTGCTCTCGGTTGCTGTATTACTCCAAGATCTTGTGTAGTTCTCCCTGTATTATCTACATATACTTCCTTTTTCCCATCTCTTCCTTGAAGAACTTGATCTAAATATTGCTCCATTCCAGATTTACCCACTATGGAATTAATGGTTAATTTACTATCATCCCTTTCTTTTAACTCCTCGGATGATATAGTGCCTGTGTATCCTAATATAGAGGAACACGCTTCTCCTCCTTCATACACTCGTATTGTATCCTGTTTAATATCAACTCCTGAAATATCATATTGATTTTCCATAATGGCAGCAACAGTTTCATCTGATACATCTTTTACCACTGTTACTGAAAGATATTTTTGATATGCCTGTAAAGATAATGCGTAGCGTATATTTAAAATATCAAGTAGATCACTTTTTTCAAACTGTTGCGGTAATCCATAATCTTTTTTTTCTTTATCTGTATACTTCTTCTCTCCTTGCGCAAAAACACAGAACTTATCTGATAAATAAGAGACTATTTCATCTGCTGTAGAATTTCGTTCCTTAGCTTCCATATCGTCGATGTTCGCTTTTCCATATACATCTGCTTTAAATCTTTGAAGCCAAAAATCATCTACAGAAAATTGGAAATTACCGTTTGGATCTATTATAATTTTTAGACTAGTTTCTATGCTATCTCCTTTACTTTTTATAATACGAATCATCTGATAAATTTTTGAATTCAAATTCAACTGTCGCTCTCGATCTGAATTATAAGTTTCTTGATCTTCGAATGTAACCGAATTAGCTAACTTATTTGTAGCAAGTGGTTTGCCATTACGATCATAAATATTTCCTCTTGCTCCAGATAGTACAATTTCTCTTTTCGTTTGTAAAATAAAATTATTTTCGTATTCTTGTCCTTTCACAATCTGTAATTGAAACAACCGTACTATTAAAATCGAGAACATTATAAAAAAAACAATTAATAGGACTAAACTTCTTGGTATTTTTAATTTCTTCATAATTTATTTTCTGAATTTCCAAAGAATAATCTCTGAAGTACTCCTTTTTAATATTTCCTCCCTGCATTTGTATGATTATAAATTTAAAAAATCATTGCGATTGTAGTTGATTATATAAATAAAAAGCATCATTTACATGAAATGGTTCTGTATTATGATTTCCTTCTGCATTTACTGTTATAGCAATATATTTTCGACCATTAACAATCGCTTCTGAGGCTAAACAAAGCCCTGCCTCATCTGTATAACCTGTTTTTCCTCCCACAATTTCACCCTCATCCAACTCCCATTGATCTCGTAGTTTAAACATACTACTATAAAAAGTAAAACCACTTAAATGCTGGTCTGTCGGCGCAACAAAATAACTTTTTGACTGAAATATATCATTAAAAGTTTGATTTTTTAATGCATACTGTAAAAGAATTCCTATATCTTTCACTGTAGTATAGTGAGATTCATTATGTAATCCTGTTGCATTCATAAAATGTGTATTATTCATTCCTAAATCTTTAGCTTTCTCATTCATTAGTTCTACAAATGCTTGTTCTGAACCAGCAACATACTCCGCTAAAGCAATTGAACACTCTCCCCCTGAAGGCAAAATGTTTCCATACAATATGTCAATTATTTTTGCATTTTCACCAGGTAGAAAGCCCGCCATTGACGCATTTTGGGCATATAGTTCATCAAATATTTCTGGCTCTAATGTAATAGTTGCTTCCAAATTGTTTATATTTTCAATTGCTAGAATACATGTCATTATTTTCGTTAATGATGCTGGAAATATTTTTTCATCCTGTTGAAATTGAAATATAACTTTACTGTCATCGAGACTGATTACAATTCCAGCACTACTATGTAGCTGATCTAAATCCAGTTTCCGCTGTTGTGTCTGAATAACTAATGGTTTTACTGTTTCTTCAGATTTTTCTTCTATTTTCTCCCTCTCTTGCGGATTGAAAATTTTTAATAAGACTAACAAACTGATAAGTATTATAAAAAGCAAACTTTCTATTATCCAAACTATCTTTCTATTTTTCTTTTTTACTTTTTTTCTTCTCTTACTCATATATACCTTAATCTTCTTTCTATAACCTGATAACTAAATATTCGTTTACAAAAACCACGCGTGTAAGACTTATAGCTAATAAATCTTTTTTATTTTTACAGGTGTCATATTTAGAAGTATATATATAACACCACGAATCTTACACGCGTAAGACATTTATAATATTACATACGTAAGATTGGAATGTCAATATATTTTTTTCTATTTCATATTCTACGTGATCATGTTATTTGACCTTTTGCAAATTACCTGCATTGATTTTAATTCATCAAATATACCTTAACTTTAAACGAAACATGTCTATAATATTTGAGGGCAGAATCGCAAAAATACGAATCTGCCCTCAAATATTATAGTGCAATGCTTAGATATATAATTTAACTTGTTGAAATTCTTTTTCAATACTCTTCGTATACTGGAATATCTAATTCAATTTTCTGTACTTTATTAGACAAATATTGACAAGTTCCATCGCCATACGGTTTAATGACAATTTCATTTTTAAAAGCACAATCAGTATTCCTATCTGGCCATACAGCATCAACATATAGCGTGAGTGTTCCATCACTATTATCCAAATAATCTACTACTTCACCAAAAGGGGATGTTCCTCGATAAAAAAAGGTTCCACTATCATAGGTATTACTTTCCATATCATATCCACAATGCTTTCGCAATTCTTCTATTGTAACAGGTAAACAAGCTATCATAACATTTTCATATATTTCTGCTGAAATTCTCCCTGAATCTTTCTTTAATTGTTCACCTGTATGTACCTGATATAAATCCTCAAACAATCTAGGTAATAATATCGTTTCTACATTACTTTCGTCCCAATTTTGAGTAAGAAAATTATAGTTCAAATAGTTAAATACAGAAACATATTGATCAGTTAATATTCGCAATGTGTCCGATAACGGTTTTACACGATAATATTCTTTTAGTGCTGCATGTGCAACAATATACTCATATGAATAGATTAGATATCCTTTTGATGTGTATTTTATTTCAGCAATATTGTTCGCTGTTCCGTTTGATATTTCAGCTTGTTCTCCTTTTTCCCAAGTAAGAGTCATTGTAAAAGTTTGCAACACTTTATTTCGATATATAAAAGTTTCAGAACAAAAAGAACCATCATTATTTACCTCATATATTGTAACATCTGTTTCTCTATCCTCTAAATAATCCTGATAAAATTCTTCCACTTTTTCATAATTTTCCATATTCATATTTTCAGCCACACATACCAAACCATTTTCGCCAAAACGCTTTTTTATCTTTTTTACTTCCTCTCTTGAAATACTCTGATATCCTGTTGTTTGATCAATAATTGGATGATAAATATCCTTACATTGAGTTACTATTTTTAATAATTGATTTCGAAGTTCTTGCTTCTCTTTTTCTGTTAAAATACATTTCGTTTCTTCTCTAATAAATGGATTTTGGATATTCTGTTCTTCTTTTTCTTCTAACTGTTGATATACTTTCCAATTGTCTTCATTACCTTTTTTTTCTTGTATCTTTTCTTTGCAACTGGTCAAAGCATATAATATAATCAATATTGTGAGAAGTATAATCATTATCTTCCACTTTTTCTGCATTTTTTCTTTCTCCTTAATATTACATTTGTAAGACAAAATATAATATTATATGTATATAACTATAAAGTCAAGATTATTAGTATAAATTCAAAATTTAGATATTCTGAATACAAAAATTTAAAGTTCTATATATTTTAAGTAAAAATCTATAGTCAATTTATACGCCTTTTAATTTCCCTGTCTACAATTTTTTAATCACTAAATTTTTCCTTATGACACAAATAATTGCGTAAAGGAAAAGATATCAGTCAAAACAATCTCCATTTAAAGATTTTTAAAAAAAATTTATAAAAACACTACTTTAACAACAGACTTGTGAAATATTATACTCCACAAGTCTGCCTGTTTCCTTTTATTATGTTTATTAAGTGCCTGTATAAAATAGCACTTCTTATTCTCTTTATTTAAATAATCCCATATCCAAGAATAGTTGCACTTCCAACAGAATATGAATGTTTCCAAACCCCTCGGACATTATTACCACCAATGTTAGTACCTGTATTTCCTTCTACTGTATAAATGATTCCACCTTCATATTTTTCCACGATTCCCACATGATCTGATATGCCATCTCCATTCCAATCAAAAAATACCAAGGAACCTGCACTCGGAATGCCGCCTGTTTCCTGCCACTTTCCATGACTTTTAAACCAATCAATTCCATTTTCGCACAAAGAAAACTTCGGCATTGCACCAGATTCTATCAATCCAGCTTGTTCCCCACACCAACTGACAAAGCAGGCACACCATTCCACATAAGAATCAAATCCATACCATCTCCAGTATTTTTCCCCATTACTACTCCCAACTTCCTGTTTTGCCACTTGCACAATCTGTCCGTTTCCAAATATTCCGCCAAGGATACCACCTCCAGAATAGTATCTCTGAACATGAGGAACATATTGAGGATCTCCATATCTTGGCCAACCAAGTTCCGCTGCCTTTTCTTGGCTAAACTGCAATGCATTTTCCAGACTATAACCGCCATGATGTTCTAAAGCCCATCCAATATAACCATTTCCGTAATTATATCCTTGCCAACTGAGTTGTAGCCTGCTGATATCTAATGGACTTTCACATCCTGCCTGTCTTACACAATCTGCATAATATTGTACCCCTACCTGTATGGAATACTCTGGATCTTGAATCGCCCCTGGACTATTTGGATAGCGGGTATTGTACGGACATTCACTTGCCTGCATAGGATCTGTTCCACGTCCTCCGGATTCCTGCATCATGATTGCTTGGATTGAAGGTACATATTCCGAAATTCCATACTGTGAAGCATACCTCTGAATGGTAGATGTATAAGCCAGTACCTCCTGACTTAGTGGCTCCGCACTAGTACTCCCGGAGCTTCCTGCAATTCCACCAATCACCCCCAGAACAATTACCAACAGCACAACAATCCAGCCGCCTGCCACCAGAAAGGTTCCTAATGATTTTACTGCGGTAACTCCCGTTTTAACCGCTGTTTTTATTCCAGATACTGTCCGTTTAGCTGCCTTTGCAGATTGTGTTGCAGCCTTTTTCCCTTGGACAGCTAATTTTTTTCCAGAACGGTAAGCATGTTCTGCCTGTTTCTTTAATTTTGACGCTTCCTTTGAAGTTTTCGCTGTATGTGCTTGTTTGATACGATTTGCAGAATCTCTCAAAGGGGTCGCATTTTTTACCTCTGCAATGTTCTCTCTCGCTACTCCTGCTGTTCTTTTGTTTACCGCTTCTTTTGTTTTAATTCGTATATCAGTTTGACGTTCTGTTTGTGAATTTCCTTGAGTTCCACTGTTTCTACTCTGTTCAGCAGTACGATCCGCATTTTTACTCCTTCGTTCTTTGATGACTCTCCAGGTCTTCTCTGCCTTTTTTTTTGCCGCTTTTTTACTGCCTTGAGAAACGATGGTTTCCCCTTTACTGGCCAACCACTTGATTCCTTCTTCCAGCCGGTCAGAAGCATACTGTTCCGGAGACTGTTTGGGAGAAAAATGGGAACCGTCATGCGTAGATAGCAGGGAACGTTCTGCAGATTTTAAAGTAATATCCTTGATCAATTCTTTGGGAAGCTGTTTGGCATGTTCCCGGACTTTCAACGTCCGGTCTACCTCTTTTGTTTTAATATCTGCCTTATTCTCCTCCTTTATCGTTCCACCTGTTTTTTCCTATCTAACAGTTTCTGCATATCTTTTTGTGCTTTCTGTACCAGTGGGTGCTTCTCATAAGCCTCCACAAGTGCAATTAAATCCCGCTCCACCCCATTTCCTTGATATAAAGGATAGTGGATATCACTGTACTCAGACACATCTGGATCATGTAAAATAAATCCAATCCCAACCCCCATACCGGATCTTTTCTGTTCCATTTTCTGGTATATCCGAAAGGCTTCTTTTAATGTGGCGCACTCTGTCACTTCTCCCATTGTTTCAAATTCCATGCATTCAGCTGTATAAAAAGATATTTTCTTTTCCTGTACATCTTTTATCACATTTACACACCCTTTCTCTATGAATCAAAAACCGTTACACAGTCCCCCATGTAACGGCTTTCATATTTTTTGATTCAATTATGACGTACTGTAAAACACATTTGATGAACGAACCTATGCTATACAGCTTTCAAACTTTCTCCTGGTTTTGTTGTCATCAGTTGGTACAACTTTGTATTCCTTGGGAATGTATTTTCAAATGGAACCAGATTTCCAGAACAGCGTATCAAACCACTTCCAGCTTTCACATTTGTGATATATCCTAACTGGTTGTCGGAAATGTTCAAAAGTCTTGCCAATTCTTCCCGGTCCGTACTTGCCTGGTTCAGCATAACTAAAAACTCACTGTTTGCGAGCATAAGTCTTGCCGTATCGGAACGTAGAACCTCATCTACATTCTGGCTCATGGCATTCACGAACCCATTATACTTTCGGATACGCTTCCATAACTTATAAAAAAATTCCGCACTGTATGGATAGCGGAATAACAGATAAAACTCATCACAAAAGATCCAGGTCCGTTTTCCTTTTTTCCAGTTCTGGATCACACGGTTGAAAATGGCATCCAGTGTTACCAGCATGCCAAGGGGCATGAGCTGGGAACCCAGTTCCCGGATATCATAATCCATGATACGGTTCTTCGTATCCACATTTGTTTTATGCGCAAACGTGTTCAGACTTCCACTGGTAAATAATTCTGCTGATAAGGCAAGAGCTCTTGCTTCTGGCTCTTCCTGCAGCATCAGCTGTCGGTATAAGTCCTTTAAAGTCGGCACTTCCTTGGTATAACCGCTGCGGATATAATCACGATAAGTATCAGCTGTACAGCGGTCAATGATGGATTTATCCTTTGCGCCCAGATTGCCTGCCCCTATCAGCTGTTCAAAAACAGACAACAGAAATTCTGATTTTTCAATTAGTGGATTGGTATCATCCCCATAGCTGCTGTCCATATCCATAGCATTCAGATGCATTCCAGAAGTTGCTGATACTTTTACAACTTCTCCCCCTAATGCTACTGTCAGGTTTCCAAATTCGGATTCCGGATCTAGAATTAGGATGTCATCCTCCGTGGCAAGTGCTAATGCAACAATCTCTTCTTTGCCAGAAAAACTTTTTCCGGATCCACTGACTCCTAAGCGAAAACTGTTGCCATTCAGCAGTTTCTTCCGGTCCACAACGATCATATTTTTGCTGACCGCATTCTGCCCGTAATAAATCCCGCCTTCCTGCATAATCTCCTGGGTATGGAAAGGGATCAGCACAGCTGTGGACTCTGTGGTCAGGGTACGCAGAGCGTTGATCTTTCGTGGTCCAAAAGGCAGCGCCGTATGCAGACCGTCCATTTGCTGCCACCGCAGAGTGGACAGCTGACACAGATTTTTCCTCGCAATGGATTTCAAGGTTTCCGTATCTGAGTTCAACTCCTTATAACTGTCTGCCATATGCACAATGGTCAACACCCCGAACATCATTCTCTGGTCTCTGGTGGTCAGATCATTTAACATCTCCTTTGTTTCGGTTCTCTGCAACTCCATCTCATACGGAATGGTTGCAGAAAAGTTATTGTTTTCGTTCTGCCTTCTCTGCCAGTTGGTCACGTTCGTTTCTACACCAAGCAGTTTGTTTTGTATCTCACGGACTGCTTCATCCGTAGGGACTGGCAGGATATCAATTGACAGCATTAAGTTTCTGCTCAGATCACAGAGTTCCGATACCATGCTGTCCCGGACGTAAGTTGCATAATCCTGCATATATAAAACACGCCCATATCGCCCATCAATCTTAAAATGATCCTGCAAGAACTCCATAGAATCTGGTGCAAACCAGTCTTTAAAATCATGTCCTCTTTTTACAGCTTCCTTAAAATCAAACTCTGCTGTCGCAGAAACGTCTTCTTTAAAGAAATCACGGAAAATCTTCAGACGCTCTCCAGCATCCAGTTCTTCCCCAATGGAAGATAACTTCGCCAGATGTGTGGTGATATCCGTTCCAACACGTGCGAAATAGGTCCTTGCCTCATCAATGTTCTTCTTATGGACACTGATCGTCAGATAACGTTCCCGAAGAATACTGTTATTGGTATCACTGATCTTGGATAACAACATTTCGTTGTATTCTTTTCGGTATTCATCCAATTCGTCCTCTTTCATAGGGATCAGAATGGATTGTTCAAATTCTGCCTTATTGATGCGGCGGTTATTAATGGTAAGTTTGGCGGATGCGCCGGAGTCCAATGCATTTAAAAGCTCGGAATAATCCAGAAACATTTCTGTCTTATCCTCTTTGCTTGCAATGGAATAATTGATATCCGTAAAACGGAACGATTTTGAAAACAGCCTGCCGGACTGAAAGATGCCATCCGGCCAGATCCGCTGTATCGGGATTGCCTGCTGTACAGACTTCGGAATCATAAATTTCTCTTTTTCTAGTTTTAATGTACGATGCAGCGTTTTAATCAACCGCATCCCCCCTTCCTTTCTTTTTTCTATTTTTGCTTCTCTTTCGTTCTACCAGCTCCGTGCCATTTCTGCAGGAACGTGTTCCGATTTCTATCGTCTCTTCCAGACATTTCAGATAGAGATTCTCCGATTGAAACACCAGCTTTTTGGGGCATAAGATCTCTGATTTTAACCACACCCATACGAACTTTTCCAGTGTCATCTGGTGATAGCGGAAAAAACCACATCCCGCAAAAGGGGCTGCAGCAAAAACACTCAGCCATCCGGCAATCTCCGTTCCACAGGTATCTTTTGTCCCTAGATAAACACCTACTGCAGCAGCAATCGCCAATACAGAAAAGAAACACTGCCGCATGCTCAGTCCAAAGAAAAAGGACTCCTGAAATTCCTGGATCTCTTTGTTCATTTTTACTTCCATTTTGTCAATACAAATAACAGAAAATAAGCCAGGGGACGGCCTTTTCTGTCATAACTCCTTTCCTTTTGTATTCCCACATTTTACCGTTCCATTTGATTTCGTTTTTTCTTTTTCGGCACTTGGCTCTGTTCTTCAAGTTCTGGATGATCCTTATAAAAACGTTTCATTCCTTCTGGATCTAATTCCTCCAGCCGCTTAAGATCAAATGCCACTTTTGCATAGGTACAGAATCCAGAATGTCCTCGCTCTGGAAGAATTTTACCCAACTTATGTTTTTGAATAAATTTCAATTTTTCCTTACTCCCAAAGTCCTGGATAAAGGCCTCATGAACATCCGATCTCTCAAACGGTAAATTTACCGTCAGATCACTAAAAGATTCCCATACACCATCTTCCTTTGCCAGCATTCCAATATACAGACCTTTTCCTGTATAGTAAGTGCCTATCTCCAGTTTGATTTCTTCATGTCCCATTTCCCAATCATATCCTAAAATTGGTTGTTCTTTCATACTCCTGCCTCCTTACTTATAACCCCATGATTTCTTTTACAATCCGGTCCGCTGCCTTAATTGCCCCTACCAATACTAATAGGTTAAAGATCAGCTCTGCCACATAATTCCATACAATATTCACCGCAGATAAACTGCTGTCTGCGATTGCCGGCGGACTGGCAGCAAATACAGAAAAAATAATGCAGGCAAGTGCAATGATTGCTCCTTCCATACAAACCCCTGCATAGGAACGGACAAAGTTCTTCCCTATGTTCTGTGTAGGCTCTCCCGCAAAAGTCGCAATGGGAATGGGTGCTATGGCTGTGTACATATACAGCTTGAACATCCTTCCATACACGGTCAAGATCATAATAAATGACAAGACTGTAATAAACAGGCTGCCAAGCAGTGTAACAATCCAAAGAGGAATAGAATCTAATAATCCTACACTTTCAATCTTCTCCACCATTTCAGCCGGAAGTTCGATTACATCTGAATCCCCACCAAATCCTGAATTTTGCATGATTGTAGATACCATTCCCTGTATGACAGAAAAAAGTGCCATCATCAATTCCAGCCCATACCCTACTGCCCCTTTTGCCAGTGCAAATCGAATAAACAATTTCACCGCATGCTCTGGCTTTTTTACGTCCAGATAGCTGCTACAGGTTTTCACTACACTGATCGCAAAAAAAAGTACTAAAAGTCCATACCCGATTCCTTTTAGAGCATCATGAATGGTCAGCATCACACTCCAGATATCTCCGCCTTTAAAGGTTTCCGGGCTTTGCGTTAAAAGCTGCCAGATTTCTGACAGCTTAGAATTCCATGTTTCTAACGCATTGTTTAGATTTTGAACGATCCAGTTATCACTTTCCAAGTAGCATTTCACCTCCCTGTTGTTTCCATTTACAGACAGGGAGAACAGCACAGTGTCTGCTCTCCCGCTGTACTGCTGATATCAGATTACACCATGATCAAATCCAAAATCTCTTTTGCAAAGGTAATGATGACGCCGCCTGCTAAAGTCAAAAATCCATTTGCCCTCTGGCTTGGATCATGCGATTTTAAAGACAAGCCGATCTGCACCACACCAAATCCTAACAAGATCAAGCCAATCGCCCGGATCAAGGAAAAAATAAAATCAGACAAGTTATTCACCACTGCTAATGGATCTCCTGCAGCCAGAACAGGGGTTGTACACCACATCATGGCGAATACGATTACTGCATAGCTGACAAAAAATCGTTTTTGTACACCACTCATTCGCAAAGGCTTCGTCTTCGGATTCTTTTTCTTAAACAATTTCTGCATCATATGCACGATACACATTCCTCCCATCTAAAAAGGCTGCTCTTTGCCGAGGATGTCCTCTTCACAGAGCAGCTCATAATCATCTAAGCGTTCAATATCAATATTCAAATCATCATGTGACCTCGGAGCTTTCGCATAGTCATACGGAGGCGCACCGCCATCCTCTGTCCATTTCACATTTGGATGTTTCTTTAAATTATATTTGTCATCCAGCATGGGACGTTCCCCTCGGACAAACAGGATTGCTTTCCGGTTATCCAGTAAGCGGATCTCATCCGGTGTAAAGAGTTCCCGCCCTGTCTGCTGATAGTTCGTAGAATAACTTCCGTTTCGTCCTTTTGTCTGTCCATAAGTATTCGTATCTAAAGTTTCTTTTCCCAACAGTTCCGAAATATATTTATGTCCCTCTTTTTCGTTGCCTCCCAGATATAAAAATTCATCGCAATTACCTACCAAGCTTTCCCATGAGTCCTTAAACAGGGCTTTCATTTGCGCCATATTCTGGATGATGATACTGCAGGAAATTGCGCGTGACCGCATGGTAGCAAGGATCTTATCAAAATCATCCGGCAAGGCTACATTCGGCCACTCATCCATGATACAGTGGACGGGTACCGGCAATCTCCCTCCATATTTTCGGTCTGCTACATAATACAGTGTCTGGAACAGATTGCTATAAATCATACCTACCAGATAGTTCAAAGAAGTATCGGCATCGGGGATACAGCAGAACAACGCCACTTTCTTTTCTCCGATACTTGCCAGATCCAGCTCATCCGTACAGGTTAAGTTTGCAATCTCTTTCAGATTAAATGCAGCCAACCGGACACCAACAGAAATCAAGATAGACTTTGCTGTTTTTCCCGCTGCCTGCTTGTAAATCTGATACTGTTTCACCGCAATGCTGTCCGGCTTTCTCATTTCTAACCTTTCAAACAAAATGTCCAGAGGTGACTGATATTCCTCATCTTCTTCCTTAACCTGGGCACTACCTAACATCTCCATGATCATAGGGAAATTCTGCTCTTCCGGCGGTGCTTCATGTAACAGGTACAGCATCAGAGCCTGCAACAGCGCTGTTTCGCTCTTCTCCCAAAATGGATCCGATGCCTGTGAACCTTTTGGTGTTGTATTGCGGATCAGGTTGTTGATAAGTTTTAACACATCTTTGTCATCATGGACATAACAAAATGGATTATAACAAAAGGATGTATCCGGGTTGATCAGATCAAACACCCGTACCTCATATCCCATCCGTTCCAGCAGTCCTCCAGTCTTCCGGAGTAGCTCTCCTTTCGGATCCGTTACTACAATGGAACAGCCACCGCCTTTTTTCGACTCAGCCTGAGAGCATTGAAGAATATTAGGAACTGCATAGGTACGACTTTTTCCGGCTCCTGAGCCACCCGCCACCAAGACATTTAAGTTTCTCTGGTGCTTATAGACTTCCTGGCTCATGCGAAAGTTTTGTGTCAAAAGAAGATTATGGGTATACTCCTTGTCTGCATATCTCTTACAAATCTGATGGACGTCTCCCCAACGGGCGGAACCGTGTTCCACACCTCTTCTATAATTTTTCTGCTGAGAATAATAGATACAGATACCTGTGATATAGGCAAATGATAGAATCAAGATACACTTTCCCGTATATACGGTGTAGTGCAAAGAAAAAGGCTGGCGAAGAATCTGACTCAGCCTGTCTAAAATTTCAAATATATTTTCCCCTGGTTGAATCGCACAGGCAAGGGAAGCCCCCATCCACCAGACAATCGGAAGAAAAATCCCCCAGACAATCAAGTCTGCTTTTCTAAATGTTACCTCTGCATGTCATGCTCCTTTCTCTTATGCGGCTCTCCTATTTTATGGAACGAATCCACTTCTGGCAAAACCGCAAGGGAACTACCATTCTCCCAGTTCACATGGATCTGTCCGGCATCATCTACGTAACATACTTTTCCTTTTAATCCAGAGGGCATATTCCTTTCACCCTCCATCTCATCTAAGCAAATCTGCGTTCCTTCTGGATACATCTTTCGTATGCGTTCTACCTGTTTTCGATCTAATATCTGAATGATCACCCCTCCTTTTACCACGGGAAGTGCTTGGTCCTATGGGGTTTCATAACCTCCATGATAGCTGCTTCCACACCATCAGTATATTTTCCTTCCTCTAAACGCTGATTGCGGAGATCATTTAAGGCATGGCGAAGAACCCTCTGTTCATCAGAAGTGATTTCCATCCTCTTTTCTTTCAGATCAAAATCCCAGAGTTTTAAACCCATTTGTCTTGCCTCTTCTGATTCAGGTCCTTTTTTCCGGTAAAGACTCAGCAATGCATCTGACATCATATTTCTTCTGGTTTCTTTCATTTCGATATAATATTTTGTCATATATGACACCTGCCTTTCTTACACCAACCATATCACACACGTTCCGCAATAGCTATCACAAATCCAACTTTTACTGTGCTTTATCGCTCTGGTTCATTTTTACTCTTTTTCCCTTTGTCCGGAGATTTTTTCTCGCTTTCTCCTACTGTAAAGGTATCCTCTGTCACAAACTGCTGTTCCGGCTCCCGCAAATTCCGTTCGATATGACCACGGATTCCATAAGCTGCTGTCCGGACATCATTTAAGAATAGCCTTAACTCCTGTGGATCTTTCTGACCATGCTCCTGAATTCCTGCCACTTTCTCAAGATCAAAACCGGAGACATCCACACCATATCTTTTTCCTAATATGTATGTGGCACAAAATGCCTGTGCATTAACTCTATTTCTGGCATAGTTTCCATCATGCTGGTCTAGTGCTGCACAGGCAAGTTCTCGGTTAATAGCATGAAAAGTAGTAATCTCTGACATTCCGTTTCGTATGTAAATCGTCCTTTGATTTGGAATATATTGTGCCTGAATCTTATCCGGAAGATTATCCGCAATCTGCAGACGGATATTCTGATTTTTCAACACTGCTTCCAATAATGTGTGGATATCTCTCTGAGGACGTTCCTCTAACGGCCTTCCTTTGGTCTGCGTAATATCATAGCCCTTGCTGATCGCATAACCGGAACGCATTTCTCCATCCTTCTCATACTTTGTATCAATAATATAAGTATAACCATGTACTCCTGTTCTCAAGGAACGTCTGTCATGCTTCCACTCATCAAAAGATTTTACCAGCTTTACTTCGGGATTCTGGGAATATAAAAGCAAAAGGTTCGGAACCTTTGGCATATTATACTGCCCTGCCATAAAATCCAGAAACTTCTGCAAGGACGCTCCATCCTTGAACACCGACTGTGCCTGTCCATCGATCTGCATCCACGTTTCTTCCCGCTCCTGTTTCTTTAAAGCTGCATACTCTTCTTTCGATAACTTTTGCTCCGAGTTCTGATCCTCCACAGGATTCTGAATCATACCTGTTAAATCCATATAGCATTACCTCCCTTTTCCCTTTTTCTTGTATTTTCGCCCTTTCGTCTTTTGACGCTGTCTGCTTTGTTTCTGCCGATTCTTCTGTGCCTGCTCTTTTTTTATCTCTTTGATCTCTGCACGCACAGAGGGCTTTGCTCCATGTTCCCTATTTTTCTGACCGGAAGAAAAATCTCTGCTGGGCGAGGAAGTCCCGGACGGAAGCTTTTCTTCCTTCCCCTGCGTAAAATTTCCTTCTTCAAAGAACAAATCCCCAAAATCAAACTTCTGATCCGATTCATCAATTTCAAATTCAATGGTTCCTTCCGGCATAGATACTGTTTGGACTTTCTTTTCCTGTCCTTCTTTAGTGGTTCTTTCCAGTTCCATTCCCTTTGTTTCTTCTTTCTTGGGATCGCTTGTATCAAATTCCACTTTCCCGGATTCTGCTTTTACATAGTCAATATCCATGCGATCCAATACCCGGTTCATTTTGGCAGCGTCTTCTGCAAATACCATAATCTCGTTATTGATTGGTTTCTTTTTATCCTTAATGACGACATATAAAAGACCTCTTGCTTTTGCTTCTCTGGCAAATTCTTTCATACGGTCATCCGGCACGGTAAAAAATTTGGTCGGCCTTCGTTCTTTGATCATACGTACCATCTGTGTCTTTCCATAAGTCTTTTTCTGGTCTTTTAACACTGCTACGATGAAAACTGCCAGATTTTTTGCGATACTCCCGGAAATCCGAAGCGTATGTTCCATCCCTTCCATCGAATAACGAACAATCTGATCTGCCGCATCACCACCGTAATTCATACCGCTCACCTCCTCGATTTTTTACTTCACATAGGATTCCTTTATCTGCTCCTTCTTTCGTTGCATATTTTTCTCTGCCTGTTCCATCCTCTCCTTTGCCCGTTTCATCCGCTGCTCCATTTCTACGGAATACTGCTCAATCCGCAGCGACATCCGGATATCCTTGCGGATCTGTTTCATCTCTTCTGTAATCTTTCCAATCCGTTCACATCCGGGCTGGCTGCGATACAGTTGCCCGCGTTCCAATAGCAACTGTGCCATTTTTTCTTCCAGCGGGTGCCGGAATTCCTGCAGCTGTTCTAGGGTGGAAATGTCCTGTTTCTGAAGAAATTCTATCTGCGCAATCCGCTGATCCAGCCTGCGGATATCTTCCCGCACTTCATAAGGGATGCGCTTGGGTTTCTTTTGAAAAACACCCATCTGATACAAATAGGAATAATACAATGCCTGTAGTCCGGTCCGTTTCTTTCTTTGTTTTGACCATTGCAGATATACTTTTTCTGTCTCCCGAATCTTTGGTCTTAAGATCCACTCCCGGATTTCCATTTCTCCATATCCTTTTCCCAAAGATCGTAAGCGTACATATCGTTCCATTCCAGGAGCCTTTAGAGCAAGATATTTCCTATCTGTCCGCCATACATAACCTCTTGTTTCCATTTCTTTTACAAACTGAGTCCAGCTGTAGCTTGCTTTCACTGTCTCACGAATATCCGAACGGATGGCTGTCCGCCAGGTTGGTTTTCCCTCTTTCTCCGCTTTCCATTGTACATAATGTATCCCTTTTTTCTGATTTGTCTGGATTACGGACAACCCATATTTTCGGCAAAGTTCATCGGAAATCTTTCGAACCTCCATATAATAACTTTGTTCATTGCTATGATACTTATGCCCATCTTCCATAGACACGGAATTCCAGACCAGATGGTTATGGAAATGACTGGTATTTAAGTGAGTGGTGATAACCACTTCAAACTGTCCTCTCAGCAGACGCTCTGCCAGTTCCACTCCTATCAAATGTGCCAGTTCCGGACTAACCTCTCCCTCTGCGAAACTTTGTACCAGATGGAATCCCTGCACCTTGTCTGTTTTATGAAATCTTTTTTTCGTAGCAACCATATCCTGATATGCCTGATCTATGGTACAGCCAATGGCATCTTCAAAAAACACTTGCTCCGTTTTATCCCGGTTCAATGCATAATCGATTGCTTCTTCCAGAGAACCGGCCGTATTCCCTTTCTTTTGAGTCTTTTCTTTATCCCGGATATAGTCTACAGAACGGTCCAGGCGGTGAACGGGAATAATACTTGTATATGCAATAAGCCATCACCACATTTCCCTTACTTCTTCCCAGACTTTTCTGGATATCCTCAGCATTTCGTTGACACTCTCCTGACTGGCAGTTCCTGTTGCATTGGCAACGTGTGCCAGCTGATTCGCATTATTACACAATCCTGCAACTTTCCGCAGCAAATCTGCATGATGGGTACAAGGCTTTGCACGCACTTCCGCCCCTAAGATCAAGGTACGGAGATATTCTTCCCTGTTTAGCCCACTGACTGCAACCTGTGTCTCCAGATGTTTCATTTCTTTTGTATTCAGCCTTATAGGAATCACATGATTGCGTTTCCTCATTCAAACACCTTCCCCTCTAATGCTGATGTTTCTTTCTTCTTTTCAATATGTTCCATATCCTCATCTGCTTGTTTTCCTATCACCGTAAGGCACACAATTCCAACTCCACACATACCGCCAAACATTGCACCTATGATAAAATTCCACATATTTGATCTCCTCTCATGCTCTGTCACGGGGGATTGGGGTTCTCCCCAAAGGGCGTTTGGATATCCAAACGCTATGCTTGCAAAACAAGTCGCACCGCAAGTCTGTCTCCTTCCCCCCTCTGTCATTTACTTGGTTTCTTTGATCTGAATCAGTCCCTCTAAAGTCGTACAGATGATATGCAGTCGATCCGCAGTACTGATCTCTGTATTCATGTTTTCTGTCACTTCATTTCCGCAGACTACTACCATACGGCATCGTTTTAAAAGAAGCATGGACATCTGAGCCAGTCCCTGCTGATCTTCCGCATTGCTCTCATCCAGAAATGGCACAAATCCAAATCTGGGACAGATGGGGATATAACCCAGTTCATAAATCTTCCTGCAGTATTTCTGCACCTTTACTCTGCTGTCCTCTTCAGAGCAGCTCACATACGCAAACGCTCGATCCATATCTCATCTCCTTTCGGCAGGCATCCTTATGGATGCCCTAAGTTTCTATCACGAAAAAAACGGACATCCTATTGGACATCCACTTCTTCTTTCAATGCTTCTCTCACTCTTTCCGTTCCCAATTGGAAATACGCATCTGTCACTTCAATCCCCACTGCCTGGTATCCCTGCTGGGCAGCCGCAAGAATCGTAGTACCTGCTCCGGCAAAAGGATCTAAGATTCTTCCGCCTGGCTCGCATATCTGCACCACGTCCTTCATCAACTGCAGCGGTTTCTCTGTCACATGCACCCGGTTCTGGGGATTCCCATATCGGAACACACCTGGAAGACAGGAAACCGGACGGCTGATCGGCATAGGTCCGTTACTTCCCCATATGATAAACTCTGTCTGCTGGCGGAACCTTCCCTTCTGTGGCCGGCTGTTTGTCTTATCCCAGACCGCTGTTCCTCTCCAGATCCACCCCGCCCATTGAAGAGCATCCGTCATCGATGGATACTGTCTCCAATCAATAAAAAGGCATATCGGAGCACCACTTTTACATGCTTTTCTCACATCATACAGCCACTCTGCCATCCAATGGGTCCAGGAACGCTGATCTTTCTGGTCGCCGTCAAAATCTGGCAGGGCTTTTTCCGGTGACATGCTGCTGTATTTCTGATTGGTTGTCCGGTTCCTTTCATTCTGCTTTGTACCGCCCGATGCGTAGGGCGGATCTGTGATCACTGCATCAAAAGTTCCCGGTTGAAACGCTTTTACTAATTTCAGTGTATCTCCGTGTAAGATCCTCCAGTTGTCTCCTCCTTCAGACTCCACAGGATACATTCCATCTTTCAATATTTCCCCTAACTGCAGGGTATGTTCCATAGGCATCATCCTTTCTCTTCAACGAATTAACCGCTTTTTCGAGTTTACTTTTCTCTTATCGCTCCCGATTTTTTTTCTTTTCATCGAGACAACGTTTCAATTTTTTATCTCTTCCACTGTACTCATAGACATGATCACTTAACATCTGCTGGATACCCATTTCACGGTTCCTTTGTTTCAACGCCTCTCTAAGATATCTTATCGGCGCATTCTCGGTTTTTCCTACAATCAAAACTTCATGGATATTAGCTGGGATCACATAAAAATCCATACCTGCCATTTTCCTTAATTGTTCTAACATTCCCGGATATGTGATGGTAGTCGCTCCATTTCTCCCTTCTCTGTTTGAAAGGATAAAGTAAGGGAATCTACCATTCGTATCTACTGGCATCACCACAGGAGGATTTATTTTTATCGTATTTTCCATCGCCTGCTTCATCATGGTGCTTTGACTCACGCCACAAACTTCCAATACATCCCTTCCCAGTCTTACCATAACTAACTGGTTCTTCTGTTCCAATCTAAGGTACAGAACCAATGCCCCCATAGGCTGCTTTTCAAAAATTCCATGAGATAAATGTTCTCCGTTGAACTCAGAACGTTCCAGTTCTACCACCAGCAGATCTTTTATGCAATCATAATCTCTGAAATCAATTCCTTGCGTACCATCTATCTCTGGGATCATCATAAATGCAGTATTTACTGTATCTTGTATAGTTTCTATAACTTCTTCTATACTTTTTTTGTTCTGTGAAAAATCCTGATACATCTCCTCCATAGAGATACCTGGTACAACTTCCTTGTCAGACTTATTGATGATCAACATCTCGCCAAGCCCGTACTCTGTTTGATCCACAATAGTGATTACATAACCTTCTTCTTGTGGCAGAATCCTTTTTGCCTGTTCCATGATCTGTTGTTTAAATACAGCATATTCCATAGGTTTACCTTTCCCTTTCTGTTTTCTTTTTTCCTTGTTTCTCCGGCTTTGGTTGATCCATGTCCCTGCTCAGTTCCGTTTCCACGTATTCGCTGATGATCGCAAGTGCCTGCTCATAACTTTGGGAAGACGTGACTCTGTCAAACATCTCTTTTGCGGCTTCTGGCTGTCCATTCTGTTTTAAAAGCCTGCTGGCATCACCTAAAATAGAAAAAACATTTCCATCATGTCCAAGCAGTTTTAACTTTGGTTTTACTGCACATTCCGGTTTTATCTGCTCCGGAATCTTGTGCAGGATATCCATCCGGAAATAGTCACTATTCCAGAAATGAACATTTAAAACACCATCTTCTACCGGAATATCCTGTTGTTCAAATCCTTCTCCCCAGCCATCGGAATATTGCCCAGTCAGATAAGTTTCCAGTCGATTCATTTCCCATCGATCTAAGGGCGCTTGGATGGTAACTTCCGCACATCCCATAAGTTCTCCAGCCTTTAAGACAACCGACAACTCCAGATTTGTAACTTTTTCTTTGACGGAATCCTTTTCATCGTAATATTCCATCAGATCTTCTCCTACATGATCCGCTCTCTCCTGCATCTTCTGTAGAATGTCTGCTCCATATACTGCCAGTGCACGGCCATCCATCACGTCATCCGGGTACATCCGGTCACTCTCGTTTTCATAAAATTCTGCCTGTAATGGTGATAATAAATATAGTTTTCGTTCCATAGAGACTCCTACCTTTCCATTCGATTTTTTTCTTTCTTTTCCCATGCTTCCTTTGACAGGTCTGCATAGTCTGCCCCTTCACGCTCCGGTAAGTTTATCAAAATCTCATATCTATCCCGATATGTTCTTTTCATAGTTTCACACGCATATCTGCCCGGTCCGTCATTATTGGTACAGATTTCAATCTGCGTAACCTCCGGATGGTTCTCCAGAAAATGTTCCAATGCCAGTGGCGGTTTTTCCTCTTTTTTTCGCCTGCCATCTTTTGGAGCATAAATCCCCCCAACGGACAAGCGATATTTATCTGTACGATTTCCCTCCAGCGTCATGTGTGCTAAGGTTTCGATTGCCGCTTCATATACCGCCACTCTGCAACACTTCCCACTTGGTGGAACACAAAAACTATATGCTTTATCACTTCCTGACTGTTCCATCTTAAAGGGTTTCCCCCGGTCATAGATTCCCCGCAGGAAAGCATACCGGGCTTGTCCTTTTTCATCCCTGCCAACAAAAACAACATTATGATATGGCAGGCTTTCATAGAGAATCCCTTGGTTCACACAGTACACAAAAGTTTCCCTGCTGATTCCCCTGTGTTTCAGATAATTCCAGATACGGTTCACATCCTTCGCACGTTCTGGAAGAGCAAATGGCTTCTTTGCCATTTCACGTTCCTGTATGTTAGGCGGTATATAAGATGGGTTCTGCTCCAGCAAAAAACCAACTGCATCCAGAAAAGACATCCCATTCACATGAACCAGGAAATTCAATGCACTGATTCCTCCGATATCCCTGGATTTCCAATGCCACTGGCTGGTGATCTCATTGATCTTGAAGCTGTCATGATCGGTCAGCTCATATTCATGTCGAAGCCCTCTGCATGGTTTCAGCCGCTGTGGTTCATATCGTTTTAAGTATTCAATCGCTGTCATTTCCCTAGCCTTTTCCAAATCTTCTTTTTCATACCACGGCATTACAATAGTGCTGACCGTAGTGCTTCTACCTTATCGGTACGTTCCCACGGAAACTCCTTTCTTCCAAAATGTCCAAACACCGCTGTTTGGCTATAGATTGGACGTTGCAGCTTGAAATGGTCTATGATCTGTTTTGGCGTCAAACCAAACACCAGCGGAATGGCTGCAGCCAGACAGTCATCCGCACACACAGTTCCAGTACCAAAAGTATCTACCTGCACCATCACAGGTTCTGCCACACCAATTGCATAAGCAAGCGAAACCAAACACTTTTCAGCCAATCCGGCAGCCACCATGTTTTTGGCAATATACCTTGCCATATATGCCCCTGAACGATCCACCTTTGTTGCGTCTTTTCCAGAAAAGGCACCGCCTCCATGTGGCGCTATGCTACCATAACAGTCCACCATTAATTTCCTTCCTGTCAGCCCCGTATCTGCATCCAGACCGCCCACCACAAATTTCCCTGACGGATTGATCAAAATCCTGGTATCCTCATCTGGTGGAAGCAGCCGCAGTGCCGGGCGTAACACTTTCTGCCGAATCTCCCGTTCCAGATCTTTTTGGGACTTTTCTTCAGCATGCTGGCAGGACACAATGACCGTATCCAAACGGACAGGTTTCCCATCTTCATATTCCACGGTTATCTGTGCTTTCCCATCTGGCAGTAATCCCCGGATATATTCACTGATCCTGCAAGCCGACAATTCCCGGACAATCCGATGTGCCAGTACCACGGGAAGTGGCAGAAATTGTTTCGTTTCACTGCATGCATACCCCGTCATGACTCCCTGATCTCCGGCTCCCATTTTCCATTCTTCGCCAGCTACATGCTGCTTTCTGGATTCCATGGAGTTTTGAACACCCTGTGCGATATCCGGGCTTTGCTGATGGATCAAGGCATCAAAGAGGATTTCTCCTGCCTGGTATCCGACTTTTTCTACTACATCTTCAGCAACCGCCAAAACATCCGGCTCATACTTACTTGTAATTTCCCCGGCCAGAAGTACCGTTCCCTTTGTTGCAAATACCTCACAGGCTACTCTTGCTTCTGGATCCCCTTTCAAACACTCATCCAGGATACTATCTGCAATCAGATCACAGAGTTTATCCGGATGCCCTTCTGTTACAGATTCCGCTGTATAAAATCGTTTCATATCTTTTTTCTCCTTTCAGACAAAAACAGCAGGAACACGATACTTACCGCATTCCTGCTGTTTATTTTTCTCTTTTTTACCCTGCCTTTTTACAGGCTGGATTTATGCTGTTTGTTTTTTCCGTTCTACTTTTATGACACGGATAAATTTCCCCATCAAAGGGAAATAAGTCACCAGAAAGACGAGAAGTGACCCCAGAAACGGAATCTTCCTTTTCTCCTTTGGAACACTCAACCCAATCATGACTCCGATGCCACATAAGCAGAACTTAACGAGTGCCAGATCCTTCCACGTACAGTTCTTAATATATGCGTCAGCATAAGAAAATAGAGACTTCACGAACATTCCCCCTTGCATTTTCACACAGAATTTCCTAGTTAATTTCATTATATTCCGTCTGCCTCGCCAGTACAAGAATTCCCATCTTTAAATCTCTTTTTTCTACCCTACATCAGGAGGATCCTGGCGCTTTCCTGCATGTAAGAACAGACTACACACAGGAAGGCTCGTCAACACCCTGTTGCAATTCTCCTTGTTTTGAACACTTCCAGCTGGAAGAGAGGATGAGAGATCATGGATTTCGAACACTTCTCGGACACCTTTCTTTTCCAGCCGGTTTTCCTATTTTCCCGGCTGTTTTGAAATACCACTATTATTTAGTTTTCTTCTTTTTCATCTGTTTCCTGCTTTTTCTTGCGATAAACAAAGCATCCAATCAGTATTCCTGTACAAACCGCACAAATACCAAGAAGCAGCATTGGTGATACCGTATCATCCCCTGTTTTTGGAGCATCTGTTGGGATTCTCTGATTGGTCACATCCAGCTCCACTAAAATCTCTCCATCCTTTTCCCCTTCTAAATCAAAGGTAACCGGATGTGGCCTGGAATCCAGCTGGTATCCCTCTGGAGCCTTTGTTTCCACAACTTCATACTGGAACAGTTCTTTGATTCCTTTCTCGTTATAACTTCCGATCAGCAGTTCTTCACTTTCTGCCTGCCCGTTCTGGTCTGTCTTAAGAACTCCGGCCACTTCATTGGTCGTTTTATTCCGGATTTCAAATTCTGCACCTGCAAGGGCATCTCCGCTTTGAAGGTCTGTTTTCCTTAAGAAGATTTTTCCATAGACAAATTCATTTTTCATGGATACCTTCTGTACTTCACCCGTATCCTCTAAAGTAAACTTCACATCCTCCGCCAGCGTGTATCCAGAAATTGTCTGGGTTTCACGGAGCGTCAGTTCTTCTCCCACTGGCAGATATTCAATCGGATGTTCTGTTCCATCGGAAATCCATTCATCCAGCACTTCTTCTTTGCTGTTTAATACCTGAAGTTTCACACCTACAAGCTCGGTATCTCCAGTAATATCCGTTTTGCTGATATCCACTTTTGAAAAATCATCCTTCATTTCCACTTTTGTGATCGTTCCATCTTCTTTAACCTCAAAAGACACATCCTCTGCACTTACATATCCATCCTCTAACGGTGGAAGTTCTTCATGAAGGATATAGTTTCCCGCCGGAAGTGCATATTCCAGATGTTCTTCCTTGGTTGTGATCCATTCACGGACAACGGTTCCTTCTTCATCCAGAATCTGCAGTTTTGCACCTTCTACCGGTTCACCGGTTACAATATCTGTCTTTGTAAAATAGCTTTCTGTCGGCTGGTTCTCTACTTCCTTTTCCAGAAGGATAGCCGGAAGATTCTGGTCTTCATACGTTGCATCAATTTCCCAGATTTCATCATTTGGCAGATATCCCGGCAGATGCTGGTCTTCTTTTACATAATAATGTCCATGCCACAGGTCACTTTCAAAGGTAAGTCTGCCTTCCTGATCTGTCGCTTTTGTTTCAAGCAGCGTATCTTTTTCCACCACAACCTTGCCCTGCGTATTTTTGATATCTTCCCCGGCATACAAACCAAACACCACACCCTCCAGTGCTTCTTTGGTTACGGAATTTTTCTTCTCCACAGAAATTTGGATTTTCTGCCGCTCATTCTTATAAGTAACACCTTCATAAACAACGGATACTGTGTCATCTTCTGCAGAAAGTGTGAACTCCTTCTGTTCAGGATTTAAGACAAAATGGTCACCAGCTGTCGTTTCTTTTAAATAATAACTTCCTAATGGCAACTCTCCTATTTCCGCTTTCCCATCTTCATCTGTAGTCAGCGTTGCCACAAGTGCATCTTTTTCATAACGGATGATGCGGTTTCCATTCTCATCTACAGCTCCGTCTGGCGTATAGATGGTTTCTTTCGCATGAAGTTCAAAAACAGCTCCTTCCACACCGGATTCCTCATAGATAAACTTCTTTTCCAGTCCAGATTCAACTGAAACTTCCCCCATAACCATATCTTTCAATGTTACAAAGAATTTTTTTGCTTTTTCCAGCAGGTTCTCATCTTTGACTGTTTTTAGCTGTTCTCCTACTTTTTGCAAAGTAAGATGACCTGTCTGCACCTCATTATACTGTACGACTTCCACAATATAAGCGCCTGTATCCGGATCGATCTGATGAGGCGTGTCAGAATTAATCACAATTTCAATAGCCTTTGTTTGTTCTTCCTCATACCCTTGTCTCACATATCCATCCGGTGCCTGGATTTCTTCAATCCGATAATGCCCTGCCTTTAATTCTTCTGGCAGGATCAGATATCCGTCTGCATTAGTGGAAAACTCAGAGATTTTCTCTTTCTCTGGATAATATACCATTTGTTCCACATATGCTTTTTTCTCAAAATCCCAAATCTTATAAGTTGCAGAATTATTTAATACATTATGGTCTGTTTCCGCATCTTTCTTTATGATCTTCAGCATGAATTCAAATGGGCGGTCATCAAAGACTCTCCATTCCTGCGGATCTCTGCTGTCTTCGTTTACAGTTACCAAAAACGGATGGATTTGTTTCAGATTTTCCGGTGTTTTGGTCTCTGCAACCACATACTGTCCATATGGAAGTTCCACGCTCTTGGCATATCCTTTTTTATCTGTTACAAGGACAGGTACTTCTATTTCTTTCCCATCCTCATATGTGACTGCCACTTCTTCGTCTGTAAAATCATAACCAATAAAATCTTCCGGGGTAAATTCAGAACCATTTCCCGGTTTTAAGGTACCGTCTTTTACTTTGGAGAGATTGCTGACCAGATATATGGTAAATTCTGCTCCCTCCACTAAATCTGTCTCCGTCTGATCTCCATCCTCTGAAATCTTAATGATCTGAAACGCCTGTTTCTTAACTTTTTCCTTGACAGTCAGCGCCTTTACTACAATCGGTTTTTCCTGTCCTTCATAAATAAGCGTTGCATCATATTCCGTTTCGTCCAGAAGGTATCCTTCTGGTGCAGCGATTTCTTTCACATACATTGCTCCAAGGTATACATTCTCAAATACGATTTCTCCGCTCTTTCCAAAGGTTTTTTCCTGAATCAGGCTTCCTGCTTTGTATAAAACTCCAGTTCCATCTGGTTTCTGGATATCTTCTTTCGCATACAGCCCGTAAACAGCACCGTCCAGTTTTGCATCTCCCTGCGGAAGGAAATCTCCCGTATCCACGTCCTGTTTCTTCACCGTGATCTTGCCTTTTACCGAGGTATTTACTGCTTCTACCTCTACACTTGATCCAGCGGACACATGAACCGGATATACAGTCTTATTGATTGCATATCCATTAGGCGCTGTGATCTCTTTTACATAAACAGTTTCTAATGCTGCATCAAAATAGTCACTGTAACTGATACCGTCTTCACCTGTCATAGCAATGGTCAACAGCTGGTCCGTACAGGTACTGTTTTTATAAACGCCATAGACTGCACCATCTAACGGGTTCCCTGTCTCCGCATCCTTTTTCAGAATCTTAACTCTGGCAAGATTTAGCCACTGGATATCAAAAGATACCGGAGCTGCTTTTTCAGAGATAAATGCTCCGATATCCTGATTGTTTCCTCCGGTGGAAGTTAAAACCAATGTTTTCCAGCTCTCACGGACAGAACCATAAAGCTGCCCGCTTTCCCATTTCCCAGTTACCGTAAGAGGTGCCTGCAGATAGAACGTATCTCCCCCATAAACTTCCAGATTTCCGCCGCTTACATTTGTTCCTTTTGACTTGTTATATCCGGTTACACCCTGTGGAACAGGAATGGTAATCTTATTCCGATGGTCACCGTTCAATGTAATATCTGGTGTTTTCTGGATATCACCTTCTCTTACTGCAGTCACATTTGCATTGGAAAAAGACAGCTCACCTTTTGGCGGCTCTTCCATGCCAAATAAGTGATTGATATAAGCAATCACACCTGCATTGACCAGGTTTTCATACGGGCATCCTGTAAATGCCAGATCCCCACAATAGGCATAAGATGCTGCAAGATGGGTATAAACATACTTTTCGTCATCACTTTTCCCAGACAGGTAACTGCCTGTGATATCTCCGGCTCCGCCATACCCATAATAAAGAACTTTCTGAAGATTCTTATTACTTTCCAGAATATCCGCAACATAGTCACCAGTAGGCGGTGATGCACGGTGGGATTCCAGACAGTACGCCAGTTTTCCATTCACCGTAAATAAACAGGTCAGATAATTACCTAAATAATCCGGATAGTAAATGGTCCGTCCTTTATTCAGATGGACTGTTTCACTTTTTCCCATACCATCTGCAGCAGAAAGCATCATCACATTTCCCTCTTCAATATCTCTTTCCAGCTCTGCAAGGACATCCGGGGTATCTTCCGGCTGGGAACTGGTAATCTCTACAGGAAGAGGCTGCTCCGAATCTTCCTCAGAAGACGTATCTTCCTTCTGTTTCTCCCCGCCATTGGATTCCGAGTGTGCCAGCCCTTCCGTATCGGTCAATGTGATGGTCCGTCCAATCATATATGGCTCACTTCCATCTTTTGGGGTAACCAGATACTGTGCGTAATAAACACCTGGGTTTTCCGGCTGGAAAGAGCCTCCATCCTGATCTTTGATTTCAGACAGCAGTACACTCTCCCGCTCCGGGTCATAAGAAATCCCTTCCATAGAAGTTTCTACCCGGAACTCTTTATCTGAGACATCTTTTACAATATCTTCTGCTCTTACCTTCTCTTCCGTCTGTTCCTCAAATACCTGCGTTTCCGTTTCTACTTTTGTCTCCGGCTGTTCCGCCGCAGCATAAACGGATGAAGAAATCATCGAACTCATTCCCATACTAAAAGCCATGACAAATGCCATGGCTCTGGTTTTCCATTTTCCTTTCATAATCATTCTTTCTCCTTTATCCTTATCGTCCCACTTCTCGACCATGAGACTCTTTTTTCTTCTCTTGCTTCTTCATTTCTTTTCTGGTCGCATGGACAGCTTTTTGAATCTCATTTTCCGATAATCCATTCTGCCTGCATCCTTTCAGAATCCCTTCCAGATATAATTTGCCCGGAAGTGCCGGTTGGCTCTGGTAGGGTTCATTCATAATATATACAGCTGCATAAAGTTCCTGCCCATCTTCACACTGCACAAGAATATCCTGTTTTCCATACAGATATGGATATCCTTCATAGTAATCCAGGCTTTTTTCGCATTTTTCTGTAATACTCCATAACACACCCGATACCTGTTCCCCTTGCTCCGGCAGGATACTGGCTACTCCATTTCCCCTGCTATTCCCCCGGAATGCCAAGTGGTAATCTTTCACCATTACATTTCCTATTACTTCTGCATCCGGGCATCGAAATTCCATTTGATCCAGATTCATGTTACTTCCATACGCAAAATACAAACGTTCTTTGATAACTTTCCCTCCTTTATCGCTCTTCCTGCTTTCTCTTCAGACATTCATAGGTGTTCTTGTCATATCTCCATGCTTTGTCCCCTTCCAGATGATCCAATAAGTGTTTCCGCACATTCTTATATTCTGGTCCGATCAGGCCAAGCCGAAGAAGAAAGGTCCGAAAAGTAAAACAGGGGTTTTCAGAAATCTCCGTCTTTCTCATATGGGTACATTTCTGATTGATAGCTTGAGCAGAAATTGCTAAAGCAAGGGTGATATTTGCACGTACTTTTCCTGCATGGAGGGTACTGTTAAAACACCGCCATTCCACCGTTCCCTTATCAAACACAGCATGCAGGTTCAGCGCATAGTACCTGGTATCATCATAGTGACTATGCGATCTTCCTCCCATTCTTCTTTCCTCATACCACAGCTGACGAAATTTATCCATGGACATATTCCCGGAAGGCATTTTCCGGATATCTTCCAGCACATTTTCACGGACTTTTTTACACCATTGTTCCACCCGGCTGGGATTTACCTGCAGTGCTTTAAATAAAATATCTTCTTTGGAATACATGATCGTGAGCGCATTCTTTAAGCTTCGTGGTGTATGATTGGAGGCATCCACATGAACATGCATTCCACAGGAGGAATTGACTTTTCCCCCATGGCTTCTTAAACAGCGCACAACCTGTTGCAGTTTTTCCATTTCGCCATATTCCAGTTTCGGACTGACCATTTCTGTGCTGTACTCACTATCTGCATAAACATAACGGTTTCCATTTCTTCGCTGTGTATGGATGCTCCCATCGTAGGTAAACTTCCACTCTTTTCCTTCCAGATCTCTGACTCCCCAAGTACTGTAATAGGTTCCAATATAATATGGCTGTGTTCCAAACAATTCTCCTACTGCGTTTGCTGCCTCTTCTCTGGTAATCCCCGTCATTTCTATTTCGGTTCCAAAGTATTGTTCTTTCAAATCCATCCTGACACCACCTTACTGCAGAATATGGATACCGGAATGTACCTGAAACAAGCGTCTTCCTATGGCTTCGATCACATTAACGGTTACCCCGTTTCCTGCCTGCTTATATGCCTGTGCATCAGAATTAAGTTCCAAAATCTTGTCGATCTGTTCCTCATAATATCCCTGTAATCTCAGGCATTCCCGTGGTGTCAGTCTCCGGATTCTTCCTTCATAACACACCCCATGCCGGTCCTGTGCAGTTAAAGTGAACATTTCTTCCTCTGGTGCTTTCATCCTACGTCCCTGTTGACGGATATTTTTCCTTTCGGGTGTCAAAACAGCTCTTGGTCCCTCTTCTTCCAATGCTCCGGAGCGTTCCCCTAGATGTTTGTCACTAAGGCTATTCTGCCTTGTTGTGATACAGCGTGCCACTTCGGTTACACGCAGTCTGGAATCCAGATCTACAAAATGCACGGTTCCCTGGGTACTGCCCGTTGTCAGCGTATGGGCAACCTGATGCCCCACTCTTCCCCGTCGGGTATTCATCCCGGCATATCCCAGATCAATGCTGTCGCCTTCATATGCCATCTTATAACCTTTTTTGGTATTTTCCTTAATGGGTACTCCAACATCATAAAGCCCTGTTTTTCCTCCCATCCCTCCTGCAGTGGAAGTGATAGTACAGCTTAATCCGTCTTTGGAATAAACTCTGCTCCCTTGGCAGCCTGGGACGATTTGAACAAGAGCCTTCTTGTTTGCTCCGGTGAAAGGTAATATTTTTCCGGCACATCTTTCATCAAGATATCCGATAAGATACACTCTTTTTCTGGACTGAGGGACTCCGAAATCCTTGCTGTTAAGCACTTGCCATTCCACATGATACCCCAGTTCATAAAGCGTATATAAGATGGTGTTAAACGTCGCGCCTTTGTTATGCGATAACAATCCGGGTACATTTTCAAGTAAAAGATACGGAGGTCGTCTTGCTTTAACCAGTCTGGCAATTTCAAAGAATAAAGTTCCTCTGGCATCTTCAAAACCTTGTCTTTTTCCAGCAACTGAAAAAGCCTGGCACGGAAATCCTCCGCACAAGAGATCAAACTCTGGTAGTTCTTCTGGTCGTATTTTTTTTGCGTCATTACAAAACCACTCTCCTTCTGTGTTAAAAATTGCTCGATAACTTCGGTCTGCATACTTATCGATTTCGCAATGTCCAACACAGGAAAAACCACCAGCCCTGTTGAGCCCTTCCCGAAATCCCCCTATACCGCTGAACATATCAAAAAATCGAATATTTTTTCTGACCACTCCCTTCAATCGAGTAGGAGGCTAACCATTCGTTGATTAGCCGACCTCTCACACCACCGTGCGTACCGTTCGGTACACGGCGGTTCTTTAGTTTTCGTAGACTACTAGATAATAGTCAAGCATGGATGTATATCCTAACTTGGCTATTATTTTATTCGAAAAGATTTGGTTCAAGACTTTCGCCATTCTCCAATAGCCTTTTCTACTGTTGGCTAATTCCTTGGCTTTCCAATCCTCTAATCCTAGTGCTTTCAGCATTCGGCACTTTGTTTTGATTTTCTTCCACTGTTTCCAATAGACCGCTCTGATTCTGCGTCTTGCCCATTCGTCCGTTTTCTGGAGAAGTTTCTTCATATCTGCAAGTCTAAAATATTCTACCCATCCTCGCACATACTCTTGATACTTCTTTTCTCGCACTTCATTGCTTATCCCTTTGTTCCTGTCAGTAAGTTCTCTGATTCTATTCTTCATCTTTGCTACTGACTTCGGGTGTACTCTAAATCTGCATTTACCTTTATGTCTATAAAAGCTATATCCGAGGTATTTGACTGTGCTGATATGAGCCACCTCTGTTTTCTTCCGATTTACTTTAAGAAATAGTTTCTTTTCAATAAATGGAATGATGTTCTTCAAGGTTCTTTCTGCGCTTTTTCTGCTCTTGCAGAAAATCATACAATCGTCTGCGTATCGGACAAATCTATGTCCTCTATTCTCCAGTTCCTTATCCAACTCATTTAGCATTACATTACTAAGCAATGGGCTAAGCGGACCGCCTTGTGGCATTCCAACCTCTGTACGTTCAAACATTCCTTTTGCGATTACTCCCGCATTCAGATATTTGTGTATTAAGGATATAACTCTGCCATCTTTGATGGTTCTTGACAATACTTCTATCAGCTTATTCTGGCATACTGTGTCGAAGAACTTTTCCAAGTCCATATCTACCACATATACATAGCCATCATTTACGTTCTTTTGGCATTGTCTGAGAGCATCGTGTGCTCCTCGCTTTGGTCTGAAACCGAAACTATTTTCTGAGAATTGCTCCTCATAGATTGACGATAATTCCTGTGCTATTGCCTGTTGAATAACTCTATCAACAACAGTAGGAACTCCTAACTTTCGAAATTCGCCTTTTGTTTCCTTGGGTATTTCTACCCTTCGAACTGGGTTAGGCTTATACTTTCCTTCCCTTATCTCTTGGATTAAGGAATCTTGGTTTTCTCTAAGGAAGGGCAGAAGTTCATCCACCTGCATACCATCGATTCCACCTTTTCCTTTGTTTTTCTTGACTTGTCTATAGGCATTGTTTAGATTGCCTTTTCGCAAAATCAAATCCAAAAGATTGTTCGTCCAATAGTCTGTGATGACACCGCTCTTTTCAGCAATCTTAGAGTAGTCGAACACTTCTGCATACTCTTTCTGTTCCGCAGATACCATTTGCAGATAGTCTTCCATATGAAGTTGTCTGTTCTTAAATCCACTTTCAGTTACATTCATTGCTTGTGTCTCCTAAAGTTCAGCCCTTCGCCAGTGTTTGCAACCACTGGTTTACTATGGCTTCTGCTGACTTCTCGCCATTCGTTGTTACTGACGGATTTCATACTCTGTTTTCATCCACTGACGAGACCTCCCTTGGTACCACACGTTTCTTTCTCTCCATATATCTGCCACATTTACTACTGTTAATTCCGAGTAGTTATTGGACTTTAGTTTGTCGTGCAACCTTATCCTTAACTGTAGCCTGATGTGATTTCTGTTCGTCAGACCAGAGATTTGCCTCCACCTTCCTTCAGATTCCCCTCACGTTAATCATAGCAACTCTATGAATAGGACACCCTTGGTCTTGGCTATATCCTTCCCACTACTAGGGTGGATTAGGGACTTTCACCCATTAGAAACGTGCGCCGCAAGGCGCACACG
>ERZ773103.185-NODE-185-length-66440-cov-5.377525_pt1 | contig 66440 bp, 53 predicted proteins | sample MGYA00511118_ERZ773103 | MGnify/ENA primary metagenome ERZ773103 (study PRJEB29015, sample SAMEA2737821) | human gut metagenome | biome: human gut; feature: human-associated habitat; material: faeces | place: China | collected 2012 ... | reverse complement strand
ATTGCAGATAATATTGCCTTTGGATTAAAGATAAAAAATAAAAGCAAGCAGTATAGATTATAAGAAATTGATAGTAACTTAGAATTAATCTTATATCCATTTTTAACCCAGTATAAGAAGATGAAAAGGATTATTGTAAGTGTAGATAAGCTTGTGACGGTACCAAACTTAAATCCTTTAGGATAATAAGCAAGTTCAATATAGTTATACCCTTCAATTAAAGGTATTCCAATAAAACCATCAAAAACATTTTCTATAGGCTGACCATTGCCATTTATTGTACAAATCCATCCTTCATCATAGGGTATAGTAAGGAAGAGCATTTGATTATTATCGTTAGCACTTGCCTGACAAATTAAATTATTATCATAAGTAATGATATCGGAATAGCTAGCTGTTTTATCAAAAACAAATTTTTCAAATTTATCAATGTCCATACTGCCCACAGATAATTCGGTGATATCAAAATCTCTTAAGACTTCAAGTTTTATGGTCACATCTTCAGTAGAATAGCTTCCTAAATCTAAAAGACCATTATTAAATGTTGAAGGAAAAGTACCATCAGCACTTTGATAAAATCTATTTGATAAATTGCAGTTAAGTAATTGATCATTAATATAAACTTTAAAGCAGTTGAATATTTCGATATTTTGGCTATTATCTAAACTTTTTAGGCAGTTTAAATATAGCTGATTATTAAAGCAATTTACTGTTACTTCTAAATAAGCAGGAGAAGATGAATCTATTATTTCATAGGAATAAGTACCTTCGTTATTTGTAACGCTTAAATTAGTAAGTTTGAAGGAGTTATATTCTTTAAAAAGGTTCTCTTCATCATTACTTAATGCCTTATATAGGTTATTTTGAGCTTCAAAAACCGATTTTGAATTGATAATTACTTCAGTATCAGTACCTTTTGTAAGTAGTAATCCATTATTGATAAAATAATTATTTTTATATATATTAAATGAACCAATAGAATCTAAATAGCTATAGTATTTTGAAGATAATTCACTATCAACTATTACATATTTTATATTGAATAAGCTATCGCTGAAGATAGTTCCTCCAACATCAGAAGTTCTCATCCATACAGAACTATAACCTAATTTTTTCATGATATTCATATGATCCTTATTGGTTAATGATGAAAAATGAGATAAATCATTTTTATTAGATATATAGGAGCTGTTAAAATTAAATAAATTAAAGGTATCTTTTATTCTAAAGTAACTTTCATCATTAAAATCATATGAATATAAGGAATTTAATACATCATATTCCTCACTGATATAAGGTGTATAGCTATCTATACATATATATATTAAACCATTAAATAGAACTTGAATAAAGAAGAACGTACTTAAGGTAATATACAGTAGTTTACCTTTGGCAATAAGGAATAATATCATATAGCAAATAAAGCAAACTATAAATAAGATAAATAGTATCAAGAAAACTTCCTTATTAGAATGTAAGGTAAGAGTCCTTATAGTATCTTGAATTACCAGATAATAATTTTTATAAACATAATAAATAGCACTTACAAATATAAAGGTTATAGGAATAAGAGAAATAAATTTTAGAGAATTTTTATTTCTGCAACCATATTTATTAATGTAGTATGCTGCCATTATTATTAAGATAAATGTTGGTATAAAGGCAAAGTTTAATGAAAAGCTTGAGTAGCATCCCATGTACCATAATTTATTTATACCATCAATTATTACTTGGATGGTGGTAAAAGCAATGGTGCTTAAAGTTAAGATAATGAATTTTCTATTTTCCTTGTATTTAATCAGTAACATTATGATAAAAGGTAAGATAGCACCAATTAAAAAGAAATAAGAAATTTTATCTAAAATATATGAAAATGGTGATCCATTTAAAATAGTTGTAATAGATTCAGGCACTCTATTAGATTTCAAAATTTGTATGGTAGACGGTAATGTTAAAGGCAGTACTATAAGCGATGAAAAGAATGTACTGCATAATATTTTAAATATTCTATCCTTTATAAATTCCTTAGGACAATAAAGTTTTAAATAAATAAAGGATGCAAAAATAATAAATAAAAATAACATAAAGCCCACATAAAAGTTACAGGCTGATGCTATGGTAAATAGAGTTATATAATAAGCTGGATTACCATCATCATATAATCTTCGCAATGCTAAAAGTAGTAAGGGAAAGATTATAAGAAAATCAAGATAACCAATCAGTTGATACATAATAAATGTATAGCTACATAAACCATAGCATACTGAAAAGAAATACATCCACCATTTTGATAAATTCTTAAATGTTCTTTGAAAGAAGAACATAGAAGAAACTGTTATTAAGCATACTTTAAGGACAAGCAATATATTCATAAAGTTAGGAATAAAGTTTCTTGGTATCAAAACAGTCAGTAATGAAAAAGGACTTATTAGATAATAAGCAGATATACCTAGAAAGTTTTGCCCCATACCACTGGAGAAATCATAAAATATACTATTATCTGTACGCAATATATCAGATAATTTATAAAATAAAGGTATTTGCTGCTCATACATATCTGCCCAGGCAATGCTACCATTACCAAAAGGAAATAGCCCCTTTAAATAATAAATTATGCCAAATACAATAAGTATGAAAGTAGACGGTATTAAATATATAATTATGTTTTTATATTTCTTATTCAAAAGTATCCTCCTTTTTTTTAAAAGAAAAAAGTTTATATAAAAAAGAATATCATTAAATTAATATTATTGGAAATAAATTTTATAATATACAAAAAAGTTTAATATATTAATATTTAAAGTGGAGAATGGAAGATATAGTATTATATTATACTATATCTTTTATTTTTTTATATAGTATAAATAAACTTTTACAAAGTTTTAATATAATGTATAATATAAGTATAAAAAATTAAAAGGGGGAAGTGTTAATGAAATATGAAAAAGTAGTTAATAAAGAAAATATAAAAAAACAAACCTTTATGTTTGTTTTTATAGTAGCTTTTATTATGAGCTTTAAAAGTATTTTTGGTGACAAAAATACTTTAATAGGAGTAAGCACCATTACAGCTATGTTGATGTTTATAAATGTAGATTTAACTATGTCACCTATGGAGAATTTAATGAAACTTATACTTTTAAATGTAATAACTGGCGTTGGAGCATATATTTCATTATTAAATCCATGGATAGGTATTCCTATAAATTTTATAATAATATTTATAATCAGTTATAAGTTATATTTTAATTTAAAGGAATCGTTATATCTTCCATTCACGTTGCAATATGCTTTTATTTTATCAATACCTGTAACATTAAAGGAAATGCCAATTAGATTGGCTTCATTATTAGTTGCACCTATAGCAATAATGAGTTTTCAAATGCTTTTTAATAGACAAAAAATCTTTAAAAAGGGTAATAGAATTATTGAAAATATTTGTAGTAAAATAATAGAAAAAATAGATATTATATTAGATGAAGATAATGTTGAAAAAAATAATTCTTATGTAGATAAAGATATTAGAAAGTATATAGATGAATTTAGAGCTATTGTTTATGATAATAGAAAAGAAAATTTTTATATAACAGAAGAAGCAAGAATTAAGATAAATATTTTATCAACGCTTGAAAAGATATCTATAAATTTAAATAAAGATTATAATGTTGAAGAACTTAAAGGTATATTAATGGGTTTAAGACAATGTATGAAAAGGCTTAATGTAGTACTAGGTGAAGATAATAATATAAAAGAGTTAGAAGATTATATAGATAGTGTTATTGATAATCATAAAGATATACAAGCTAGTAGAATACATGCTATACAAATTTTAAATTCTTTAGAAATATTAAAGGTTGCTCTTACAGAATTGAGAGTGTTAGGTAAAGAAAATTATAATAATATTAAATTTACAGAAACTGATTATCCTACTCAATTGCAATCAATAAATAAGAAGAGATTTATTATGAATTCAGTAAAACTTTCTTTTGCAATAAGATCAGCTATTGGAATTTCTTTAGCAGCTTTTGTTAGTGATTACTTTAATTTATCAGAAGGAAGATGGATTATATTTACTATGGTTTCATTGGTAGTTCCTATATATGAGGCTTCCATAAAGAAGGCTAAGGATAGATTTATAGCTACCATAATAGGAGCAGTTATAATAGTGATACTGTTTAGTATTTTTAAAAGTGTTGGTATAAGAAGTATGATTCTTATTGGTGCTGGTTATGTAAATTCATATTTAAAAGAATATAAGCATAAGACCATATGTACTACAGTGTCGGCTATAGGTTCTGCAGCTTTATTAGGAAATACTACTGTTTTAACTTTAAGAAGAATAATATTTGTTGCCATTGGTGTTGTATTAGCAATAATTATAAATAGATTTATCTTACCAAGAAAAATTGAAGACTATACCAGAGAGTTAGAAGGTATGTATTTAGAGGCAGTAAAAGCAATGCTTAAGAAGGTATATTTATCACCAACAGAAAACAATATGCATGGTATGAATAATTTATTTATTATTACATCATTAATTGAAAGTAGATTGGAGAATAATAAAGAGTTTCTTAATAAGAGAGCAATAAAGTCTATCAGTCAAAACAGGCTTTTAATATTAAATATTCATGAATTAGTAATGATAAATTTAAAAATATAGATTCAAAATATATAGTGGAAGATATGAAGATGATTACTTCATTTACAGATCAAAATATCAAGGAGCTATTAGACAAAATAGAAGACCATATTAAGAAATCAGACAACATCTACAATAAGATGATGCTTGAAAATATAAGAGAAGTTTATAAAGAAATATACAAAATAAACAAATACGTTTCATAATTATGAATTAATTATGAAATCATTACAGAGTTTATTTATTGTCAGTATTAAAACTATGTAACATAAAGAAAGCCTCCTTCATATATTATAGGGAAAAGATAATATATGATAGTGTAAAGTTTCGTATGAAAAAATAGCATAGGGCTAATTTGGCATAATAATAGAAAAATAACTTTGCAATATCAATTAAAATTCGAAAATTGAATATGACAAAAAGACCTTCGGTATCGGAGGCAAAAATTAAATCAATATTTAATTTTATAGTTTATCAAGAAGTTTTAGATTCTTGCATATTTAATATGGTTTGTTGACCGAGATTGATAAGAATTTGCCATTTTGCTGGCATGTTATCAGCGATATTTAAAGCATCCAATTCATTTAAAGGACGATGATAGTTATATGGGTGAGGTCTTAAAAAGTTATAATAAGCAACCCAAAGAGAGAATCCATAAAGAGCACCTTCATCACTTCCATAGCCACAAGTAACTCTATAGGAAGATTTGAAGGTACGATTTAGACGCTCTACTACTTGCTTAACCCAACGGAATTCTTCAGATACTGGATCTTCATTAGTAAGGCCAATAACTTGAGTTAGATTAAATTCTTTATTTTCTTCTAATTCAAATTGTTGCTTCGCTAACGGGTAAGCGCTATAACCATCGGCAACGAAGTTCAAAGCTTTTCCTGGAAATTTTTTGAACTTATCAAAAGCCATACGCATTGCTAATATACAAGGACCTGTAGCTCTTGTATCAGATACTTGATAACCTAGAATAGACTTTTTACAAGCATCCATTACAATCCAAACATAATGCTTAATTCCTTTAACTTTTATATAAGTTTCATCGGCAGAAAGTATTTTAGATGGTTTGTAATTAAATGTATCAACAAATGGTTTAATGACAGCGGCTGCTGTTAAAGCATAATTAGCAACAGTTCTATGTGATATTTTTATTCCATGAACTTCTTCTAAAACATGTGCAGTTTGTCTTGTAGACATTTTACAATTAACGTGATAAGTAAGGCATAATCCCATTATATGAGGATTAAACTTTTTAAAACTAAATCCTGTAGCATGTTTTGAAATTGGATATAAATCCATCTTAAAGAAGTTAATATTGAATTCACGGTATATATAGTGAAGCTTGTATTTATATTTATGGGCAGGATCAAGATCCTTAGGAAGTTTCTTAATGTTTCTTTGATAATATGAGCATTTAGAATTATTACATTTATGTATTTTAAACTGCTTACGCTGCTTTTGATCAGTAAGGGTAGCACCACAGTAAGGACAAATAAATACTAATGGTTTAGTAGCATAATTAGCTTCTTTAAATGTAAGTTGACAAACTTTACACTTAAACTGACCTTTATTGCCATTGTTATCGTAAATATATTCATGAGGTGCACCACATTTAGGACATTTAGTTTTTTTAGGAATAGACTTACCGTTCCGTCTTTGGACGGGTTTTAAGGTCTTGTTATATTTATGTTTGTAATAAGCTAAAAGTAATTTATAATCTACCTTTTCAAATTTAAGTATTGTAGGTAGTCTATCTACTTTGAACTTTTGATATTCAGGGCTATTTGAATCATCAAATATCATTTGTTTTAGTGGTATGTGTTGTGAAATAAATAAAAGTAATTCACCGATAATGGTAATTAAATATTGATTATATATAAGTAAATAAGTTATAATTGAATCCATGATAACGACAACCTTTCATTGTTGATTTTGTTTGGTCAGAGATTCAATTTTAACATGAAATTAGGGGGTCGTTGTTTTTTTTATGCAAAAAACTTTCGAAACCTTGATATATAAAGATTTTAAAATAAAAATAGTGTAAAAAACTTTACACTAACGAATATGAAAAGAGGAGATAAATATGAAAAATATTTTAACCTTGTACAATAGTAATAAATGATGATTTTTGTGATAAAGCAGAAGTAATTTTAAGTAGAGTGAATGTTAACTTTAAATTAGATAAAGATAAATCACAAGATGAATTAATGAAGCTTATAGATGATTTTAATGATAGAAGATATAGTTACTAAGAAGGTTAGGGGTAAGTAAGAAAAGTATCAATAAGACGATATTTATGCAAACTTTAGTTTACTTTAGTATTCCAATTGTTTTGGCTTTTGTACATTCGATAGTGGGTATAAAAGTTACAAATACTGTAACAAGATTGCGTAAAAAGTTAGATGGATTAGGTATTCAAAATGTCATTGAAACTAGAAGAGGACTTGGGTATATAATTGAATGAAAGCAAGTGATTTTTTAATAGCAGAAGAAATAAATAAGGTAATAAAAGCATTAAGCAGAGATATGCACGAAAATGTTAAACATTATCGAGAAATACAAGAAGAGTATAGGGAATATATTGAAACATGGGTACATGAAATAAAAACCCCAATAGCATCTAGCAAACTTTTAATAGAAAATAATAATAATGATGTTACCAAGAAGATAGATATGCAAATTGATAAAATAGATAATTATGTGGAACAAGTTTTATATTACTCTAGAAGTAATGAAGTTGGTAAGGATTATATTATAAAAGAAGTTAGTATAGAAGATGTAGTAAAAAGGAACTATAGTGATGATAGTATTTCCTAAAAATAATTTTGTAATTAAATAGAATAAAAAATATGGATCGTATAAATAATTTATAATAAGTAAAAAGCAGGCTAATTAATATATACTGTTAATTAGCCTGCTTTTTACTTATATATAAATGTCTGATAGTTCAATTTTTACATTTTCACTAAGGTTATCATATGAAGTATATTCAGTTTCTATATTGGAAGGTTCTGTTAAAGGTAATTTTATTAAAAAGCTAGTTCCCTTATTAAGCTCTGATTTAACAGAAATTTCTCCATTATGTAATAATACAAATGATTTTACAATAGATAATCCAATACCACTACCTTCATTTTTTCGAGAAAAACTAGTATCAAGCTGGGTGAATTTATCAAAAATTCTATTTAAATCTTCTTTAGCAATGCCTATACCATCATCTTCCACTGATATATATAAGTAATCTTTAAAAATTAAATTTATTCTTATTTCACCATAAGGTTTAGAAAATTTAATAGCATTTGATAATAAATTTAATATGATTCTTTCAATTTTATCTGAGTCGAGTTTCAAGATTATATCTTCTTTATTAGTATCAAAAATTAAATTTAAATTTTTAGAGTTTGCATAAGGAATTACAGAACCAACTAATTCTTCTATTAGATTTACTATATTAACAGAAGATAAATTTAGTTTAGTATCATCTAACTCATGTTTTTGTACATCAATTAGATTATTTATTAATCTTAATAATCTTTTACAATTATTATCAATAATAGTTAAAGTATTGTTAGAATAAGAATTATACTCTATATTATTATAATTTATTAATTGTATAGCAGACATAATTACATTAATTGGAGTTTTAAGTTCATGGCTAATGTTAGATATAAAATGAGTTTTTATTTTGTTTGCTTCTTCAGCCTTATGCATAGCATTTATAATTGCTTTTTCATACTGTTTTTTATAAATAATATACAAAATTAAAGCACATATCATACTTAAAAGTGCAAGCAGTAATATCAATGAAGCAATAAATATATTTTTATATTCTTTTATTATATTAATTGGATGATTTAGTATAACAGAATCTTTAGGTAGATTAGAAATACTTATATTAAATTTTTTTAAAGCTTTATAATCAAAATAATATTCATTTGCTGTATCATCATCAATTAATAAATCCTTAGCATCATATCCATTTAAAAGATTCAATGCTATGGAGCCAGCTTTTTTTCCTTGTATAAAATGATTTATTACCTTTCCACCAATACTTCCATAACCTACATCATAATTTAAAGTGGAGTAAATTGGAGTAGATGCACAATTTGCAGCAATTAATTTGTTAAGTGAATTCTTATCAAAATTATCAAGATCTTTAAATTTATTTATGTAAAGTTGTATTATAGCATTATTATCAGAAAGATTAGATAATGTAAATAATACTTCTGATAAAGTTTTATCTTTTGTTAAAATCCATTTAAAATTAATATCAGGATAATCTTTAAGAATTTCTTCATAAGTTGAGATACCATATGTATCAATAAATGTTATAGTATCTACATTAGGATGAAAAGTTTTAATTAATTCAATATTATCTTTAATAGATTCAACTTCATATACTCCTGAAAAAAAATCACATTCTAAAGCTCGATTTAATATTTCAAAATCTTGTACACCTAAGAATGAAATGGGAATATCTTTAAATAAATCATCTCTATATTTAATACAAAATTCTGTTGCATCATCATCACCAGCGATTACAGCATCAATTTCAGTATAGTTTTCTAATGAATATTTAAGTAAATTATAGAATTTTTCTTCGTTTTCAATACTATCAAAAGTTTTTGAATTCATATATTGAATTATTACATTAGAGTCTGCAGTTAATCCTTTTTTTATTCCGTTAAATTGGTCTTCAATACTTATAAAACTAGGATCAAATGAACTGATAAAAAGAATGTTTAATACATTTTCTTCTGTGCTTAAAGCAAAAATAGAATTTGTTTTAAGAACAAAGGAATTGCTTATGAATATTAGTAAAAAAATAAATACTTTAAATTTTTTCATATGTTTCTCCAAAATAAATGTTAAAAATTATAAGCATAATTATAACAAATAAAAAAAAGAAAAAATGTAAGTTTTTGTCGATTGAAAAATTAATTTTTTAACTTTCTAAAAGATAATGGAGTTTTTCCGTGAAGTTTTTTAAACATTTTTATAAAATTACCACTATGGTTATAGCCAACTTTTTTTGCAATTTCATCAATGCTTAACTCAGTGGTAGAGAGTAAATTTTCTGCTAAAGCCATTTTAAGTGATGTTGTATATTGGCTGATAGACATATGATATCTAGATGAAAAACCTGCTTTTAATTTTTGCTCATTTAAAAAAATAGTTTTACTTAATGCACTGATAGTTGGTGGATTACAAAATTCATTGGTTAAAATATCATGAGCTTTTTGAATAGCATTTACATCAGAAGCTGTTAAAGTTACAGTGCGATTTTTTCCAATTGTTACATGTCCATAATTTAATTGGTTAGTAAAAACATTTTCTGGAGATGATTGAATTTCTAAATTAATTAAAGCAATACATTCTAAAATTTTACTTTCTAAATATAAAGATGAAAGTTGACCTTTTTCACCACGACTTCTTAAAGTTTGAATAATAGCAGTTACTTCAATGGGCAGATAATTATAAGTAAAATTAGTAATGAAAGCATGAAAATCTAAACTGTTTGGAAAATTTTTTAAAATAATTTCATCAAAATACTTTTTATAGATAGTTATTTCTGCACCGTGAAAGTGTTGACCTTTTTTCCAGGATTGCTTTCCTTTTAAACCTTTTTCATTAACAAAAAAAGAAGATGGTGTAAATGAGGAAATAGGGCTATTTTCAATCTCAAATTGAGTTTTTCCACTATAAACAGTACCAAATTTTATAAGTTCTTCATTATGTTCAAATGAAATAGAAAAATCATTTGGAATAGTATAATCACCAATTACAAAATCATAATATCCTTCTCTTGTATATTTAATAAAATAGCCAAGATTTTTTTTATTTTCATTGGTGTATAGTATGTAATTATCTTTAGGATAAGCTGTAAATGTCATTTTTTTTAAAACATTATTTTGAAATTCTTTTGTACTTTTAGCAATCATTTATATAAGTCCACTTTCTTTAATTTTAATCATTTCTTTAATTTTGATAATAATATATTTATTATATCAAAAAATGTTCAAATAGATGATAAAATTATTAAATTAGGTGTATAACTTGAAGTGATAATCATTCTCATATACAATTTGAACATAGCAAAATGCAGAAAACAAATGAAGTGTGGAGGTACGCAAAGATGAAAAGAAGTTTATTAAAAACATTGGCATTGGCTTGTGTGACAAGTGTAATGCTTATGGGATGTGGTAAAACAGGAAATGTTGCAGAAAATGTTGCTAAAGAAGATACAATGGTAGTTACAGATGTAAGAGGGGAAGTTGAAATACCATCAAATCCTAAGAGAATAGTTGATTTAAGTGGAAATAGTGATATTTTATCAATTTTAGGATATGATGTTGTAGGTACAGCAAATAGTGATGCTTATGATTATACTAAATTTCCTTCATATTTAGAAGAAACATTAAAAGGTGCTGAAATTTTAGGATATAGTATGCAAGATACTATGGATGTAGAAGCTGTAATGAATTTAAATCCAGATTTAATTGTAATATCAACAGTTCAAGAAAAAATGTATGATCAATTAAGCGAAATTGCACCTACAGTAATGATTCAATTAGAAGCTTTAAATTGGAAAGACGATGTTAGAAATTTAGCTAAAGTATTTGGTAAAGAAGAGGTTGCCAATGAATGGTTAGCTAATTATGAAGCAAAGGCTAAAGCAGCAGGAGATGCTATAAAAGCTGAATATGGAGAAGATACAACTTATCTTTCATTCTTAGCAAGTGGTGGACAATTCTTCGTATTTGATGGTGCAGGTTTTGGTGATGTATTATACAACGATATGCAATTAGCTAAACCAGCAGGAATGCCAGAACAAACAGATATAAGTCTTCCAGTTGTAACTTATGAAGGATTAGCATCAATAGAAGCAGATTACATATTTGCAATAGCTACAGATGAAGATTTAGCTCAAATGGAATCAAATGCAATTTGGAACAACTTACCAGCAGTTAAAGAAGGTCATGTAAAGGTGTTACCTGCATCACCATACTTTAACCAAGGATACAGCCCAATTGGAAGAGAAATTTTAGTAGATGAAATAGGTGACATGTTAAATGAAACAAAGTAGTAAGCGTTTATCAATATTTTTGATTTGCAGTTTGTTACTTTTAGTAGTAGGACTGGTTCTAGCCGTAAGGTTAGGATCCGTCCATATTGCTTTTTCAGACATTTTTAACAGTATTTTTAATTATAGTGAAACTTTAGAACTTATGCTTGTTAGAGATGTTCGTATTCCAAGAGCACTTTCTGTTTTAATGACAGGAGGAATACTAGGAGTAACAGGTGCAATGATTCAAGGTGTTACAAGAAACCCTATAGCAGAACCATCTATACTTGGTGTAAGTCAAGGAGCAACTTTAGTAATAGCTATTTTTTATGCAGCAGGAATAGGAATAACAACAAAAAATGTAATGATTGCTTCATTTATAGGAGCACTTATAACTGGTCTTATAGTTTTAGGCTTTATATCTAAAAAAGCAAATAATAATTCCATTGCAAAAATCCTTTTAGCAGGAACAGCCATGAGTACATTCTTCGTATCCTTAACAACAGTAATAGGACTTTTAACAAATCAATCTCAAATGATAGGTTTCTGGGTTTCAGGAGGATTTAGAAATGCAACTTGGGCAGATTTTAAACTTATATTTATTGTAGGAATTATAGGTCTTATAATTACAATGATATTATCACCAAAGATAAATATTTTAAATCTTGGAGATGATGTGGCCATTGGTCTTGGTGAAAGTCCAGAAAAAATAAGATTTATTACACTTATGGTTATGATACCTATGATTGCAGCAGCTGTTGCAGTAGGTAAGAACATAGCATTTGTAGGGCTTATTATCCCTCAAGTAGTAAGAAAGATTTTAGGTGAAGATTATAGAAAAAATATTCCTTGTTCATTTTTACTTGGAGCAGTGCTTTTAACTTATGCTGATATTGCAGCAAGAATGTTATTTAATCCATATGAAACTCCTATTGGAGTATTTACAGCAATTATAGGAATACCATTCTTTATTTCAGTGGCTAGAAAGGAGAGAGGATAATGAAGAAAAATAAATTTAAATTAGTTTTAATAATTTTAACGGCTTTATTAATAATCTCCTTTGGTGTTACCTTATGTTGGGGTACATATAAGGTTACACCTTTAGAAGTTATAAATACTTTACTTGGAAATGGAAGTAAACTTCAAAATACAGCAATATTAAGTATAAGATTACCAAGGCTTTTAGTGGGAGCATTTGTTGCCATTGCATTATCAACAGCAGGAGCAATACTTCAAACCATCACTAAAAATGATTTAGCTGATACAGGAATAATAGGTATAAACGCTGGTGCAGCAGTGGCAGCAGTATTATTCATTACATATTCTACAGGAGCTTATTATAGTGAATTAGGACAACTTTCAATATTTGTACTGCCATTTATGGCCATAGTCGGTGCATCAGTTACAGCTATTATAATTTATATGATGTCAACAACTCATGAAGGAATAAGACCTAAAAGGTTATTACTTATAGGAATTGGATTAAATGCAGCACTTAATGCTTTTATAACTTTCTTTACATTTAGAGGTGGAGTAGGAGATTATAACAGAGTATTAATATGGACATCAGGAAGTCTTTGGGGATCAGGCTGGAGCTATGCAAAGGTAATCATACCAATAGTATCATTAATGTTTATTTGGGTGTTATTAAACCATAAAAAATTAGATGTTTTAAATCTTTCTGATGAATTAGCTATTTCCTTAGGTTTAAATATTGAGAAGGAAAGAAAGAAGTTTTTAAGCTTTGCTGTTGTTTTAGCAGGAACAGCTACAGCTTTTGCCGGTAACATTGGATTTTTAGGACTTATAGCACCACATATTGCAAAGAAATTAGTGGGACCTTATCATAAAAAGTTTATATCAGTATCAGCAATGATAAGTATAGTAATAGTACTTATTGCAGATGCAGTTTCGAGAAATTTATTTTCTCCAATTGAAATTCCAGTGGGAATAACAGTATCAATATTTGGAGTACCATATTTTATTTATTTAATGATGAAGGAGAAATAATTATGGAAGCTATTAGTGTAAAAAACTTAAGTGTAGCATATGAAAATAACACAATAATTGAAGATTTAAGTTTATCCATACCTAAGGGGAAAATAAGTATAATAATTGGAGCTAATGGATGTGGTAAATCAACATTTTTAAAAACATTAGCTAGAATTAATAAACCTAAGGCTGGAGAAATTTTTATAAATAAAAAAGATATTAAAAAGATAAATGAAAAGAATATAGCAAAGGAAGTGGCATTTCTTCCTCAAGGGCCAGTATGCCCAAGTGGACTTACAGTAAGAGAACTTGTGGCCTTTGGTAGATTTCCACATCAAAAGCTTATTGGTGGCTTAAATAGTCATGATAAAGAAGTTATTGACTGGGCAATAAAAGAAACAGGACTAAGTGAATTTGCAGATAGAGAAGTTGAAAATTTATCTGGTGGCCAAAGACAAAGAGCTTGGATAGCAATGACTTTAGCTCAAGAAACAGAAATAATAATGCTAGATGAACCTACAACTTATTTAGATATGTCTTATCAGCTTGAAGTATTAGAAGTTCTTGAAAAGCTAAATAAAGAAAAGAATATTACAGTGGTTATAGTTCTTCATGAGCTTAATAATGCATGTAGATTTGCAGATAACATCATTGGATTTAAAAAAGGAAAAGTTATTTGTGAAGGAAAACCATTAGATGTAATTACTAAAGAAAATTTAAAGAAAATATACGGAATAGAAGCTAATCTTACAATAAGTGAAGATGGCAAGTATCCAATATGTATGGAATACGATCTTTTTAGGGAGGCTTAATGAGAAATAAAAACTTTTTAATAATAGTAATAGGGCAGATAATTTCTCTCTTTGGAAATGCCATACAAAGATTTAGTATGTCATTATACTTATTAGAGTTTACAGGAAGTACAGCTGTATTTTCACAGATATTAGCAATATCAACAATACCTTATATAATTTTTGCACCTATTTCAGGAAAGCTTTCTGATAGTGTAAATAGGAAAAAAATAATGGTATATTTAGATTTCTTTTGTGCAGCACTTATTGGAATATATGCATTTATATTATTAAGAGGAAATGATAGTGCACTTATAGTTGGTACAGTGATGTTTATATTATCAATATGTTACACATTATATGGACCAGCAGTAACATCTTCCATACCTCAAATAGTAGATGAAGAAAATTTAACTTCTGCCAATGGAATAATAAATCAAGTAGGATCAATAGTAAATGTGGTAGGACCTATTTTAGCTGGAATACTTTATGGATTACTTGGAATAAAGGTTATTGTAATAATAAATGCTGTAAGTTTCTTATTATCAGCAATTATGGAAATGTTTTTAGATATTCCAGATGTGGCTAAGAATGATGAAAGTACAGAAAAACTAGTATCAATGGACTTTGTAAAGAAATCTTTTGTGGATATGAAGGATAGCTTTGTATATTTAAAAAAGGAAAAGAAAGTTGTTCTTGCAATTATAGCTTCATATGCTTTTTGTAATATATTCTTAGTACCTATTTTATCAATAGTTGCACCATATTTTATTAATGTATTACTTGCACTTCCATCAGAGATTTATGGAATTGTTGAAGGTGTATGTGTACTAGGTATGATATTAGGAGGTTTTTGGATAAGTATAAAACCAAAGATGTTCTCAATGAATAAGGTACATTATACATATTATCCTATGATATCAGGGGTTATATTAATGTCCATATTAGGATTTATAAAGATAAATAATTATGCTATGGCAGCAATTTTTGCCTTTGGTGGATTATTAATTATGTTATCTTTATCATTATCAAATGTACTTACATTAACATTTATACAAAAACAAGTTCCAGCAAATATGCTTGGACGTGTATCAGCATTTTCAGTGGCAGTGGCAACGATAAGCGTTGCGCCAGGGCAATTATTATACGGACAACTTATTGATATAGGAGTTCCATTGGGAATAATTCTTATTGTAACAGTTATATTTAATATTATACTTATTTTGTTCATTAAAAAAAATGTAAGTAATACAGTTGTAGTTGAAGATTTATGTAAACAAGATAAGTTAACTAAGATAAACTATAATAAATAGTTAGTTAGAATATAATTTATTAAGCTTATTAGAGAGGAAATCGTATCAAAAATAACTGATACGATTTCTATTAATATAATTTTATTTAACTTTAGTCATCCATAGTCCATGAAGATCACAGTAAGCATAAATTTCTTGTAACTGTTCATCAGGACATAAAGCAAATTGGATAACAGGTTCTGTATTTGGTTTTAAATATTTACGTTGAGTACCTTGGTTTGTAACTATATGTATCCAAACTATGCTATGAGCTTCTTCCATAGGATGTTTAACACTACCTACATCTACTTTAACAATATTTCCATTAATCTGAAATTGTGGAACGTGTTTTTCTTGTGCTGCATTTGTAGAATTAGCTACTAATTCCTTCATAGGTTTATTATCACAACATATTTCACAGCCATTAGTTGATATTACTTCTACTATATCTTTCTTATCTTCACTTATTAATAATTTATTTTTAAACATTATAAAACCTCCATAACTATTTTTTTTAGTATGTGCTGTAATTAAAAAAATTATTTATCTACAAAGATTTTAGGCTAAAATTGAATAAGAAGTTGTTTTATGTTATTATTTTATGCAAAGTTACTTAATTAATGATAAAAGGTTAGATAAAGTAAAATAAAATAAAAGCATTAAAATATTAGAGGTACATTATGAAAAATAATAAAAAATGTAAAAATAAATACAAACAGATTCTTATAGCTGTTTTTTCAGTAATTATAATTTGTGTGGTAGTCCTTGGAGCGGGATATATGTATATTAGAGCTAATATATATAAGAAAACAGAGCCTTTAACATCAGAACATTTACAAGCACCTGTTAAAACAAAAGAAGAAACTATTGGGTATATAGAAGTTGAGGGAATTACTAATGTATTATTAGTAGGCGTTGATGGAATTGATTTTGATGAAAAATATCAAAGATCAGATTCTATGATTATTGCTACTTTAGATAGTAATAAGGAGAAAGTAAAATTAACATCTCTATACAGGGATACATTAGTTTACATTCCTGGTTATGGAGAAGAAAAGATGAATTTAGCCTTTAGTTTAGGGGGACCTGAACTTGTGATGGAGACTATAAAGTATAATTTTGATGTAAATATAGAGAAATATATAATGATAAATTTTGCTGGTTTTGAAGCTATAATTGATCAAATAGGCGGAGTAGAAATTGATGTGAAGGAATATCAATTACATGAATTAAATAAATATATAGGTCAAGCTACTGGGGGAGGCGATTGCCCTGTGGAAAAAGCAGGTTTACAAATTTTAAATGGTAAACAGGCTTTATCTTATGCAAGAATAAGAAAAGGTGTTGGCGATGATTATGAAAGAACTGAAAGACAGAGGGAAGTACTTTTTAAAGTGGCAGAAAAATTACAAAAAACTGATGTTATTAAGTATTTTTCTATAGCAAATAAGATGTTAGATTATCTTAGAACTAATATAGAGATTATGGATGGTCTGAATATGGCGTATACTATTTCAAAATTTTCAAACTTAGAAACAGAACAATTAAGTATACCAGTGCACGAACTTTGTGTTGATGAAGAATTTAATGGAAATATGGCTTTAAGAATGGATAGATATGAAAATGCATTAATACTTAATGATTTTATTTTTAATGATACTTTACCTGATTTTATTTTAAATAGAAGCACTGAAAAAAATCAAAGTATTTATTATGAATATGAAGGATTTGGAGAGTAAAATTACGAATATTATAAAAAAGTAAGGAGTTATTATGATGAATAAAAAAATAAAAGAATTAAGCAATAATATTAAAATGCCAGCCATTGGATTTGGAACATATAAGTCAGGCAATGAGGATGAAACAGCAGAAATAGTTAGTTATGCTTTAAAAGTAGGATATAGGCAAATTGATACAGCTTCATTTTATGGCAATGAAATTGGCATTGGCAAAGGAATAAAAAATAGTGGAATTGATAGAGAGGAAATATTCATTGTAACAAAAATTTGGAATTATGACCATGGATATGAAAACACTATAAAAGCTTGTAATGAATCATTAAAGAAGTTACAAGTGGAGTATTTAGATTTATATCTTATACATTGGCCTAATGAATTAAATGCAGAAACATGGAGAGCTTTAGAATATCTTTATAAGTGCGGAAAAGTTAAAGCAATTGGTGTTTGTAATTTTAAAATAGGTCATTTAGAGGAGCTTAAGAAAACTGCACAAATAATGCCAATGGTAAATCAGATAGAAATACATCCATTAAGTAATAAAGAAGGAATGCTTCAGTATTGTCAAAATAATAATATACAATTAGTAGCTTGGAGTCCTATAATGAGAGGAAGAGTATTTTCCAATGAGTTAATTATAGGTCTGTCAGAGAAATATAAGAAAACAATAGCCCAAATAATTTTAAGATGGCATGTACAAAGAGGAGTTATTCCTATACCAAAATCATCAAATAAGGAAAGAATAAAAGAAAATTTAAATATATTTGACTTTGAAATTTCTAATGAAGATATGAAAATTATCAATTCTCTTAATGAAGGTGATAGTGTATCAGTGTCAGGAGTACCAGATAATACAACATATCTTAAATACTAGTCAATCAATGAAAACATTTATCTAAATTAGGTAGATGTTTTTTATTATGATAATAGTAAAAATATTATATTAATATTGGATTCATTTTTGAAGATATGAGAGCATATAATAGTATTTGAACTTATAATATAAGGAGCATTTTAATTAATAAATATTTATAAAAAAGAGTAAGTAATATAATAATAATTAGATTTAATTCTGAAGTAATAAGTAAAGTAATAAAAAATATTAAAAATTATACAATTTAGTGTAGGCTTAATAATTTTAAAGGGGAGAAAAAGATGATCGATGTGCATGTACATTTAGAAAATGGGCCATATACAAAGGAATGGTTAGATCAATTTGTTAACAAGGCCATTGAAAGAAAAATCAAAGAGGTATATTTTTTAGAGCATACTTTCGTTTTTAAGGAATTTTATTTTTTATATGATGAAATGAAGAATTATAATGCATATCAAAATAATTGGTATGGAAATAAAGTGAAAAAAGCACGTAATATTAATGAATATATTAAATTTGTGGAAGAGATGAAAAAATATAAGTTTCCAATAAAAATGAAATTTGGACTTGAAGTATGTTATTCACCAGAACATGAAGAACAAATAAAAGTATGGAAGGAAAAACTGCCATTAGATTTTATGGTTGGTGCAGTTCATTTTATTGATGGATGGGCATTTGGTCATAAGATGCAGAAGTGGAAATGTGAAGATTACGATATGAATAAGATATATAAACGCTATTTCCAGTTATTTATAGATTTAGCGAAATCTAAATTATTTGATGGATTGGCCCATCCAAATGCATTGCAATGTTTTGGTGCTTTTCCACCAGGTGGTTTTTATCCAATGTATGTAGAATTAGCAAAGCAGATTAAGGCTAATAATATGTATATAGAAGAAAGTAGTGGACTTTCTATTAATTATGGAAATATGCCCTTAGGTATGAACTATGATATGCTAGAGGCTATGAGAAAGGAAGGAGTAGAAATTTGTACAGCTTCTGATGCTCATAATCCTAAAGATTTAGGAAAATATATCAAGGAAATGGAAAAATATATTTTACTACGATAAAATTGAATACTTTTTATAAAGATGGCACTATTAGTATTTTCAGTGTTTGAATTTAATCTTGCAAATGCAATATTAACAGCTTTAAAAATTTTATAATAAGTATTTTTGATTTTAATATTTAATGGTATAATCATATTCTAGTCATTCCTTATGTGATGTATTTATGTTTTTTGTGAAATTATTATATCACATAAGGGATGACTTTATTTTTACAAATTTTGTTTATTCAATAACCTATAATGAAACAAAAAAGTTATTAGAATGCTTAAAATGAGGAGTTAATAGGATGAAATTTTATTTTGCACCACTAGAAGGTGTTACAGGATACATATATAGAAATACATATAATAGGTTTTTTGGCGAAGAAATAGATAAATATTTTACGCCTTTTATAGTACCAACAATGAATTATTGTTTTACATCAAAGGAATTAAATGATATAAAACCTGAACATAATAAAAATATGAAGGTAATTCCACAAATACTTACTAATAATGTAGAATATTTTTTAAGTACAACAGAAAAGCTAAATGAATTTGGCTATGATGAAATAAATTTAAACTTAGGATGTCCATCAGGAACTGTGGTTTCTAAGTTTAAGGGGTCAGGATTTTTAGCAAAAAGAGAAGAATTAGATATGTTTTTAGAAGAGATATTTTCAAGAGCAAATTGCAAAATATCGTTAAAAACAAGAATAGGTAAAGATTCACCAAATGAATTTTATGAGCTTATTAAAATATTTAATAAGTATCCGTTAGAAGAGCTAATAATTCATCCAAGAATAAGACAAGACTTTTATAAAAATACTCCTAATATGGAGGTTTTTAAGGATGCAATAAAATTAAGCAAGAACCCTTTAGTTTATAATGGTGATATTTTTTCAGTGGAAGATTTTAAGAAATTTAAGTCTGAATGTCCAAGTATTGATACAGTTATGCTAGGAAGAGGACTTATGGCTAATCCAGGACTTATAGGAGAAATAAAAGAAAAATCTATAGTACATAAGGATACTCTAAGAGCTTTTCATGATGAAATATATGCTAGATACAAAGAAGTTCTTTCTGGTGATAAAAATGCTTTATATAAAATGAAAGAGTTTTGGTTTTATATGATTCATAGCTTTGAAGACAGTGAAAAGTATGCTAAGCGTATAAGAAAGTCTAAAAGTGCGGCAGAATATGAAGGGATAATAGTGAGCCTATTTAATGAACTTGATATTGCAGGAGATAATGAAAGAGGATTTTCTCTAATAAAATAATTGAATTATATATAGCAAATATTAAATGATAAAAGAAGAAGGAAAGGTGAGAGCTATGAAAAGAGGAATTGGGGCATACATATCAGCAATATTAATTATATTAAATGGAGTTATATGTATTGTTAATCATCAGAAAATTTATAAATGGATTCCAAGCCTTTGTGGAGCTATATTATTGATAAAAGGAATAATAATGCTCATAGAAGGTATAAGAGCAAAGGATTATGCCACTTTAGAAGGAAAAAAATTTGAAAGGGCAATAGTTATTATTGCTATAGGTATAGGAATAATTATAAGACAAAGTGATGCATTATTTATTGTTGGTGTATTTTGGGGATTAGAAGGCTTAAATAAGGCAACTAATTATTTAAACGAAGGATTATACTATTTTACTAGGAAAGAAAAGTTTATTTTTCCAATGAGTAAAGCTATAATTGAATTTGTTTTATCTAGTATATTAATATTTGATCCATTTTCTAAGATAGCAGAACATATAGTGATATTAGGTTTAGAACTGGTATTAGAAGGAGTATCTGAATTTGTAAATATTTATAAAGGAAAAGAAGAACTGTTAGCATAATATTTATTGAAAAGAAGCTTCCGTGGAAAGGAAGCTTCTTTTCAATATTTAAATAGAGTTTTGTTTTCTAAAGAATATATATAAAATTATTACTAATTTTCCTTTTTACCAAAAACTTTTTCTTGAAGAGCTTTACCAGTTGGTGTAATAGCACATCCACCTAAAGCAGTTTCTCTTAATTCTTCAGGTAAGCCTGTACCAACTTTGTACATAGCAGCAACAGCATCATCAAAAGGTATCTTTGAATTAACACCTGCCATAACCATATCAGCAGTACATAAAGCATTTATTGCACCAGAGACATTTCTCTTTGCACAAGGTATTTCAACAAGACCTGCAACAGGGTCACAAACTAATCCTAATACATTTTTAAAGATGATAGCAGCGGCATCTAAACTCATCTTTGGTGTTCCACCCATAAGTTCAACTACAGCACCTGAAGCCATAGCAGCAGCAGAACCACATTCAGCTTGACATCCACCTTCAGCACCTGAGAATGTAGCATTCATTCCGATAATCATTCCAATGGCAGAAGCGGCAAATAAACCTTGAATTAATTCATCATCAGTTTTGTTTAATAAGTGCCCAGTTGTTAGAATTACTGCAGGAAGAATCCCACAAGATCCAGCTGTTGGACAAGCAACTATTTTACCCATAGCACCATTTACTTCTGAAGAAGAAATAGCCATAGCCATAACAATTCCGTTACCCATTAATGAGTTTCCAGTATTGCAGCATTGTTGAAGACGGTAAGCATCTCCCCCTATAAGCCCGCTTAAAGAGTAAACCTTCTTTTCTCTACCAGCAGTAGCTGATTCTTTCATTGCATCAAGAGTTATTTTCATTTGAGCAAAAAGATCTTCACGAGAAACATTTTTAAGTTCCATTTCTTGACGAATAGCATATTCACTTAATGAAATTTGTTCAGCAGCACAGATTTCTAAAAGTTCTTTACCTGATCTAGCAATTTTCATTATTAATTACCTCCTAAAGAATTTATTAAAATAACACGGTTTACACCTTAAACTGCTTTGATTGCAGCTATTAATTCTTCTGATACATTGTTATCTACTTCGAAAGTCATTGTAGCATCTTTACCTTTTTGACTTCTTACAAGAGTCATATGAGCTATGTTAATATCGTTATCGTAGAATAATGTTGAAACTTTTGATACAGTACCAGGAATATCATCGTGGCATGTGATGATTGTTGGATATTCTCCAGTTATTTTAACTTTATTTCCGTTTATTTCGTATATTTCAACTAGTCCACCACCGATAGATGAGCCAAGCACTTCCCAATTAATATCATCACAATCTGTCATAAGGATTTTTACTGTATTAGGATGAACTTGTCCTAAATCTGCTGGTAAGAAGTGTACTTCTAATCCTTCTTTCTCAGCAATTAAAAGAGCATCTCTTAATCTTTCATCATCAGGCATCATTCCTAAGATACCAGCAACTAATGCACGGTCTGTCCCATGTCCTTTATAAGTTTCTTTAAAAGAACCATGAAGTAAGAATGTTACATCTTTAATAGGTTTGTTAACAATAGTTCTTGCTATTTTACCTAATCTAGCAGCACCAGCTGTATGTGAAGATGATGGACCAATCATAATTGGGCCTAAAACGTCAAATATTCCAATGTTAGCCATAGTGTTTATCCTTTCTTGTGTAAAAATTTAATATTTATTATAAATAAAAATCTAATCTTTAGAATTTTCTAAAATTGTAATTGTTTTCCTTGCTAATTATACAACAATCGACAAAGTATGTAAAATGTTTTAAATTTATAAAAATACTTGCTATGGAGTTAACTTCAAGTGATAGGATTAATTCATAAGGTATAGAATAAATTTTCAAGAAGTAATCTCATAGTTTATAATTAATATGAAAGAAAGGGAGGAAGTGTTTTGGAGGAGCAATATATTGAGTATATTTTAAAACAGTATTTTAATGATATAAATTATAGTGTAAAGGATGGAAATAGTGGTATGAATAATACCACCAAGTTTTTAGTTATAAATGAAGAAGAATATGTCTTGAGGATATATGAAAGTCATAATGATAAGAAAAAAGTAGGTTTTGAGCATAAGATATTAGAGGAATTAAATAGAAGAAATCTTTCTTTTGTTATACCTAATCCTAAAGTTAATTTTAAGGGCGATACAGTAGCTTTAAGTATTGATGGTAAATTAGCATCTCTTTCCAAAGCCATTAAAGGAAATAATCCTTATTTGAAAGATAAAAAACAATTTTATAGTCTTGGTAAGGCTGTAGGAGAAATAACTAGAGAATTATCTCAAGTAAAGATAGAAATACAATCTAGCTACCAGCCTTGCTATGAATTAGAAAAATCGTATCCTACATGCCCCTTAAAAGATGTAATAGATTTTTGTGATAATCCTTCTGAGGATTTTAAGAGTGAAAGAGGTATTTTAGGGGGATTGAAAAAATATTTTATTGAATTTAAAGACATAATACCAATATTAAGAGAGCTTCCTCATCAGTTTATTCATGGTGATATTAATAGTTCTAATGTGCTAGAAGATGAAAAAAGAAATATTTGTGCAATTCTTGATTTTGAGTTTACTGCTAGAGATTTAAGATGTATGGATTTAGCCATATGCTTATCAGAAGCTATTGCCAATGATGAAGATGATAAAGTTAAATTTGATAATATAACAAACTTTATGACAGGATATAAGAAGTTTATCTCTTTAACTGATGATGAAATAAAAGTAATGCCATATTTGATTATGTTACGTAGGCTAGATGTGATTATTCATTTTTTAGTTAGATATAATGAAGGAATTAATAATAGCTATATCACTGCTGATAAAGTATTAAGAGAGCAGCTAATTAAAGGTAGACGCTTATGTAGATGGGTAGAAGAAAATACGAATCGTATAAGAGAAATTTTAAAATAAAATTGACTTATTAAAAAGTATTGAAAATTTTTGAAAATGGGCACTTTTTATAAAGATGACAACTATAATAATTTTAAGTATACTTTAAATATAGGTATAATTTATGGAGGGTGAAAGGTATTGCATATGATAGATAGAAAAGCAAAAGCTGCAGAGCTACATAGCAATAGATATACATGTTCACAAGCTGTTGCTTGTGCATTTTGTGATGTAGTTGATGTTGATGAAGAAACAATGAAAGTTATAGTAAGAAAATATAGTGGAGGAGCTTATAAGGTATGTGGAGCTGTAATGGGAGCATATGTTATAGCTAACTTTATAAAAGATAATAGAAATATGGAGGATCCAGCAGAGTGGAATGAAGATGATATTGAGTTGTTACAAGAAATAGAAAGGAGATTTAAAGAAAAAAACTCCACTGTAATGTGCAGGGAATTAAAAGGGATAGGGACTGGGATAGTATTACGTCCATGCAGAGGCTGTGTAGAAGATGCAGCAGAAATTCTTGAAGAAATTTTAGAGGAAAGAAGTTAAAAAATATGAGTACATGATGTTAAGGTATTATGTACTCATTTTCTTTTTTAATTTCAATGCTAAGATGTTTCCAAACTGTTAAAATCATTGTTGAATAAGCAGCTATTCCCCCAATAAAATTAGAAATAGGTTCTGCTAAAAATACTCCATTTGTACTTAAATTAAATAATCTAGGAAGTAATATAGTAAGTGGAACCACAACTATTATTTTACGAAGTAGTGAAAAGAAAATTGCTTTTTTAGATTCTCCTAGAGCTACATAAGTTGATTGAGCTGACATTTGCAGGGACATCATAAAGAAACCAAAGAAATAAATATTCATACAATGAGTAGCCAAGGCAACTAAATTAGCTTCGTTATTAAATATCTTAATAAAAAATTGTGGAAAGACCATTAATATAAACCAAATAGAAGTAGTATAAATTATGCAGGCGATGGAACTAAATTTTATGGCGCTTTTAACTCGTATATATTTCTTGGCACCAAAGTTAAAGCCAAGAACAGGTTGAGATGCGCTGGTAATACCCTTCACTGGCATCATAACTATTTCTCTTATGGAATTAAGTACAGTCATAACTCCTACATATAAGTCACCACCGTAACTTTGAAGAGTAACATTGCAGACTATTTGAACAATACTATTAGTTATGGACATAATAAATCCTGATAAACCTAAGGTAATTATATTTTTAAAATGAATAATATTTATTTTAAAATATGCCTTTTTTAATTTTAGTATGGCATCATTGCTCATTAAAAAGCGCAATACCCAAATGGCAGAGAGAAACTGTGAAAATATGGTGGCTAAAGCAGCTCCTTTTACGCCCATATGTAGTAGGAAGATGAAAATTGGATCTAAGATTATATTAGTTATGGCACCTACCAAAATAGTCATCATACCAATGCGACCAAAACCTTGGGAATTAATAAAGCTATTCATACCTAAGCTGATCATTACAAAAACGCTACCTAACAGATAAATTGTTATATAATCATTAGCGTAAGAAAAGGTATTATCACTTGCACCAAGAAGATATAGTAGGGGCTTTTTAAAAATTAATATAACAATAGTAAGTATTAATCCAGTAATCAGTAATAAAGTAAAAGAATTACCCATAATTTCTTCTGCTTTTTCATTATTTCCTTTTCCACGTTCAATGGAACAAAGTGGAGCACCACCCATTCCGTATAAATTAGCAAAGGCCATTATTATGGTTATAATAGGAAAAGTTATTCCAACACCTGTGAGAGCTAAACTTGATGCATTAGGAATTCTTCCAATATACATCCTGTCAACAATATTATAAAGAATATTAATGAGCTGAGCTAAAGTCATAGGAACTGCTAATTTTAAAATATTTTTAGATACACTTCCTTTTGAAAAATCTTTACTTATAGACATGAAGAATACCTCCTAAAAACTTAATTTTATCATAAAATCAAGAAAAATAAAAATTTATAGGAGATATTAAGTAACTTAAAAAATTTAATATTAGTATTTTAGTCTTGCTCATACGATAATATAGTGCCGTTAATAGCATTTATATCATAATTATATTCTCTATTATTATAGTGAAATTCTACTTCATATATATGTATACCATCATCATAATCTTGAGATACTTTAATAAAAGTAACTTGATTATCTGTTAAGTTAGCATGTTGCAATGCTATATTTTTTGCCTCATCAGAACTTATTAAATTTTGTGTAGAAGAGCTTTGAGAATTTGAATAAGAAATAGTATTAGATGGATTATAGTATTCTGCATCATAGTCAAATTTTAATATTTCACCACTGTAAGCATTTATTTCATAATCGTATTCTGTATTATTATAGTAAAATTCAATTTCATATTTATTAATACCATCATCATAATCTTGAGATACTTTAATAAAAGTAACTTGATTATCTGATAAGTTAGCATGTTGTAGTGCTATTTGTTTGGCTTCATCAGAACTAATCGTATTTTGAGTAGGTAAATTTTGATTAGTTGAATAAGGTATATTATTAGTATTTATAGTGTTGCTATTAGTATTTTCACTTGAATTATTTAATGAAGTTGTAGTACTTGATTCATATGAATTATTCAATCCAACTGTATTAGAGCAACTAACAAAACCTAAACAAGTACTAAGTATAAGTGTAGATATAATAATTTTTTTCATTGTTATTCACCTCTAAGTTAATTATATTATTAATAATTTATTTTTTTATAAAGTGCAGATTAAAATATAATTAAAAATTTTTAATATTTAATTATAATTAAATATTAAATAAAGCTATTGGCTTTAATTGTTCGTTTAATTATTTTATAAATTCGCGAAAAAATTATTTTTGATAGTAAAAAAATAATATATAATAAAATTACGAAAATAAAATTATTTACCAATAAAGTGAAATATAAAATTTTAAAAATGTAAATAATTTAAAATTACAACTAGGGGGAAATTATGAATAAAGGAAAAATATCATGCATTTTAGCTGCTGCTATGATAACTACTCAATTTAGTCCAGTTGCAGCTTTTGCAGATAATAAAACTGAGTTGATAAGTAATGTTTCTGCTGAAGATTCATCAAATGAAACTAAATATGATAATACTCAATCTTTTGATGAAGAACCAGTAAGTGACCAAAATAATAATGATGAATCAAAAGAAAATCAAGATTCTAATGAACGAGATGACAATAATTCAAATTCAGAGGAAGACTCAAAATATAATTCATCAGAAAAAGATAATAATGAGCAAAAACCAAGTGATAGTATTGATTCAAATAAAAAGGTCAGTGTAACTGGTAAGTTAGAACTAGACATGAATTTTGCTATGCCAATAAAAAACACTGATAAAGAAAAAACAAATATAAAAGTTACTTTAATGAAAGATAGTGAAAAGGTAGGAGAAGTTCAACTAGGTAATGATAATTTAGAAGGAACAATAGGGAATGTTAACTATACTCTTCAAGCATTAAATGGAAAGAGAATAGCAATTGAAAATGATGCTGAAGAATTAAATTTTTATCAATTAACATTTACTAACTTAGATTTAGGACAGTATTCTCTTAAAGTTGAAGGAGCAGGATATGCTACAGCAAATGTTAGTAATATTGATATAACAAAATCATCAAAAAGAGTTAAGATAGGGACAAGCGATAATAGAATAGTATTATCTGATAATAATTCAGAGAATGAATCAGAAGCTAATGTTGAGTATTATCCAGGTGTATTTTTAGCAGGAGATGTTAATGGAGTAAACTCTGTAACAAAAGAAGATTATGAAGCTGCTAAAGCAGAAATGAAAAATAAAACAAATACTACTACATATGACATAAACAGAGATTCAAAAGTTGACATAACAGATTTAACTTACATACATGGAAATATAGGAGCAACAGTTAAGACAGCAGAAGTAGTTGATACTGATCCAATTATAAATCCAGAAGCTGTAGATGTTAAGTTAGATGATACTAAAGTTTCTATAGGAGAAGGACAAGATATAAAGAATATTTTAGTAGGTGATGGTTCAAAAATATCATTATCAACAAAAACAGTTGATGGTGAAGAGGCTCCAGAAATATCTGAAGAAAATCCAATAAGTATTCCAATGAGTTTATCAGGTTCAACAAGTGATTCAGAAATAGAAGCAGCGTCTTTAAGAACTGCTGCAGAAAATACTATAAACATGGAGCAAGTGGTGATAAAGGCACCTAGAAATACAAGACCAGCATCAGGAAGTGTTGTTATTGATGGTGTAGAATACAAATATGATGAAAGTAATGTAAAACAAAGTTTAGCTAGAACAGCTTCAGGTGAAGCAATGGATGAAATAGTTATTGACTTAGGAAAGCAAGTAGCCGTTAGTAAAATAACTATAAATGTTACTGGTAGTAGAAGTAATAAAAATTTAACAGAAATTGCAAAGGTTGAATTTTTAAATAATGTATATAAAGAATTACCAAAACCAAATATGAATATACCTGTAATTAATAGCTTTACAAGTTCAACTGCTGTTGGAAATGAAGCTATGACTATAGGATGGGATCACCAACCAAACGTAACAGGATATGAAATAAAAGTTGAAGAGCTTAACGAAAATGGAAATGTAGTTTCAACTAATCACTATAAAACAAGCGAAAATACATTAAACATAACTCAAGTAAAACCATATAGTGTTTATAGATTTAGTATTCAATCTCTAAATGGTAAGGATTGGGCAAGTGGATATAAAGATGAGCAAGATGATTATGATGCTAATGCAACAGGAGAAACAAATTTAGCAACTAATGTAAATGATAAAGATGGTAAACCAGATAATGTTGATAATAACTATATGCCACATGCATGGAATTCTACATCAGGTAATTTAGATACAAATTCAAAAGATGAAGTAGTAAATAAAAATTATTTTGGTGCAGATTCAATTGTTGAATTACAAGTTATACCAGAAACGGCACCGGAAGGTCCAGAAGGAATAACTGTTACTGGAACATATAAAGGCTTAAAAGTTAGTTGGAAAGCACATCAAAAAGCTAAAGACTATGATTTATATTATAGAAAAATTGGAACAGGTGAATGGATAAAGGCAAATGATCCAAATGCTCCTAAATATGTAGATAGTGATACAACTAATGATGTACCAGATGGAGCTTATAACTTAAAACCTGAACAAAAAACTGATTCAAATGAATTAATAAGAGGTACAAGTTATGAAATAACTGGTCTTGAAGATCAAACAACATATGAAATTAAGATGACAGCAACAAATCATCATGGTACAGGTGGATTATCGAAAACTTATTTAGGAAAGACAACAGCAATAGTTCCACCTAAGTTTACAAACTATGGATTAATAAATACTGTTGAAGATGGTAAGGTTACTCATATAGAAAAAGTTACAGTAAAAGAAAGTGGTGCATTAGAACTTTCAAATAATGATGGTATGAGTATATTTGATAATGATTACTCAACTACATGGGTACTTAATGATTGGGATTCAGGAGTACATTATGGACAAAGAGCTCCAATAGTAACATTTGATAAGGAATATACATTTGATACTATAAGATTTGCTACAAAGTTAGAAAATACTTCTAAATACCCACTACCATGGCAAGCTAAATTAAGAGTATACTCAAATGATGATACAACATATAATAATCCAGTTGAAGTAATACAACTTAACGATATTAGAGTTTCTAGTAAAAGAGCAGAAAATGGAGTTAATTATGTAGAAGTAAAATTACCAAAGCCTGTAACAGCAAAGCAAGTTGAGCTTAATCTTGCAGGAGGACGTAATTTAAGTATATCAGAAATGAAATTCTATAATTATGATAGCTTAGAAGATGAGGTAAATGGATTATTTGCAGATGACTTAAAGCTTGTATTAAAAGATGAAGTAAATCAAGCGAAGATTGATGGACTTGTAGAAAGAGCTAAAGCTATAGATCCAGTTAGCTTAGAGTACCATCCAAATCAAAAAAATATTTTAGATGAATTAGAAATAGCACAAAAGATTTTAGATGATGTAAATTTAAATAAAGAAGTGTTAACTATTGATGGAAGTATACTTGATTTTTCACCAAATTTAGGTCAAGCAAATGCATGGCAATCATTGGGAGTTGTTGCTAAACCAGGTGAAACTATAAATATTTATGTAGGAACTGAAGAAGGAAGAGCACACACCAAATATGAAGTATTATTTACTCAAAACTATGCAGAAAGTGGAACATGGAACTTAGGAACTGTACAAATTGGAAATGGTAAAAATGAAGTAACTGTACCAAGTGGTAAGTTTAATATGGATGTTGAAAAAGGTGGAAATGTATATATAAGACCTGTTTCAGGATGGTATGAACAACAAAAAATAAATGTGCGTGTAAGTGGTGGAAGTAAGATTCCGCATTTAAATGTAAATAATATAATAACTGATAGTAACAAACAAGAAGAAGCTAAGAATTTAATAAGAGAATACATAAGAAATCTTAAATTATATGTATCTGATTTACCAAGTCTTTACCCAACAGTAGAAGATAAGGAAAATAATCAATACAAATATGATGAAAAGACAGCTGTATTAAATAGTACAGAAATTGAAAGTGAAAGAGTAATGTTAACTCTTAGCGCAACAGAAGTTTTAACAGGTATTACACAAGGTCTTAATGGAGATGAAAATGCTGAAGTTGACAGATTATATGATGCACTTTTAGCTTGGGAACAACTTATGGAAATTTCATATTCATTAAAAGGTGTAACAGAAACAGCTATTGACTTTAATAATAATGGAAAAATAGATAATAATAAATCTGATACTGCTAGTTTAATTGATGGATTAACAGAACAAGAATACTTTAACAAACATAGAGCTCCAAGAAGCCGTATAAATATAAAATATCAAAGAATGTTTACAGGAGCATTTATGTATGCATCTTCTCATCATGTTGGAATAGATGCAGGCTCTGGTATTGGATTAGTACAAGGTGTACCATTTAAGTTTAATACTACAGGAAATATAACTAATCCTAATGAAGGTAGTTTATATGGATGGGGTATATCTCATGAAATTGGACATACTCAAGATGTAGCAGGATTAACTCAAGCTGAAGTTACAAATAATATTTTAGGGTTAATTGTACAAACATTTAATGGAAATGCAAATTCAAGACTTGAAAATGGAACTTATACTACAATGTATGACAAAGTAACATCAGGTAGTGTTGGAGCAACTAGTGATATAGGTGCAAAACTAGGAATGTATTGGCAATTACATTTAGCATATGATAATAATGAAACTTATAAAATGCTAGAAAATAATAAAGATACAGATCCAAATAATGATTCATTCTATGCTAAGTTATATAGAGCTAATAGAATGAAAGCAGCAGCACCAAAGGAAGAAGGATATGATGCAGTAGAACAAACATTTATCATGAGAGCTTCTGATGCAGCACAAAAGGATTTAAGAGAGTTCTTTGAGAAGTGGGGAATATTAGCAAGCCCTAATACTAATAAATATTTAAATGAAATGAAGTATGAAAAAGAAACAAGAGCTATATACTACTTAAATGATGAAGCAAGAAGAAGAAGATTAGATACATCTAATACTGAAACTATGGCTAAGGACACAGCAGTAGTAGCAAACTTTGGAACAGATAATGAAGGAAATAAAATTACTTCTAAATCTTACTTAAATCAAAAGGAAGTTCCATTAAACTTAAGTGTAACAAAAGATTCAGATAAGATTTTAGGATATGAAATTATAAGAAAAGAATCAACAGCAACAGGTATTGTGGAATCGCCAGTAGGTTTTGTTGAAAGAGACAGAACAAGTGAATCAGGGGTAACAACTTATGTTGATTCAATAGATACATTAAATAATAGAGTTGTAGCATATAAGGTTGTTGCTTATGACTATGATTTAAATAAAACTGAAGAAACAGTTATAGGAGAACTTAAAATAGCTCACAATGGAAGTATTTCTGAAACTGATTGGGTATTAAGTACTAATACAACTAATGATGAAGATGAAAGAGATGAACATAGTGGTCATGGAACAATGCAACATGGTGTAATAAAGAGAATCAATGACAATAATACAGATACAGTGTTCCAAGGTATGAAAGATGGAAGAGAAGATCCATATGTAATTATTGATTTAAATAAAAATAATTCATTAGTAGGTTTAACTTACACAGCACCACAAAATTCTGCTAAGAAATTCTCATTTAGAAATCTATTCAGTAGAAATACAGAAAAAGTATATACACCTATATCAAAATATGAAGTGTATACAAGTTTAGATGGAAATAGCTGGACATTAGCAAGCAGTGGAACATTTGACAACACTAAGACTACTCAAACAGTATATTTTAGCGAAGATGGTAAAACAGAAGCACAACAACTTTGGTCATATGATGCAAGATATGTTAAATTAGTTGCTAAAGGAAATTCTGAAATATCAATAGCAGAGTTAGATTTATTAACGGCTGCTGGTGATAATATAGAAATTGGAACAGATAATAATGAACAATTATCTAAAAATGGAATTGGTAGATTAAAATCTGATTATGAATATGAAACTGGCAAAGTTATTCCAAAGGGGTCTATAATTGTAACAGGTGAGTATAGAGGAAATCCTGCATTTAATATACCTTTAGTATTAAATGAAAATGATGAAAACTTTGCAATAAAAGCAAATACTATACTTTTAGCTACATTACCAGAAAATTCAGAGCTTTCAGAAGTGGCAAAAGGAACTTGGATTTATTGGATAGAACCTAATAATCAAGGAAAAGTAGAGAGCGATAAAGGTCAGGTAGATAATATAGAAGGAACTTCAATTAAAGCTGAACTTTACAGATACAATAAATTAGATAATAATGGAGCACCAGTAGGTCAAAGATTAGTAAGTGATACATTCTTATATGAATTACCAAGTGATTTAAACACATTACCTGAAATAGAGTTTAATAGTTCTAATGCAAGAGCAATTAAAAATGAAAATACAACAGTAATGGAAATAAATGGTGAATTAATGAACAAAGCATTTGAAAATAGATAATAGTAATGGGGGAATAACTTATGAAGAGAGCAAGGACAAGAGTTAAAGTTGCAATTGCCTCAGCATTAGCTATATCTTCGACGGCGGCAGTTATATATGCCGCTCCGGAGATAATGAAGGCAGCTACTTACAGAGCTTCAGAAGAAGCTGTATATCTTGATGTTGAAAAGTTAACTAGTAATACAGTAAAGGTATCTTTAGATAATATTCAAGATATAGCTAAATCTATGCAATTTAGTATTAAGCTAGATGGAAATGTAAAGATAAAATCTAATGAAGATGGAACATATAAAATAGCTGATTTACTTACAAAAACAGTAGAGGCAAAAACTAGTGAAAGTGAAAAGCCATCTAAAAATAGCATATTTACAGATTATACATATAACGAAGCAGACAATACTTTAAATGTTATTATTACATCAGATGGTGCATTACCTAAAACAGGAAATAAAGTAGAATTATTTACATTAGAAATAGAAGCAAAGGATTCTAATAACAGAACATATAATATAATTCCTAATACTAATGAATTATTCAAATATGTTGCAAAAGATAATACAGAATATTCTGATTTAGCAGTTAATTATAATGAAAAGTCTATAAATTTAAATACAGCACCAAAAGTTACAACAAATAAAGATGTAATAGATATATATGATGGTGAAAAGCTAGTATTTAATGATATAAAAGAATTACAAAAGACAGATGAAGATAATGATGAAGTTACTTTAGAAGTAAGAGATATTACTAATGTAAATGATGAAAGTAAAGAAGATACGCAACCACTTATAACAGAATTTACTTCGGAAGAAGTTGGAACACATACATTTAAAGTTTATGCTGTTGATAGTATGGGTGAAAAATCAGAGCCTATTAAATTAATGGTAAATGTAAAGTATAATACAGAACTTGCAAAACCAACAATTACAGGAGCTGAAAAAGTTGAAATTGAAAGTGGAACAGTATTTAATTTATTACAAGGAGTAACTGCAACAGATGCTAAAGGAAGAAATCTTCAAGTAAATGTAACTGGAGATTTAAACTTAAATCCAGAAGAAGATACAAAATATACATTAACATATTCTGCAACTGATAAGTATGGAAAGACTACTGAAGTACAAAGAGAAGTATCTGTTAAAGTTAATAAGGCACCAGTAATTAACGGGGCAGATAATAAGGTTGTTAATATAGGAGAAAGCTTTAATCCAAAAGCAGGAGTAACTGTTACTGATGATAGAGATGAAAATTTAACTTCACAATTATCTATAGATGGAAAAGTAAATACTGCAGTACCAGGTGAATATAAATTAAATTATTCTGTAACTGACTCAGGAAACAAAACTACTAAACTTCAAAGAACAGTAAGAGTTAATAGAGCGCCAATAGTATCAGGGCATGATAGTGCTATTGTTATAAAGAGTGGAACAGTAGTAACAGAAGAAATGATTTTAGGTGGAATTAATATAACTGATGAAACAAAATATACAACAAGTGTTACAGTTCCAGAGATAAATGGAGAAGGTAGATATGATGCTGAAATCAAAGTAACAGATGCAGATAATGCAGTAACTACAGTTACAAGAAAGATTGTTGTTAGTAATGGAAGTACAGCAGAATTACCTAATAGTGGACAAGGTTCATCAAAGGAAGAATCAATAGCTGTACAAGTTATAGATGCTGATGGAATAACTTCATTAAATGAAAAATTAAGTAAAGCAACTAAAGATTATAAGATAACTAGCACTAAGAAAGAGTTTTCAAATTATGTTCAATATAGCTTTGAAATGACTAAAAAGGAAGCTGTATTTAGAAATTCTGGAACAGTATATTTAGAAGTAAGAGTTCCTAAAGAGATTGATAATAGTACAGGTGGAATTGTTATTACAGAATATGTTGAAATATTAGCAACAAATGTTACTATAAACAATAAAGAAAACTTAAATCATTATATAAAGAGTGATGATGAAATTGAATTAACTGCAACAGTTACACCTGATAATGCAACTAATAAAGAAATAGAGTGGAATAGTTCTAATGAAGAAGTTATTGCAATTGAAAAAACTGAAAATGGTGTTAAGTTAGTAGCAAAAGGATATGGTATTGCAACTGTTACAGTAAGTGCAGTTGATGGTAGTGGAGCATTTGATGAATTTACATTTAGTGTATCACATGACTTCAAGGAGTTACCAGAGGATATAACTGTAGTTGGTGGAGAAGGAACAGAAGAATCACCAGTAATATATAAAACAGAAAATATTGATTCATTAAAGGAACTATTAAATCTTGCAAAAGACGAATATAAAGTTATGCTACAAGATAAAGAAACTATAAGTGAAAGTGAAATTGAATATAAGTTAGTTTTAAAAGAGAAGAGTAGCTTATTTAAATTATTAAGAACTGCTAATATTGATGAAGAGTCACATTATATTTCAGTAAGAGTGCCAAATAGTGATGAATTTGAAAATGAAATTTATAAGTTAACTAAAAATGATATAAAGGCACCAACTCTTATTTATGATGGTGCATCACAATTGATAGTTGAAAATGGTTCTAAATTTAAAATGCCAGATGTAAAGGCAAAGGATAATTTAGATAAAAATGTTACTGTAACACATGTAATAAAAGATGAAAGTGGTAAAGTTGTAAAAGATATAGATTCAAATGTAGAAGGATTATACACAATAACATATAGTGCAACTGATTCAAGTGGTAATAAATCATCAGAATTGATTGTTAAAGTTAAAGTATTAGAAGCTGATAAGGAAGCACCAGTATTTGAGTATAATGGTGATAAAATTATAGTTTTAGAAAATGGAAGTGAATATGTAGAGCCTGAAGTAACAGCATATGATAATGTTGAAGGTAATGTAGCAGTTACAAAGGAAATAAAAAAAGGTGATGAAGTTGTAGAAAGTATAGATACAACTGTATCAGGAGAGTATATAATTACATATACTGCGTCTGATAGTAAAGGAAATAAAGATGTACTAGAGATAACAGTAATTGTAAAAGAAGTTCAGAATATTCCAACACCAGATGTGCCAGAAACTCCAGAAAAACCTGAAGAACCAGATCAAAATCCTGAGACACCGGATGAACCAAATCAAAAACCAGAAACTCCAGAGAAACCACAGGATAAAGAAGCACCAGTTTTTGATTATGAAGGTGAAACAGACATAGTATTAGAAAATGGACAAATATACAAAATTCCTGAAATAAAGGCAAATGATAATGTAGATGGTGAAGTCAAGGTTGTAAAAACTATAAGAAAATATGATTCTAATGAAATTGTTGAATCAATAGACACTAACATTGCAGGAAAGTATACTATAACTTATGAAGCTGTAGATAATAGTGGAAATAAATCTAATTTAGTTATAACAGTAACTGTTAAAGCTAAAATGATAGCTGATAATATAGAATTAGGTAATGGGGAAGGTACTTTAGAGTCTCCAAAAGAAATAAATGTATTAGAAACTTCTAGTGTAGAAAATATAAATAAATTAATTGAAAACATTAAAGAAGGTTATAATTTTAAATTTGTAGATGAACCAAAAGAAGATGGTGAAAATATTATCTTCAAAATAAAATTACAAAAGAAAATGTCATTTATAAGAGCTTTATTTAATAAAACATCAGATGAAAATTATATAGAAATAAAGGTTCCAAAGAATAATGTAGAAGTAGTAACTGTATTAAAAGATTTATATAAATCTACAAATGAACCTGAAGTTCCAGAAGTAAAACCTGAAGTAAAACCTGAAGTGAAACCTGAAGTAAAACCTGAAACTCCTGAAGTAAAACCTGAAACTCCAGAAGAGAAGCCTGATACATCAGATAAAAAAGAAATACCAGTTAGTGTAGAATCTTCAGAAAAAAATAATAAGGAAGATGATAAATCAATACCTAAAACAGGAGGAGTTAATTCTCTTGGAATAATAGGACTTGGATCTACTATTTTAACTTTAGGTGGATTATTAACATTCAAAAAGAAGAGGAAAAAATAAATAAAATCATTTATAAATTGATTAAGTAAAGATAGTTTTGCTGATTATATAAATTAGCAAAACTATCTTTTTGTAATTTATAATAAAGAAAAAAAGATAGTTTTCGATAAATATTTTAGAAGATATTTTAATTATTAATATAGTATAAAGGAGGAAATAATTCTATGAATAAAAAAATTAATAGAATTATTATAGGGATATTTTTATTTTTAGGTGCTTTATATATTGGTGGTTCATTAAGCCAGTATGCAGTTGGAGATAGAAGTAAAGAATTTTTATTATTAATTACTGGGAGTATAATAATAACAAATTTAGTAGCTATTATAGAATATAAGAGAAATAAATTGAGTAAAACTATTCCGTGGATATATTCAATTATATATTGTATTATATACTCAATAACATTATTAACAACCAAAACTGTAGTAACATATGTAATTGCATTTGTTTATATAATCTCTATAATTTTATGTAAAAATGTAAAATTAATAAGATTTATGTGTACATGGTGTTCTATTACAATAGCAATATATGTATATATGTTAATTTCGCAAGGAAATACCAGTGAGTCTATTATAGTAATTGCAAGTGTTATTGGGTTTATACCTGTAAGTTTATTTGTAACAAGCAGTTTAAAAACTTCTGAGGAAATTACAGCAAAAACATTAGAGGAAATAAGTAATAAAAATTTACAACAACAACAATTAATAGATGATATGAAAAAAATAGTTGAAATATTATCAGAAAATTTTATATCACTAAATGAAATTATGAATGATTTTAATAATAGCAATGTAGAATTAAATAAATCATTTTTAGAAATAAAATCAAGTTCATCAAAAACTGTATTGGAAATAGAAGAGGAAAGTTCTTTAATAGAAGATATTAAAAATAAAATTGAAGATGCAACTAAAGCAAGTGAAAATGTAGAAGATTATTCAACGGATGCAGATAATGCTATTAATACAGGAATACAAAAGGTTAAAACATTACTAGAAACAAGTAAATTTGTTAATGAGAAAAACAATTTAGTAAATGAATCTATGAAAAATTTAGAAAATAAATTTTCTAATATAGCAAATATAACAGAAATTATATCTAGTATAGCAGAGCAAACCAATCTTTTATCTTTAAATGCATCAATAGAAGCTGCTAGAGTAGGAGAAGTAGGAAAAGGGTTTTCAGTTGTAGCAACAGAAATTAAGAAATTAGCAGAAGAAAGTAAGACTAATGCAGAAAATATAGAGCGTATCTTAGCAGAATTAAAGAATGAAACTCAGGTATCAGTTATGCAAGTTGAAAATTTATTAAAAGAAAGTATAAAACAACAAGAGTTGGTTTATGACACAAATGATGCATTTAACAAAATTCAAGATAATATGAATACTGTTAAAGGTGAAATAAATGTAGTAACCAATATGATGAGATTGGTATTAAATAATAGTGAAAAAGTATGTGATAGTATTTCAAATATTTCTATATTATCAAAAGAAACTATGGATAATTCAGAGTATACTGCTTCAATATCTAATAAAAATTCAGAAAAGTTAGAAGAAGTTAAAGAAATTTTTATGTCTCTAGAAAAGACTGTTAATGAAATAGAAAAATATATTTAGAATTAATAAAAGAAGCTTCCAATAAGTAATTATAGGGAGTTTCTTTTTTAAATTTAAATAAGGTTATGGTACTTAAGAGTATTGAAAATCTCATCTTTATCAAAAATAATTTAATTTTTGCAATTAAAGAGTCAATAGATAATATAATGAATAAATAGCAATAACAATGGAGGAACATATGGTACAACTAATGTTATGTTGTGGTTTGATACTTCTTATATGTATTACTTCTAGTAAGGTTTTATACAAGTTTGGAGTGCCTCTTCTTTTGATTTTTATATTTTTAGGCATGATATTTGGAATAATAGGAATTGACTTTAGTGACTTTCAACTAACTGGAGAAATTGCATCAATAGCTTTAGTTTTTATAATGTTTTATGGTGGTTTTGGAACTAATTGGAGTATGGCTAGACCAAAGGCAGTACCTTCTATTTTAATGTCTACTTTAGGAACTATCATAACTTTTTTTATTACAGGATTGTTTGTATATTTAATATTTAAAATATCTTTATTAGAATCTTTACTTATAGGTGCAGTGGTGAGTTCCACCGATGCAGCATCAGTTTTTACTATACTTAGATCACAAAAATTAAATTTGGAAGGTTCTTTAGCATCGCTTTTGGAAGTAGAAAGTGGTAGTAATGATCCAGTAGCTTATATGTTAACTTTGATTATTCTTACTATAATGGGGAATGGTACAGTAATGCAGCTTATACCAATGATAGTAAGTCAGATAGTTTTTGGAATTATTGTAGGAGCTTTAATAGCAATAGCTTCTATATATTTAATTAGGCATGCAAATTTTGAAATAGAAAGCTTTTACATTATTTTTATCATAGCTATAGCTATAATTTCATATTCATTGAGTGAATGGATGGGAGGGAATGGATATTTAAGTGTTTACATCAGTGGAATAATTATTGGTAATAGTAAGATACCTCATAAGAAGACTTTGGTACACTTTTTAGATGGTGTATCTTGGATTATGCAAATAATATTATTTTTTATTTTAGGACTTTTATCAAGTCCCATAGAACTACCTAAAGTAATAGGAAAGTCAGTGGTGATTTCTCTTGTTATAATTTTTATAGCAAGGCCAATATCAGTTTTTTTAGTGCTTAGAAGGTTTGAGTTTAATACTAGGGAAAAGCTATTTATATCATGGGTAGGTCTTAGAGGTGCAGCATCTATAGTTTTTTCCATATTTGCTTTAAATTATGAAGTTAATATAAATAATGATATATATCATATTATATTTTTTATTGCTTTGATGTCTGTTGGAGTTCAAGGAACTTTGATACCTATAATAGCAAGGCGTTTAGAACTTTTAGATAATAACAAACCTGTATTAAAGACATTTAATGATTATGTTGAAGAGAAAAATACAAAGGTTATGGAATTAAAAGTTGATGTGGGCTGTAATCTTATAAATAAAAGTATAATTGATGCTAATATTCCAGAAGAAATACTTATAGCTATGATAAAAAGAGAAGGTGAAATAATAATTCCTAAAGGATCTTCTATAATAAAGGAAGGCGATGTATTGGTGGCAGTTGGTAATTGTTTAGATGAGGACTTTTATAAAGTTATAAAGGCTAAATAGTAAATTTTTAAATAAAACAAAAAAAGAAGTTCAAAATTGAACTTCTTTTTGGTGCTGAAGACCGGAATCGAACCGGTACGGTATCGCTACCGCAGGATTTTAAGTCCTGTGCGTCTGCCTGTTCCGCCACTTCAGCTTATTCTTACTTTTCGTCGCCGCCTGACGACAAAATTAATTATATATTATGTTTTATAACGTGTCAACATTTTTTCGCTATTTTTTTTATTTTTTTGCGACTTTTTATGTAACCCTAATAAAATAGCTATTTGAGAACAATATTTTCCCTATGTTAATAATAAAAACACAGAAAAAATTCTGTGTTCTTATTTATATATTAAATTAAAATATTATATTTCTATCTAAAAACCTTTTTTATTTCTGCTTCTAAATTCTTGATGTTTTTTGAAGTCTTGTTGTCTTTCTTCACTATCTTTTAAGAATCTAGACATTATATCTTCAAATTTTTCTCCAGATTGAGCTTTTTTCTTTTCTTGTTTCCATTCAATTTCCGCTGGCTTTGCTGACTTTTTAACAACATTTGCTTGCTTTATTGATAAGCTTATCTTTCCATTATCATCTATTGATATTACCTTCACCTTAACTTTATCTTGTTCATTAAGATGCTCTCTTATATCTTTTACAAAAGAATCTGCTACTTCAGATATATGAACTAAGCCTGTTTTTCCTTCAATTTCTACAAAAGCTCCAAAATTTGTGATATTTACTACTGTACCTTCTAATATGTTTCCTGCCATTAAGGTCATGTTACAAAGAATCCTCCTTAAATTTTATTAATATATGTTATTAAAATAATAACCTTTTTAATCTTAAATAATACTATTCTTAAGGCTCTAAACTTTCTATAACTTGCTCACCATCTTTGATTAACCCTAATCTTTCTCTAGCAAGCTTTTCTATATACTCATGATTAGATTGAGCACTTTCAACTTCGGCTTGTAACTTTTCATTTTCTTCTTTTAGCTGATTTAAATTTTGCCTTTCCACTGAAAGATTTTCTTTAATTCTTTTTAGAGCAACTCCTTGTCTAATCAGACTAAATATAAATACAGCAAAAATCACAATTATAATTACTTTATTTAATGTAAGCCTCTTTTTCATAAAATAGTACCTTCTTTTATATATAATATAAATATATTTTAAACATTCTAACTACTTTATTCAAGTAATTTTTTGAGTATTTATCTTTTTCCTGTAATAAAAGAAAAAATCAGTTTCGCAGCATAGCATACATTATTTAGCAATACTCTTACTACTTTTGAAATAAAATCAAATATAGACCTTTCAATAGAAATAAATGTTGGACTAATAAACTTCATATAAATAAATATTGCCAAAATTATAAATATATACACATATGCTCCCAAAAAAGCATAATCAGTATATAACAAGAATGTAAATACTATCATTGCTGCTAAAATACTAAACAATATATCTTCAATAACAAGGATAGGTTTTGGTACCTTGCTTCCTCTAATAATTCTATATAAATCAAACATTCCGCCTGTTAATAATCCTGATAAAAACGAATATACTATTATACTAAATTGAATATTTATTGGTAATGGCATGCTCTCACCTATTTAAATAGCCTTCCAATTATACTTTCTTTTTCTTTCTTAATCTCCTTGCTACTATATATCATTGCACTTATTTCTCCCACAATGATCACATCACCATTTTGTACATCTAGTTTATTCATTTTTAATCCTAAACCTTTTATCGTTAAAGGACCTAATTTAGTATTTAGCATTATTTTTTCTTCATCAAAGCTTATTACTTCAACTATTCCAGTCATAGTAAGTTTTTTTCTACATTCTAAAATTAAGTTTCCTCTATTATCTTCTAACTTACTATTTTCAACCTTTTTCTCCATTATCTACTCCCCCATATATTCCTTATTTAAAATATATGAAAGTAGCCTATAATTTATTCTTTATCTTCTTCCCCTTCAATTATTATATACATTTCTTTGGCTTCTTCTTTTCTAACATGCTCAGCTATATTAACTATCTTAGCTTTAAGCTTTCTTGTAGCAAAAGTAATTTCAATTATATCCCCTTCTTTAACATCTGTAGATGGTTTTGCTACCTTATCATTTATAGCAACTCTTCCATTTTCACATGCTTCCTTAGCTATAGTTCTTCTTTTAATTATTCTAGATACTTTTAAGTACTTATCTAATCTCATTTTCTCTTCCTCCAAACACTTCTTTGTAATATTTATTTTATTATATTTTTTCTATATATTAAAATAAAAACCCGAGAAAAACTCGGGTTCTTATAAAAAATTATTTGTTTACTCTATCTTTAAATTCTTTACCTGCTTTGAATACTGGAACTGTTGATGCAGGAATAGTGATAGTTTCCTTAGTTCTTGGGTTTCTACCTTCTCTAGCAGCTCTTTCTCTTGTTTCGAAAGTACCAAATCCTATTAATTGAACTTTTTCACCACTTTCTAAAGCTTCTTGAACTGAATCAATAAATGCCTTTAATGCACTTTCTGCATCTTTTTTAGTTAATTGGCTTTTTTCAGCCATGCTAGTAATTAATTCTGCTTTATTCACAATTACATCCTCCTTAAATAAACAGCTATTTTTTATTGTAGTTAACTGTTATAACTATGTACTATAACTACATTACCTTATTATATAACCACTTTTAACACTAGTCTATAGCAATACAGCTATTTTTCTATAAAAATGTAGCTATCACAACATTTTCATGTAGCATAGTTCAATAATCTACTTTAAATTAAATATTCTCCATAAATCTTGAAATTCCTTTTAACAAACAGTATTATTCATTATTTTTAGCTTCATCCCAAAATTTATTTAGTTCATCAATAGACACGTCCTTCATAGATTTATTATTCTGCAATACTTTATCTTCTACGTATTTAAACCTTATTGCAAATTTTTTGCTTGCTTTATTTAAGGCTTCCTCTTCATCTACCTTCAATAATCTAGCTAAATTTACACATGCAAACAGTAAATCACCAACTTCATCTATTATTCTTTCCATATTATTAGAATTATATTCAGTTAATATTTCGTTTAATTCCTCTTGAACTTTAGCTGCTGCTTCTAATGTATTTTCAAAATCAAACCCAACTCTTGCTGCCTTCTTTTGTACTTTATGTGCTTTTAATAAAGCTGGCAAAGCATTGGCTATAGCATCTATCTCTTCTGATATAGTATTAAACTTCTTTTCCTTACTCTTTATATCATCCCAGTTTTTAAGCACCTCTTCACTTGTATCTGCAGTTTCATCACCAAACACATGTGGATGTCTATATATCATCTTGCTACATATTCCATCCACTACGTCAGATAGATTAAAGTAGCCATCTTCCTCTCCAATTACAGCATGGAAAATTACATGAAGAAGTACATCACCTAGTTCTTCTATTAATAAGTCTATGTCATCTTTTTCAATGGCATCCATCACTTCATAACACTCTTCTAATAATTGATTTTTAATGCTCTCATGAGTTTGCTCTCTATCCCATGGACAACCTTCTTCACTTCTTAATGTTCTTATTAAGTTTACAAGATCATATACATCTTTCTTATTCTCAAGATTTTTAGGAATATATACAGACGTAAGATAATCTATATCTTCTTGCATATCCAGCTCATATAGCAGTATCTTTCTTACACTTTCCTCACCCTTTATCCCTGCTGCTCTTACATAATAAATTTCTGTATCATCATTATAATACTCTAAAAGTTCTAACTTTACTTCTGACGCAATTAAAGGATTATATACCTGTGTTATAATTGTCCCTATTCTTTTATCAAGAACCTGATTTTTAATATCAAATGCATCAATAACCTTTAATCCTTCTATTGGATCAATCTTAAGAACATCCATCATTGCATCAATAAAGCTTACTGCTGGCAATATTTCATATGTTATATTATTTTCATCACAAAGCTTCATTAAGTTAAATACAGATCTTTCTGCTACAAGAGGATGCCCTGGAACAGCATATACAAGTTCCCCTTTTTCTTGATAATTGCTAATTAAATCCTTTGCAATCTTTTCATAAACTTCGTCAAAACTATCACTTGTTTCATAATAGTTATCACAAGTGTTAAAATCCTTTAGTTTTCCCTTTAAATAATCAACTGTAGGATGCTTTTCTGTTCTAAAGAAAAGATTGTCACTATCTTCTAATGCTTTAATTGCTCCATATGTTAACGCTTCTGGAGCTCCTGGACCAAGACCTACTATCTTTATCATAAACTTTTCTCCTTTTGTATTTCTTTTAATTATTTTTTTACTAACCTGCCTTTTATATCTTCTAAACGAAAGACTTTCAAAAGCATAATTGCTATCATATATATAATAATACCCACAAATATTGCTAATAAGCAAGAAATACTATCACTTTCTATGGACTTCATCACTTTCACATAAGTCATTACTACGCCTGCAGACATAGCAAGTGCTGCTGCAAGAGGTTTAAAAAAACAATTATAGTAATCTATAGTTACCTTAAGCTTACCTTTTAAAGATATCATATTAAGCATTGCCACAGTTATATATGCCCCTATACTTGCTATGACTGCTCCATATATATTTATCTTAGGTATCGGTACTAAATACCATGTTAATAGCACCTTTACTAAGCACCCTATAAATAAGTTTATAACAGGTCTTATATAATGATTTGATGCTTGCAATACAGATGTAGATGTTTGAGTAATTATTATGAATGGTATGGAAAGTGAAAGGTATCTTAATATTTCTATTCCTTGATAATTCTTAAAGAAAATTAATTTCATGATAGGTTCTGCCAAAAAGAATAATCCTAAAGTGCTTGGAAAAGCTATCACCGTTGACAGCTTCATAGACATATTTATCTTACTTTCCATGCTCTTCTTTTTATTTAATATAAAGCTTTCAGCAATGATTGGTATTAATGAAGTACCAATTGCCATAGATATTGTTAATGGTATATTTACCAAAACTGATGCTTTACCTGTAAGTTGTCCATAAAGTATGGTTGCATTAGCTTCGCTTATACCACTTAATAAAAGTTTTTGTGGCACAAGTATTGAATCTATCAAGCTCATTATAGTTCCCACTGTAGTTCCAATAGAAATTGGAATAGCTATTTGAAGTATTTTATTTAATATTTCTGGATTACTCTTAACTTTCTTTATTCCATTTTCCTTTCTTACTTCAGAATATTTAATATATAAATATGCTAATGCTAATATGCCTCCACCTGCAGCCCCAAGTGAAGCACCTCCTGCTGAATATTCAATACCCTTTGGTAAAAGAATTATTGCCATCCCTACCCCTACTATAACTCGTCCCATTTGTTCTAATATTTGTGAAACTCCCGTATGTGTCATGTTCTGCATACCTTGAAAAAATCCTCTGAACACATTTACAAATGATATCATCATAGGTGCAAAAGAAATAGCTATTAATGAATAGTATGATTTAAAATTCCATTTAAGAAATGATATTATAGGTTTTGCTAAGAAAAATAATAATAAAGATGTGCCTATACCTAGTGTTGCCATTAAATAAACTGATTCTTTAACAACTTCATAGCTTCCTTCAATATCTCCCACAGCATTTTTTTCAGAAATCATTTTAGAAATTGCAATGGGTACTCCTGAAGCCATAGCTACAAAAAACATATATAAAGGATATGATAATTGATAATATCCAATTCCAGTATCGCCTATAAGCATTATTAACGGCCATCTAAAAAAGAAGCCTAAAAATTTCGCAATAATTCCAGCTAGTCCAAGAATTATGCTTCCTTTAATCAAAGATTGCTTCTTCATATTTAATACCTCCAAACTTATATTACTAATTAATTCTTATTTCAAGCCTAGAGGTATTATGCCTTTTATTTTTTCTTTTCCTCCTTTCACCGCAAGTTTTCTTTGTATGTTAATTACTTTTATTGTTCCATTTGTTTTCCTAAAAAAGCTGCTGCTGTTTCTGCAAGTTTCAATTCTATCTCGCTGAATTTCTCTCCAGGAGTTTTAGAAAGTATCATTACTGCACCAATAGCATCACCTTCAGCTATGATAGGTGCTATAACTTGATTGCTATACTCTCCTACATCTTCATCGTTATGTAGAGGTATTGTCTTACCTTCTTCAACAATTAAAGTGGCTTTTCTCCCATCCATAATTCCTTCTAATTCATTACTTATTTTTCTTTCTATATAATCTTTCTTTGATGCACCACTTACTGAAACAAAAGCATCTTTATCTGCTATTAATATTATATGTCCAATTGCTTGCTGTAAGCTTTCTGCATATTCTTTTGAGAAATCAGTTAATTCACCAATTGGAGAATATTTCTTTAATATTACTCCACCTTCTCTATCTGTAAAAATTTCTAAAGGATCTCCTTCTCTTATCCTTAAAGTTCTTCTTATTTCCTTTGGTATTACTACTCTTCCTAAATCATCAATACGTCTTACAATTCCAGTGGCTTTCATTTCTACGAGCTACCTCCCTTTTTCATTTGACTAGTATTTACGCTATTATTATTTGGAGTATTAGAAATTTTATGCACTTATACCCATTATTTATAATGGGTAGTCTAGAGAGGGTTTAATTCTAACCTATTCCAACATATTTAAATTCTGAATTCTCAGTAATGAATAATAAATTCAAGAAATTTTTATCTATATTTATTCAAAAAAATAGTGCAGGAAACTACTCCTGCACTACTAATTATGAAAGCTTATCTTCATAAGTTTTAACTTTTAATTCTTTTTTCCACTCTTCTAATTTAGTATTATAAACTTCTTTCTTCTTTTCAGTTAATAGCTTTTCTTTAATGCTGTCTTTAACTTCATCAAAACTTTTAACTGTTGATTCTTTCACAACATTTGTAGCTTTTATTATATGATACCCAAAAGAACTTTTAACTGGAGCTGAAATTTCACCTTCTCCAAGTTTTTCAAGTCCTGCTAGGAAATCTGTATCATAACCAGATTTATCATATTCAACTGTTCCTAAACTTTCTGATATAGGATATACTCCTGCTGCTTTATTTCCTGAGTATTTTTCAAATAATGCATCAAAAGTAACTTCACCTGAATCAATTTTAGCTTTTGCTTCATTAGCTTGAGCTAGAGCTTCAGCATCTGCTGCCTCCTTATCTTCATTATTAGACTTAAATAATATATGGTTTGCTGTAGCAGATGGTTTTGTTGTGTAATTAGCTATATTAGTATTATAGTATTTTTCCACTTCTTCATCAGATATAGTAACATCTTTAGTCATATATTCTGTTACTATTTCACTAATTACTTGAGTTTTCATAAATTCTTTGAAAGTTTCATCAGTATATCCATAATACTCTAAAGCTGATTTGAATGCTTCCTCTCCACCATAAACACCTTTTAATTCTTCTGTTTTCTCACTTATTTTACTTTCTAATTCTTCATCTGAAGGAATTAAATTTAGTGCTTTTGCTTTTTGAGACATTATCTGTTCATTAACTAATTGATTTAAAACTTGAGTTCTTACAGTCTTTAATTGCTCTTTTAAAGAGTCAGGTATAGATGATTCATAATCTTGCCCATAAGTTTGTTTTAAATTGTCTATATCAGCCTTTAACTCTGAATCAACATCTCCAAGTGTTATATTAGTATCTCCAACTTTAGCTAATACAGTCTTAGCTTTTGATTCAGCTGTTTGTTCTATCATATTGCAGCCTACAACTGATAATGACATAACAGATACCATAGCTGCTGCTACTAATTTCTTTACTTTTCCCAAAGTTACTCCCTCACTTTACATCTTTTTTAAGTATCTACGTCTAAGTATAACAGTATTATTGCTTTTATTCAATTTTTATAGTGTATTTTTTTTGTGAATTTTAACTTATATCTTCTAATAATTTTTTATAATATTCTAATGCGGCTTCTTTCTTTATATTATCTAACTTTATTGCAAATGATGGCGTTTCTCCAAAGTACAATATCACATCATCTTTATATTGCTTCAATAAAACACTATATATACCTTCGAAGCCTTTATATCCCTTAACAAATTTAAACCTTAACTCTTTAGCAATTTCCTTTATATCTTCAATATATAAGCCTTTACATAGGCTCTTGATATATGCTATATCCATCAAGTTATACACTGAATCAGGAATATTTGAATATCTATCTTCTAATTCACTCTTTATTTCCATAAAATCATTGATATCTTCAATGGCGGCAATCTTTTTATAAACTTCTATCTTTTGAATTTCATCAGTTATATATGATGATGGTATAAATGCATCCACCTTCATATCTACTGATGTTTCTATAGGTTCATTTTCAATTTCACCCTTTACTAATTTTACGGTGTCTTCTAACATTCTACAATATAAATCATAGCCAATACTCGCCATATGCCCATGTTGAGATGACCCCATCATATTTCCAGCTCCTCTTATTTCTAAGTCTCTCATGGCAATTTTGAATCCTGATCCAAGTTCAGTAAAATCCTTTAATGCTTTTAGTCTTTTTTCAGCTACTTCTGTAAGTATCTTGTCCTTAGTATAAATAAAGTAAGTATACGCTACCCTATTACTTCTTCCAACTCTTCCTCTTAATTGATAAAGCTGCGAAAGTCCCATCTTATCTGCATCATGCACAATCATTGTATTAACATTTGATATATCAATACCTGTTTCAATAATTGTAGTGCATACTAAAACATCATATTCCTTATTCATAAAGGCTATCATCTCAGTTTCTAACTCTTTTTCTGTCATTTTACCATGCATAATCCCAACCTTACATTCAGGTACAAGATCTCTAATATAGTTAGCCATACTATCAATGTTCTGCACTCTATTATATACAAAATAAACTTGACCATCCCTACTTATTTCTCTAAGTATGGCATCTCTTATAAGCTGATCATTTTGTTCCACAACATACGTCTGAATAGGATATCTATCTTCTGGTGGTGTTTCAATTACTGATATATCACGCACTCCTGTAAGGGACATATGAAGTGTTCTTGGAATAGGAGTTGCACTTAATGTAAGTACGTCCACATTTTTTTTCATACCTTTTATTTTTTCTTTTTGAGAAACACCAAACCTTTGCTCTTCATCAACAACTAGTAATCCTAAATCCTTAAATACAATATCTTTTGATACAAGCCTATGAGTTCCTATCAATATATCAACATTACCTTCCTTTAAAGCTTGAAGTGTTGCCTTTTGTTGCTTTGGTGTCCTAAACCTGCTTATCATATCTATTTTTATAGGAAAATCAGAAAATCTTTTAATAAAATTATTATAATGCTGCTCTGCTAGAATAGTGGTTGGCACTAAGAAAGCAACCTGTTTTCCATCCATTACAGCTTTAAAAGCAGCTCTTATGGCAACTTCCGTCTTACCGTATCCAACATCTCCGCAAAGCAATCTATCCATTGGTTTATCTGATTCCATATCACTTTTTATTTCTTCTAATGATGCTAATTGATCTGGTGTTTCTTCATATGGAAACTCATCTTCAAACTGTCTCTGCCACTCAGTATCTTTTCCAAAGCTATGGCCTTTAAGCGTTGCTCTTGCTGCATAAAGTTTCACTAAATCCTGAGCAATTTCATTGATAGATTTTCTTGCCTTTGCTTTTGCCTTTTGCCATTCTGCTCCACCTAACTTATTAATCTTTGGTGAATTTCCTTCACTACCAATATATTTTTGTACTAAATCAAGCTGATCTACTGGAACATATAACTTATCGCCTTTATCATAAACAATATCTAGATAATCTCTAGTGGTTCCACCAGCTACCATTTGCTTAATTCCCTTATATATACCAATTCCATGGTTTGCATGAACTACATAATCACCAGGTTTTAACTCTGCAAAACTAGTTATTTTAGCAACACCTTTTCTTTTTACTGCCTTGCCAGAATGTTTTCTTCTTGTCTCACCAAAAATATCTTTATCAGAAATAATACTAAGTTCTAATTCTGGATAATCAAATCCTCTTATAAGATTACCAAAAGTAATTACTACTTCTCCAGCTTCAATTTTATCTATTGAATCTTTATATGTGCTGGAAATCCCTTTTTCCATAAGGGTTTTCACTAACCTTTCGCCTCTTGGTCTTGTTCCTGCAAGTATGACAGTTTTATATTTCTTTTCCTTACGCTCCTCAATATCTTCAATAAGTAAATTTAACTGTCCATTATATTTATTTAATGTAATTTCCTCAAAACCAATATCTACAGTATTAAATAAATTGTCACTTTTATTTAAGAATGAACTTAATGTTATAAGGCTACTATTTTCTAATTTAGATTCCAGTTCTCCTTTATTTAATAAAAGATTATTTTGTAGTGGAAGTATGTCTCCTCTTTGCAGGAATGATATATAATTTTCATTGAATTCATAATAAATACTATCCATTTTTCCTAAGCTTCTTTTAAAATCATCTACTATAAAAGTATATCCATCTAAATAATCAAAGAAACTATCTAATTTTTCATAGAAAAATGGTAAATAACTATCAATGGTTTCAAAATAATAAGTATTATTTAGTAACTCAATATTTTTTCCTACTATTCCCTTTATTTTTTCTACACTTTCTTTATTTAAATTAGATACATTAGCAACTATATTTTTTAATTCTTCATTAATAGTTTGCACTGCCCTATTTCTACCTTCATCATCTACAATAACCTCTTTAGAAGGGAAAATACTAAATTCCTTTACCTTTTCAATACTTCTTTGGGATTCTGTATTAAATGTCCTTATTGAATCTACTTCATCACCGAACAATTCAACTCTATATGGGTATGCTGATGTAGGAGGGAATACATCAAGTATCCCTCCTCTAAATGAGAATTCACCTTTTCCTTCAACAACTTCTACTCTTTCATAGCCACACTGAAGAAGACTTTTAGATATTTCTTTTAAATCAACATTATCTCCCGTCTTTATTATCATACTATATCTTAAATAATACTCTTTAGGAGTATATAAAGATGTAAGTGAATCTATAGAAGTAACTATTATTTTCTTTCTTTCGTTTTGTAATATTTCCTTTATTACCTTTAGCCTTGCCCATCTTAAATCTCCTGAAATAGCATCTACATTATAAAATACTACTTCTCTCACTGGAAAATAAAAAACATCCGTTGTATAAAAACTTAAATCTTCATATAAATTTTTGGCATCTACATCACTATGAGTTACTATCACCATAGAATTATCATTCTCTTCAAATATTCCATTTATAATGTAGCTTTTACCTGATTCCGATATGCCATATATATTTATAGGGAATGTTTTTTCTGAAATTTTCTCAGTTATTGATTTAAATTTCATATTATCCTTTAAGGGCTGCATTACCCCCTGTAATCTCATTTATACACACCTTCCTTAAAAGTTTAAACACACTTTAAAGCATCAAATCCGTTACACTTATTCATTGCTTCCTTAGTATCTTTATCTATCATTATTTCCACAGCTTCTGTTACTGCCCTTAATGTCTTATCTAAAACTTCATTTTCCTCTTTAGAAAATTTCCCTAAAACATGCGAAACTAAATCTCCTTTTGGTGCTCCCACCCCAATTTTAACTCTTGGAAATACATCTGTTGCCAAATTAGCTATAATGCTCTTTATCCCATTATGTCCTCCATGACTTCCTTTCTCTCTTACCCTAAGCCTTCCAACAGCTAAACTTATATCATCATATAAGACAATAATTTCTTCATTAGAAAGCTTATAAAAATTAGCTACCTCCCTTATACTATCTCCACTTAAATTCATATATGTAGTTGGTTTTAATAAAATTACCTTTTTACCTTGAATAAATCCTTCACCAAAAACACCTTTAAATTTTTCCCTATTTAATTCTATATTATACTTATCACTTAAATAATCTATGGCTTCAAATCCTATATTATGTCTTGTTCCCTCATATTCTTTACCTGGATTTCCCAATCCTACTACTAAATACATTCTGTCAATTCCTCTCTGTACTAAAATAATCTACTTTATATTATACCATTTTTTCCTTTTATAAAATAATAATAAATTTAATAAAAGGATACTTAGCATAAATCACCAAATATCCTTTTATATATTAATTATATATTTTTATTTCTACTTCTTTTATAATTCCATCACTTAAGACTTCACAAGATATAGTATCTCCTTTATTTTTAGAATTTAACATTTCAGTTATTCCATTAATATTAGATATATTAACGCCTTCAATTGATACTATGATATCTGTTGGCTTAATACCAGACTTATATGCATTTCCGACTTTTTTCAATTGTCCAACATAAAAACCATGTTTATGATGCTCTATATCCATCAATATTCCACCTTCTGTAATACCTAATACTTCTTTTATTATTGATGTTGAATTTATTATATTATCTAAGTTTTTCAATTCAATACCATAATAAACGCCTTCTAAACCAAATTTTTCAGTAAAATAAAGACTACCTATTCCTATAAGTTCACCATTAGCATTACATATAGGACCACCTGTATTATTTAAGTTAATAGGTGCACTTATTTGAAGCAAGGTGCATTCTTCTACTAAAGTATCGTATTTTCCTGACTTATTATACCTAGCGACAATTATTCCTGGAATAATACTTTCTATTTTTTGACCTTCAGAGTATACACTGCCTAATACAGCTATTCCCTGTCCTTCCACAATGCTATCTTCATCAGCCAACTTAATAGCCTGAATATTCCCTGCATAATCTACTTGAATTAGTGCTAAATCAAATTCTTCATCCTTTAATAAAAGCTTTCCCTCTACAGATTCTTCTTCATCATTATTAAAGATCACATTTAAGTGTTCCATATCCTTGATTCCTGAATAATTAGTTAGTATTACTCCCCTTTCAGTTATGACTACGCCTGTGACACTATTATCTTCTCCATTATCTCCAGTTATAGTTACCAATGACTTTGATACTTTCTTTACCACTGAAGTATAATCACTAATAATCATATTATTTTTATTAAATTTTGTATTTTTAACTTCTTCAATAACATCTCCGTATTTATATTTAATAATAAAATTTAAAAATACACTTAATACTATTAATGCTATTATTACTATAATTCCTAAGTTAATTCCCATGCGTATATTAGTACGAGTATTTTTCTTTTCAAAAATTATCTTATAGATCTTATCATTTTCTTTAGTTTTTCTATCAACATTATCATCCATCAATTACACCTCCGAAACAATTCCCTTTTAGTGAGATTTCTTTAGCGTAAATATAAAGCTAACACCTTTTCCCTCTATATTCTTCACCCATATATCTTCATTATGTTGTGATAATATAGACCTTACTATAGGAAGTCCTAATCCAGTACTAAGCTTATTAGTTCTTGATTTATCACTTTTATAAAATCTATCCCATATCTTATTAAGTTCTTTTTCCTCTATACATTCTCCAGAATTAAATATATCTACATATATTTTTTCTCCTTTAGAATATACATCTATCTTTATTTTGCCATCATCATTACTATATTTAATTGAATTTTCAATAATATTTGTAACTACTTGTATTATTCTATCCCTATCACCTAATACATAAGCCCTGTTATTGTAGAATGTGGCTTTAACATTTAACCCCTTTTCCTGAATCTTGTGCTCTAAGTTTAAAATACAAAGGCTTATAACTTGGTTAATATCAAATTCAGTAATTGCCAAATTAAATTTTCCTGACTCCATAGCCGACATATCTAATAAATCATTTACTAGCCTTGCTAGTCTATCTATTTCATCATAAACAATTTTAAGATAATAATTTTCTCTGTCTCTTGGAATTACTCCGTCTAAAATACCTCCAATAAATCCTTTTATAGACGTAATTGGTGATCTTAGCTCATGAGATACATTTGATATAAATTCTCTCCTTTTTGTATCTGACTTCTCTAAGCATTCTGCCATCATATTAAATGATTCTGCTAACTCTCCAATTTCATTATTACAATTTACCACTACTCTCTTTTCTACTTCACCTTTTGCTAACCTTTTAGCTACATTATTAATATTATCTATTGGCCTTATGATTATCTGATTAGTTACTATTTTAATTACTATTGCAGAGATTATTATTTCAATGATAACTGTTATCCAAATAATAAACATATTAAAATTTCTTTCACTTTCATTTTGCATAAGCATAATCATATATCCATCAATTTCACCATCTTCATATATAGCTTTTACATATCCCTTTATTGAAGCATTATCTACCTTAAATACTTCTTTCTTAAATTCTATATTGGAAGATAAAGACTCTGTATTTAATTTAATTTTGCTATACATTAAATTCTGATAATCTTCCCCATTCACTAAATATACATATCCTAGCCTATCGGTAATTATAGCTTCAGTATTAGTTGATATGCAGGCCATCTTTATTATTTCTTTAAGTTGGCTATATGAACCATCCTGTTGATTTAAATAATTATTTATGGAATTCTCAATTATACCCATCTGCTTTTCTAAATTTGATAATTTTGTACTGTGGTAATTTTTATTAAATAATATCGTCATAATTGAACCTAGAAAAATCAACACTATACTTGTAACAGAAATAAAGGTGACTATTATCCTTTGGTTTATACTTTCTTTCCTTGACATTACCTCACCTCAAACTTATATCCAACACCCCATACGGTCTGTACCTCCCATGTTTCTCCGCCTTTTAGTTTTTCTCTAAGCCTCTTGATATGGACATCTACAGTTCTTGAATCCCCTGGATAATCATATCCCCAAACTTCATACATCAGTTGTTCACGAGTAAATACTTTATTGGGAGAACTAGCTATGTAGTGTAGTAATTCCAACTCTTTCGGTGCAAGCTTTACCATATTATCCCTATAAATTACTTCATATCCTCCTATATCAATAGTAAGATCACTAAACTTTATAACATCATTATTTTTAACTTCTGGACTATATCTTCTAGTTACAGCCTTTACCCTTGCTAAAAGCTCCTTTGGGTCAAAAGGTTTTACCATATAATCATCTGCACCTAGTTCTAAAGCAAGTACTTTATCAAAGACTTCACCTTTTGCCGTAAGCATTATCACTGGTACATTGCTTTGCTTTCTAATAAATTTCAGTACTTCCACACCATCTTTTCCTGGAATCATAATATCTAAAATTACTAATCCTATATTATCATTAGTAACTATATTACAAGCATCTAGCCCATTAAAACATTTTTTTGTTTCATAACCTGAGCTTTTTAAATACATGTCTATTAGCTCATTTATATTTTCATCATCATCTACAATTAAGATTTTTCCTAACTTATCGTCCATTTTCTTACACCATCCTTATAAAAATATTCTATCCTAAAACCTAGCAAACTACCTTACTTTTCTTATAAAATTAACATTTGTTACATTTTTTTTATATTTATTATTTTAAAGAAATCTTGCTATAATTTTAAAATAAAAAATAATCCTCAAATTAATTATAACTTGAAGATTATTTTATGTAATTAGTTTTCGAATAATTTACTTATTGGCTTATCATCATAAATTCTTCTAATAGCTTCTGCAAATATAGGCGCAACAGATATTGAATTGAATTTTTCTAAATTTTGCTCGTCTTCTGGTAATGGTATTGTATTTAACATAACTAGCTTTTCAATAGCAGAATTATTTATTCTTTCAAAAGCTGGTCCTGATAATACACCATGAGTACAACATGCATATACATTTTTAGCACCTAAGTCTTTTAATGCATTTGCTGCATTGGCAATAGTTCCAGCAGTGTCGATCATATCATCGATAAGTATACATCTCTTATCTTTTACATCTCCTATAATGTTCATTATTTCAGAAACATTTGCCTTAGGTCTTCTTTTATCAATTATAGCAATTGGTGCATGAAGCTTATCCGCAAATTTTCTTGCTCTTGTAACACTTCCAAGATCTGGTGATACAACAACTACATCATCTTGTTCTTCAAATCCATTTTCAATGAAATGTTCTGCCAATATTGGTGATCCTAATAAATGGTCTACTGGTATATTGAAATACCCTTGAATTTGTGATGCGTGTAAATCCATTGTTAATACTCTATCTGCTCCTGCTGCAGTTAATATGTCAGCCACTAACTTAGCTGTAATTGGATCTCTTGATTTTGCCTTTCTATCTTGTCTTGCATAACCATAGTATGGAATAACTGCTGTTATCCTTCCTGCTGATGCCCTTTTAAAAGCATCTATCATGATTAGAAGCTCCATTAAGTTGTTATTTACTGGGCTGCTAGTAGATTGAACGATAAATACATCTGCTCCTCTAACTGTTTCATTTATATCTACTGATATTTCCCCATCACTAAAAGTTGAAACTTTTGAATTTCCTAATGTCAATCCTAATAAATTTGCAATTTCTTCTGCTAATTCTGGATGTGAATTACCTGCGAATATTTTTATGTTTTTTCCATGAGCTATCATACTTATTAGATCCTCCTTATTTTGGCTGTCTAGCTATTTATATTATAAAGTAAGAATACTTACTTTTTAATTAACCCTCTTTTTTCAACCCAACCTTCAATGTTTCTTTGCTTAGCTCTTGCTACTGCAAGTTCGCCCTCTTTTACATCATTAGTTATTGTTGATCCTGCTGCAATATAAGTATTATCTTCAACCTTAACTGGAGATATAAGATTAGTATTGCATCCAATGAAACTATTGTTTCCTATTATTGTTTTATTTTTATTTTTTCCATCATAATTAACTGTTACTGTTCCACAGCCAAAATTACAATTCTCTCCTACTTCAGTATCACCAATATATGTTAAATGTGATACTTTCGTATTATGGCCAATTGTTGATTTCTTTATTTCAACGAAATCACCAATTCTAACATGGCTTCCTATGATAGATTCTGGCCTTATATAAGCAAATGGACCTACTGTTGTATAACTTCCTATTTTACTATCTATTATTACAGAACTTTCTACTTGAACATTATCTTCAATGACACTATTATTTATTCTTGAATTTGGATATATAATGCATCCACTTCCAATCTTACTTACACCTTCAATAGTATTTCCTGGATATATAATAGTATCTTTGCCTATTTCTACATCAGCACCTATATACGTAACACTTGGATTTATTAATGTGACTCCATTATCCATATGTCTGTTGTTTATTCTGTTTCGTAGTATTTCTTCAACTTCTGCCAGCTGTCTTCTTGAATTTACACCAATTGTTTCTTCATAATCAACAACAACAGCGCCAACTTTTTTACCTTCGCTTTTTTGAATTCCTATAACATCTGTTAAATAGTATTCTCCTTGTGCATTGTTATTAGATAATTTTTCTAAAGAGTTTAAAAGATTTTCAATATCAAAGCAGTAAACTCCTGCATTCATTTCATTAACCTTTAATTCTTCTTCATTACAATCTTTATGTTCAACTATCTTAAGGACTTCTTCTCCATCTCTGATGATTCTTCCATACCCTGTAGCATCATCTAATATAGATGTTAAAAGTGTTGTGCTATTTTCATTATTGATATGTTCATTAAATAATCTTCCTATCGTTTCTTCTGTTATCAATGGAGCATCTCCACAAAAAACTGCTACAGTTCCTTTTTTCCCACTTAAAAACTCTATAGCACTTTTAACTGCATGACCTGTTCCAAGCTGTTCTGTCTGAAGTGAATAGCTAACATTTCTGCTATTAGTTTTTTCTTTAACTAATTCTGCACCTTTTCCAACAATAACATTTACATCTTCAATTTTTGCCTTTCTTAATGTATCTATAACATGATTAACCATTTCTTTTCCACAAACTTTGTGTAATACCTTTGGTAAATCAGATTTTATTCTTGTCCCTTGCCCTGCTGCTAAAATAAGAGCACACTTATACATAAATTCACCTCTTCAATTATGAGGACAAAATTTCATTTTATCCATTTATTGTTCGTATACCTTAATATATTATATTTCATTAACGTTTTGATTTCAACCTTCCTCTATAAAATATATATAGCTTACATTTAACTATAATGAAATAATATACTATATTTATTTTAACAAAAAAGAGGCTATGCCTCTTTTTAATTAATATTTGATATAAATTTTATTCACTTACAGTTAGGCTTTCTTCAGAAACTGCCTTTTCATAAGCTTCTAAAATTGCACTTTGTATTCTTTCTCTTGTTTCAGTATTGATTGGGTGTGCAATATCTTTGAATTCACCATCTGGTGTCTTTCTACTTGGCATTGCTATAAACAAACCATTTTGCCCCTCAATAATCTTAATATCATGTACTACAAATTCATTATCAAATGTCACAGATACAATAGCTTTCATTTTTCCTTCTGATGCTATCTTTCTAACTCTAACGTCTGTGATTGTCATTTCACTCCACCTCCAGTTGCTTTTATATAAATATATTTCTATAAAAAGTTTAAAAATCCTTTTTTTTACTTAATTTTTTTTAAATTTTACAAAAAAATATATCAAACAACTGGTTTTTTCTTATTTTATTAGATTGGAAGGAGTTACTTTTATCTTACCGTCTTCACTTATATACTCAATATCGATGATTGAAACATAATCCGTTACTCTCTTATTGACAACACCTATATTATCAACTAACACCCCAGTACCAACTAATTCACTATCAAATTCTTTTAATAAATCAGTTATCCCTTGAGCTGTTCCGCCGCCTCTTAAGAAGTCATCTATAAATACACATCTGCTAGAAGGCTTCATAGATTTCTTTGCTAAAGACATTTGTTGTATTCTTCCACTTGTGCCTGATAAATAATTAATAGAAACAGTAGGCCCTTCTGTAACTTTATTTTCTCTTCTTATAATTACTAACTCTATACCTAAACTCTTAGCAACTTCATAAGCCAGTGGAATACCTTTTGTTTCAACTGTCACAACATAATCTACATCCATTGATTTGAAATAAGAAGCTAATATGACACCTGCCTTACTTATTATTTGTGGATTATACATTATATCTGTTAAATAGATGAAGTTACCTGGAATAACTCTTCCTTCTTCCATAAGTGCATCACATAATTCATTAGCAAACTCTTCTTTAGCACTAACGCCCATTTGAGGAATGAACTTTATTCCTCCAGCTGCTCCAGATATAGTTTCAACTTTACCCATTTCTAATTTTTCTAGTACTTCTCTAACAATAACTATATCTTCACTTATTGTTGACTTAGCTGCATTTAATAATTCTGAAAATCTATTTAAGCCTATTACCTTATTGGGATTTTCAACTAAAATCTTAGTAATGATTACAACCCTATTATTTCTGCTTAATTTTTCCATTTTTTCTCCTTTCTTTATATGCCTCATCACGAACTTTCATATTTTTTCTACCCTATAATATTCATATTTTATTCTAAATATAGCTTATTATCAATAGTTTTACTCACTAATTTTAAAAATCTTTCTAAATATATATAATTTCCTTATCCCCTTTTTTTCAATATATATTTTCATATATTTATTATTTTATATGTTCAAATTGTAAATTTTGTATATAATTATAGATAGATTATATAAAGGAGTTGATATGATGGCTTTTGACTTAAATATCGATAAACATAAGAAAGTCCACTTCATTGGAATTGGTGGAGTAAGTATGAGCGGACTTGCTGCTATACTACTAACAAAAGGATATAGAGTTTCTGGTTCTGATTCTAAGGAATCTGAAGTTTTAAATAAATTAAGAGAAGCTAATGCTGAAATATATATTGGACATAAAAAAGAAAACTTAAGAAACGTTGACTTAGTTGTTTACACAGCTGCAATTCCTGCTGATAATCCAGAATTAATAGAAGCCAAAGCTCAAAACATAGAATTGATGGATAGAGCTGAATTCTTAGGCTATATCATGAAAGGACATAAGTATAATGTAGCTATTGCTGGTACTCATGGGAAGACCACTACTACTTCTATGCTTTCCCACATAACTATTGAAGCAAACTTAGATCCAACTATCCTTGTAGGTGGAGATGTTGATGCTATCCATGGAAACTATAAGATTGGCGAAAGTGAATACTTTGTAACAGAAGCATGTGAATATAAAGCATCTTTCTTAAAATTCTACCCTTACATAGGTATTATCCTTAACATAGATGCTGATCATTTGGATTATTACAGAGATATCAATCATATTGAAGATACTTTTAAAAAGTTCTCTGACTTAATCCCTGATGACGGATATCTAGTAGGTTGTGCAGAAGATCCTAGAGTAGTGGAAGTTCTTAACTATGCAAAATGTAAAACTTTAAGCTACGGATTTGATAAAGGCGATGTTACAGCTGGTAATATTTCATTTAACAATAAGGGTTGTGCTACTTTCACTGTATTCCATCATCATAAGGAATTATTTGATGTTACTTTAAGCACAACAGGAAGACATAATATCCTAAATGCTCTAGCAACAATATGTACATCTTTAATCTTAGAAATTCCTAATGAAGCTGTTATTAATGGCTTAGCTGCCTGCAAAGGTGCTCATAAGAGATTTGAATACAAAGGAGAATTTAATGGTGCTACTATAATTGATGATTACGCTCATCATCCAGTAGAGATCGCTGCCACTTTAAATACAGCAAAACTTATTCCTCATAATAAAGTATACTGTGTATTCCAACCACACACTTATACTAGAACAAAAACTTTATTTGATGACTTTACTACTTGCTTTAAAGATTCTGACGAGCTTATCCTAATGGATATCTATGCTGCCCGTGAAAAAGATACTGGTCTTGTTTCATCAGATGAACTTGGTGATTCTATAAGAGCAAAAGGTTTTAACTGCATAAATCTTCATAGCCATGAAGAAGTAGCAAACTACTTAAAAAATAAAGTTAAAAAAGATGATCTAGTTCTTACTGTAGGAGCTGGAGATGTTGTTAAAGTAGGAGAACTTCTACTTAATTCTTAATAAAAAATAAACTTAAGAGGTGATACTAATGGATTTATTAAGCAAAATATCAGTAGCTGCTGAATTTATAAAAAGCAAAAGCAAATATACCCCTGAAATAGGATTAATATTAGGTTCTGGTCTTGGTTCTTTAGCTGATACCATAGAGCAAGCTGAATTCTTTGACTATGCCGATATTCCTAACTTCCCTACATCTACTGTAGAAGGACATAAAGGAAGACTAGTAATTGGTTTATTAGAAGGAAAGCAAGTTATAGCTATGCAAGGAAGATTTCATTTCTATGAAGGATATTCAATGCAAGAAGTTACCTTCCCTGTAAGAGTTATGAAGCTTTTAGGAGTTTCTAAACTTGTTGTAACTAATGCTTGTGGAGCTGTAAATACAGATTTAAACCCTGGAGATTTAATGATTATTAATGACCATATCAATCTTTCTGGTACAAATCCTTTAATTGGTAGAAATCTTGATGAGTTTGGTCCAAGATTCCCTGATATGTCTGAAGCATATAACAAAGACCTAAGAAATAAAGTATTAGAAGCAGGCCAAGATTTAGGATTAAACTTAAAGCAAGGGGTTTATGTGATGCTATCTGGTCCAACATATGAAACTCCAGCAGAAATTCGTATGGTTGGAATTTTAGGTGGTGACACTGTTGGTATGTCTACTGTTCCAGAAGTTATCATTGCAAACCACTCTGGTATAAAGACTGTGGGAATCTCTTGCATTACTAACATGGCTGCTGGAATACTAGATCAGCCTTTAAGCCATGAAGAAGTTATGGAAACTTCTACAAAAGTTAAAACTAACTTCATTAATTTAATGAATAGAATAGTTAAAACAATTTAAAAAAGCTGTACCTTGCGGTACAGCTTTTTAGCTTTTTATAATACAACTATTTCTTTAGTTACTGAATTTAGTATTTCGCAACCATCTTTTGTCACTAATACTAAATCTTCTATTCTTACACCTATATTGTCTTTTAGGTATATTCCAGGTTCTACTGAGAATATCATGCCTGCTTTTACTTCTTCATGATTTACTCCGCTTACATCACCGAAATCATGTACTTCTATTCCAATACTATGACCTGTTCTATGAGTAAAATATTCTCCATAACCAGCATCTTTAATAAGATTTCTTGCTGCATTATCTATATCTGAGAACTTCACACCTTCTTTAATGATTGAAATAGCTTTTTCGTTAGCACTCTTTACAATATTATATATATCAGCATGTTCTTTACTTGGCTCTTTTCCAATAAATACTGTTCTCGTCATATCTGAACAGTAAGAATTATATTTTCCACCAATATCTAAAACAATACTATCGCCATCTTTGATAAGGTCCTTGCCTGTGCCATGATGTGGATCTGCACCATTAGGGCTAGTGGCTATTATTGGAGAAAATGAAAATCCTGATGCTCCTTCACTTTCATATAATTCTTGTAAAAGACCTACATAATACTTTTCAGATTTACCTACTTCTAAGTTATTCCAAAGCTTAAGCATTACTGCATCATTTATTTTTGATGATGCTTTCATTATTTCTATCTCTTCAGCATCTTTAATCATTCTTACTCTATCAATAATTGGCGAACCATTAACAAATCCCTTAGCTACATTACTATTAATAAGTTGTATTAAAAATTTCGCTGGCCAATCTTTATCTATTCCTAAAACTTCATTCTTATCAATACATTTATTTAAGTGGTCTATAGGATTTTCAGTATCTTCATACCAAATCATTTCTACACCTAAATCTTCATATACAGGGAATAACCTATTAATAACCATTTTATGATTGCCATTTTTATTTATATATAAAGCAATCATTCTTTCACCTGGATGTATCCACTTTCCTGTTAAATAAAATATAGATGCTGGAGATGTAATTATCATTTGTGATAATCCTTCTCTCATCATTCCTTCTAAAACCTTATTTACTCTACTATTTTTCATAAAAAACACCTCCAAAACACTATCAATTCTTTCTATAATAATACTTTATATTTTCAATAATATCCACTTCTATTTTTGTCACTAAAATTATAATTAATGATATAATTATCTTAGTAAATACATTGGAGGATTTAAAAATGAAAATAGCAGCCATATCAGATATTCATGGAAATATATACGCATTAATGAAAGCATTAGAAGATATAGATGATCAAAAAGTAGACAAGATAGTATGCTTAGGAGATTTTGTAGGTTACGGACCTCATCCTAATGAAGTTATTGCTTTAATAAAGAGAAGAGAAATTCCTTGTATAAAAGGTAATTATGATGCTTCAGTGGTGGATGGTGCTTATACTTATATAAGAAATACTGAAATTAACTCTTTTTCTTTGCCTTGGACATGCTCTGAATTAAGAACTTCAAATAAATTTTATTTAGATTCATTGCCTGAAAAATTAAAATATACAGTTAACGGTATTAATTTATGCTTTACTCATGGAAGTCCTAACTTAATAAATGAATACCTATTTGAAGATGCAGAAAACACAAAAAAAGTTATGGAAAACTTTGAAGATGATGTTTTAATTTGTGCTCATACTCATATACCATATATAAAAAAATTTAATGATAAACTTATTGTTAATATAGGAAGTGTTGGAAAACCTAAAATAGGTAGACCTAATATTACATACGCAATATTAGATATTAACAATTTAGGTAAAATTGATGTTACTATCAGAGAACTTAAATATGAATACAAAAGAATCATGAAAGACTGTACTATGTTAAACTTCCCTTCAGCCATAGTAAACTCATATGAAACAGGACAAGAATAATAAAATAGAGCATTGAAAAATGCTCTACTTTAGTTAAACAGTGAATGTACCCTTCACGTTAATTTATTTATTTTAAGTAGCCATAAATAGCTATTATATTATGAATTTAAGTTGCAAATGTTAGCAAACTATTGTAAAATCGAATTATTAAATATAAATATCGTAATTACTATGAAGAGAAGAGTAGCATTTGAAGGTAGTTTTTAGCGAATAAGGGATGGTGTAAGCCTTATACGAAATCATTTGTGAAGAACATCTCGGAGTTTCTAACCGAACCAGTAAAACTTTAGTAGGCTTAGACGGGTTTAATCCGTTATTAATTTTGCATTATGCACTAAGTGGCCTTAATATAGGCAATTTGGGTGGTACCACGTAAGTTATCCTTTCGTCCCATTATTTATGGAGATGAGAGGTTTTTTTATTATAAAAAATTTTAGGAGGTAAATTATGAAAGACGTAGTTTTAGTAAAATCACTTTACAGAAATTCTCAAGAATATTTAACTAAAGAAATTGCTATTTCTGGTTGGATAAGAACTTTAAGAGCTTCAAATGCATTTGGATTTATAGAAGTTAATGATGGTAGCTTCTTTAAAAATATTCAGGTGGTTTTTGATAACAACCTATCAAACTTTAAAGAAATCTCAAAATTACCAATCAGCTCATCAATAAAAGTTATTGGTACTTTAGTAGAAACTCCAGAGGCTAAACAGCCATTTGAAATTCAAGCTAAAGAAGTTGTAATAGAAGGTATGTCAGATTCTGATTACCCATTACAAAAGAAAAGACATACTTTTGAATACTTAAGAACAATTGCTCACTTAAGACCAAGAAGTAATGCTTTCTCAGCAGTATTCAGAGTAAGATCTGTAGCAGCATATGCAATCCACAAGTTCTTCCAAGATCAAGGATTTGTATATACTCATACTCCAATCTTAACAGGAAGTGACTGTGAAGGTGCTGGAGAAATGTTTAAGGTTACAACTTTAGATCTTAATAATATTCCAAAAACTGAAGATGGAAAAATTGATTACAAAGAAGATTTCTTTGGCAAAGAAACTAACCTTACAGTTTCAGGACAATTAAATGGTGAAAGTTATGCCTTAGCATTTAGAAATATCTATACATTTGGTCCTACTTTCAGAGCTGAAAATTCAAATACAGCGAGACATGCAGCTGAATTCTGGATGATTGAACCTGAAATAGCATTTGCTGATTTAGATGATAATATTGAACTTGCTGAAAACATGTTAAAATACGTAATTAAATACGTTATGGATGAATGTCCAGAAGAAATGGCTTTCTTCAACCAATTCATTGAAAAAGGATTATTAGATAAGTTAAATCATATAGTAACTTCAGATTTCGGTAAAGTTACTTATACAGAAGCAGTTGAACTTCTTAAAAACTGTGGAAAAGATTTTGAGTATCCAGTTGAATGGGGTATTGATCTTCAAACAGAACATGAAAGATATTTAACTGAAGAAATCTTCAAGAAGCCAGTATTTGTTACAGATTATCCGAAGGATATCAAGGCATTCTACATGAGACTTAATGATGATGGAAAAACTGTTGCTGCAACTGATTGTTTAGTTCCAGGAATAGGTGAAATCATAGGAGGAAGCCAAAGAGAAGAAAGACTTGATGTCTTAAAGACAAGAATGGCTGAATTAGATCTTAATGAAGAAGATTACTGGTGGTACTTAGAACTTAGAAAATATGGTGAAACTAAGCATGCTGGATTTGGATTAGGCTTTGAAAGATTAATAATGTATATCACTGGTATGTCAAATATCAGAGACGTTATTCCTTTCCCAAGAACAACAGGTCAATCTGATTTCTAATATATAACAAAGTTATGGTATTAGCAGATAAAAATCTGCTAACCATAGCTTTTTTCATTTTCATTATAAATATAAATATAAATATTAAAATAAATTCTATAATATTTAATTATTTTTTAATATTATGTATAAATAAATTAATAATGGTTAATAATTATAATGTAAATATAAAACCTGTAATATGCAGGTTCCCATCCCCCCATTATTAAAAAAAGCGCTTATTGCGCTTTTTTTTATAAATTTAAAACTATAATCTGTCCTAAAGCTAAACTTT
>ERZ773103.183-NODE-183-length-66505-cov-10.574056_pt1 | contig 66505 bp, 49 predicted proteins | sample MGYA00511118_ERZ773103 | MGnify/ENA primary metagenome ERZ773103 (study PRJEB29015, sample SAMEA2737821) | human gut metagenome | biome: human gut; feature: human-associated habitat; material: faeces | place: China | collected 2012 ... | reverse complement strand
AAGGACCAGGTTCAGGTAGAGAAGCAGCAATTCGTGCCCTGCAGGCATGCGGAATTGACGTAACAAGTATCAAGGATGTTACTCCGGTACCACACAATGGCTGCCGTCCGCCGAAACGCAGAAGAGTGTAATACTTATTTTAGATTTATTATACGCTTACCGTAAACTGATTGAAATTAGGAGGAAATAAAACATGGCAGTAAATAGAGTTCCGGTTCTTAAAAGATGCCGTTCTCTCGGAATGGATCCGGTATATTTAGGAATTGATAAAAAGTCCAACAGACAGTTAAAAAGATCCAATAGAAAAATGAGCGAGTATGGTCTTCAGTTACGTGAAAAACAGAAAGCTAAATTCATCTATGGTGTATTAGAGAAACCTTTCAGAAACTACTTCGAGAAAGCTCAGCGTATGAACGGAATGACAGGTGATAACCTGATGATCCTTCTTGAGTCCAGACTTGACAACGTAGTATTCCGTATGGGATTTGCTAGAACAAGACGTGAAGCTAGACAGATCGTTGATCATAAGCATGTACTTGTAAATGGTAAGCAGGTAAATATTCCATCTTACCTGATCAAAGCTGGTGATACAGTAGAGATCAAAGAGGCTAAAAAGAGCTCTCCAAGATACAAAGAGATCGTAGAGGTCACAGGTGGACGTATGGTTCCAGACTGGTTAGAAGTAGATCAGGAGAACCTGAAAGGAACAGTTAAAGAGCTTCCTGCACGTGAAGCAATCGATGTTCCAGTTGACGAGATGTTAATCGTCGAGTTATATTCTAAATAATAACCAGTAACCCCACAGGAGGTGGACTTAGTGTTTGATTTTAATAAACCCAATATAGAAATAACAGAGATTTCAGAAGATAAAAAGTATGGAAGATTTGTTGTAGAGCCTTTGGAAAGAGGTTATGGAACAACATTAGGTAATTCTCTTCGCAGAATTATGCTTTCATCATTACCAGGATCTGCTATCAGCCAGGTAAAGATTGATGGCGTTCTGCATGAGTTCAGCTCCATCCCAGGAGTGAAAGAAGACGTTACCGAGATCATCATGAACCTGAAGTCACTGGCTATCAAGAATACATCTGAGACAGATGAGCCGAAGACTGCATATATCGAGTTCGAGGGTGAAGGTGTTGTCACAGCTGCAGATATACAGGTAGATCAGGATATTGAGATCATGAATCCAGAGACTGTTATCGCTACATTGAATGGTGGAGCAGACAGCAAATTATATATGGAGCTGACCATTACAAAGGGCAGAGGATATGTAAGTGCTGAGAAGAATAAGAACGATGAGTTACCAATCGCAGTAATCCCAATCGATTCTATTTACACCCCAGTGGAGCGCGTGAATCTCACAGTTGAGAATACACGTGTCGGACAGATTACAGATTTTGATAAACTGACATTAGATGTATATACAAATGGTACATTACTTCCAGATGAGGCAGTCAGCCTTGCTGCAAAGGTATTGAGCGAGCATCTGAAACTCTTTATTGATCTGTCAGAAGTAGCACAGGCTGCTGAAGTCATGATTGAGAAAGAAGATGACGAGAAAGAGAAAGTGCTTGAGATGAGCATTGATGAACTTGAGTTATCTGTTCGTTCATACAACTGTCTGAAGAGAGCTGGAATCAACACAGTTGAAGAGCTCACAAACAGAACATCTGAGGATATGATGAAAGTTCGTAACCTTGGACGTAAGTCACTGGAAGAAGTTCTTGCTAAGCTTGATGAATTAGGATTAAGCTTAAGCAAAGGAGAAGAGTAAACACTGAATACTTATAGGAATGTGAGCCGTAAGGTGATACATTCGTTAAGCATTAAGTGAAATAGATGTTATCTGCTGGTAAGACCGTAAGAGCACAGCAGAGCATTTGGCTAGTAAGCCCGAAGAGTATAACCAAGTGTTAAATATGGAGGAAATTTAAAATGGCAAAGTATAGAAAACTCGGCAGAACATCAAGCCAGAGAAAAGCTTTATTAAGAAACCAGGTAACAGCATTACTTAACAATGGTAAGATCAAGACTACAGAAGCTAAAGCTAAAGAGATCCGCAAGATCGCTGAAGGTCTGATCGCTATGGCTGTCAGAGAAAAAGACAACTTTGAAGAAGTAACTGTTAAAGCTAAAGTTGCTCGCAAAGACAAAGACGGAAAACGTGTAAAAGAAGTTGTAGACGGTAAGAAAGTTACAGTATACGATGAAGTTGACAAGACAATCAAGAAAGATATGCCTAGCAGACTTCACGCACGTCGTCAGATGTTAAAAGTTCTCTATCCTGTAAAAGAAGTTCCGACAGCACAGGCTGGAAGAAAGAAAAATACAAAAGATGTTGACCTTGTTGCAAAACTCTTTGATGAGATCGCACCAAAATACGCTGATCGTAACGGTGGTTACACAAGAATCATCAAGATCGGACAGCGTAAAGGTGATGCAGCAATGGAAGTTCTGATCGAACTGGTTTAATTATCAGATTGTTGAAAGAATATCGGAAGACTATGAAGCAGAGTTGTTTCATAGTCTTTTTTTGTATGAAAAAGTGAAAAGAAAATATGTAAAAAGTTTAATGAAATATTTTGAAAGAAGAGATAGTTATGAGATGTTACTTATTCGAAGATTAATTTAGAAAAAGTTAAAGGAAACTGTACAAGTAAGTATAGATGAAATAAATAAATTGTGACAAAATCATCAATAAATCGTTAAATTATCTACTTTTGCTGTGCATGATTACAAATAAGGAAAAAAATGCTATAATAAGAAAACTGCATCAATAATAATACAAAGAAGGGACGTATGAAATGAGTAGGTTAGAAATTGCCTCTCCAAAAAAGGCGAAAATCGTTATGGAAGGCCTTTACAAAGATCTGGAGAGAAGAATCGAATCAAGCCCTCCGGGCTTATGTCCGGTTGATATGGCAAGAGCATTTTTGGAGTTATGTCACGCACAGACATGTGGAAAGTGTGTACCATGCCGTATTGGATTGGGACAGTTAAACCAGTTCATCAAAGATGTACTGGATGGTAAAGCAACAATGGAGACATTAGACACTATGGAGCAGACAGCATTGTCTATTATGGAATCAGCAGACTGTGCGATTGGTTACGAAGCTGCGAACATGGTATACAAAGGACTGATCGGATATCGCGATGATTATATAGAGCATATTCAGAGAGGACGTTGTACCTGTACATATAATCAGCCGGTACCTTGTGTGTCTTTATGTCCGGCACATGTTGATATTCCGGGATATGTTGCATTAGTAGGAGAAGGAAGATATGCGGATGCAATCCGCCTGATCCGTAAGGATAATCCATTCCCGACGACATGTGGATTTATCTGTGAGCATCCTTGTGAGGCAAGATGCCGCAGAAACATGGTAGATGATTCTGTAAATATCCGCGGACTGAAACGTGTTGCGGCTGATTTCGCAGGAGAAGTAGAGCCGCCGAAGTGTGCAAAGAGCACAGGTAAGAAGATCGCAGTACTCGGTGGAGGACCGGGAGGATTAAGTGCAGCATATTATCTTCAGTTAATGGGGCATCAGACAACTGTATATGAGATGCTTCCGAAACTGGGAGGAATGTTACGTTATGGTATTCCGAACTATCGTCTGCCGAAAGAGAGACTCGAAGATGACATTAACGCAATCCTGAAGACCGGAGTAGAAGTCAAATACGGTCTGAAGATTGGTCAGGATATCAATATTCAGGAATTAAGAGAACAGTACGATGCAGTGCTGATTACAATCGGAGCTAGTACAGATAAGAAACTGGGCCTTGACGGGGAAGACGCAGATGGAATCTTATCCGCAGTGCAGTTCTTACGTAATGTAGGAAAGAACGAGATCATGGATTTGACCGGAAAAGAAGTTGCTGTCATCGGTGGCGGTAACGTATCCATGGATGCAGTTCGTACAGCTAAGAGACTGGGCGCTAAGAAGGTAAGTATCGTATATCGTAGACGAGTAGCAGATATGACAGCTCTTCCGGGGGAAATAGAAGGCGCTGTAGCAGAAGGTATCGAATTACAGACACTCAAAGCACCAGCTTCACTCGATATTGATGAGAAGCACCATATTAAGGGAATTTATGTAACTCCGCAGATGATCAGTTCTATCAAAGATGGAAGAGCAAGCATCAAACCGACCGGAGAAGACGACATTTATATCCCATGTGATGTACTGATCGTAGCAATCGGACAGAATATCGAGACGCGTCATTTTGAAGAAGCAGGTATCCCGGTTGAGCGTGGTAAGATCGTTACAAAGAGTACAGGAACATTTGAGAATATGCCAGGTGTATTTGCCGGTGGAGACTGTGCAAGTGGTCCGGCATCTGTTATTAAAGCAATTGCTGCTGCAAAAGTTGTTGCTGCCAATATTGATGAATATCTGGGATACCATCACGAGATTTCCTGTGATGTTGAGATTCCGGAAGCAGCCCTTCGTGACAGAACTCCATGTGGAAGAGTCAATCTGACAGAGCGTGAAGCATGTGAGAGAGTCTGTGATTTTGAAGGCGTAGAAAACTGTATGACAGAGAAGGAAGCAAAACAGGAGGCAAGCAGATGCCTTCGCTGCGATCACTTTGGATACGGAATATTTAAAGGAGGCAGAGAGACATTATGGTAAATCTTACAATAGATGGAAAAAAGATCTCAGTAGAAGAGAATACCACAATTATGGAGGCTGCCGCATCAAATGGAATTCCGATTCCAAAACTCTGTTATCTCAAAGGAATTAATGAGATTGCAGCCTGTCGTGTTTGTGTTGTTGAATTAGAAGGAAAAGAAAAACTCATCACATCCTGTAACAATGTAGTAAAGGAAGGTATGGTGATCTATACAAACAGCCCGAAGGTACGTAGACATAGAAGAACAACAGTGGAACTGATCTTATCCCAGCATGATTGCGAGTGTGTGACATGCTCAAGAAGTGGCAACTGTAGTTTACAGACAGTGGCGAATGATCTGAATATTTTTGATATTCCGTTCAAGATGCAGCTGGAGAAACAGCCATGGGACAAACATTTCCCGTTGATCCGCGATTCTTCCAAATGTATCAAGTGCATGCGTTGCGTACAGGTTTGTGATAAGATCCAGGGACTTGGAATCTGGGATGTAGAAGGTACCGGTTCCAGAACAACGATCAATGTTGCAGGTCACAGAAGTATTGATGAAGCAGACTGTGCACTTTGCGGTCAGTGTATTACACATTGTCCGGTAGGAGCGCTTCGTGAGCGTGACGATACAGAGAAAGTATGGAAAGCAATTGAGGATAAAGACAAGATCGTAGTAGCTCAGGTTGCACCGGCTGTTCGTACAGCATGGGGTGAAGAGTTAGGTCTTGCACCGGAAGATGCCAAAGTTGGAAAGATTCTGGATGCTTTGAAGAGAATGGGCGTTGATTATGTATTTGATACCACATTCTCAGCAGATCTTACGATCATGGAAGAAGGAACGGAGTTCCTGAAACGTTTCACATCCGGAGAGTTAAAAGAACGTCCGATGTTCACATCCTGCTGTCCGGGCTGGATTCGTTTCATTAAGTCACAGTTCCCACATCTGGTAAAACAGCTCTCAACTGCAAAATCACCACAGCAGATGTTCGGTGCTGCTATGAAGACGTATTTCGCAGAAAAACTGGGTGTAGAGCCGGAGAAGATCTACACACTGTCCGTAATGCCGTGCGTGGCTAAGAAGGGCGAGCGTGAGATGGAACTGTATTATGAAGAGTATGCAGGACATGATATTGACGCAGTTATTACAACAAGAGAGCTGGTAAGAATGATCCGTTCTGCTCATATCAGTCCGGATACATTAGAAGATATTGCAAGTGACAGACCGATGCAGGAAGGTTCCGGAGCAGGTGTGATCTTCGGAGCAACCGGTGGAGTTATGGAGGCTGCACTTCGCAGCGCTTACTACCTGCTTAAGAATGAGAATCCGGAAGCTGACGCATTCAAAGTTGTCAGAAGCCAGGGATTCCAGGAGAACGACGGTGTTGTAGAAGCTGATTTTGCCATTGACGATATCACTGTAAAGACGGCAGTTGTCAGTGGACTTGCAAATACAAGAGCCTTGCTTGAGAAGATCGAGCGCGGAGATGTCCATTACGATTTCGTAGAAGTTATGGCTTGCCCAGGCGGATGCGTAGGTGGTGGCGGACAGCCGATCCACGATGGAGAAGAGCTTGCGTTTGAGCGAGGAAAGAATCTGTATTATCTGGATAAGAATGCAGATATCCGTTTCTCACATGAGAACAAAGATGTACTTAAGATGTATGAAGAATATTTTGAGAAACCAAATTCTCACAAAGCACATATGCTGCTTCACACAGACCACATCGCAAGTATGGAAAGATAGAATTAATTATAAACTCATTTATAAAACTCCTAAAAAACTAACTGAACGCATCAGGCAGGAAATCTGTCTGGTGCGTTTTTTTCGATTGGATTTTCCGGCATGATTTGTTAGAATGATATTAAGATCAAAAAATATTACGAAAGCGGATGTCGAAATGGGGTTATTAAATACATTTGATATGTTGGAGGAATTACTGGCACAGAACCAGTTTGAGCTGTTGCCTCCGAATGAAGAGAAAAAAGAAATTCGACTTGTTTATCTGATGAATGATGCAGTCGAGAGCTTTCTTGTATTCAAAGAAGCAAAGATGACCGGATTTTATGAAGAAGGTTATGAAGGTTCGGTTGATGCAACCTTGAAGCGGGACAAGGACCGTTATATTCTGGCGGTACTTTGCGGCGATTCAATGGTAACGATATTTTTTCAGCGGCTGGAATTTGAATATATGCTGTATGATTACGGAGAAATCGGGCATTTCTGGGTGAGAGGCTATGAATATCTCAGACAGTTGGAATATAAAATTGCTATTTTACAGGACAAATGGAAATACCTGGGTGATACCTACTGCACAGAAAGGGAGCAGTGGCTTGTGAAACTTGCCGGATTTCCACCGCTTAGTTATGGCTGTTATCCTTCAGCGCCGAAGAAATATATTGTTCCGAAAGAGCATTTGTGGGTTCCGGACGAAGAAGGAATCAAAGTTCTGGAAGAGATTGCGGCAGAGGCAGAGGATATGAGCCTCGTGCACAGTCTTAAGACTTACCGGAAATATGCATCCGAATGTGTATCGAATCCGGTTCTTGCACGCGTGATGGCAAAATGGATCGCTGTGAAACTGCACCGCAAAAGCCACGCCAAGACAATTGATATCTTGATGCGGAAGTTCCGTCATGCAGGCGCTGTTTATCCAAAACGTAAATACGATGAAGCGTCGATGGAAAAATATAAGCTCATCATGGATGCAGCAAGAAAGCGCAAAATGGAATTAAAAAGAGAAGGAAGAGAAACGGTGATTCTCCGGGAAGAGCCTTTTATTACAGCAAGAGACAGTATTGAATTTCATGTGTACCTGATGATATGGAGAGAAGGAAGACTGAATCGGATGGTGGATATAGAGACATTTGCGCTACCGGGAGATGATTCCGTAGCTCATCAGGTGGAGCAGAGGTAATAGTGAGGTGACAGATAGAATCCAGAACCGGTCAGAAACTTAATGAAAAACTTAAATTTCTGCTGGAAATGTATTGCCAGGGCTCCGTGTATATGACAACGCAGTGGGTATTGGGATATTGAAAATCTACACCGGAGAAGATGCATGCTGTCCGGGTAACCCGAAAGATACAAATGTAGAAGAGTTGAAAGACCTCTTTAGAAAATTAATGTAATTTCGATATCTGTAATTTGCAATATATAAGAAATGAGCAGGCAAAATGAATGCCTGCTCGTTTCTTTTTTTATAATTAGATTATTGAATATATAGTATTAAATCTACCAGAATACATTGCCACCTACATTAATCCCGGCATGTCCGGTAAAGGCAGCCCAGAAGAAATAACAATTCCGGACTTTGTTATGTCTGGCTCCGCCGAGCACTGCTTTGGCAGCAGAATAAGCGGAAGAGGAAGGTCCACGTCCAAGTACACGGTTCAATGCACCATTCCATGTCGGTGCAAACTGACCGGATTGATAAACAACACCGGAAATCGTATTTGGAAAACGGGAACTCTCCACACGGTTCATAATGACTGTTCCAACTGCAAGCATGCCTTCATAAGTAGCACCGGCTTCACATTCCAGAATACCGGCGAGGAGCGCAACATCGGAAGTGTTCGCATTGAACTTCTTGCCGGAATTGGAAGTACCGCCGCCATTGCCGGAACTCTGCTTACCGGTGTTGCCGGATACATCGTTGTTGCGGGCAGTACGCATCGCTTCTTCGGCAGCCTTTGCCTTCTTAAGCTGTGCATTATAATCAGACAGTTTACTCGAAGTATTGGAAATCTTATCACTTAAGTTACTTTTCTGTTCGTTCAGAGAACTCTGCATAGAAGCCAGATCAGCCTGCTGCTTTTTCAATCCGGATTCCTTCTTTGCAACTTCTTCGCGCGCAGTCTGGAACTTATCCAGCATGTTGCGGTCATAGTCACTGATGTTAGAAACGTACTCTGCCTTGTTCAGAAAATCTGCCATATTCTCAGAAGTCAGCAGAATCTCGAACAGAGATACACTCCCACCTTCATACATAAATTTGATACGTTCTTTCATAGACTTGAACTGTGCCTCTTCGTTTAGCTTCGCAGCGGCCAGATCAAGTTTGGCTTTCTCGACCTGTTCGGACATCTTCTCAATCTTACCAGATGTTTTATCCAGCTTCTTGCTAAGTGAAGCAAGATCACTGTTCATGCTATGCAGATCATCCTTGAGATCCGATGTCTTTTTTTCAAGATCTTTTGTAGAAGGGGCAGCATATACGAAAGTCTGGGCAGAAGCAATGGATACGGCACACAGAAGCCCTGTAGCTGCCAGTAAAACTCGTTTCTTTCTATTATTCATTATATACATATCCTTTCTGTTTCTGTGCAAGTGTCAATATATTATACCGTAACACAGAGGAAGCGTCAAGGCAGTGAGAAGAGGAAAAGGCGGATGTAATTGCTTTCTATAAGAAACTTTGGTAAAATAAAAGATAATGGAAATTTATATATTATTTAACTAATCTAAAGAAAATATTCCAAATTAAGAGATAAACTATATTTGTATAAAGAAGAAAGGGATTCATGAGATGCGCAAATACGAAGAAGAACACTATCAATATGATAAGATCAAAGATAAGATTTATCCATGGGTGAAAAATGAGCTGACAGATCAGCAGGCACTTAATGGTAAGAATTTCTCAGAGAAAGATACACCGGTGATTGGGTTTGTCGGAGATCTGAAGATCATTTTTGTAATTAAGAGAGGCGAAGAAAGCTACGAAGTATTAAAAGATGCTATGCTCCCACCGGAGATCGCAGTGGAGGAGCTGTATCACACAGCATGCGAGAATCTGGTGCGTGACGTAGAATTTGTCATTGGAAATACATGGTACGGCGGATTTGGAATTATTGCGGATGGCGTACATGAGGCAAGTTCTGTGTGCTTTCGCCATATCTGGCAGGTGTGTGCTGACAAATTAAAAGACGATCTGGTTATCTATGTGCCGCACAAAGATACCGTAATCTTTGCACCGGCGAGCCAGCAGAAGGTTGTAGAGCAGCTTCGCGATCATGCAAAAGGAGCCTATGAAGCAGAAGGCGATAAGATCAGTCTGCAGCCGTATTTCTTTTCAAAAGAGAGAAAGGAACTGACAACCTATGAAAATTAAGTGCAGGATTATCGGATTTGATCTGGATGGGACATTGCTGAACAGCGAGAAGCATATCGCAGAGCATACGAGAGAAGTACTGACAAGAGCGGTCGAACAGGGAATCTGGATTCTGCCGGTCACAGGAAGACCACTTGGCGGACTGCCAAAAGAAGTCGTAGAATTTCCGGGAGTCCAGTATGCGATTACAGCGAACGGCGCAAGGATCATGGAGACACAGACAGGTGGATGTCTCTATGAACGGCTTGTACCTGTGAAGACAGCTGAGCAGATCATGGAGATTTTCAGTGACTATGACGCACTGCGCGAAGTCTATTATGGTGGAAAAGGATATGCAGAAGCAGAAGAATTTTCCAGAGTCGGAGAATATATGCGTTCTCCGCAGATGGCGGCATATGTACGTGCGACTAGAACACCGGTGCCGGATATTTTACAACTGATTCGTGAAAAAGGGCAGGACACAGACAAAGTACAGGGAGTATTTAAGATAGATGAAGAGCGGACAGAAGCACGTAAGCGTTTGGAAGCAGTAGAAGGTATCGAAGTGACCGGAGCACTTTCCAATAATATAGAAGTAAATGCTGCCGGCGTAGATAAAGGCAACGCAATTTTGTGGTTTGCAGATCATCTGGGAATCCCGCATGAGGAAGTGGCCGGTTTCGGCGATGGCAATAATGATATCCAGCTGCTTAAGAAAGCGGGGATTGGAGTTGCAATGGCAAATGCGACCGATCAGGTAAAAGCAGTTTCCGATTATATTACCGGAACGAACGACGAAGACGGTGTCGCAACATTTATTGAAAAATATATATTGTAAAACACGAAGAAATTAACAGGTGGCAAAGTTTGGAGCTTTCCCACCAGACGTTACTATATATTATAGTAGAAAGGAAAGAAACTATGTTAGACGCATTAAAAGTTATTATTCTCGGAATTGTAGAAGGAATTACCGAGTGGCTTCCGGTCAGCAGTACCGGACATCTGATTCTGGTAGGTGATGTATTGTCACCGAATTTAAGTCATGATTTTATGGAAATGTTTAATGTCGTGATCCAGCTTGGAGCGATTATGGCGGTCGTTGTATTATATTTCCACAAATTGAACCCATTTTCACCGAAGAAGACTCATAAGCAGAAATTGCTGACATGGCAGATGTGGATCAAAGTAGCCATTGCATGCGTACCGGCAGCAGTTGTTGGTATTTTGTTAAATGACTGGCTGGATTCTGTATTTTATAAACCACTTCCGGTTTCAATCATGCTGATCGTCTATGGTATTCTGTTTATTGTTGTTGAAAATCGTAATAAAAACAGAAAACCAGAGGTTACGAAGATTTCAGAACTGGATATCCGTATGTTGCTCTGGATCGGTGCCTTCCAGATGCTTGCACTGATTCCGGGGACATCCAGATCCGGTGCAACAATCGTCGGAGCATTGCTAATCGGTGTGTCCAGAGAAGTGGCAGCAGAATTTACATTTTTCCTTGCAATTCCGGTTATGTTCGGAGCAAGTTTACTGAAGCTTGTCAAATTTGGATTTGCATTTACAGGAGCTGAGTTTGGCTATCTGATGCTCGGATGTATCGTATCCTTCGGACTGTCCATCGTAGCGATCAAGTTCTTAATGAATTATATTAAGAAAAATGACTTCAAAGTATTTGGATATTACCGTATCATTCTCGGTGCAATCATCATAATTATGACGGTTGTAAAAGCATTTCTTGCATAAAAATACTTGCCTTTTATTTGAAACATGGTAAAATGAAGGTTATAGCTGTATGATTATACAGAATCTTGTTTAATACGATACAAGTTGTATGAATGAGAAAGATCATTTTAGGAGGAAGAAATATGAAGTTCAAGAAGTTAGTAAGTGTTGTTTTAGTAGCTGCCTGTGTATTTTCACTTGCAGCATGCGGAAGTGACAAGAAAAGCGAAGACAAAAAAGTAGAAGTAACAAAAGCAGAAGATCTGAAAGATCTTACAATTGGTGTTCAGCAGGGAACAACCGGAGATCTGGAAAGTTCTAAGATCGTAAAGAAAGATACACAGATGAAACGTTATCCAAAGGGTGCAGCAGCAGTACAGGCTCTGGAATCTGGAAAATTAGACTGTGTTGTTATCGATGCTCAGCCGGCTAAGAAGTTTGTTGAGAAGAATGACAATCTGAAGATCATTGACGGTATCTTTGATGATGAGCAGTATGCAATCTGCGTGAAAAAAGGTAATTCCAAACTGTTAAAAGAAATGAATACAGCATTAGAAGAACTGAAAAAAGACGGAACAGTTGATAAGATCATCGGTAACTACATCGGTGATGATGCAGGTAAATATCAGTACAAAACTCCGGAAGGAACAGATACTTCCAAAGGAACACTTGTAATGGCAACAAATGCTGAGTTTGAACCATATGAATATCACGAAGGAGATGCTATTGTAGGTATCGATGTTGATATGTCACAGGCAATCTGCGATAAGATAGGATACAAATTAAAAGTAGAAGATATGGAATTTGATTCTATTCTCCCGGCAGTTGCAGCAGGAAAAGCTGATTTCGGTGCAGCAGGTATGACAGTAACAGATGAGAGAAAAGAAAATGCCGATTTCACAGATACATATGCTAACGCTTCACAGGTAGTGATCGTTAAGAAATAGGAGTAATCATGGCAGATTTTTCAGCAAAGTTTTATGCGAACTTTATAAAGGATGACCGTTGGCTCGGTCTTGTGAGCGGTCTCAAGGTGACAATTATTGTCACCTTAGAGGCTTTGCTTTTAGGTGTTATCATTGGTTTTATTGTAGCGATCATTCGTTCTTACCATGATAAGACAAACAAATTAAAGATATTAAATGCAATCTGTAAAGTGTACCTGACAGTGATCCGTGGAACACCGACGATGATCCAGATCTTGATCATGTATCTGGTTGTGTTCGGCTCTTCTTCACTGGATTCCATTATCATCGGTGGTATTGCCTTTGGTATTAATTCCGGTGCATATGTTGCAGAGATTGTGCGTTCCGGTATTATGTCTATTCCAATCGGACAGACAGAAGCAGGACGAAGCCTGGGACTTAATTATGCACAGACAATGCGTCTGATCATCGTTCCGCAGGCATTTAAAAATGTGCTTCCGGCGCTGGTAAATGAGATGATCGTGCTGATCAAAGAGACAGCGATCATCGGTTATATCGGGGAGCAGGATTTGACAAAGGCGGCAATGATTATTCAGAGCCGTACATTCGATGCATTTATGCCTCTTCTGGCGGCAGCAGTCATTTATCTGGCACTTGTTATGCTGCTGACATTCTTTATGAATAAGCTGGAAAGGAGGTTGAGAAACAGTGAGCGATAATAAGGATACAATGATCCAGGTCAAAGACCTGCATAAATCATTTGGAAAAAATAATGTACTCAACGGTATCTCAACAGATATTAAAAAAGGTGAAGTGGTTGTAGTTATCGGACCATCCGGCTCCGGTAAATCTACATTTCTCCGTTCTTTAAATCTTCTGGAGCAGCCAACAAGCGGTTCGATCATTTTTGACGGAGATGAGATTACAGATCCGAAGACCAATATCGACCTGCACAGACAGAAGATGGGAATGGTATTCCAGCATTTTAATCTGTTTCCACACAAGACGATCCGTGAAAATATTACGCTGGCTCCGGTCACACTGAAAAAAATGACAAAAGAAGAAGCTGATAAAAGAGCGGATGAGTTACTGGAACGAGTAGGACTTGCTGACAAAGCAAATGCTTACCCGGAGCAGTTATCCGGTGGACAGAAACAGCGAATTGCCATTGTAAGATCACTGGCGATGGATCCGGAAGTGATGCTTTTCGATGAACCGACTTCCGCACTTGATCCGGAGATGGTTGGAGAAGTTCTGGATCTCATGAAGCAGCTCGCGAGAGAAGGAATGACAATGGTCGTTGTCACACATGAGATGGGATTTGCCAGAGAAGTTGGAACACGAGTTGTGTTCATCGATGAAGGCAAGATCAAAGAACAGGCAGAACCGGAGGAATTTTTCAGTAATCCAAAAGATGAGAGACTGAAAGAATTTTTGAGTAAGATATTATAAATAATAACTATTCAGAACGCTTATGAATAAGAAAACTGATACTTCATATTTATGGGGTATCAGTTTTTTGTTAGGAAATGTTTTTACAAAATGTTTTCTTTGAAAGTGATAGTAGTTTATAATAGTGAATAACAGAAAATAGCAATTTATATCATACAACAGGAAAGAGAGTATAAACTAATGACGCAAAAACAAAGCACATTAACCAGAACTGGCATCGTGGCGCTTCTTGCCTGCGTTTGCTGCATTTTATGGGGCAGTGCAATACCAATGATAAAAACCGGATATCACCTTATGCAGATGGATTCAGCAGATACGGCAAGCCAGATTGTCTTTGCCGGAATACGGTTTACGCTGGCGGGACTGCTGGTTCTGGCATTTACATCAATAAGAGAGAAAAAGGTGATGTTTCCTGATAAAGAAGTCCTGAAATACGCGATACCGGTTTGCCTGGCGCAGACAGTCGGACAGTATTTTTTCTTCTACATAGGTGTTGCAAATACATCAGGTGTGAAAGGTGGCATTATTACCGGACTTGGCAATTTTATTGCAATTTTGCTATCCTGTCTGGTATTTAGAAATGAACGTATGACGGTACAAAAATCAGCAGGCTGCATACTGGGATTTGCCGGAGTTGTTGTGATCAACATCATGGGAAATTCTCTGGACATGGGATTTAAGCTGACTGGTGAAGGGTTTATTCTGATCGCACAGCTTTCCTATGGAATTTCTACCGTATTGATCAATATATTTTCAAGAAAAGTTTCTCCGGTAATATTAAGCGGAACACAGTTTACAATGGGCGGAATCGTGCTGACATTGATCGGTACCGGAATGGGCGGACACCTTGGAAATGTCACGATTGGCGGTGTAGCAATTATTTTCTATCTTGCAATGGTTTCGGCGGTTGCATATACGCTCTGGTCGGTGCTTCTTGCATGGAATGATGTCTCAAAAGTTGCGATTTTCGGGTTTGTGAATCCATTGTGCAGTGTGATATTATCTGCGCTGATATTAGGAGAGGTACGTCAAGCATTTAATATTGGAAGTCTGGTGGCTTTACTTTTGGTCTGCACCGGAATATATATTGTCAATCATAAGAAATAGTAGGATATTAAAACCACAAAGAAAGGAACACGCATGGGAAATGAATCAGGCGAATGGATCATTTCATAAGAAGAGACGGAAGACACAGAGATTTTCTCGAACGAATTGAAGAAATTAGGAAATATTTTATGATTATTATTAGGTGGCATTTTAATGTGGCGAGAACAACAGTTCTGTGCTATACTTAAATACGAATATATGTTCGGGGACAGAGGGCTGGAAATACATGACAGAAGAATTCAGAGATTATATTATTCATACAAGAAAGATACCGGCAAAAGAGGCGGTTTGTGAAGCATATCCAGAATCGCTTAAGGATGAGCTGAGAGATTATCTTAAAGAGAACGGATATCAGCAGCTTTATTCGCATCAGGTGGAGATGTTCAAAACTGCGGAAGCGGGAAAGAATGTCGTGATCACAACTTCAACGGCGAGTGGTAAGACGCTGGCATTTCTGCTTCCGGTTTTGCAGGAGATTCTTGAGAATCCGCTGGCGAGAGCGATTTTTGTTTACCCGACGAAGGCACTGGCAAGCGACCAGTATCGTGCCCTGCAGCCGGCGATTGAGTTTTTCGGTGACGGGAAGATATCTGCCGGGGTATACGATGGAGATACGAAACCGGCAGAGCGTACGAGAATCAGACAGAGCGCAAATATTATCCTGACGAACCCGGAGATGTTAAATGGAGCTTTTTTGCCAAATCACAGCAATTACGGGTTTGATACGATTTTCGCAAATCTTAAATATATTGTCATTGATGAATTACATTCTTACCGCGGAGCGTTTGGAGCGCATTTGTCGAATATTTTCCGGAGACTTCACCGAATCTGCACATATTACCGCTCAGAACCGCAGTTTCTCTGTAGCTCTGCGACGATTGCCAATCCGATAGAGCTTGCAGAGAAGATCTGTGGTGTACCGTTTTCGCTGATCGACCGGAACGGTGCTCCGGCACCGGATAAAATCTATCGGATTGTCCAGCCGCCGGAGATCAAAGGAAAGAATGATAAAGTATATGGACGAATCGCGGCATCGGCAGTAGCGGCAAAATTAATCCCGAATCTTGTGGCAGAAGACAGACACTTCATTGCATTCGGACGTTCCAGAAGGAATGTGGAAGTCATTTTAAAAGAAGCCAGAGATAAGATGAGTGCTGCAGGATTTCTTGGCGCATTCGGAAGAGCAGGAAAACAGCCGGAGGAGTTGATTGCCGGATACCGGAGTGGATATACGCCACTTGAGAGAAGAGAGATTGAACGAAAGATGACACATGGAGAACTGGTGGGGCTGGTATCCACCAATGCGCTGGAACTTGGAATTGACATCGGTAAGCTGGATACGACCGTAATCGTTGGCTATCCGGGAACAAGAGCTTCGTTCTGGCAGCAGAGCGGACGTGCCGGAAGAAGTGGTGTCTCCTGCGTCAACTACCTTCTTTTGGAGAACCGCCCTTTTGACCAGTATATTGCGATTGATCCGGAATGGCTTTTCTCAAATGAGAGTGAGAATGCAATCGTTGATCCGGACAATCTTCTCATTGAGCTGGCGCATCTGCGTGCGGCGGCAGCAGAACTACCATTGTCGCTGGATGATATTGCACTGTTCCCGGATTTGGGAGAGATGATTCCGGTTCTTTTAAGTGCAGGAGAAGTGAAGAGCCTTGGAGGACGGTTCATATGGGCAGGACCGGCATATCCGGCAGGTGACTACAGCCTCCGCAATATGGACAAGACGAGATTCAAACTTCTTGCGAAGAAAGACGGACATGAGATCACGGAGATGGATGAATTGCAGGCGTATCATGAGATCCACCCAGGTGCAGTTTATATGCATGAGGGAACACTGTATGAAGTTGTGAAGATGGATCTGGTCGGAAGAACCGCAGAGGCAGTTGATTTTGATGGAAATTATTACACAGTCCCGTCAGGAACAAAAGAGACGCGCATTTTACGATGCTTTGAAGAAGAGGAATATAAGAGGACAGAACTTCATTTTGGGGATGTGAATGTCAATGAAGTGATTTCCATGTTCCAGAAATTACAGTTTCACAATCACCAGAATCTTGGCTATGTAACACTGACTCAGCCTTTAAAGAAAGACTACGATACAGAAAGTGCATGGATCACACTGCCGGAGAATGTAGTGCGTGCTTACCGGAGTCTGCTGGTTCCGAACCGTCAGGGGCAGTATATACTTAATGACCATTTTGAAGGAATGAAATATGCGATAAAGAACGCATCTATGATGATTACGATGACAGAGCGTGATGATATAGATGTTGCGGTGTCGAACAATGCGACGATCCCGGATGATTATTATCATGAAAAAGTCTCTCTTTTTATTTATGATAAATACGAAGGCGGTCTTGGGTATTCGGAGAAGATCTATGGACTGGTGCCGGAGATCCTGTACAATGCGATCAGGATGGTGAAAGGTTGTCCATGTGAAGACGGCTGCCCAGCATGCGTGGGCGATTACACGCTGGATAAAGGAATGATACTTTGGGGACTTGAGAATCTTCTGGAAGAGACAGAAGCACCGGAGTATGTGCGTAAGAACATAAAAGAACCACATCCTACAATAACGAAAGAATTTTCCTTTTTTGAATTGCCGGAGAAATGGCAGAGTTTCTGTGCGGCAGTTCTGAAAAACGGGGAAAGCGGCGGTCGTTTCCTTAAAACAGTAAAAGCAGTGTGTGTAGAAGAGCACAAACTGATTCTTACTGTGGAGAATGCATTTTATGCCGGATGGATACAGGAAGCAGAGAATCGGAAGAGCCTGGAGAATATTCTCAGATACTATGCAATCTGTCCGGGTGATATGAAGATAGAAGTTATTCTTGAAAACAGACAGGGAGAGAAGGAAGAGAAAGAGCGGGAACGAAAGAAAGCCCGCCTGCAAAGGAAATATGATGAACAGCTTGGAAAGGAAAAGACTGAATAGTTACCAGAAAGAAGCCGTATTAGATGAAAGCCCGGCATGTCTTGTGAATGCGAATGTCGGGAGCGGTAAGACGACAGTATTGACGGAAAAAGTACGCTATCTGCATGAGGAGAGACTTGTTCCTTATGAGAAAATGATGGTGCTTACATTTACGAATAAGGCAGCGGACGAGATCGCGGAGCGGCTGGGTATTGAAAAATCTATGTGGGGATTCGGCACATTCCACAGTGTAGCAAGACAGCTTCTCTGTAAGTATCTTCCTGAAAAATGTACAGTCGAAGGTACAGATAGAGCAGTGAATCAGAATGAGACAACCGACTGGAATCGTGAATTTGAAGTGATAGAACCGGAAGAAGAGCTGCAGATGCTGCTTGACCTTGCAGATGCGAACGGATATAAGATCAAGTATAAGAACCGTCTGCAGGCGAGGCTGGAGAATGACTATGAAGCATATCTGCAGGGAAAACCAAAGGGAAAATATAAGGATGATTTGTTCCGGGTATTTCCGCTTCTTGATCGAAAGAAACGTCAGGAGAACAAGATGTCTTTCGCAGATCTTATCCGTGAGGGAACGAAATGTGCAGAGAAACACAGAAAAGAGTTGGGACTTCAGTGGATTATTGTAGATGAAGTGCAGGATAGCGACCAGAAGCAGCTGGATTTTATCGAAGCACTGAAAGATGCACAGACCCGATTTTTCGCAGTAGGAGATCCGAATCAGGTGATCTACAGCTGGAGAGGAACCGCACCGAATATGTTCTTCATGATCAAGCACCGGTTTGAAGCAAAAGAACTTTCCCTGCCGGTCAATTATCGTTCAAGTGATGTGATACTGGAAGCTGCGAACCGTTTTCTGCAATTTGGAGGAAAGATTGAGGGCAGCGGTGTGAAAGGTGATAAGATTCTGATAAAGAATCATTATGATCCGTTTATAGAGGCAGAATATCTGACAGAACGAATCCGGAAACTTCACGAAGATGGTCTGCCATACAGCCAGATCGCTGTCTTTTATCGTGTGCAGAAGCAGGCAGAGATTCTGGAAAAAGTATTTGAACGGGCAGAACTTCCATTTACATTTTCCAATGCCGGAAAAGAAGGAGAAGTACTACATTTTATGACGTTGCATGCATCAAAAGGTCTGGAATTCGATTATGTATTTATTGTCGGATTGAATCAGGGACTGATTCCCCTTCGGTGCACCGGTATGGAGCAGGAAGAAGAGGAGATGCGTCTGTTTTTCGTAGGGCTTACCCGTGCGAGAAAGAATCTGGAATTATCTTATTACACGAATCCGACAATTCCCGGTGTGTTTGAAGCACCGAGCAGATATCTGAAGCGCCTGCCGGAGCATTTGCTTGACTGGGAAGAAAAACCGGGAAGCGAAGAGCGAAAAGCAAATTTACAGAGTTTAAGACGGCAGGCAGTAGAAACGATAAGGAGAAAATCTGCGGAGGAAAATATGGCAGAAACAGAGCCTGTAAAACAAGAAGAAAGACAGACAGAAACAGAGTCTGTAAAACAAGAAGAAAGACAGACAAATACAGAAGAGCGGGTTGTAAGGAGAGGCAGACATTCAAAGTACGGTGAAGGCATCATCACATCAGAAGATGATATGACGATAGAAATGGAATTTCCGGGATATGGCAAGAAACAGTTTCTGAAAGCATTCGGAGAAATAGATGTATCATAATAAGAAAACTTAAAGAAATATTAACTATTTAAGAAAGCGCAGAGGAAGGAGCATATGTTATAATCAATAGATAAAATGACAACATACGAAAGACAGCATACGAATGAGGAAAAGAAAATGGAAAAGAAAATACAGAAAAAGAGAAAGTATATCAAAGAAATTGACGGATTAAGGGCACTTGCTGTAATCATGGTTCTGGCATATCATCTGAAGATGCCATTTGCGAAGAGCGGGTTATTGGGAGTAACCGTATTCTTTGTAATATCCGGCTACTTGATCACAGGAATTCTGATAAATGAGATAGAAGAAAGCGGCGGCGTAGATCTGAAGAACTTCTGGCTGCGGCGAATCCGAAGACTGCTGCCGGCAGTACTCTCCATGGCAGTTGTGATGATCTTCGTCAGCGCAGTCGTGAATCGAGTTGTATTTACGAAAGGTTGTAATGATTTGTTATCCGCAGTGTTTGGGTATAACAACTGGTGGCAGATTTTCAGAAAAGTATCCTATTTTGAAAATGCAGGAGCGCCTTCTCCATTTACCCACTGCTGGTCATTGGCGATTGAGACACAGTTTTATTTGATTTATCCAATCTTTTTGATTCTGTTATCGAAGGCAAGAAACAGAGGAAAAGTATTTGCGGCAGTCACAGCAGTGCTTGCGATGATCTCAGTAGTATTGATGGGCGTACTCTACAGCCCGGACGGAGATCCGAGCCGCGTATATTATGGAACAGACACAAGAGCATTTTCTCTTCTGATCGGAGCGTTGGCTGCGATCCAGAAGGAATATCATATTATAAAGGTAAAGCTGCGGGGAAAACTATGGGCAGTGATCGGAAGTATTTCTATATTGATCCTGATCGGAATGATGATGCTCATCAGCTCCTACAGCAGTTTCTTATATTATGGAGGTCAGGCAATCGTATCTGTCCTGGCGGCATTTGTCGTATATGCAGTGACAGTAAGCAGAAGCCTTTTAAATATAATATTAGGCTCCAGCATACTGAAATGGATCGGAGACCGCTCTTACAGTATTTATCTGTGGCACTATCCGATTATTGTGCTGATGAGTGGCGGAAAGAGAGCGACATGGTGGATTGTGATTTTAGAAGTAGTCTTAAGTGTGGGGTTTGCAGAACTTTCCTATCGTTTTATTGAGACACCGGTCCGTCATGGGATCATCGGAGAATATATCGGAATCATCAACAGCAGACCGCATAACAGAAGAGAACGTCACAGACAGATCCAGGTGGCACGGAGAAGTCTTAAGGCGATGGCAGCAGTATTAGCCACAGGACTTGCATTAAGCTTATGTATTGCATTTGTTCCGAAGAAGACAACACTGGATACGGTAGCAAAGCGTGAAAAGAAAGCAACCGAAGTAACAAAGCTGACGAATCAGAAATTAAAAGAACAGAAAGCGAAAGCAAAAAAGACAGCAAAGACCAGCAAGAGTACAATGACGGATGAAGAACTGCTGAAAAATGTACAGATGCTGCTGATCGGTGATTCCATTACTGTAGATGTAACAGATTATTTTTACAAAGTACTTCCAAACAGTATCAGCGATACGAAGATCGGACGTTCTACCCTGACAGGAGTGAAAGTATTTGACGAATACCAGACACAGAAGAAATGGGACGGCGATGGCGTGATCTTTGCACTTGGAACAAATGGTCCAATGTACGATACACTTGGACGAATAAGACAGAAAGTCGGAGACAAACCACTGTTCCTGACCACTGTCCATGCTCCGAAGGAAGATTTTGAGGGTTCTAATAATGAAGAAATCCGCAAGTTTGTCAAAGAACACGAGCATACCTATCTGATCGACTGGTATACGGCAAGTGCAGATCATCCGGAATATTTTGACCAGGACGATACACATTTGCTTCCGAAAGGGGCAGAAGCTTATGCGCAGTGCATCAAAGATGCTGTTTTAAAGGCAATGCGCGCGGAAGAAAAGGTGAATGATAAAGTATAAAGCCTTCTTGCGAACCGGCGCCTGACAGGGTATATTGACTCTAACTATAGATAAATATTCAGACTGCCATAGCATTTTTAAAGGCATGGCCAATGGTAAGTCCGGCAGTTTATTTTGCGGCTGGAGAGCAGGGAGAAGGCGCATATGAAGATAAGGACAAGTCATAAAAAGTATTTTTATATTGAGCTGGAGAATGAACAGGAGCATCTGGAGGCAGCGTCCAGTCTGCTAAGAGATCTGCTCCCGGAGCATCAGAAGAACCAGCAGGAGATCTTAAAGATTATGAACGCATCCAGTGCGGAAAATGTGTTGGAATCATATCAGCAGTTATTAAACTGAAAGAGTTTGCAAGAGCATTTCACAGCAATACAGCAAATGCATTTGCAGAAGATATCCGCAAGAGTAAAGAAGCAGGAATGAATGCACATATTTCCAAGCCGATACAGTTAGATAAGATGGTCTGTGTAATCGCAGGACTGGTACAGGATAACTGATTACAGTAGATGAAATCAAGACTGGATAACAGTACGAGAAGACCACCGCCGGCAGTGTATTATATAAGAAGCTGGTGTTCCTGGCTCCAGAGTGCGGCAAATTCCATGAACTGCTTCAAAGCCGGTATTTGATGGGACAAAAGTCAAAGCCGGAGCAACGATCAGTTGTGTCGGCACTTATGAGCCACATAAGCATGAAATGGATCCGGCGATCCTTCCAAGAGCATCTAAAATCATCTGCGATTCCAAAGAGGCGGCGCTTTCTGAGACCGGAGATTTATTGATTCCGATAAAGGACGGTATCATTTCAGAAAAGGATATACTTGGAAGCAGGAAAAGGAATGAACTGGGGTTAAGGCAGACATATAACATAGAGATATTAAGATTATTCCTGACAGGAACGGGATAAAATATATGAATTATAGATAAAAGAGAAAGTGCTTATTAATAAAAATGATACTATAGGGCAGTGATTTTTCTTGAGAGAATGAAAGGTTAGTGCTATTATGAAGAGGTTAGAACAATTTCAGAAAGGAAATAGAAACGTGACTTATAAAGAAGCAAGGGTATATCTGGATGCGATGTCCAGATACGGAAGTGTACTTGGCTTGGATACGATTCGGGGACTGCTTGAGGAACTGGGGAATCCACAGGAGGATTTAAAGTTCATTCATATTGCCGGAACAAACGGAAAAGGATCTGTGCTTGCGTATACTTCAACAATATTAAGTAAAGCAGGATACAGGACAGGACGATATGTTTCACCGACAGTGCTCTCCTATCGTGAGAAGATTCAGGTGGATGGAGAATGGATCTCCGAAAACGAACTTACAGAGTTGACGGAAGAGATAAAAGAAGCGATTGCCGGATTAGAAACAGCAGGTGCACCGATACCGACGCTGTTTGAAGTTGAGACGGCAATGGCTTTTTTATATTTTAAGAAAAAAAGCTGTGATCTGGTTGTGCTGGAATCCGGACTCGGCGGAAGACTGGATGCAACGAATATTGTAAAGACAACTGTGTTGGCGGCATTTGCAACAATCAGTATGGATCATATTGGGATTTTGGGAAATACAATCGAAGAAATTGCAGCAGATAAATGTGAGATTATTAAATCGGGATGTAAAGTTGTGTCTGCAAAACAGAAGCCGGAAGTGAAAAAGATACTGGAAGAAAAGGCAGAAAGAACAGGCTGTCCGTTTACGGAGGCAAAACCGGAACTTTTGATAATACAAAAAGAAACATACAAAGGAATGGATGTAGAAACACCGGATTTTGGAAATCTTCATAGCGGACTTACAGGTGAATATCAAAAAGAAAATCTGGCAACAGCGCTGGAGATAGTTTGTGCGCTTCGAAAAGAAGGATACAAAATACCGGAAGAAGCTGTGCAAATTGGTGTGGTAGAGACAAAGTGGCCGGGAAGATTTACCAGTCTGCGGGAGAATCCACCTTTGATTGTTGATGGCGCACACAATGAAGATGCAGCAAAAAAGCTCGCTATATCAATAAGACGATATTTTCCGAATTACAGGATCCACCTGCTCATGGGCGTTTTTAAAGATAAAGAATATAAAAAGATCACAGCAATGTTGTGTCCGGACGCAGAGTGTGTATATGCGATTCATCTTCCGAATGAAGAACGCACATTATTGGCAGGAGTGCTTGCGGAAGACGCAGCGAAATATTGTGAGAACGTAATTGCATTTGAAAAAGCAGACGCACATAGTGATTTGGAAGAGGCATTGAAGACTGCATATAGAAATGCAAAAAAAGAGACGGAAGAGAATCAGAAATCCGTTGTGATTGCTTGCGGTTCTCTATCTTATCTGGGAGATGTGATTCAGATTGTGGAAACATGGGATAAAGCATGAAAGTGATATATTTGCAGAAAACAACATTTTTGATAGAATAAAACAGATAGTAGAACTATAGAGGGAGAGAGACATGATCGATCATGAGAAAATAGAACAGGCAGTCCGTTTATTACTGGAAGGTATGGGAGAGGATATAACAAGGGAAGGCCTTAAAGATACACCGGACAGAATTGCCAGAATGTACGAGGAAATTTATGGTGGAATGGACGAAGATGCAGGAGTCCATCTGGCAAAAACATTTACCGTAGACAGCAGCGAAATGGTTATCGAAAAAGACATCACATTTTATTCAACCTGTGAACATCATCTGCTTCCATTTTATGGGAAAGCACATATCGCTTATATTCCGGACGGAAAAGTTGTAGGACTTAGCAAACTGGCACGAACAGTAGAAGTGTTTGCAAGAAGGCTGCAGTTACAGGAACAACTGACCGGACAGATTGCCGATGCGCTGATGCAGTATATGTGTCCGAAAGGCGCAATGGTTATGGTAGAAGCAGAGCATATGTGTATGACAATGCGCGGCATTAAAAAGCCGGGAAGTCAGACCGTGACAATTGCAAGAAGAGGCGTATTTGAAACCGATCCGACTCTGGAAGAGCGGTTCTTCCGGATGCTTGGGAAATAGATGAAATGGTGAAGATGAAGTTAATGGAACATGCAGAGAAAGAACAGAAGATGGAACGACTAAATACAGTACTCAGACATCCGTTATATCAGCAGTATTACAAAGAACTGAGAGAAGAAGAAAGAGACAGAATCTTCTGCTGTCATCAGATGGAACATTTGTTAGATGTTGCAAGAATTGCATATATTCGGAACTTAGAAAACAATCTTGGATATTCGAAGGAATTGCTGTATACGACAGCGATTTTACATGATATCGGAAAAGCATTGCAATACAAAGAAAAAATTCCGCACGAGATTGCCGGAGCGCAGATTGCAGAGAAAATTCTGGATTCACTGCCAGAGGCAGTCGCCTATACGGAAGAAGAAAAAAAAGAAATTTTGACAGCCATCCGTGGGCATCGCAGGGAACGAAAAGATATGACAAAGTTGGAAAGACTTTTATACGAAAGTGATAAATGTTCTAGAAATTGCTTTGCCTGCCCAGCGAAAAAAGAATGTAACTGGAGTGAAGAAAAGAAAAACAGGGAGATACAGATATGATCATCGGGAAAAAAGAGTTTGATATTAAAAATGAAACGTATGTAATGGGAATTTTAAACGTAACGCCGGATTCATTTTCGGATGGAGGAAAATATAACGGTATGGATAGAGCACTTGCACATGCAAAACAGATGATAGACGAAGGTGCTGCGATCATTGATGTAGGGGGCGAATCGACAAGACCGGGGCATGTACAGATTACGGAGGATGAAGAGATTGCAAGAGTAACACCGGTTATCGAAAGACTGAAACAGGAGTTTGCTGTTCCTGTTTCCATCGACACTTACAAGAGCAGAGTTGCCGAAGCGGCAATTCAGGCGGGTGCTGATCTGGTGAATGACATCTGGGGATTAAAATACGACCCGAAGATGGCAGGAGTGATTGCAAAGTATGATGTGGCATGCTGCCTGATGCATAACCGGGAAAAAGCAGAATATACAGATTTTCTGACGGATTTCATGACAGATATGGAGAAGTGTGTGACACTTGCAAAAAAAGCAGGTATTTCAGAGGATAAGATTATTCTTGATCCGGGTGTAGGATTTGGAAAAACTTATGAGATGAATCTGGAAATCATTGATAAAATGGAATGCCTGAACAAGCTCGGCTATCCGGTACTTCTCGGTACGTCGCGCAAATCTGTGATCGGACTTACTCTTGATCTTCCGGTAGAAGAAAGAGAAGAAGGAACGCTTGTTACAACTGTATATGGTGTACAGAAAGGTTGTGCGTTTGTGCGTGTGCATGATGTACAGAAAAATCTTCGCGCAATCCGCATGACGCAGGCAATTATGCGTGAGCATGAAGTGTAAAATATGGAAAACAGGTAGCTGATTAGGACAATAATACTCATGAAGTTTTGCAAACAGAAAAGCAGACTGGCAGAAAGAGAGTGACAGGTGTGAGGAATAATAATTATGAAATATATAAATAAAAAAACAAGTCAGGATTATGACCAGATAAAAATTACAGATCTGGAAGTATTTGCCAATCACGGTGTATTTCCGGAGGAAAACAAACTGGGACAGAAATTTCTTGTGTCAGCAGTGCTTTATACAGATACAAGAAAAGCCGGGAAGACAGATGATCTGACGGCATCTATCCATTACGGTGAAGTCAGTGCATTTATCACAAAATATATGAAAGAACATACCTACCAGCTGCTAGAACGGGTGGCAGAAACCCTTGCGGAAGAGATGCTTAAGAGCATATCGGGACTTTGCAAGATCGATCTGGAGATCAAAAAACCATGGGCACCGGTAGGACTTCCGCTGAAAACAGTCAGTGTTAAAATTTCGCGCGAATGGCATACAACATATATCGCACTTGGCTCTAATATTGGTGACAGTGAAACTTATCTGAATGAAGCAGTCGAAAAAATAGGACAGATTCCTACTTGTACAGTTGAAAAAGTTTCTTCTTATCTTGTAACAGAGCCTTACGGAGTGACAGATCAGCCGGATTTTTTAAATGCATGTCTGAAACTGCGGACGCTATTATATCCGGAAGAATTGTTAAAAGAATTAAACCGGATCGAGAAAGAAGCGGGCAGGGAGCGGATTATACACTGGGGACCGAGAACACTGGATCTGGATATTCTGCTGTATGATGACATTGTACTGGAAGAAGATGATCTCTGTATTCCACATGTTGAAATGCACAAAAGAAGCTTTGTGCTGGAACCATTGGCCGAAATTGCACCGTACAAACGCCATCCGGTATATGGAAAAACAGTGCGGGAAATGTTAGAGGAAATTCAGGCACAGTTATAGTATAATAAACAGGGGCAATGAGGTAGAGAAACTGCAGACAGTAATATCAAGACAGAAGAAGGAGGCAGAAGAATGGAACTTTGGGATATTTATGACAAAGACAAAAATCCAACCGGTCGCACGATGAAGAGAAATGACTGGTGCTTGAAAGATGATGAATATCATCTAACAGTACTTGGAGTAGTTGCAAGACCAGATCACACGTATCTTATCACAAAACGTGTAATGACAAAAGCGTGGGCACCGGGATGGTGGGAAGTATCCGGAGGCGCAGCACAGGCAGGAGAAACTTCGGAAGAAGCTGTTATACGCGAAGTGAAGGAAGAGACAGGGCTGGATGTAAGGAATGCGGAAGGTGGATATTGTTTCACATATCACAGAGAGAACCCGGGAGAAGGAGATAATTACTTTGTAGATGTTTATCGCTTTGTTCTGGATATTGACGAGAGTGATATACATTTACAGGAAGAAGAAACAGCGGGATACCGTTTCGCGACAAAGAAAGAAATTGAAGATCTTGCCGGAGAAGGCATTTTCCTGCATTATGACAGTATCAAAGAAGTTTTCAGATAGATTATCTATAAAATTGATAACTCTATAGATATAATAAATACACAAAAAAATGATAAAAAAATAACTTATTTTGTAATTATTGACGAAAACAAAAGCATTGTGTATACTAAGGGCAGTTGATAAGTCGGCAGATGAATTCGTGAGATACCGTATGGATAAAGAACAGGGGCTAGGCTTTATCCGAAACGGAGCCGAAGGGGTAGGCAGAAACTCTCAGGTAAAAGGAATGGATTCGGACGACACTCTGGAGAACAATATTTTTAATTGTACCGAAGAAGTAAACTGGTAGTTATATGGGGGAAAAACGATCAGCAATCTTTCAGGTAAAAGGACAGAGGCAGACAAAAGATCTTTAGTAAATGAAGCAAAGGTTTTTTGCCTGTTTTTTATTGGGGGAAACAGGCGTATCGAAGGAGGACAATAAGATGAACAGAATTGAAGATGTAACAAATTATATCAAAGAGTATGATGACGAAGTTGGAAAAGCACTGGAGCTGGAACTTGGAAGACAGAGAAGAAATCTCGAACTGATTGCTTCAGAGAATATCGTAAGCCCTGCGGTTATGCTCGCAATGGGAACAGTCCCAACAAACAAATATGCCGAAGGATATCCGGGAAAACGTTACTATGGTGGATGCGAAGACGTAGATATTCTGGAGAATATTGCAATCGAACGTGCGAAGAAGTTATTTGGCGCAGAGCACGCAAATGTACAGCCACATTGCGGAGCAAATGCTAATACAGCAGTTTATCAGGCACTCATCAAACCGGGTGATACAGTTATGGGACTGAACCTGGCACATGGCGGACATCTGACACATGGTTCACCGGTAAACTTATCAGGACTCTTATATAATTTTGTACCTTACAATGTAAATGATGAAGGATTTTTGGATTATGACGAGATTCGTAAGATTGCACATGAATGCAAACCCAAATTAATCGTAGCAGGAGCATCTGCTTATCCAAGAGAGATCAAATTTGATGTTTTTGCTGATATCGCAAAAGAAGTTGGCGCATATCTGATGGTTGATATGGCTCACATTGCAGGACTGGTGGCAGCAGGACTTCACCAGAGCCCGGTTCCGTATGCAGATGTTGTAACAACAACAACACATAAGACACTGCGTGGACCAAGAGGTGGACTGATCCTTTGCAAAGAAGAGCATACAAAAGCAATTAACAAAGCTATTTTCCCAGGAACACAGGGAGGACCGCTTGAGCACATCATCGCTGCAAAAGCTGTATGTTTCGGAGAGGCTCTGAAACCAGAATTCAAAGAGTATCAGCAGCAGGTTGTTAAGAATGCAAAAGCACTTGCAGATGCTATGGTAGCAGAAGGATTTAACCTTGTAAGTGGTGGAACAGATAACCATCTGATCTTAGTTGATCTTCAGAATATGAACATTACAGGAAAAGAATTACAGAATCGTCTGGATGAAGTATATATTACTGTTAATAAAAATGCAGTACCGAACGATCCTGCAAGTCCGTTTGTAACAAGCGGAGTTCGTATCGGAACACCTGCAGTTACAACTCGTGGACTGAAAGAAGAAGATATGAAGACAATTGCAAAACTGATCAAGATGACAGTTACAGATTTCGATACAAAAGCAGATGAGATCCGTGAAGAAGTTAATAAGATCTGCACAAAATATCCGCTGTATGAATAAGAGCTGAAAACGCTTCATAGATGAATGGAATAGATCCCTTACTCAATTATAAACAGAAAAGTCCGGTGCGTTATGGAGAAGCACCGGATTTTTCTGTAGCTTTTTTCGCACCGCTGTGATAAAATACATCTACAACATATGTTGATTCATAAAAATCTAAGAGTACTTAATTTCAAAAAAATCAAAAACCATTATCAAAAGAATATCAAAACATATTCAAAAGGTTCGAGTCGAACAGGAGAATCCAAACTAAATTTACTTTCTAGCATATTAATAGAAAAGGGCGGACTGTGTAGATGTAGACGATTTTTCACTAATCCGTTATACTTAAGGAGGAAACATATGATTAAAAACGAAAAAATAAATATGGAAAATGATGCAATGCTTCAGAAGAATCAGGGTGGGAAGAAAGGTCGTACATTGAAAGATCTTAACTTGATGGACGATTTCCTGTTTGATGTTGCAACAGAAGATTTGGAAACATGTAAGACAATTATTGAGTTTGCAACAGGAAAAAGATTAAAAAGCCTGCGCTGGAAAGAAGGACAGAAAGTAATACATAATCTGCCGGGAAAACGAGGAATCCGTATGGACTTTGTTGCAGAAGAAGATGACGGAACCCGCTATGATGTAGAAATGCAAAAGGAAAATCAGGGGAATCTTCCAAAAAGGACAAGATTTTATCAGGCATTAAATGATGCACCACTATTAAAGAGCGGTGAAGTTGGATTTGATAAATTACAACCTTTGGAGATTATTGTAATCTGTGATTTTGATTTGTTTAAAAAAGGAAAGTATCGGTATACCTTTGAAAATCGATGTGAAGAAGTCCCAGAATTGGTTATGGGAGATGAGTGCAGAAAAATATTCCTTAACACGAACGGAACAAATGCCGAAGAAGTAGAGCCGGAGCTAGTGGATTTTCTGCATTATATTACAGAAAGCAATGATACAGGATTGCGTGAAAACAGTGACCATCGGCTGAAGGACTTGCATCATAAAATTCAACAAATAAAAGCCAGCGATGAGATGGAGGCGAGTTTTATGAAAGCAGAGGAACGCGAAAGACTGATTAGGGAGAAAGGAAGAGAAGAGGGAAGAGAAGAGGGAAGAGAGGAAGGACGAAGACAAGTAGAATTGATAAAATTACTATTAGAAAAGAAACAGTATGATGACGCAAAGCGAGTAACGGAAGATGAAGAGTATTGTGAACAGTTATGTGAAGAATACAACATATAGATAATGCCTATAATAAAAAAAATCAATTAGACGGTCCGGAAAATGTTCTCTATAATTAATAAGATATAGAAAATGGAGATACTGTGTCTAAAATAAGAATCCAGAGGAGAAAGCGGTAAATCAGATATGGAAGATAGAAGAAAACTGGCGAACGGAAAAGAAATATGGGTCATCAAAGCCGGATTCCCGAATAATGCATCGAAGAAGAACTGGTCTGACTATTTTTTTGCCTGTACATTAAAAAAATATCTGAACAGAGCAGGCGTATATACAGTTATAGAATCCAGAGATGAATGGGAAAACGAAGGTGCAGCGGATGTTGTAGTTGCATTGCGGGGACCGGAAGCATATTATCCGGACAGAAGGGATCCGGATACCATTTACATTATGTGGAATTTAAGCCATCCGGACAGAGTTACGGTGGAAGAGTATAATGCCTATGACCTGGTCTGCATTGGTTCCGCAAAAGAAGAGTATCTGGAAGAGATCTGTAGGAAAGTGCAGGTTCCGGTACGTCAGTTGTTAATCTGTGCAGATATGGAGATCTTTCACCCGGCAAGAGTGGAGAAAGAAAAAAAATATGACTGGGTGTTTGTAGGTAATTCCAGAGGAATTAAAAGAAAAAGTGTTGTTTGGGCGCTGGAGCATCATATCCCGCTTAAGATATGGGGAAAAGGATGGGATAAGTTACTGCCGGAGCACGCCGATGCAGTCATGGCAGAGAACATTCCTAATTATATGCTGCCGGAATTGTACTGGGAGACGAAGATTACATTGAACGATCATTATGAAGACATGACGGAACATGGCTTCATGAATACTAGGATACTGGAAGCAATGGCATGTGGAGTTCCTGTTCTTTCCGATTATGTAGATATTATAGAAAAATTATTTGGAGATTCGGTACTGTTTTATACTAATGAAGAACAATTTGTAGAACAGGCAAAAAAAATACAGGTTGATTATCCTGCAATCCGGGAACGGGTAGAACAGATGTGGCAGGTGTTGCAAGAAGAATATTCCTTTGAAAGCCGTGTAGAGCAGCTGCTGACATTAAGAGAAGAATTGCAGGGAGAAAATCAAGGGATATTTGATATGTTTTATAAGAAGTTTGAGCAATTACAAAGCGAAGCGGATACATTGGATTATGAGACATGGCATGATAAATATACAACAATAAAGGAAGCGTATATGCAGCTCCCGTGGATGGCGCAGAGGTCTGAAGAGCTTTTGGAAGATAAGAAGCGGATTCAATTTGAATCTTGCTTTCCGGGACTGAAAGAAAGAATAAAGGTTGCTGAAAGACAAAGAAGAGAGAAAACCTGGAAAGAGCAGGAACAGCATCTTCTTGATGAAACGGCTAAAAAAATAAAAGAAAATGACAAATTAAAAGAACGGAATCAATTTCTGGAAGAATGGAAAGACAGATTGGTGCGTGAAAGAACGGAGCTTCAGGAAAAGTTACAGCGGACTTATGATGAAAAATCGGAGATTAACAGGAAATTGCAACAGACTTATAGTGAGAAATTCGACCGTGGTGTGGAAATTAAAGAATTAAAACAGATCAACAGAGAGCTGAAGAAGAAGATTGACGGAATCAAAGGATGTAAAACATACCGCCTTGCAAGATGCATAGGCTTCCCGGTCAGAATGTGGAGAAAATTGATAAGAGGATGGAAAAAGTAGGAAAAACAGACGTATCGGTGATTATGCCGGTATATAACACAGAACCTTATTTAAGAGAAGCGCTGGATTCGCTTCTTAAACAGACGAATCCGAATATAGAAATCATATGTGTGGATGATGGATCGACGGATGCCTCGGCTTCCATTTTGAAAGAGTATACAGAAAAGGATCCGCGTGTGCAGATACTAAGGCAAAATCATCAAGGCGCCGGAGCAGCACGGAATCTGGGAATGGAGAGTGCGCAAGGTGAATATCTGCTGTTTCTGGATGCAGATGATTTTTTCACAGATACACTTGTGGAAGAGATTGCCAAAAAAGGTAATAAAACAAATGCGGACGTGATTCTTTTTGGAGCAAGGAGGTATGATGATCTGACAGGGAGATCGGAGCACGTACCGCGTTATCTCTGGAGAAAATTACTGCCGGTACAGGAAGTGTTTTCGAGAAAGACCATGGAGGGGGAACTGTTTACACTGACAACACCTGCTCCGTGGAACAAGTCTTTCCGGCGAGAATATATTCAGGAGCAGAAACTTAAGTTCCAGAATCTTCCGAATAGCAATGATGTCTATTTTACATTAATGGCACTTGGAGCAGCGGACCGTGTGGCGGCTGTGAGAGAAGATCTGGTATATTACAGAGTCAATTATGGTGGAAGCCTGCAGAACAGAAAGGATCAGAACCCGCTTTGTTTTCTTGAAGCGTATGAATCGGTTTATAAAGAGCTGACAAGAAGAGGTATTTATGAAGAACTGGAGATAGGATTCTGCAATATGGTGGCATCCGGCTGTGTTTATAATCTCCGGACACTTCATTCGGAACAGGTGCGCCAGAAAGTGATCGATAAATTATGTTCGGACAGATTTCTGGATATGCATTTGTTGGAGCATGCGGATGAAGAATACGATATGCCTGAAAATATCAATTATCTGCGTGGACTTCCATATGCCAGAGAGGTGAGAAAAGAACGGGAACGCAGACAGAATTATGGAGCTATACGTTGCATAAAGGAAGGAAAGTCAACCGGGCATCCGGTAGTTACTGTTGTGATTGCCGCTTATAATGTGGAAAAATATCTGGAAGAGTGTCTGGACAGCATTACAGGACAGACTTTAAAAGAGTTGGAGATTATCTGTATTGATGATGGTTCCACGGATTATACACTGGGAATTTTGAAGCATTATGCAGAAGAAGATGAGAGAATTTCTGTATATACACAGGAAAACTGCGGATTGTCTGTGACAAGAAACAGAGGAATGAAAGCAGCATCCGGAGATTATATTTATTTTATGGACAGTGATGACTGGCTGGAACGGGAGGCACTGGAACAGCTTGCCGGAAGATGTCAGGAACATGATTTGGAAGTTTTATACTACGATGGCTGTGCGTTCTTTGAAGAGAAAGACATGGAGGATGTGCACAACGAATTTGACGGATATTACCAGAGAAAGGGCAACTATCCTGCTTGTTGTGATGGGAAAGAAATGTTTCAAAGGATGCAGAAAACAAAAGAGTACCGCACAAATGTAGGCATGCAGTTTTTTAAACGCCGGTATCTTGAGGAACATCATTTTGCTTTTCAGCCGGGTATTTTGCATGAGGATATTGATTTTACATTTATGACAATGCTGATGGCAGAGAGATGTGGATATTGGAAGAAGGAATTCTTCCACCGCAGAGTGCGATTGGGTTCTATTATGACGGCAAAGACCAGTTTTGAACATATTTATGGACTGATGAAGAGCTATGTGGCGATGGAACATTTTCTGGGAATCCATTCCATGCCGGAAGAGATGACAGATGTCCTTTATGATACAATGCATACTGTATTATGGCGTGCGGCAAAACAATATTCCGAGATGCCGGAGGCACAGAAGTACGCATATGAAGGATTGTGGGGGCTGGATAAGATCCAGTTCCAGACGCTAGTGAGAGAGCATACACGGATCACGGAAAAACTGTTCCGGACATATAAGGAAAAATCCGAGATCAACCGTAAACTTCAGATCACATATGGAGAGAAATTTGACCGTGGAGTGGAGATTAAGAAGCTGAAAAAAGAACTTGCGGAAACCAGAAAAGAGCTTACAAAGACACAGAAAAAGCTGTCGGGCATCCAATATTCGGCTACTTACCGTGTAGCCAGAGTGATTGGATTTCCCATTCGTATGATACGCAAACTTTTCAAAAAAGCGAAGGAACAATAAGAAACGAGGAATTTGGAATATGAAGAAAGTATCGGTGATCATACCGGTTTATAATGTAGAAGAATATCTGGAAGAATGTATGGAGAGCGTGATCCATCAGACACTGAAAGAGATTGAGATTCTCTGCGTTAATGATGGATCAACGGATCATTCGCAGCAGATTCTGGAGCAGTATGCGAAAAAAGATGACAGGATTCGCATTATTTCACAGGAAAATGGTGGCTATGGGAAGGCGATGAACCGTGGACTGGATGCGGCATCCGGAGAATACATCGGCATTGTCGAGCCGGATGATTATGTTCCGTTAAATATGTATGAAGATTTGTATAGAAAAGCAAAAGAACAGAATCTGGATTTTGTGAAAGCTGATTTTTACCGTTTTGTAACCGCAGAGAATGGAAATAAAGAATTATATTATAATCATCTGAGTTTGAATCCGGAAGATTATAATCATGTGTTTAATCCGAGTGAAACACCGGATGCAATCCGCTTTATTATGAATACATGGAGTGGTATTTACAGAAGAGATTTTCTTGAACAGTATAAAATAAGACATCATGAGACACCAGGAGCATCTTTTCAGGATAATGGCTTCTGGTTTCAGACGTTTATCTATGCGAAACGTGCAATGATTTTAGATACACCTTATTATATGAATCGCAGAGATAATCCGAATTCATCCGTGAATAACCGTGAAAAAGTATATTGTATTAATCAGGAATATGACTATATTAAAGATATTTTAATGCGGGATGAAGCGTTGTGGAATCGTTTTCGTCATGTATACTGGTTTAAAAAATATCACAATTACCTCGGTACACTTTGGCGGATCGCAGAAGAATACCGCTATGAGTATCTGATGCGGTTCAGTGAGGAATTAAAAAGAGGAATTGCATTAGGAGATGTTAATCCGGATACATTTACAAAGAAAACATGGAATAACATTGAACGGATAGTGCAAGATCCGGAGCATTATTATAAAATGTGCGTGTATCCAAGAACCATCAATCAGCAGGTGTTCGAACAGATTACGAAGCTGGAAGAAGAAAATCAGGAACTTCGCCAAGAGATTAAAAAGATCAGGAGTTCCAAAACATTTCGTGTTGGAAAACTTCTCCTTGGAGCACCGAGTCTTTTAAAGAAGAAACTTCGTGGAGGCAGATAAAATGTGCAAAGTATCGGTGATCATTCCGGTTTATAATGGAGAAACATATCTTGCGCAATGTCTGGACAGTATCATCGGACAGACGTTAAAAGAGATTGAGATCATATGTGTAAATGACGGATCGAAAGACCGGACACAGCAGATCCTTGAAAAATATGCGGAAAAAGACAGCCGTATCCAAATAATCAGTCAGGAGAACGGCGGTGCCGGAGCGGCGAGAAATGCAGGACTTCGCATTGCAAGAGGAGAATATTTATCCATTCTGGATGGAGACGATTTCTTTGAACCGGATATGCTGGAAAAAGCATATAAAAAAGCAAAAGAAAGTCGGGCAGAGCTTCTGGTGTTTGGATCAGATCAATACTACGAAACAACCGGCGAGTACAAAAGTGTGACATGGACGATCAGGCGGCATGCACTTCCTCCATACCGACCGATGAATTACCGACAGTTTACCGATAATGTATTCAAAGTATTTGTCGGATGGACATGGGACAAGCTTTTTCTTCGAAGCTTTGTAGAGGAACAGAGACTTTATTTCCAGGAACAGCGCACATCAAACGATCTGCTATTTACCTTCCTTGCTATTGTGACCGCAAAGAATATAGAGATTCTGGATGAAGTACTCATCCATCAGCGCAGAGACAATCAGAATTCACTGTCTAACACAAGAGAACAGTCATGGACCTGCTTTTATGAAGCACTTCTGGAACTTCGAGAGGAGTTGAAAAAAAGAGGACTCTATCATGAACTGGAGCAGGACTATATCAATTATGCATTGCATTTTTCGCTCTGGAATCTGGAGACGCTGAATGGCCCAAAGAAGAAAGAACTGTATCAGATATTAAAGAAAACCTGGTTTCACGAACTGGGAATAGACGGAAAAAAAGCGTTTTATTTTTACCAGAAGGGAGAATACCGCAAGTATCAGAATATTCGAAAGAAAAGCTGGAGAGTTTATGAACAGGAGCAGAGATAAGAACGAAGATAAAAAAATGATACAAGTGAATAATGTCAGAGAAGAGTCGGGAGAGCATGTGCCGAAGGTATCAGTGATCATTCCGTTTCATAATGCGCAGAGTCACCTGGAAGAGATGATGGATTCTGTAGAAGCGCAGACATTCCGGGAGATTGAGATTCTGTGCGTCAGTGACGGATCAGAAGATGACTCCATTAAGATTATACGTGAGCGCATGGAGAAAGATCCGAGAATTCATCTGATCGAGCAGGAAAAGCACAATGCCGGAGTTGCAAGAAACAAAGGTTTGGAATGTGCAGTGGGGAAATATGTTGTGTTCTGGGATGCAGATGACCGGTTTCATCCAAAAGCACTGGAGGAACTGTATCACAAATCCGAGCAGGTCCAGGCAGACATCTGTGTCTGTGAAGTGTGTGAATTTCGCGGGGACGGCAAATTATATGAAACAGGCGGATATCTGCAAAAAGATAAATTGCCGGAGAAAGATCCATTTAATAAATATGACATACCGGGGGATATCTTTGGCTTTGCATCGAACATGCTGTGGAATAAAATGCTTCTCAGAGCGTTCATTGTGGAAAATGAGATTACATTCCAGGATATCCGGCAGGGAAATGATACTGCATTTGTCATGCAGGCAATGTATCATGCAGAGCGGATTACAACGGTCAGTAAAGAGCTTGCTTATTATAGAATGAACAATCCAGGAAGTTTAACGTCACAGGCATCAGAGACATGGAAATGCCCATTTGAATCGTATCGTTATACATGGGAACAGTTGAAAAAGCAAGATGATTTTGCGTTGGTAGAGAAAAGTTTTCGCAATAAGATGATAAGAGGATTGTTTCGGTCTTTGAATATACAGACTTCTTTTGCCGCTTACCAAGAATTGTATGATTTTCTGAAAGAGGAGGGAATGCATGCGGTTGATCTGGAGGACGTGACAGAAGATATGGTAGAAGAACCATGGATGTATGCGGATCTCATGCGAATGAAGTCGATGTCGGCAGGAGACTTTCTTCTATGTAAAGCAACGGAACGGATGAATGACAGAGACCAGTTAAAATATACGCTTCGCAGGGTGCGCAGAAGACTGGCATTCCTACTGGCTCTTAATGAGAAAATAAAGCGATTAAAGAAGAAAATTAAAGGGAAATCTAAGAAAAGTATCGATGAAGAAGGAAACAGATAGAAAATCTATTGATTAAAACGACAAAAATATAAAATATGGCTTATTTATTGATATAAATGATAAATAAGCCATATTTATTGAATTTATCAATTAGAGAAAAGCCGGAAAATATGATACGCTACATAATAGACTATCGGGTCATTTAGGAGGAAAAACATGAAAAACAACAGATGGAAGAAGGCACTTTCTGTTGCTCTCGTCTGCTGTATGCTGGCTGGAACAGGACAGGGATTCACTGTTCATGCACAGGACGAAGCAGCGCAGGAAGAGGCAGTAGTAACAGCTGTTAAAGCTACGCCAGACACGCTTCCGGAGGACGGAGGGACGATTACAGTTAAAGCAACCGGAACAGGTCTCACATCCGAAAACTGGGGAGTAGAATTTGATGCGACTTTGAAAGAGGGAGGAATGTCTGTATCGAACAAGATACAGCCTACAGTCAAAGAAGTGAAAAAAGACACTGCAATCATCGAAGTTCCGGAGAACCCGATGAGGAATGATATTGACTTAAAGATCAAAGCAGGTGTCAAAAACGGGGAAACAATTGAGGAACAGGCTGAGACAACAGTCTTACTGGAAAAGAAGACAAGAGATATGGTGGAATTTCCAGTAGAGCAGATCGCACAGACAGGTTCCAATGCGATCACAGCAACCTTCAAGGAAGATATCCAGTTTGGATATGCGGATATGGAGAGAGTTAAGAGCAAAATCTATATTGCGAAAATGCACGGTACATTCGAGAAAATCCGTACGGTTTCAGATGAAGATGAAGTGATCATCGAAGGAAATCAGCTTATCGTTCGCTTCAAAGAAGATTTTACGAAAAACGAACTTGGAGTGGATTCCGGTCTTTATGTCGGAGCCGGTGCATTAAAAAATGACGACAACAAATATAACAAAGAAGTTTCATGGTCAATCACTACTAAACCAACGATCAGTCAGATCAATCTTAGTAAAGATGTTCTTGACTATCAGGGTGGAACTGTAACTGCCACACTCAAAGGCGTACGTGTAGATGAGATTGATATTGAAAAGGATGTAGAAGCGTATTTAACCGGAGCAGGAGAAACAGATGCGGCAGTAGGAACAACGCTTGATGTTGTAAAGACAGAGAATGGTCCGCAGATGACAGTAACTGTACCGGAGAATACGACAGACAATACAATGGCCTATGCGATCAACGTAAAGTATAAGGGCATGTTAGTATACGAAGGAAACAATGGAAACCCGGCGAAGAAGGCAATCATTTCTGTATTGGCAAAAGGAACAGACCCGGCCAAGCAGACATTGGCAACAATGACGATCACCGGTAATAACAAAGACAACGCGGGTGATTCCAATAAAGATATTACAGTAAAAGTATCCCCACAGGTCGGAGAATTAAAAACCGTTCTTCGTCTGTATGGAACAAATCTTGATTCCAAAATAGTAAAAGTTCGTGCCATCGATGAGAATGGAATTATCTTCCCGGTGTATGACATTCCGGAATGAGATGGCACCTTACGATTCGTTGCAATCGCAGGAATGAATAAGAACGGAGCAGTTGGTGATGGAAACAGTCAGCTGATCGAAGTCCTTCCGGCAAGATTCGCCGGCACAAGAACAGACGAACCTAAGAAATTTACAATTCAGGTAGCACTGGATGGAAAACATTTCCTGGAAAGTCCGTCCGTAGTATTAAGAGTAGATAATACTGGAATCAGAGAAGAGACAGAATACGCATTTACAGATAAAGAAGACATTCGAACAGTCACTGTAAATTACAAAGAAGAGGGCACAGGAAAAGCCCTTGCAAAACCGGATAAATATGAGGCTTATGCAATCTCAATGGTACAACAGTTTGACATTGCGCCGAAGAGTATCCCGGGATATGAAGTAGTGAAAAACAAAGCGGGAGAACCGGTCATCAGCCCGGCAGTAAAATGGGATAAAGATCTGATCGGGGATGCTGGCCGCAATTACACATACACATATCGCAGATTAAAACCTGCAACTGTAAAAGTGAAAAAAGTTAAAGTTACAGGTTCTTATAAAAAAGTTGCAGCAGGAAAGAAAGTGAAGCTTACCGCAGCGGTTTCACCATCCAATGCGACAAACAAAGCAGTCACATGGAAGAGTAGCAATACAAAAGTTGCAACTGTAGATAAATATGGCAATGTGACATTAAAGAAAAATTCAGGTGGTAAGAAAGTTACCATTACAGCAACTGCAAAAGACGGAAGCAAAGTGAAAGCCGGTTATACGATCACTTCTATGAAAGGAATTGTGAAAAAGATCAGCATTTCCGGAGCCAAATCTGTAAAAGCAGGGAAGATTTTAAAATTAAAAGTAAAAGTAACTGCAAGCAAAGGTGCAAACAAAACAGTCAGATGGACAAGCAGTAATACAAAATATGCAACTGTTTCATCTTCCGGTAAAGTAACTGCCAAGAAAGCCGGAAAAGGCAAAAAAGTGAAGATTACAGTAACAGCAACTGACGGAAGTAATAAGAAGAAAACAGTAACAGTAAAGATCAAATAGTGAAAATGATCTGGTAGTCAAGGAAACACAATTACATTCAACAATAAGCAGGGGCTTTGCCCCAACACTAGTTATAAAGTTAAAAGGTATGGAAGAGTAGCGGTATGAACGAAGAGAAGAAAAAAGAAAACCATATAAAATTAATTATTTTTGTCGCATTCATCATGGCAATTCTGGTGCTGAACCATATATTCGGATGGTCGAAATATATTGGCAATATCAACAACCTGAAGATGTTAGACGATATGGTAGACAATAACCTGCCGGTGGCACTGGCAATCTATGCAGGGCTTACAATTGTCGGTTGTGTAGTACTGGCATTGCCGGGAATCACATTTGCCATTGCAGCCGGACTTCTCTTCGGACCGGTGCTCGGAACTATTGTATGTTCCGTAGCAACAACAATCGGTGCGATGCTTGCATTTATTGCAGGAAGATTTTTCTTGAAAGACAGTATCAAACCGGCAGCTATGAAGAACAAATATTTGAAAAAATGGTTATTTGATGAATCTGGAAACAACGAGATCTTTATCTTAATGATCACAAGACTGGTGCCTCTGTTCCCATATAATTTACAGAACTTTGCATATGGTGTGACAGATATCAAATTTATGACCTACTCTGTATGTTCCCTCCTTTTTATGTTGCCGGGAACGGCAATGTATACAGTAGGAACAGCCGGACTGGCAGATAAAGAGAATCGAATTTTATATATCGGAATTGCAGTCGTACTCGCAGCGCTTGTGCTTGCGATGGGCGCATTCCTCAAAAAACGTTATGTACAGCCGGAAGAGAGTGAGAATGAACATGAAGAATAAACGGGCGGTGATCGTCTTTACACGAGTGCCTGTTCCGGGAAAGACAAAGACAAGACTGATGCCGTATTTTACACCGAAACAGTGTGAGCAGATACATATTTGTCTGCTTAAGGATATTGAGAGAGAATGTGAGCAGGCGGCAGCAGATATTTTTGTCTGTTACACGCCGGAAGATAAGGAGAAGAAGATCCGTAAGATTTTTGGAAAAGAAGCAAAATATTTTCCGCAGAGAGGCGAAGACCTTGGTGTGCGGATGTATGTTGCGATTGAAGATGTCCTGAAGATGGGATATGATTCCTGCATTTTATTTGGTACAGACATCCCGGAACTTCATAGCACAGATATGGAAAATGCATTCCGTATATTAGAGACGAAGGATATTGTATTCGGACCAACGGAAGACGGCGGTTACTATCTGGTTGGAATGAATGAGCCGCACAAAGAAGTATTCGAAAAGCAGAGTTATGGACATGCCAGTGTGATGGAAAATACACTGGCAGGACTGAAAGAAGTCGGATTACAGGTCGGATGTATCCGGGAATTAAGTGACATTGACAGAAAAGAAGATGTCATAGCTTTCCGGCAGAAGATGCGGGAGAATTCGAAATTACAGAAAACGCAGACTGGAAAATACCTGATGCGTACAACGAAGATATCAATTATTATACCGATTTACAATGAAGAGACAACGATCCTTGCTATGAAACGGCAGATGGAAGGCCTGAAAGATAAATGTGAAGTCATATTTGTAGATGGTGGAAGTACAGACCGGACATTGGAATTGCTGGGAGATACATTTCCGGTATATCATTCGGACAAAGGAAAGGCAGCACAGATGAATGTCGGTGCAAAGAACAGCCACGGAGATATTTTATGTTTTTTGCACTGTGACAGCGAAATTCCGGTTACACTTGTACCAGAGATCCGGTATGTAATGAAAGACCATCAGGCAGGATGTTTTGGAATCGCATTTCATTCAAAAAATTTCTTTATGTGGACATGCCGCGTGATTTCCAATCACCGGATCAAAGACCGGAAAGTCATGTTCGGAGATCAGGGTATATTCGTGACAAGAGAGCTGTTCTTTGAAGCAGGAATGTTTGCAGAACTGCCGATACTGGAAGATTATCAGTTTTCACTGACTTTAAAAGAAAAAGGTATCCGCTTAGGAATGGCAAGACACCGTATTTACACATCGGACAGACGTTTCCCGGATGGAATCATTCCAAAATTAAAGCTCATGTGGCTGATGAACCGGTTACGCAAGATGTATCGGGATGGTGTTTCGATCGAGAAGATCGCAAGTCTCTATAAGGATGTGCGATAGATGTATTGTAATTTAGGAGATAAATATGGATAGCATTAAAGGATTAAAAGAATATATCCGCCTTCCCTTTTACCGGGAGGTATTGGGGCTTCCGGAGGAAGTGACAGAGAGATATGAGATGTTGGCGCAGGGTGAATATAACCGTAATTATGTATTTACACATCCGGTGACAGGTAAGAAACTGGTGCTCCGCGTGAACTGCGGAAGCCAGATGCATTTAAGACATCAGATTGAATATGAATTTCACGCATTGAAACTTCTGAAATCTTCCGGAAGAACACCGAAGCCACTTTATGTTGATGGCAGTCTGGAGTATTTGGAACATGGCATTATGGTCATGGAATTCTTGCCTGGAACAACTTTGGATTATCACAAAGGGCTGGGCGGTGCAGCAGAATGTCTTGCAGATATTCACAGTGTAAAGATGCCGGAAGAAGGTATGCACACACTGATCACACCGGGGAATCCGCTGGAAGCGATTCTGGATGAGTGTGAGGAAATGGTGAAGACATATATGGAATCATCGCTTGGTGAAGAAGAGAAGAAAGAAAAGATTCGTGAGATGCTGGATACGGGCCGGGAGATTGTAAGAAGCATTCCGAATGAGCCGGTTTACCAGTGCTGCGTCAATACAGAATTGAACAATACGAATTTTCTTGTAGATGAGAAGGGATATACTTATCTCGTAGACTGGGAAAAACCGTTATATGCCGATCCGGCGCAGGACCTCGGACATTTTCTGGCACCGACAACGACATTCTGGAAGACGGATGTGCTGTTAGAAAGAGAGGAGATGTTAGATTTCCTCGATACATATATTAGGGCGGTTGCCGGAAGATTCGATGTCACAGGACTGAAGAAACGTGCCATGCAGTTTACAGGAATCACTTGCCTGCGTGGAATTACATGGTGTGCCATGGCATGGGTACAGTACAGAGAGCCCGGGAAAGTGTTATTTAACCAGTCTACGTTTGAGAAATTGAACGCATATCTGGACGCAGATTTTCTGGAGAAGATGCATCAGTTTCTGAAAGATACATTTTGTATGTAAATAAAATTTACATAAATATATGATACAAAAGGAGAAATACGATGAAAAAGAAACTTTTGTCGGTGTTGCTTGCAGCTACGATGACACTTTCACTTGCAGCATGCAGCAGCAACAGCAGCAAAGACGCTTCGGACAAAAAAAGTTCGAAAGTGGAAGAAATGTCATTTGACGAAATGAAGAAAGAAGCCAAAGGCTCAACCGTAACATTTTACGGATGGGGTGGAGATGAAGTCCTGAATAAATGGCTGGACGACGTATTCGCACCGGATATGAAAGAAAAATACGATATCAAGATGGAACGTGTTCCGATGGATATTGATCAGATCTTAAGCCAGTTATCCGGAGAAATGGAAGCAAACAAAAAAGACGGTGACATTGATATGATCTGGATCAACGGTGAGAACTTCAAATCAGCAAAAGAGAAAAACATGCTGTACGGACCATTTACAGACAAGCTTCCGAACTTCTCAAAATATATCGACACCAAGTCTGAAGATGTAAATTATGACTTTGCATATCCGATCAAAGGATACGAAGCACCATACGGAAAAGCACAGTTTGTATTTATGAAAGACAATGCTGTTGCAAAAGAAACTCCAAAAAATGCAGAAGAATTCTTAGAGTTCTGCAAGAAATACAAAGGAAAAGTAACCTATCCAAAACTTCCGGACTTCACAGGAAGCGTATTTGTGCGAAATATCATTTATGAAACCTGTGGTGGATACGAGCAGTTCATGGATATGAAAGCAGACAAAGCAACTGTGAAAAAAGCAATTCAGCCAGCACTGGATTATCTAAAGAAATTAAATCCATATCTGTGGAACGGTGGAAAATCATTCCCGGATTCCTCTACAAAGTGTGAGAAGATGTACTCTGACGGCGAACTGGTTATGTATATGACATATGGCGCTTATGATGCAGCTGTAGGAATTGACAACGGAACCTATCCGAAGACAACTCAGACATTCCAGTTTGACAAAGGAACAATCGGTAATACGAACTTTATGGCAATCGCAGCAAACTCTGCTAACAAAGCCGGAGCAATGGTAGCAATCAATGAGATGATGTCACCGGAGATTCAGGCAAGCCGTTACAAAGAGATGAAGACTCTTCCGGTTGTATCTTATGACAAACTGTCTGATGACCAGAAGAAAGAATTTGACAATGTTGACTTAGGAAAAGGTGTTATCGCACAGGATGAGCTCCTTTCCAAGAGACTTCCTGAGATGCCTGCACAGCTTGTTCCGGTTATCGAAGAGATCTGGCAGGAAGAAGTAGTCGGCAAATAATTTAGCAAAAAACGATTTAGTAAGTGTGGAAAAGAATACATGTGGAAAAAATTCATACCATATGCGTTGTTGGTTCCGCAGATTATACTTGGAATCATATTTATAGCAGGACTGGCAACCGGAATCACCCAAAGTCTTGGGGTGATTCCGGCTTTTGGTCTTACAGAACCAACATTTAAATATTATAAAGAGATCTTATCCAGACCGGATATTGTAAAATCAATCATTTACAGCTTGTATATTGCAGTCACATCAGCAACTCTGGCAGTTCTGATCGGAGTCGGAATATGTGCGGTACTTGTTATGAATACAGATACAAAAGGAAAAGGGATGCGGATCATTCAGCTCCCGATCATTGTGCCTCATGTAGTCGTTGCACTGTTTGTAGTGAATATTCTTTCACAGAATGGTTTGCTTGCAAGAGTTTTATGTGCAATGGGATTTATCAAAGAGCAGCAGGATTTTGTACAGCTTTTATATAGTACAAATGGTGTAGGGATCATTATCGCATATTTGTGGAAGGAGATTCCGTTTGTGATATATTTTGTCATTGCATTGATGGCAAATATTAATGGAAGCCTTGGAGAAGCGGCGATTAATCTGGGAGCCTCCAGAAGAAAAGCTTTTATGAAAGTCACCCTGCCACTTTGTAGAAGAGCGATTGGCAGCAGTTTTCTGATCATTTTTACATTTGCACTGGGCGCTTATGAGCTTCCGCTTTTACTGGGACCGACCTCCCCGGAAGCATTACCGATCCTGGCACATACACAGTACATTCATCCGGATCTTGAAAATCGTCCGTATGCAATGGCATTGAATGGAATTATTACTATTATTTCCATGATCTGTGCAGTTGCATATTTTCGGCTGATGCAGAAAAATACAGAGATTTTAAATCGTAGAAAGGCTAAGAAAGAGCACAATGAAAAAAAGTAACAGTTATTTAGGCAAAATCCTGCTTGGGATATTTGTATTTCTCATTCTATTTCCGATACTGACGATGATCATCTGGGTATTTACAGAACGGTGGGCATGGCCGAATCTCCTGCCACAGGTTTTTTCTACGCGTGCATTAGATGAAGTATTTGGAAGAAAAGAAGAATTAATACAGTTGTTTGTATCCAGTATTTTTATTTCTGCTGTTGTAGGTGTGTTGTCAGTAATGATAGGCACAATGACAGCAAGAGCGCTTGTGCTGTATGATTTTGCAGGAAAAGGCTTCTTTTATTTCCTTTCGATGTTGCCATTTTTAGTGCCTTCTACTGTATTTGCGATGGGAATCCAAGTATCCTTCATACGCTGGGGACTGAGTAATACCGTTATCGGAGTCGTCGTAGCACATACGATTTGTTCGCTTCCGTATGCAGTACATCTGATGATTGAAGGAACAGAGGCAGTTGGAAATAAACTCGAAGAGCAGGCAAGAGTACTTGGTGCTGGACCATGGAAAGCATTTTTCAAAGTGACATTTCCGATGTTAATGCCTGTGATGTTAGCTTCTATGAGTATGTCTTATATTGTTTCGTTCAGCCAGTATTTCATTACATTGCTGATCGGTGGAGGAAGTGTCAAGACATTCGCGATTGTTATGGTGCCGTATCTGCAAGGCGGCGACCGCAATATCGCAAGTATTTACAGCATGATCTTCCTGGGAATTACTTTGATCGTGTTTGCGATATTTGAAGGAATCAGTAAGTTGTGGACGAAAAATGGAAGCGGAGAATATTACACATAAGAGATCGGGAAATGTGGAAAAGAGATAAAGAAGTACAGAAATTGGTGAATAAGAAATGGAATTAAAAATAGAAAATCTGGAAGTAACACTTCAAAAAAATAAAATATTAAATAGAGTGAGCCTGACTGTCAAAAGCGGCGAACTAATTTCCTTACTGGGAGCTTCCGGCTGTGGAAAAAGCACGATGTTAAAGGGCATCGCCGGATTGCTTGATATTGAAAAAGGACGAATCTGTCTGAATGGAAAAGAGATCCACAATATGGCACCGGAGAAACGAGGAACTGTGATCGTGTTTCAGGATTTAAGGCTGTTCCCACATATGACAGTGGAAAAGAACATAGCATTTCCAATGGAACTTAAGAAAGTCCCGAAGGCAAGACAGAAAGAGATCATAAAGAAACTGTTGGAAGACGTACAGCTTCCGGGATTCGAAAAACGTAAGATCAAAGAAATGTCCGGTGGACAGATGCAACGTGTAGCTCTTGCAAGAGCCCTTGCATGTGAACCGTCGATCCTTCTTTTAGACGAACCTTTTTCCGGATTGGATGAGAAGCTTCGTCTGGAAATGGGCGCATTAGTTAAAAAATTGCAGAAAGAACGGAAGATCACGACAATTCTCGTCACACATGATAAGAAAGAAGCATTGCAGATGTCAGATCGGATCGCACTTATGGATGGTGGGCAGATTTTACAATATGCTTCACCGGCAGAGATTTTCCTGCATCCGGCAAATCGGCAAGTGGCTGCATATTTTGGAAAAGCTAATTATATTGAAGGAATTGTACAGAAAGAACAGTTTGAAAGCAATTACATTTCCTGTGAAGCAAAAGGATATGCAGATGGAAAGTATGAGCTTCTTGTAAGACCTTTCGACGTGAAAGTTATAGCAGGAGGCTCTGCTGTAGAAATTAGGGAAATAACATACTTAGGAGAGACAGTGGATCTATATTTACGGGATGAGAAGCAGACATTTTATGCTCAGGACATCAGTGCAAGAATCCATGCTGCCGGACTTATGGAAGGGGCAAAAGCAGGAATAGAATTTGCACCGGAGAGCATCTGTTTATTTCCGGAAGAGAAGGAGTAATTTAGAAATGAAACATGTAATATTTGATTGTGACAATACACTGGGAGTAAAGGACTGCGACGTTGATGACGGACTGGCACTTCTCTACCTGCTTGGATGTGAAGAAGTAACTGTGCATGGAGTGACCTGCACTTATGGAAACAACAAGCTTCCGGTTGTGTACGCACAGACAGAAAAATTGTTAAAAGATATCGGCCGCACAGATCTGACTGTGAAAAAAGGTGGTGAATCCGCTGGAACAGAGCAAAGTCCGGCAGGAGATTATCTCGCAGAGATGGCAAGAAAATACAAAGGCGAACTTTCTATTCTTGCAACCGGGTCGCTTACGAATCTAAAGCATGCCTATTATTCGGATGAGCATTTCTTCGAAAATGTAAAAGAAATTGTATTGATGGGTGGAATTACAGAACCATTGATTTTTGAAAAGAAACAGATGGATGAATTGAATTTTTCCTGTGATCCAAAGGCAACATACCTGGTGCTGACAAAAGGAAATAATGTTTCTGTTATTACAGGAAATAATTGCCTGAAAGTGCTATTTACCAAAGAGGAATATCAGCAGAGATTAGGTGGGCAGAATAACCCGATGGGTGAGTATATCCTGAGAGAAACCGATTATTATTTCGGTTATAACGAAGGAGATTACGGAATCCATGGATTCTATAACTGGGATGTGATCGCAGCGGTGTATCTGGTTCATCCGGAGTTATTCGATGATCAGAAGGGTACTTACTGCTTATCAGAAGAAGACTTAAAAACCGGATTCCTGCGATGGGCCGAGGATGGACAAACCAATTTAAATCTTCCGGAAATCGGGGGAGAAGTGCCATTTAAAAACAATATATATGAGACCTGGCTTCGTGTGCCGGTAAAAGGTGTATGTAAATAAAGTTTACATAAATAAGTAATAAGGAGGGCTAAAAGCATGAAAATGAAAAAGTTTTTAGCGGTTGTATTATCGTTTGCGTTGTCGTTTTCCCTTGCAATGCCGACATTTGCACAGGATAATACAGCAAGCGCAGCCCAGGCTGTGCAGTCCGAAGTAACGGAAACTTCGAACGATGAGAACGTATCTGCAGACGAGAATACGTCCAAAGATGCGTCTGCCAAAACTGTAACAGAAGATTCTAAAACAGAAGCTTCCAAAACAGATGAGAAGACAGAGGATGCTTCTGAGAACGCAAAAGTGAAAAAAGAAGTAACCAAGACGACCAAGACGGATAAGAAACAGGCAGACTCTGACGCATCTGCAAGTGACATCGACACATCTGTATGGACAGCAGAAGATTTCACTTACACAGAGATGAGCCAGAGACTGAACGGCTGTGATTACAGTCGTGACTTTACCGTATCCGGTACAGCAATTTCAGGATTTTCTGAGACAGGTTCAGAGAAGATTAAAGTGAATAAGAATCTTGTCATTCCGTCTGAAGATCCGAATGGAACTACAATCGTAGGTATCGCTGACAGTGCATTTAAAAAGCAGGGGATTGAAAAATTGACACTGCCGGATGGTATGATGGTAGATTATAATGACACAGTTACACATGTAGTAACAAGAAGAGGTAATTTCCTGATTGGCGCAGGTGCTTTTGACGGAAATGAACTGACCTCTCTCGACTTGCCGGAAGGTGTGATCTATATCGGACCAAGTTCATTTGCAAGAAATAAACTGAAATCCGTAACCATTCCACATACATTCTGGTGGTTGGAGAACTCCGCATTTGCATACAATGAGATCACAAAGGTCAATTTCCCGAAAACCTGTGATTTCCAGGCACAGATTCATGCCTTTGCATTTGCACACAACAACATCAAATCCGTAAGACTTCCGGATTATATGGAAGTAGTAGAAAAGAAAGTCTTCTACTGGAATCCGGGAATGGAAGAGTGTTCCAAAGATGCACCGGAGAAAGAGCAGGAATTTGGCGGCGTTGTCTATATGTACACAGACAATGAGAAGTTGTTTGACATGGAACGTATCCACCATATGGATCGTACCGCAGAGTCACAGCACTCCTGGCATCAGAAACTGATCCTTGGTGAAGATCCGAATGCGGACAAGACATGGACATCAGATGATTTTACATTTGACGGAACAACGATCACCGGTTTCTCTGAGAGCGGTATTGAAAAGAGAAAAGACAATACAGATCTGGTATTACCGAACAAGAATTCAGATGGTGAGTATGTGACAGCAATCGCTGATTATACAGGAAATGGTAATAATGGCATGTTTGCAACAGCGGACGAGAAGTTTACAAGTGTTACACTTCCGGCAAAACTGGAAAAGATTGGTGCAAAAGTTTTCGCAGACTGCGGTATTACGAAGATTGAATTTCCAAAAACACTGAAAGAAATCGGGATGACAGCATTCCAGAAGAATCAGTTAGAGAGCATTATTTTACCGGACAGTGTTACAAAGATCGGCGGTGGTGCATTTGCGACAAATCCGAAGTTAAAGAAGATCATCCTTTCCAAGAACCTGACAGACATTCCGGGAGGAGCATTCGGATGCAGCGATGCGCAGAATTATATGACGGATCTGACAGAACTGACCATTCCGGAAGGAGTTAAAACGATTGGAAATAATGCATTCGCAGGAAATAACATCCATAAGATTGTCATTCCATCTACGGTAACTTCGATTGGAAATTATGCATTTTCTACTAAGGAATATTTGACAGATGAGTGTACACTGACACTGCCGGAAGGCTTAAAGTCAATCGGAAGCAGAGCATTCCGAAATAAAACGATTAAATCGGTAGTATTACCATCGACGGTTGAGAAGTTGCAGGCAAATACATTTGAAAAAGTATATTCTTCCGGTGCTGCAGCAGTGAAGACAAAAGTATATGTAAGTTCGGAAACACAGTACAACGATACAAAGAACTTTCCACAGTCTGATTATCACAGCCTGCTCCTGAAAGTACCGGGACAGGAAGATAAATGGAACGCAGAAGACTTTACATATGATACGATCAGTCAGGAATTATATCCGGCATCAAATACATCGGATGTAACAACAATCAGTGGTGTTGGTATCACGGGCTTATCTGCATCAGGAGAAGAAAAATTAAAAACAAATACAGACCTTGTGATTCCTGCAAAGGATACAGACAGAAATCCGATTATTGGTATCGGAACAAAAGCTTTCTATAAGAAAGGACTTACATCTGTAACATTCCCGAAGGGAGTGATGGCAAGTTACAGTGGAAGCGCAATTGCAGAAGGATTAACAGAAAGAGGAAATTTCATTATTCAGAATAACTCTTTCACAAGCAATAAGCTGACATCTCTGGATTTACCGGAAGGCGTAATCTATGTTGGCGGAACAGCATTCCAGAGCAACCAGTTAAAGAGCGTAAAATTCTCTCATACAATCTGGCAGATTGGAAATGCAGCGTTTGCTAAAAATCAGATTACAACTGTTGACTTTCCGAAGACATGTGATTTCAATCTGAATCTGGATAATATGTGTTTTGCATATAACAACATCAAATCTGTAAGACTTCCGGATAGAACAGAGAAAGTTACAGTATATGCATTTGGAGCAAACACAGGTAAAGAAGATTTGGAGTCAGATGCACCGACAAATACAATCTTAAAGGCAAGTCGTATCGTATACATGTACAATGAGAATGTGGATCTTCGAAAGAAAGGAATGATCCAGCATGTAGAGGGTACTGGAAAGGGCACAAATACACAGGGAACCAAATCCTGGGTACAGAAAGTTATTTACGGTGAGATGCCGGCAGAAGAGCAGCCATGGAATACTTCCCAGTTTACATTTGACGGAACAACCATTACCGGATTAAATGATGCCGGAAAGGCGAAAATAGCAAATGGCGATACAGAAGTAACACTTCCTGAGACAAACGAAAACGGCGAAGCAATTACTGCAATCGGCGCAAGTGCATTTGCAACAATCGGAATGACAAAAGTAACGATTCCGGATACGGTAACATCTATTGGTGCAACAGCATTCCAGACAACAGCGCTTACGGAAGTAACCATTCCGGACAGTGTAACAACACTTGGAAATGGAGCATTTACAGCAAGTGCTTCTCTGGAGAAAGTAACACTTTCCAAATCCATAAAAGAAATTCCGACTTCCGCATTTAATGCAACAAAGATTAAAGAACTGACAATTCCGGAAGGAGTAGAAACGATTGGAAGAATGGCATTCAGAAATGCACCGCTTACTTCTTTAAGCCTGCCTTCTACAGTGAAATTAATTGACAGAGATGCATTTAAAGGAAACCAGTTAGAGTCTGTAGATATTCCGGTATCCGTAACAACCATCGGACAGAGTGCATTCTCACAGAATGTAACCGGAGAAGGTCTTGCACCGAGAATGACAAGTGTAACATTGCACGAAGGTCTGACCGAGATCGGAAAGACAGCATTTGAAAAAACATTATTAACAAGTGTATATCTCCCGTCTAGCCTGCAGAAACTGGCAAATACAGCATTTGTCAAAGGTGAAAAGGGACAGGTAAAATTATATACTTCAAATAAAGCACATTTAGAAGAAGTAACAAATGTATTCTATCCGGAATATGCAGACAAGAACGATGGAACCGGACATAAAGTCATCTATGATGAAATCGTAGGAAGCGGCTGGACACACGCGGACTTCACTTATGATGGAAATAAGATTACAGGATGGAGCGAGCAGGGAAATAAAACACGTAAGAGCGATGCAGTTGTAAAAGAGGGTGTACGCACACTCGTAATCCCGTCACTGAATCCTGAGACACAGGAAGCAATCACAGAAGTTGCAGACGGAGCATTTGAGATTCCGGATGGCGAATGGATACAGGGAAAAGACAGCGTAGAATCACCGAATGGTATGGATACGGTTGTATTGCCTGACACACTTACAACCATCGGTGAAAGCGCATTCCGCTATAATAAGATTAACAATGTAGAATTCCCGGCATCTGTAACAAAAATCGGCGCAAGTGCATTTAACTCCAACCAGTTGAAGAAACTTGTTATTCCGGATACGGTAACAGATTTAGGAGCAGGAGCATTTTCAACGAATGACATCACAGACCTTACATTATCCAAGAATGTAACTGTAATCCCACAGGGAGCATTCTCAATGAACATCCGCTTAGATCATGTAGACATCCCGGATACAGTAACAGAGATCGGTGAAATGGCATTTGCAGGAGCAAGACTTACAAGTCTTACAATTCCGGCATCCGTAACAAAGATTGGAAGAAAAGCTTTCCACTTACATCACATTGAAGAACTTACTATTCCGGGAACTGTAAAAGAGATCGGAGAATCTGCTTTTGAAGGAACGTTCAAAGCAATCACATTAAAGAAGCTGACGATCGAAAACGGTGTAGAAAAGATTGGTAAATACGCATTCAAGGAAGGATATCTTGAGAGCGTAGATATTCCGGCATCTGTGACAGAGCTTGCAAGTGATGCATTCTATGGCAATGCGGGAACAAACAACGACCATGTTGTAGTAGTTCGTGTATTTACCAAGAGTCAGGCAGAAAAATTTGAATCCAGCGATTGCCAGAAAATAGTTTACGTTGACAATACACCGATTAAGAAAAAAGTTACATCTAAAAACGTAACATTATCAACGACTGCTTATACATATACCGGAAAGGTTCGCAAACCTGCAGTGAAAGTTGTTGTAAACGGAAAGAAAGTTGCTGCTTCAAACTACACTGTAAAACACAGCAGCGGAAGAAAGAATGTCGGAACATACAAAGTTACTGTAACAATGAAGAACAACTATACAGGAAAAGTTACAAAGACATTCAAGATTCTGCCGAAGGGAACAAGCCTGAAGTCTGTGAAGAACTCCGGTAAGAAACAGATCAAAGTAACATGGAAGAAGCAGAAGAAGCAGACAACCGGTTACAAGATCCAGTACACAACGGACAAGAAGTTCAAGAAGTCTGTGAAGGCATCAACGATAACAAAGAACAAATACACAAGCAAGACCATCAAGAAATTGAAAAAGAATAAGAAATACTATGTAAGAATCTGCACATACAAGAAAGTAGGCAAGACTACATATTATTCTACATGGTCAAAAGTAAAAAGCGTAAAGGTAAAATAAAGAAATATTTTGCTTAAATAAGAGAGGCAGCCGTTTCCGGAAAAATTCTGAGGCGGCTGCTTCTTTTACAAATTGAAGAACTGGAGAGTTAATGTTATACTGTGGATAAACGTTGCGGAATAAATCATTACATTGGAGGAAATGCGTGATGAAAAAGAAAATCAAAAAACAAGCACTGGGATTGCTTGCCTTAGTTGTGGTTATGGCAGTTGCATTTACTGCAATCCCGAGTGAAGCGGCATCGAAAAAGCCAACAAAGATGTCACTCAAAGTTACAGCGAAGACGATTGATATCAAAGGACATGCAACGATATCTGTAAAATCCGTCAAACCGTCAAAAGCAAGCAAAGCGGTAACATTCAAATCCGGCAATAAAAAGATTGCAACCGTATCATCCAAGGGTGTTGTGACAGGAAAAAAGGCTGGAAAAGTTAAAATTACAGTAACAGCAAAGGCAAATAAAAAGCTGAAAAAGTCGGTAACAATGAAAGTAAAAGATTTAAAACCGACAAGCATTTCAATCAGTGCATCAAAGGCAGCCTTATATGTTGGTGGGACAAAGACATTGAAATCGACAGTTAAACCGTCAGGTGTGTACTGTCCGGTAAAATGGTCATCCGGCAATAAAGCAGTTGCAACAGTAAGCAGCACCGGAAAGATTACAGCAAAGAAGCCGGGAACAGCAACAATTACTGTTCGCGCAACACAGAAGAACAATAAGAAAAAATACCTGGCAAAGAGCTGCAAGGTAACGGTGAAAGTGAAAAATGTTCCTAAGAGACAGGTGTATGTATCACCGGAGTGGTATAAGAGTGCGGCAGAAGGACAGCAGCCTGGATATGAGCGTGTATTTTTAGCAGAAGTTGCCTATGGCAAGACAGAAAATGACAAAGCTTATAACGAAGCACATATTCCGGGAGCAGTTCATATCAATTCCGATGCAGTAGAATATGATGACTGGAATCTGGATGGAATCGATGATCAGCAGCTCTATGAAAAAACAGAAGTAAAACCAGAAGACAATTTCAATATCCGAAGTGCAAAACAGCTTGGGGAATTTCTGCAAAACAATGGAATTACGAAAGATACAAAGGTAGTATTGTACGGAAGAAGCGCATCAGATTCCAGTGTTACACGAGTAGCATTCGCTATGTTATACGCCGGTGTAGAAGATGTTAAGGTAATAGACGGTGGTATGACAACATGGAATAAACTAGGATTACCGACAGAGACAAAAGTAAATGAAGCAACAGCCGGTGGCGCAGATTATACGTTTGGTACGACGATTCCGGCACATCCAGAATATATTCTGTCTACCGATGATGCAAAAGAAAAGTTACAGAATGATGCTAATTTCCGCCTCGTAAGTATCCGTTCGGAGAAAGAATTCCGCGGCGAAGAGACCGGATATTCCTATATTAAATATGCAGGTGAACCATTAGGTGCAGTATGGGGACACAATACAGACGATGGAAGCTATATTGAAAATGGAAAAGTAGCCGGACTTAATAAAGTGAAATCCATTCTTGCAGAATCCGACTCATCCCTCGATAATGAATTATCCTTCTACTGTGGTACCGGTTGGCGTGCAACGATTCCATTCTTAATTTGTTATCAGAATGGAATAAAAAATATCAGCGTCTTCGATGGCGGCTGGTGGGCATGGCAGGTAAACTGGCAGAAAGAGCCGGGAAATTGGCCAATCCAGAAAATTTCACCGAAAGAAGCAAAGACTTATGGTCAGTTGAAATTTGCTAAAAAAGAAGTTACAACAGACAGTGAAGGACATAAGCTGATGGCGCTTGAAGCAACTGTTGCCGAAAATAAACTGACCTGCTGGCCGGCGAGAGTTCGTAAGAACATAATATATGGTTATGGTTCCGAGTTAAGTAATCGGATTGTTAATGTAGATCAGGATGGAAAAGTGAACACAATTGGCTTTGGTAATGCAACTATTACGGCAAAGACAACAGCATCAGAAGAAGTAAGTTATAAAGTTGCAGTGTCAAGGGGCGAAGATTATCTCATGCGGTGGGATGATATGTATCTGGATGCAGATACTGTTCTGAAAAGGGTAAAAGCCGGAACATTGAATGTTCTCGACATTCGATTTGAAAAAGAAGTAGTAGGCGGTGTTGAGGCAGGATATGCAGCCGGACATATCGAAGGATCTATGTGGGCGCCTGCATGGCCGACGAAGACAGCAGAAGCACAGGCGAATGTGCGGAAAGAAGAAGCGAAGATCAAAGATCTGGATGTTCCGACAGTTATTGTATGTATGGCTGGTGAGCAGGGAGCTCAGCGTGCGGCAGCAGTCCTGATGGATGCAGGGGTTGCGAAGAAACAATTGTATATTCTGACCGGTGGTGGCAAGAATCTGGTGTTGAATTACAAAGACCAACTTGTAACCGGAACAGAGAAATAAAAAGAAAGCGTGGCAAAAGACCACGCTTTTTTGCTATATAATATATAGATAAAATAAATAAATCGGACGATATATTTATAAAAACGATTGGATACATATCATAAAAAAAGGTAAAATGAAAATGTAAAGGACTGTCTGAAATCAATGGATTTCAAAAAAAGAAAAGGAGAAACGTTATGGGGAACAAGAAGAGAATTTTGGCTTGGATTCTGTCCCTTGCAATGGTCTTTGGATTGTTTGCAGGACAGGTGAGTGTAGCAAAAGCTGCAAGTTTAGGTATCTACAAGTTTGAACTGGAATCAGACAAACTCCCAAGTGAAGGTGGAGAACTTGTCGTAAATATTCAGTTTGATGACTTTGCAACAACAGACATCCCGATTTATTATCAGTTAAAGAAAGCTGTTGGTGAGTATGAGTATGAAGTAGTAGAAGGATATGACAATGTTGAAGGTCAGGTCGTTGGTAACAAACTCAAAATAAATATCCCAGCAAACAAAGAAACAAAAGATGTCAAATATAAACTGATTGTAAACCTGACAAGTGGAAAATTTGAAACTTTATGGGGAACGGCAGAGACTGGTGCAAAGAGAGCAACTTTTACTGTTGCAGCAGCAACAGGAACAGAGCCTGGAACTCCTGATACACAAAAAGTTTTACCAGATGAAAGTCATTTCCGCGCAAGAGCAGTAGATCAGAATGGCAATCCGGTAGCTGGTGTGAAATTTGATGTAAAAAATTCATACAACAATTTAGCTCCAAAGTCAGTAACAAGTGATGCAAATGGTGTAGTTGAAATTGCAATTGATCAGTATGACGTTGATGTAGCAAAAACGATTTCTCTCGCAGAGAATGACAAGTGGGAATGTGAAACGACACATAGTTATACGACATATTACTACGATGGAAAAATTGAGAAGATTGATGGCCAGAACCTCAAAGATATCAATGAGGAATTAGTATATGTCCTGAAAGAAAAAGGTGCAGTAGAAAAAGCTGACAAAGCAGCATTAAAAGCAGCAATCGACGAAGCAACAGCAATCGATACAGACAAATATAGTGCAGGAGTAGAAGAACTCAAGAATGCACTTGCAGAAGCAAATACAGTATATGCAAATGAAAAAGCAACACAGACAGAAGTAGATGCACAGGTAAAAAGCTTAAAAGCAGCAATCGAAGCTTTAGTTGAAAAAGAGCCGGAACCACAGCCAGAAGTAAAGAAGGTTGGATCTGTTGCACTTAAGACAACTGTTTACACATACAATGGAAAAGTGAAAAAACCAGCTGTAGTTGCTAAGAATGATAAGAAGAAAGTTATTTCGGCATCTGATTACACAGTGAAGTATGCAGCAGGACGTAAAAATGTTGGTAAATATTCTGTAACAGTAACATTCAAAAATGGTTACAAAGGAAAATATACAAAAACATTTACAATCCTTCCAAAAGCAACAAAGATGAGTTCTGTAAAAGCAGCTAAGAAAGCTTTCACAGCAAAATGGGCAAAACAGTCTGTACAGACAAGTGGATACCAGGTACAGTATTCTACAAGCAAGAACTTTAAGAAGAGCGTGAAGACATCCACAATTACTAAGAATAAGACAGTTTCTAAGACAGTTAAGAAATTAAAAGCGAAAAAGACATATTATGTTCGTGTACGTACTTACAAGACAGTGAAAGTAAATGGAAAATCTGTGAAATTATATTCAGGATGGTCATCAGCTAAATCTGTTAAGACAAAATAATAAATATGAGTTGCATAATAATTTAAGAAAACGGTGTGTGAGAAAATTAAGATTCTTACGCACCGTTTTCTTTTTATAACACAAATTATGGCATATGAAAATTATCTATAAGTGTTATACAGAAAATGAATTTACAAAGAGTAAGCTTCTCGTTATAATTAATTTTGGTACTATATAGATGTATTAAAATAGAGAGGAAAATAGTAATGAACTGGAAAAAATTAGGACAAAAAATTACAGTAGCGTTACTGGCAGCTATGTTATGTGCGGGAAACATATCTATGGCAGCCCATGCAGCAGATGCGTGAGTGAATGTAGAGGAAGAGGATGTCTTCCAACCGGCACCAGAAGATGTGATCCAGGACTGGATGTTAAACTGGGTTATCCGTGGTGTGACACTCGATCAGAGTTATAAAAAAGAAGATTATAAACCAATTACACCGGAACGTTTTGAAGGGCTGAAACAGTTTACTTTCTCAGCAGGTACACATCCGGAAGCATATCCGGAGACATTGGATATTTATGTACACAGCTTAGAAGGACTACAGTATGGTAAAGATCTTTACAAGATTGATTTATCTTACAATAAGATCAAGGACTTAAGCCCACTTTCAAAATTGACGAATCTTGGTGATTTAAGATTTTACATGAATGAGCTTACAACGCTCAAGCCACTTTCCGGCTTAGTGAATCTGGAACGTTTGAATTGTGGGTATAACACGATATCAGATCTTACACCGTTAAAGAAGATGAGCAAGCTGAAATATCTGGCGATGGAATCTAACAACATCACAACGCTGAACGGTTTAGAGGGATGTACAAGTCTGCAGGAAGTAACACTGCGTAATAATAATATTACTGATATTTCTGCACTGGAAGGTGTTACGAATATAGAGAAGATGCTGTGGCTTGGAGATAATAAGATCACAGATATCAGTGCTCTTAAGAATATGACAAAGTTAAAAGAACTTGATCTTATTAACAATCAGGTTTCAGATATTACTCCACTTGCAAATCTTAGAAATCTGGAATCTTTGAATCTGGGTAATAATAAAAATATCTCAGATATTACACCGCTGACAGAGCTTACAAAACTTACAAAGGGTAAATTGAACTTAAGTGGTACAAAGATTGAGACAAAGAAAGATTTATTATTCGAAGTAATAAATGTAAATCGTTTGATTGAGAAGTTTAATGCGAATACAGTAGAACTTGGTGACAAGACAAATGTGATTGCTGCAAGAAAAGCATATAACAAAGCTTCCGAAGATGCGAAATCCTATATTAATGAGAATCGTATCAGCGTTGCAGAGAAGAATATTAAACTTTTAGAAGAAGGAAAGGCTGTTGAGCCAGACAGTTCTCTTTCCAAATACGATAAGTACTATGAAGCAGACAAATCTACAATTAATATTTTTGTTGGCAATGCCGACAGACAGCCACTGAAAAATGTAAAATTCAGTGTGAAAAAGCAGGGCTCCGATGAAGTGCTTTCTGAAATCAGTACAGATGGCAACGGAATTGCAGAGTACACATTCCCGACAGCAGTAAAGACACTTACATATAATATTTCACTGAATGAAGAGTCTAAATTTACCGGAGACAAAGATGTGATCACAGTTGAGGTGAATGAAGAAGGACAAATTGGTAAGATTAATGGAACAGCAGTTGATAAGCCATCCATTAATCGTACACTACAGCTGAACGCAGGTGAGACACTTTGTGTAAATAAACAGAATCTTGAGAAAGCAATCAAAAAAGCGGAAACAGTTAAAGAGGCTGGGCACACAGAAGAGTCTTATAAAGCATTGAAAAATGCACTTGCTCAGGCAAACAGTGTCAATGAAAATGAAAATGCGACGCAGGAGCAGATTGATGCAGCAGAAGAAAAACTGATCAATGCCATTGATGGACTCGAAAAAGGACCGGATTACAAGACACTGCACATCGCTTTTGTAGATAGTAAAGGTGTTGCAATTCCTGGACTTAAATTTACGGTTGGAAATTCCTGGACACCGGGAACTACAGAGATAGAGTCCGATGCAGATGGACTTGCAGAATATACGACACAGGGCAGATCTTATAATTACTATACAATAGACATGCGTGAATCGAAAAAGTATGAAAAAGTAAGAATTCGTCTTGTAGAAGAACAGTCAAAAGTAACGAAAATAGAAGTATATTATGTGAAAGGCGAATATGGCGCAAACAGTGAACTTATAAAGTCGATCACTGTAGATGACCCTGCGGATCTTAGTTTCGTTGTAGAAGTAGCAGAAAAAGAAAAAGAAAAGCTTGATCTGAAAGGACTTCAGACACAGCTTAGTATTGCAAGAGGACTGAAAAAGGCTGATTACACAGAAGAATCATGGAACGCTTTCTACTCGGTATTCTGGGAAGCAAATGATGTCAGAAATAATGAAGATGCAACTCAGCAGGAGGTAGATGAAGCAAGAACAAAGCTGGAGCAGGCTATAGCGGGACTGGAAAAGATTGCGAAACCAGAACCGAAGCCAGAACCAACACCGGAAGTAAAGAAAGTATCTTATGTTGCACTTAAGACAACGGTTTACACATACAACGGAAAAGTAAAACGTCCGGCAGTTGTAGCGAAGAATGATAAGAAGAAAGTAATTTCATCATCCAACTACACAGTAAAATACGCATCTGGATGTAAGAATGTCGGCAAGTATTCCGTAACCGTAACATTTAAAAACGGATACAAAGGAAAATATACAAAGACATTTACAATCATTCCAAAAGGAACGCAGGTGAAGTCCGTGAAAGCAGCAAAGAAGAGCTTAAAGGCAACCTGGGCAAAACAGTCGACACAGACAAGTGGATATCAGCTACAGTATGCAAGAAACAAGAGTTTCAAGAGCAGCGTAAAAACTTCCACAATTTCTAATAACAAAACCGTTTCAAAGACCGTAAAGAATCTGACCGCGAAGAAAACTTATTACGTTCGCGTTCGTACATACAAGAAGGTGAAAGTAAACGGAAAGACAATGAAATTATATTCCGGATGGTCTACAGTTAAGAAGACAACAGTAAAATAATTAAATCCATTTTATGAGCAGGAAACCCTTACAATAAGGGACCTGCTCATTTGTTATATAGCAATAATATACAATAGATGACATCTATAAAAAGGCTCGTTTATCAATGAAATCGATTGGAAGGAGTGCGGAGGATATATTACAATAAAAGTAAAGAAAAGTAATGATTTAACGAAGAATTACAAGAAAAATGGAGGGAATATGAAAGGGAAAAAGATACTTACAGGCTTACTTTGTGCGGCTGTTGTGGGGAACCTGGTCGCAGGCGTCGCACCGGGGATGATGTGCGGTGTAAGCGCTGCGAGCGCACAGACAAGTACAGAACAGAAGAAAGTTGTGCAGACTACAGATGAGCTGGAACAAAAAAGATACAACGGAGTACCGGGATATCAATACAAGGATATTTACGCGACGGATCGTGTGACAGTGAAAGGAATAAAGGTCAATGAAGTAGTAATTGCTTCAGCTAATCCAATCGTTATGCGACCAATGACGAAACCAGTTAAATTTGTAATCTATAACACGACTAAACAGGAGACGGAAGGCGAAGTAACAGTAGAAAATGGAAAACTTCCAGACTTAAGTCTCGTCAATAACAATAACTATATGATCTATGCGCAGGATGAAGAATACCGTACACCGATTCTTTATATCTGGGTAAAAGAAGGAAAGATTTACAATATTAAGAAAAACATCCAGGATAATGACGGACAGATGATTTACGATTATCCAGAAGTGGATGAATTTAGAATGTACAAGAGAGATCCGAACAAAGTATACGATAAGCTGAAAAATGATATGCGTGTTGGAATCAGCCTGCCGGTGTACTATAAAAATGGAACAGGACTTTTAAAAAATGTAAAGCTCAAGCTTGTAAGTCCGGTGGAGACATTAGAATGTACTACCGGGGAAAATGGAAGATTGCAGACAGAGCTTCTGGAAGATCAAAATTACATGGTAGTAATTGAGAATGAACAATGGGATATGGATTCATTTCCACTTGTAGCAAAAGATAAATCTGAGTACGGTGCAGGAAGATATGCGTACAATCATTCCAGCTGTGCAAAGGTAGATGAGCTTCGACTAGTAGATAAGAACGAGACACATCATTCGGATACAATACTTGTAAGCAAATCAGGTGATACGAGTGTGACAGGAATCAATTTCAAGGATATGCTTTTATATGAGAAATCTTTAAGCAAAGATCTTGTGAGTGAACTTCCGAATAAAGATTATGAAGTCCTGGACATCAGTGTCGTAAATCCACATCGCTGGGAAAGAGCGAAACTTGCAGCCGGAGAATTTCAGGTAACAAGAAAAGTTCCGCAAGGTAAGGCGGTGAAGAAGGTTTACTACATTGATGAGAACAAGCAGTTGCAGGAAATTCCTTTTACAAATAAAGACGGAAAAGCATGTTTCACGATGCATAGTCTTGGAATCCATCATGTAGTGATCGAGTATGAAAAGAAATCTGTTCCGTTGGTAACAAAAGTCAGCAAAGTGAAAGTGACAGGAGGATCAAAGGAAATCGCTGCAGGAAAGAAAATTCAGTTAAAGGCGAAAATTTCTCCGGTGAAAGCGACAAATAAAAAAGTGAAATGGACAACTTCCAATAAGAAATATGCAACAGTAATTTCCACTGGAAAAGTAACAGTAAATAAAGCAGGAGCCGGAAAAAAAGTCACAATAAAAGCAACAGCAGTTGACGGAAGCAAGAAAGCAGATAGCTATACAATCCGCATACGCAAACATGCTGTAAAGAAAATCACATTGAAAGCTTCCGGTACATTGAAGAACGGAAAAGCAACAACAGTCAAAGCAACGGTGCAGACAACTGGAAAAGATGCGAATAAAAAGCTTGCATGGAGCAGTTCAAACAGCAAGTATGCAACAGTTACTGCAAAGGGTAAAGTAACAGCGAAAAAAGCGGGAAAAGGAAAGACAGTAAAAATAACCGCAAAGGCAACGGATGGAAGTGGTATTAAGAAGACCATTAAAATCAAGATAAAATAAAATACAAAGGAGGAAGATTATGAAACAATTAAAAGCAAAACTTCTTGCAGGTGTGCTTACAGCAGCGATGGTGCTTGGTACATTTGCAGGAGCAGCACCTTTGACGGCAAAGGCGGCAAGTCATGCGACAGAACTTGCAGTTCGCGCAGTGGATGAATCAGGAAAAGCTTTAAGTGGCGTGGAGCTTGTCTTTGAAAAAGATGGGGAAACTTATGATTTTGCCACAACAGATGAAGATGGAGAAGCATACTTGGATGAAAATGATTTTACTGATCTTGTTATGGCAAACATGGATGCTGCGGACGGTGATGGAACAGGATTTGGAATCTATGAAGTAAAACCCGCATCAGGAAGCGGATATACACTTGCAAATGATTCCATAAAAATGGATGTACAAAATTCTGGTGAAAGCTGGGGATATCCTTGCATTGTATCTGTAAATGGAAAAGCATATGCAGGGGAGACTGTTGATCTGGCACTAAAGGTGATAGAAAGTGAAAAACCAGTAGAACCAGTAGAGCATCCAAAGACATTGAACGTAAAAGTAGTAAATGAAAAGGGTCTTCCGGTAGAGGGCGTACACTTAGAGATCTTCTCTCCGAATTGCTGTAGGAATTCATTCGCACAACCGACAGATGCGGTCGGAACAGCAAGCTATACACTGTCACAAAGAGAAGGAATCGGTATGCCATTTGCGATAGCACTTGCAGAAGGCGAAGATTATGAAATCGTTACACCGATTGAAAATATTTATTTTGAAAGAGACACAAACCAGAATGAGAATTACATCGCTAAAGTAAATGGACAGGAATACAATGGCGAAGAAGTAAAGCTTGTTGTAAAAAAGAACGAACTAAGTATTTCAGAGGTATCTGGCGCAGGTGCAGAAGTAAGTCGCGAGGGTGGTACAGCTACAATTACTGTGAAAGGAACAAGTCTTCCTGCAAAGTTCTATTACGTAGTACACTGTTATTCACCAAAAGGAGTCTTATTAAGCCAGGTGGAAGAAAAAGAAGCGGAAGCAAAAGGTACAGAAACTCTTCGTACATTTGAAGCAGAATTCCCGTCTGTTTTACACCTTCCGAAAGCCGCATACTGGGAAATCGGAGTAGAGACTATTCCAAATTCAGAAGATGGATATTATATGGCAAAAGGCGAGAATGGTGTCAAGATTGCAGGAACAGTAGTGACAGAGGAATCGAAAAACACAATGGTAGAAATCTTCACAGAGGCTGGAAAGAAAAATGAATCTGATTATACAGCAGAGTCATGGAATGTTTATAAGAATGCAGTAGAAGCTGCAAAGAAAATTGCAGAAGATAATAGTGCAACAAATGCGGAGTTCCAGAATGCGATTCAGGCAGTGAAAGATGCAGAAGCAGCATTGGTAAAAACTGAACCGGAGAAACCATCAAATCCGGAAAAACCGGCTAAACCGGAAGTAAAAGTAGCTTCTGTAAAACTTGCTAAGACAAGCTATGTATACGATGGAAAGGTAAAGAAACCTGGCATCGTTGCTAAGAACGACAAAGGCGAGAAGATCACAAGCAAAGACTATACAGTAAAATATGCTGCAGGCTGCAAGAATGTCGGAACTTACACTGTAAAAGTTACTTTCAAGGGAGACTACAAAGGAACATTTACAAAGACATTTAAGATCAATCCAAAGGGAACAAGCCTTTCCAAAGTGAAAGCTGCAAGAAAGAGCTTCAGCGCAACATGGAAGAAACAGAGCAAACAGACAAGTGGATACCAGTTACAGTATTCTACTAATAAGAAATTTGCAAAATCTGTAAAGACAACAACAATTACAAAGACATCCACTGTAAAGAAAACAGTGAAGAAATTAAGCGCAAAGAAAACTTACTACGTAAGAGTGCGTACTTACAAAAATGTAAAGGTCGGAAAGAAGACAGTGAAAATGTATTCTGGATGGTCTAAAGTGAAGAGTGTAAAGGTGAAATAAAGCAAATGAAATTGAAAAACAGAGTAAAGAAAAACGTCGCAATGCTAATGACCGGAATTATGCTCGCTACATGTGCATGGACAGGCAATGTCCATGCACAAGCTAGAGGATGTTCCGGGCTGGCAGAAAAGGATGTCTATTATCCGGAGAAGGAAGATGTCGTTCCGGATCCAATACTTAATTGGGCGATTCGTTCGGCAATGAGTAAAAATGATCAGAAGTTAGTACTGACAAAAGAAGATGTAGCATCCTCGACTGTACAGTACATTTTTTATGAATCCAGCTCCAATCCAAATGGATTTAAAAACTGGAAAATGCCATGGTATGTGGAAAGCCTGGAAGGTTTGCAATATGCCACATCTGCAAAGCAGATTGTAATCGGATTTACAGCGTACAAAGAGGGCGCAAGAATTAAAGACCTTACGCCACTTTCAGGATTAAGTCAGTTGGAGCAGTTATTCTTAAAAGGTGATGGGATCACAGATATTTCCGCGCTTAAGAGTCTGACGAATTTGCGTAGTCTGCTACTCAATGAAAATGAGATTACAGATATTTCTGCGATTGCAAATATGAAAAAACTGACGCGTTTAAGTCTGATTCGTAATAAAGTTTCAGATATTGCACCACTTGGACAGCTGCCGGAACTTAGGACGCTGGATGTTTCGTATAACAAATTGAAAAAACTTCCGGATATGAGTGGGCTTACAAGTCTTACATCGTTAGATGTGTCAGACAATCCGGAGCTTACAGATATCGCGTCCGTAAGCAAGATTAAATCCCTGGAAAGGATCAGTCTGACAGGAGATTTAAAAATCACAGATATCCGACCGCTTGCTGAGCTTACTTCCCTGGATAAAGAAATGACTTATCTGCCGGATAATTCAAAGAAAGATGATTTATTTGCGGCAATTGAAGTGAATAAATATATTGATGAATTCAGTATCAGTAATATGAGTGCAGCAGATTTAAAAACCGTGCAGAAGGCATTGGATACATATGATAAGCTGACAGAGGAACAGAAAACTTATATCGATGAAAAGAAAATACAGGCAATTAAAAGCAATAAAGAAAAGATTGAAAAAGGTGAGGCACCGGATGCTTACCCAGAGTACGAGAACGAGTCGAATGCAATTTGGGATCGCATTGAAATCAGAGTGGTAGATAAAAAAGGCGTTCCGATGGAGGGTGTGAAATTTGTAAAAGAAAAGACTACACCTTACGTAAAAGACACGGAGGAGCTTGTCAGTGATGAAAATGGTATGCTCATCGTTCCACATAAGATGATGGATACTATTTACGATAAGATTGCAATCAGACCGGCAGATGAATATATTGCAAATCCAGAAGAAATCTATTATACCGTTTCTTATGGAGTAGAAGGTGGTCCGCCGAGAATGACAGCAACTGTCAATGGGGTGAAAGCAACCGGAAAAGAAAAGCTGAAGTTTGTATTAAGTAAAGCGGGCGAAGAAGAGTCAAAGCCGGAACCAACACCGGAAGTAAAGAAAGTAAAATCTGTAACACTTTCTAAGACAAGCTATGTATACGATGGAAAGACACACAAACCAAGCATCGTTGCAAAGAACGACAAAGGCGAGAAGATCACAAGCAAAGACTATACAGTAAAATATGCTGCAGGCTGCAAGAATGTCGGAACTTACACTGTAAAAGTTACTTTCAAGGGAGACTACAAAGGAACATTTACAAAGACATTTAAGATCAATCCAAAGGGAACAAGCCTTTCCAAAGTGAAAGCTGCAAGAAAGAGCTTCAGCGCAACATGGAAGAAACAGAGCAAACAGACAA